>Ga0209415_10001610_pt1 | contig 43060 bp, 30 predicted proteins | sample PeaSoiSIISIP2007_FD_187696 | JGI IMG/M metagenome (GOLD analysis project Ga0209415, IMG submission 187696) | Peat soil microbial communities from Weissenstadt, Germany - SII-SIP-2007 (SPAdes) (version 2) | ecosystem: Environmental > Terrestrial > Soil > Wetlands > Peat | place: Germany...
AGCCGGCCGGAGGGGCGGGAGGTGCTGACCGACCTGATCAAGGTCAGCGACGTGGTGATGGAGAATTTCACGCCGCGCGTGATGCGCAATTGGGGGCTGGACTATCCCAACGCGGTGAAACTGCGCCCCGGATTGATTATGGTCTCGTGCAGCGGCTTCGGCCACACCGGCCCGTATTCACAATATCCGGGCCAGGCAACGACGCTGGAGGCGACGCACGGGCTGGCCTATGTCACCGGCTACCGTGGCGAGGAGCCGTCGAAGGCAGGGCAGTCATTCGTCGATTTCCTTGCCACTTGGGCGCTGGTAAGCGGCACGATGCTGGGCCTGCGCTACAGGCATCGTTTCGGCAAGGGGCTATGGGTCGATGTCGGCATGTACCAGCTTGGTACCTACATGCTGAGCGAGCGCGTGCTGGACTGGGAGGCCAACCACCGGCTTGGCGAGCGCATCGGCAACCGCCATCCGTTCCTGGCGCCGCAGGGATGCTATCGCTGCGCCGGAGATGACGAATGGTGTACCGTTCTGGCGCGTGACGACCAGGAATGGGCGGCGCTGTGCCGAACGATCGGCCGGCCGGAGTCGGCGGCGGACGAGCGTTTTGCCACGAATGACGCTCGCATGACCAATCATGACGCGATTGACGCGATCATCAGTGGATGGATGGCAGGGCAAACGAAGTTCGGGGCGATGGAACTGCTCCAGGCGGCTGGTGTGCCGGCCGGGGCGGTGTTCGATGCCCGCGACCTGCACCTGAACGCGCATATGAAGGCGCGGGGACTGCTGGAGGCGGTGGCATATCCGCCCGATCGGGCGATGGGCAAAAAGCGCACGATCATAGGCCGGCCCTGGAAACTGTCGAAGCTGCCGCTCGCCGTGCGTGGGCCGGGGCCGCGGCTTGGGGAACACAACCAGGAGATCCTGGGCGGGGTGCTGAATTACAGCCCCGCGCGGATGGCGGTACTGGAGGCGGCGGGAATTATCGCCACCCGGCCGACGAATGCGCGCAAGCCAGTGTCGATGCCGATGGAAGAACGGGTGAAATCGGGCCGGCTGGCGACCTGGGATCCGGATTACAAGGAACGCCTCGGTATCGAGGATTGATTGGTAGGAAGTGGGACAAACAGCGAGGTCGTGGATGGCGGGCCTTCGCCCGACATGACGAAGACGGCAGGGTCGTCACGCCGCTTGCCGCAGTTATTCCCCGTCGGGCCCGTAGAATCCAACGCGTGCCGATCGCCAGCGCCTCGGCCGGCGAACCTCGGTCACCTCACAGCTCCGGCGAAAGCGAGCCAGACAGCCAATGTCACCCCGGATTATTCCCGCCCCCCTTTCCTGCCGCGAACCGCACTGCCTCCTCCGCCGCGCGGAACAGCGCACGCGCCTTCTGCCGGCACTCCTCGTGTTCCGCTTCCGGCTCGGAATCAGCGACGATCCCCGCGCCGGCTTGCACGTACATGACCCCGTCCTTCACCAACGCCGTGCGCAGGCCGATACAGGTGTCCATCGTGCCGTTGGCGGCAAAATAGCCGATGCAGCCGGCGTAGATGTTGCGTCGCGTGGGTTCCAGTTCCTCGATGATCTCCATCGCCCGCACCTTCGGAGCACCCGACAGCGTGCCGGCGGGAAAGCCGCCGACCAGCGCATCGAGCGCGTCCAGGCCCTCGGCAAGCCGTCCCTCGACGTTGGACGAGATATGCATCACGTGGCTGAACCGCTCGATGACGAAGCTCTCGGTCACCTTCACCGAGCCGAGCGCCGCGACCCGCCCGACATCGTTGCGCCCCAGGTCCAACAGCATCAGATGCTCCGCCCGCTCCTTCGGGTCCGACAGCAACTCGGCCTCCAGCGCCTGGTCCTCTTCGTAGGTCGTGCCGCGCCGCTTCGTGCCGGCCAGCGGACGGATCGTCACCACGCCGCCGCGCAGCCGCACCAGCACTTCCGGACTGCACCCCACCACCGCGAACCCGCCGAAATCGAGGAAAAAAAGAAACGGCGCGGGATTGATCCGCCGCAGCGCGCGATACAACGAGAACGGTGGCAGCGCGAAGGGAGTCGAGAAGCGCTGGGCGATGACGATCTGGAACGCATCGCCGGCGACGATGTACTCCTTGCAGCGCCGCACTGCCGCCAGGAATTCATCCTTGCTGAACGTCGAGGCCGGCGTCGGCAGGTCGGGCAGCATCACGGGCGGGGCCGGACGGGGCAGCGGGCGCTCCAGTGCGGCCTCCGCCGCGGACAGGCGTGCCTGCGCCGCCTCCCAGGCGTCCTCGGCAGCGGTTTCGGGCGACGGATAGACCGGCGCCGCCAGGGTCAGTTCGTCGTTGACGTTGTCGAAGATGGCGAACAGCGTCGGACGCAGCATCAGCGCATCGGGCACGCCGATCTCGTCGCGGTTCTTGTCCGGCAGCTTCTCCATCAACCGGACCATGTCGTAGCCGAGATAGCCGACCAGGCCGCCCGCCATCGGCGGCAGGCTGGCGGGCACGTCCAGCCGCGTCTCGGCGATCAACGCCCGCAGGCTGTCGAGCGCCGGGCGCGGGTCGGCTACGAAGGCGTGCGGCGCCGAGAGGGCATGGCGGTTCACCGCGGCACGACCATCCTGGCAGCGCCAGATCAGGTCCGGCTCCATGCCAATGATGGAGTAGCGGCCGCGCGTCGCGCCACCCTCAACGCTCTCGAGCAGGAAGGAGTTGGGCCGGCCGTGCGCCAGCTTGAGAAAAGCGGCGACCGGGGTTTCCAGGTCCGCCACGCCGCGCCACCACACCAGGCTGCCGCGCCCGGCATCATAGGCGGAGCGGAAGGCAGCGAAACCTGGGGGGAGGCTGACGTTCATGGGACCTTTCCTGCCGAGATTCCCCTCCCGCTTGCGGGCGGGGGAATTATCCTATGGCTGCACGATGCTGTTGTAGTTCGTCTGGTTGATACTTGGATTGGCGCGCTCGCGCACCGCTTCGGTGAAGATCGACGCCAAGTCGCTTCCAATCGAGCGGCTCATAGCAGTGCGCAATTGCTCATACCCACCCGGGTCGGTCGCCGGGTTCGGGGTGTCGATTTGCGCCGGCTCGGCGACGACGAATGTCGTGGCGGTGGCTACCATGGCCGGCTCACCCGGCTTCAGGCCGAACAGCACGTTCGCAAGCTCGGGCGGCATGTCCACGGCCGCCGCGCCGCGCGTCACCTCCATCGTGCGGTTCACCGGCATGCCCGCGACCGCCGCGGCGTCGGCCAGCGACTGTCCGCCCTTGAGCGCGGTGAGCAACTTCGTCGCCTTTTCTTCCGCGGCGTGGCGCTGCTGGTCGGCGGTCCAATCCCCGGTCACCGGCTGTTTCACCTCGTCGAACGGCTTCGGGGCCGGCGGAATGATGTCCAGGACGCTCACCGCGTAATACGCCGACCCGCCGACCGATGATGTCTGCACCTCGGTAAGCTGCGGCTGATCGCCCTTCTGCGCCTGGAAGGCTGCAGCAACCAGCGCGGCCTTCAGTTCCGGCGCGCCCGGGATCGGCGCTGGGGTGCCGTCCATGGTGTTGCCCTTCGCGTCGAGCGTGCCGGCGACTCCGGCCAGCCCGAGATCGCCCGGCATCTGATCGAGCGACGTCCCGTTGCCCAGCAGATTGTCGATCTTGTTTGCGCGGTCGTACATCAGGTCGGTGGCTTTCTCGGCCAGCAGCCGGTTGCGCAGCGCGTCCTTGACCTGGTCGAAGGTCTTCTCGCTGCCCGGCGTCGTCTTGACCACCTTCAGCACATACCAGCCCAACGCCCCCTTCACCGGATCGGACACCGCATCCGGCACCGCCGCGAACACCGCCTTGGCCAGGTCGGCGTCGGGGAATTCCGTCTGCGTGGCGTCGTCCAGCGCCACCGCCGAGGCGCCATCTTGCTTTGCCGCCGCCTGCATCGCCAGCCAGTCGGCGCCGCCCCGCCATTGCGCCGCCAGCGCACGCGCCTTGGCTTCGTCGGGGACCGAAATCACCTCAGCCGAGCGCTTCGCCGGCGTGACGTATTCCGCCTGGCGTTGCTGATAAGCAGCGCGCAGATCGGCGTCGGAGATCGGGATGTCCGTCGCCAGCGTCTGCGGTGACAGCACGATAGCCCTGATGCGGCGCAACTCCGGCGAACTGTAGAGGAACGGGTGGTTGTCGTACCAGCGCCGCAACTCGGCGTCCGTCGGCGCCGGCGCGGTTTCGGCAGCAAACGGGAACTCCACCATGTCGGCCGAGCGCTTCTCGAATTGCTCCTGATAGAGCGGTGCCGCTTCGGCCTGCGGCGCTGCCGCGCCAGCGGCCACGGCCTCCAGCAACTGTCGCTGCGCCAGATCCCCCCTGACCATTTCGACGAGGCGTCGCTCGGTCAGGCCGTTATTCCGCAACACGGTCTCGAGCGCCTGGCGGTTGAACTTGCCGTCGCTGCCGCGGAAGGCCGGCATGCTGGTGACGGCGTCGCGCACCGCCGCGTTGGGCGTCACCACGCGCAGGCGGTTCAGCTCCTGCTCCAGCGCAGCCTGGCCGATCAGCCGCTGCAGCGCCGTGTCGCCGACGCTGCGCTTGAGTGCGGCTGAGGCGTCCTGGCCGGGCGGCAGGTTGCGCGTCGCCTGATTGAGATCGCGCTGGTATTCCGCCTGGAAGGCGGGGCCCTCGATGGTCTGGCCGCCGACCTTGGCCACCCAGGTCGAACTGCCAACCATGCGAAATACGTCGCCGATGCCCCAGAGGATGAAGGCGGCCACCATGACCAGGAAGAAACCGCGGACGACCCAGGTGTCCAGGGAGCGGCGGAAGGCAGAAATCATCGTGTCGTATCCGTTGGCTGAGCCGCTTCAGTATAGGGCATCGGGGCCGTGGCGTCCTGGACCCGCTGCCGGAAACCCCTGGCCCAAACACCAATGCCGTCCCGCCATAGACCATCGGCCCCACGGCCACCAGCGCCGCCAGCCCGTCATCCGCGCCAAGTCGTGCAACGTTGCCGTCGAATCGACGGCCGAGCCGGCCGTCATGACAGGCGAATCATACCCAGGCGAAGGCTGCGGGTCCGCTACTCACGACTTGCGTCATGGCTTAGTGGAGGAACCCGGAGTGCGACCGAACGTGCGTGGGATCCCTGAACGGCCTGTGCCCATCCTGCGCATCCGGGTGTCGCACGACGTATTCGGGGCGCCCACGAAAGAGCAAGCTATCCGCTTAACATGGAGTTTCGAAGATTCCCACACGTAGTTTCCCAGATAGACTATGACGGCACGCAGCACCGCGGTGGACATCAATATCAAATGCCATACGCGCAAAGCACCGTATTTCATTCTAATTATGGAACTTTGTGTGAGACTCTTCGAAACTCTGTGTGAAACCGATTGCTTGATCGTGTTGACTGCCTGACTAGCGGGCGACTGTGTCGCCGCGCGGCAACAGCATCAATTTTGCTGCACTGCACAAAATCCGCTGTCAACAACTGCGATTAACGTGACGTGCCATATGTGCCAGACTGCCCTCGGCGGTCGTACGGAAGCACCGTCTTCGCGCTACAGGGAGGAAACAACGTGGCCACATACAACGTGCTGATCATGGGCGCGTCCTATGGATCGCTGCTGGCAAGCAAGCTGCTGTTCGCTGGACACAAGGTGAAGCTGGTGTGCCTGCCCGCGGAGGTGGAGGCGATCAACAGCGACGGCATCCGCGTGCGCCTGCCGGTGAAAGGTCGGCGCGACCTGGTCGAGATCGACTCGCGCAAGCTGCCCGGCAAGCTGTCCGCCGACGGTCCCGGCGCGGTGAATCCGGCCGAGTACGATCTCGTTGCTTTGGCGATGCAGGAGCCGCAATACCGCTCCCCCGGCGTGCGCGAACTGCTGGATGCGGTGGCGAAGGCACGGGTGCCATGCATGTCGATCATGAATATGCCGCCGCTGCCGTATCTGAAGCGCATTCCCGGCCTCGACACCGGCAAACTGACGCATTGTTTCACCGACGCCAGCGTGTGGGCGAATTTCGATCCGGCATTGATGACCCTGTGCAGTCCGGATCCACAGGCGTTCCGTCCGCCGGAGGAAAAGATCAACGTGCTGCAGGTCACGCTGGCGACCAACTTCAAGGCGGCGCGCTTCGAGTCCGACAAGCACACTGCGATCTTGCGGCAGATGCAGGCGGAGATCGAGGCGATCCGCTTCGACGCCGGCGATGGCAGGATCGACCTGCCGGTGAAGCTCAAGGTGCATGACTCGATCTTCGTGCCGCTGGCCAAGTGGGCGATGCTGGTGACCGGCAATTACCGCTGCGTGCAGAAGGATGCGGCGCGCTCGATCAAGGACGCGGTGCACACGGACATCGAGGCATCGCGCCGCGTCTACGACTGGGTGCGCGAGCTGTGCGTCAAGCTGGGAGCATCGCCGGACGATCTGGTGCCGTTCGAGAAGTACGCCTCCGCGGCGATGACGCTGGTGCGGCCATCCTCGGCGGCGCGAGCGCTGTTTGCCGGCGCGCCCTACATCGAGCGCGTGGACCGGCTGGTGCAGAGCATCGCGGCGCAGAAGGGCATGCGGAATGCCGTGCTTGATGAGACGGTCGCGCTGGTCGATGCGCGGCTGGAGATGAACCGCAAGGCGGCAGCCTGAACGGTTGGCAATCGCCGCAGGCATGCTGGCGCGGTCTTGGGCGCCTGGCCGGAGGGCCATGTGCGTGGCACACCCGGGATCGCCGCATAGCGCGCGAGAAGGTAGGCGAAATGCTGGTCGGCGCGCGCTGAACAATCGCGCTTGGTGATCAATCCGACGAGACGCGAACGGTCGCGGACTCGGTGGACCGGATCGAGCGCGGGCGCGCCGGGGCGGCTGAACAGTCATGGACGCGGCGACGTGTCCACCGCAGCGCCAGCGTCCACTCGCCTCCGCCGTCGCCGCACAAGCATCCGCCCCAGCTCCCGCCAATCGCCCGCGCCAAACGCCAGCGCCGCCGCGCCATAGACGACCATCCCCACGGCCACCAGCGCCGCCAGCGCCCCCACCCGCGCCAATCCGTGCAGCGGCACCGCGAACAGCACATGTTGCGTCGCGGCCAGCGCCACCCCCATCGCCCCGGCCGCCGCCAGCATCCGCGTCGCACGCCGCCGCAGTTGCATGTCCGGGCGGAGATGCCCGTGCCGCGCCAACACCACCCCCAGACAGCCGACATTGAAGATTGCCGCCAGGCTGGTCGCCAGCGCCGGCCCGATATGCGCCAAGGCCGGCAGCCGATCCGCATACACCGCGGGCACGGTGACACCCAGGCTGGACACGATGTAACCGAGGTTGAACACGACATTCATTGCCAGGTTCAGCGCCACCGCTGCCACGCCGATCTTCACCGGCGTCGCCATGTCGCCACGGGCGAAGAACCCCGGCGCCACCACCTTCACCAGCACGAAGGCCGGCAGCCCCACGGCATAGGCCGCCAGCGCCTGGGCCGACAGCCGCACGCTCTCCGGCGCGAATGCGCCGCGCCCGAACAGCACCGACATCACGGGCCACGCCGACACGATCAGCGCCACCGCCGCCGGCAAGGTCAGGAACAGCGCGTATTCGATCGCCCGGTTCAGCGTGCCGAGCGACGCCTCGCCCTCCCCGGCCCGCACCTGACGCGACAGCAGCGGCAGCAGCGCGGTGCCGACCGCGGTGCCGATCACCCCCAGCGGCAGTTGCTGCACCCGGTCGGCGTAATACAGCAGCGACACCGTGCCCGGCGGCAGCAGGCTGGCGATGATGACGTCGACCGCCAGGTTGAGCTGGGTCACGCCGGCACCCATCAGGCCGGGCAGCATGCGCCGCATCAGCACCCGCACCTGCGGGGTGAGGCGCGGCCGAGGCAGCCGCAGCCCCATGCCGGCGCGCTGCATCGCCCAGAGCAGTAGACCGAGCTGCGCCACACCGGCCGCGGTGACGCCCCAGGACAGGGCGTGGCCCACCGTCGGCACATAGGGCGTCAGCCACAGCATGCAGGCCATCGAGATGACGTTGAACAGCAGATACGACGCCGAGGCGGCGGTGAACCGCTCCAGCCCGTTCAGCACGCCGGACACCAGCGCGGCCAGGCAGATCAGCAGCAGGTAGGGAAAGGTGATGCGCGACAGGGCAACGGTGAGTTCGAACTTCGCCGGGATTGCCGCGAAGCCGGGTGCCAGCACCGCCATCATCTGCGGCATGAACACCTCGCCGGCAATGGTCAGCGCGCCAAGCCAGAACGCCATGACGGCGAAGGTCTCCTCGGCGAAGCGGTGGGCCGAGGGGCGGCCCTCCGCCGCCAGCATGCCGGAAAATTCGGGGACGAAGGCGGCGTTGAAGGCGCCCTCGCCGAACAGGCGGCGGAACAGGTTGGGCAGCTTCAGCGCCACAAAGAACGCGTCGGCCACCGGCCCGGCGCCGAGCATGGCCGCGATCAGCATGTCGCGGGCGAAGCCGAGCACGCGGCTTGCCATGGTCCAGCCGCCCACCGTCAGGACATTGCGGAGCATGGTCCCCGTGTAGCCCAGGCTACCGATTCAGTCGCGTCCCCTCCCCTTCCCTTTGCGTCCAATGCCACCAGGCTGCGTCGGCCCGACCGCCGCCAACCTTGTCACGCACGGCCGGGACCGGGCCGGTGCCATTGACCGGGGCCTCGATGACGGCGCGATCGCTTGGCAGCATCGCCGGGGCGATGGGCGCGGTGTTCGCCCGGGCCAGGCCGCGATCGAAGCGGATACGCGCCGCGAGGACCGCATGCGCCACGGCAACGGCGTGGGGGACGGCGGCGCGGCAGGGAGCCAGCACCATCTCACGACCGTCTCGATTCGCTGTACGCGAGACCGACGAGCGTGGAACGAGACGCCGCAGGATTGGACCGGGCAGATGGATCGGCGGCGACTGGGGCTCGATGCCGGCCGGGCGGCGGCCAGCGTGTATCATAGCCGTCTCGTTTGGTTTGCTGCGAGACGACAGAGCATGACATGAGACGCAACCGCCGCTTCTCCCGACGGGCGTATCTCACCGCCGTCTCGTTTCGCTGCCTGAGAGACGGCGTCGCTCCCAGTGAAACGACCGCGCGTCTGCCGAGGTGGTGGTGTCTCGCCGCCGTCTCGTTCCGCTGTATGTGGGACTGCGGCGCGTGGGGTGAGACGCAACGGAGCCAATCGGCCCCACGATCGCAAACGCCAGCTTATGGGCGGCGGCAGCGCGGCGGGACAATCGCCTCGGCTGGTGCGGCACGCAGGACGGCCGGTCTCACCAAGTTGCAGCAAGGACGTGAAGCACATGAAGACAGGCTTCGGCGACGCCCAGCAACGAACGAACCGGTTGATCGCGGGCGGAGCCACTCCCCCGTCACGGCCAGCATTGTGCCGGCCACCCACGCCTTTCCTTCGCTCGGGCAGCGAAGACGTGCGCGGCCGGCACAATGCTGGCCGTGACGGGGTGCCACGCGCTCTGCGACACCTGAAGCGGCTATTCCCTTGCGTCGCCTTTCCGATCCGCGCGGCCGGCACGGACGTCGGCCGGGTGGCGTGCTGCCGTTGCGAAGTCCTTGGTGAGCATTGTGAGAACTGCGGTATCGCGCCTGGCACGCACCTGGCCCGGGCTCAATCCGCGGCGGCCATCATACCGTCGAGGGCGCGCAGCGTCGGACTGGTGCCCTTAGCGATGGCCGGCACCAGGACCTCGTCGGGCGGTCCGAAGCTGCAGTTGGGCGGCAGCCCGCCATAGCGCCGGATCTCCCAGGCGCGGCGGGGATAGACGAGGGCGTAACGGTCCGCCTCGCCGGCCAGGTCGCGCGGCGGATCGTCGTCCTCGGCCGGCGCTTCCATGCGCCGAGGCCGCCGTGGCGCCGGGGCCTGCTCCACCGCGGCTTGCGCCAGCAGGTCTGCGGCGACGGGCGCGGACGCCGGCGGCGGCACGGTCCGGGATGGCAGCGGCGGAGTCGCAGCGGGCGCCCCCTCGCCTCCCGCGACCGGCGCAGCCACCGACGGCGCAAACTCGGGCGGCGGCGTCAGTGCCGCGGCCGGCGCCGGCACCGGACCCGCTTCCGGCGCGCCCACCGGCGGCTGCACGACCGGCGCGGGCTGGGGGACGAGCGCCCGCTGCGCTGCGGCCGCCGGCGCCGCTTGCCGGGTCGCCGCAACCGGCACTGGCCCCGCCTCCAGCGCCTGCTGCATCAAACGCGTGCTAATATACTGCGTCGACTCGTCGGCCTTGAGCGACGCGCTGTTCGCCTCCCGCTTGTACCGCACCGCCTGCACCTGCCGCAGTTCCCGACGGGCGGCCAGCGAGGTCCGCACCATGGAATTGCACTGCGCATTGAGCTTCATGACCAGCTTGGTGTCGCCCTCATGCTGACGGATCAGCCGCAGCACGTCCTCGGCCTGCGCGCGCATCGCGACGCACTGGGCGGCGAGGTCGGCCTCATCGGCGTTGGTCGGCATCATGGCTGCCACCTTGTCGATGGCGGCCTGGTTGCGGGCGAGCAATGCCTCGAGCGTGTCTGCCACCGGCGGTGGCAGGATGCCGGCGAGGGTGTGGATGAGCTGGTAATACGCCTGGTCGGGGAGGGCGAGGAGCGGGACGGGCTGCGTTATGTCATACATACTTTCCAATATACGTTATTCACGGTGACGGAGCAAGAAAAATCGGCGGTGGGTCAGTCTGGGGGCTACCTGCCGTCACGAAGCAGCCTGTAGCCCGGTCGCTTGAGCTGGACCGGCGGGTTGTAGGCGACGGTGGAAGGGGTCGGCAGCGCGCGAGCCCTGGCATGGCCAAGCTGGATCGGGCGGCGCAGATTGGCGTTCGGCTGCGCACCTTAGCGGGGCGGCGTCGTTTCGCCGCGCAACACGCTGGAAGCCTGCCGGGAGTCATGGGTCAGTTTGAACGGGTGCAAAGGGTCGGATGCGGCGGTTCTTGCCAGAGGGCCCATGAAGCCGAGCGCCGGCCGCACGGACAGCCGTGCCGCCGTCTGCCGCGGGGATGGACATACACGGATAGCATGCTATACCGATAAGCATCTAAGCATCTGTCAGGAGGCATCATGCCCGACGACGCCATCACCCGCTGGACCGTGTCCGTGTCCAAGGATACCGACATTGCGGTGCGCAGCTTTCTGGCGCGGCGCGGCATGAAAAAGGGCGACCTCTCGAAATTCATCGAGGAGGCGGTCAAATGGCGCGTGTTCGATCAGACCTTGGCCGAGGCCCGCGGCAAATTCGCCGACATGGCGCCGGAGGAACTGGAGTCGGTGATCGACGAAGCGGTTGCCGCCGCGCGGAAAGCGAGCGTCCCCAAGGCGCGGTGACGCGTGCGGCTGGCGATCGACACGAACATTATCGTCAGCGCCTTGCTGGCGAGCACGTCGCTGCCGGCGCATCTCATCGTGCTATGGCGCGAAGGCCGTTTCGATCTGCTCACGTCGCCGGAGCAACTGGATGAGCTGATACGGGTCGCGCGCTATCCGAAGATCCGCGAACGCCTGGTGCCGTCGCTCGCCGGACGACTGATCAACGAGCTGCGCGATTTGGCTGTTATGCTAACGGACTTTCCCGCCGTCACGGTGTCTTCGGACCCTTTCGACAACTACCTGCTGGCGATGGCCGCCGCCGGCGCGGCCGACTTTCTCGTGACCGGCGACAAGCACGACCTGCTGGGGCTGAAGCTTTATCAGGGTTGCCGAATCATCACCGTGCGTGAGTTTCTCACGCTGACGCGGCAGTTGCCATGACCGACCGTGGCCTGTTGCCCGGCTAATCAGCGGCACGCGCGAGGCTGAGTGACGCACACAGGGTGCCAATGCCGCGTGCTGCTGCTCGGCGTGGTGCCCTCTGGGGGCGTCTGCTTCCCAACCCTAATCTGCCGAGGACTTCCGGCACGGCTGACAAGGATCATCCGGCTTGGGTGGGTAGGGCAATCATCCGGGTGGCGTGAGCGCTCGGCGCCGGCGACGGGTCCATCGGAAACATTGCGGCCTGCCCATGAAGTAGCTATAATGGTTAGAATAGGTATTGGATTGGAGCGTAATGAAATGCGCGTGACCTCGCTCGAACTACACCAGAAGCTAGGCGCGACCATCGACAGGGCTCGCCTTGAGCCGGTCACTGTGACCAAACACGACCGCGATCATGTCGTCATTCTCTCGACCGAGGCATACGCGTCCCTTCGCCAGGCCGCCCGGAAGGCGCGGTTGACCGGAAGCCTGACAATGGAGGAGCGGCAACTTGCCGCCGCCGCCACCGTCCCCTCGGGCCGCGATCAGAAACGCTATCTGAAGCAATTGGCGGCAGCGGTTGAAGCCAAGAGCGCATGACCGTTTGATCCGCGAGCCTGCCCGCACCGCTGCCTGGCCTTGTCATACGCTATCGCTATCTCTGGGCCGATGACGCCGCTTCAGGCGGTGAGGAAGGCGACAAAGAGCGTCCCGCTGCCATCGTCATTGTGGTCGATCCGCCCGGCACGAACGCGGCTCGTGTCTTTGTCCTGCCGATCACGCACTCGGCACCGGCGCGAGACACAAAAGCGATGGAGATTCCAGCTTCGGTTTGCCGCTCGGCCGGTATCGATGCGGGGCACTCGTGGGTGATCCTGTCCGAGTTCAACGCGTTCGTGCGGCTGGGGTTCGACCTCGCCATCGTGCCGGGCCGGACGCCGCGTAGCGTGGCCTATGGCTTTCTGACGCCGGGATTCTTCGCGCGTTCGCGCGAGCGCTGGTTGGCACTTGATGCCTCCAGCAGGTCGCGGCGTGTGCCACGCGACATGGTGCACGCTCGGACTCGACGTCGGCGCCATGTCAGGCGGCTGGTGGTATGCAAGCATTGCGACATGAGCCGGTCATGTGGCACTCGGCCCGCACGAAAGCGCGCTGTCCCAACCGTCACTCCAGGAAGAACTGCTTGCGCTGCTCTTGGGTTAGTGCACGCGGCATGATGGCGCGGGCATGCGTAACGAGAGCCTCGACCGTCGGGAACACACGCCATATTCGCGCCGTGTGGTCGTCGGATGCGGTCAGCACCCGGGCCCCGGTCGGGTCGAACACCGCGTTCAGCACAGCGCGCTTGTGGCCGCGCAACACGGCTAGCTGCCCGCCGCTGGCGGCATCCCACAGCCGGGCGGTCCTGTCGTGGGAGGCGGTAAGCACGCGCTCGCCGGCCGGGTCGAACACCGCGCTATGGACCGAACGCTCATGGCCGCGCAGAACGACGAGTTGCTCGCCGGTGGCGGCATCCCACAGCCGCGCCGTGTGGTCGTCGGAAGCGGTCAGCACGCGCGCGCCTGCCGGGTCGAACACCGCGCCTTGGACCGAATCCTCATGGCCGCGCAGCACGGTGAGCTCGGTGCCTTTCGCGGCATCCCAAAGCCGGGCCGTATGGTCACTGGAGGCGGTCAGCACGCGCAAGCCGGATGGGTCGAATACCGCGCTCCAGACCGGACCGGCATGGCCGAGGAACCTGGCGAGTTCCTCGCCACTGGCGGCATCCCACAGCCAGGCCCGGTTATTAAAGGCGGCGGTCAGCACGCGCACCCCGGCTGGGTCGAACACCGCGCTCCGGATCGTAGTATCGCCACGGCCGTGCAGCACGGCAAGCTGCTCGCCGCTGGCGGCATCCCACAGCCGGGCTGTGTTGTCGTGGGATGCGGTCAGCACGCGCGTGCCGGTAGGGTCGAACACTGCGCCGACGACCCAACTCTCATGCCCGTACAGCAAGGCGTATTGCTGGCCGTTGGCGGTATCCCAGAGCCGGGCCGTGTCATCGTCGGAGGCGGTCAGTACGCGCGCGCCGGCCGGGTCGAATACCGCGCTCCAAATGCGGCCCTTATGGCCGCGCAACACAGCGAGTTGATGGCCACTGGCGGCATCCCATAGCCGGGCGGTGTGGTCTTCGGAGGCGGTCAGCACGCGTGCGCCGGCCGGGTCGAATACCGCGCCCACGACCCCATTCACATGACCGCGGAGCACCGAGGGTTGCTCGGCACTGGCGACATCCCATAGTCGGGCCGTATGGTCGTCGGAGGCAGTCAAGATGCGCGAGCCAGCTGGGTCGAACACCCCGCTATGGACGGCATCCTCATGGCCGCGCAATATCGCGAGCTGTTTTCCGCTGGTGGAATCCCACAGCCGGGCCGTTTTGTCGTAGGAGGCGGTCAGCACGCGCTCGCCGAGCGGGTCAAACACCGCGCTCCAGGCCACATCCTCATGGCCACGCAGCACGGCGAGTTGCACACCACTGGCGGCGTCCCATAGCCGGGCCGTATTGTCGATTGAGGTGGTGAGCACGCGCGTTCCGGCCGGGTCGAACACAGCGCTATGGACGGAACGCTCATGGCCGAGCAGTACGACGAGCTGCTCGCCGCTGGTTGAGTCCCACAGCCGCACCGTCTTGTCGGAGGAGGCGGTAAGCACCCGCGCGCCGGCCGGGTCGAACACTGCACTATGGACGGAATCCTCATGGCCGCGCAGCACGGCGAGCGGCTCGCCGCTGGAGGCATCCCACAGCCGGGCCGTATGGTCGTGTGAGGCGGTCAGAATGCGCGCTCCTGTCGGGTCGAACACCGCGCGATGGACGGCGCCTTCATGACCGCGCAATATCGCGAGTTGTTCACCGCTGGCGGCATCCCACAGCCGCGCCGTATAGTCGGTAAAGGCAGTCATCAGGACCCGCGGCGCGCCTAACGGATCGAACACCGCGCTAAAGATCACGCCCGCGTGGCCGCGCAACACCGCGAGCTGTTCGCCACTGGCCGCATCCCACAGCCGAGCCGTGTTGTCGGAGGCGGTCAGCACGCGCACGCCGGCTGGGTCGAATACTGCGCTAAGGGCTGTATCCCCATGGCCGCAGCGCAATACGGCGAGCTGCGCGCCGGTGGCGGCATCCCATAGCCGGGCCGTGTTGTCACGAGAGGCGGTCAGCACGCGCCCTCCGGCCGGGTCGAACACCGCGCTCCAGACTTGGTGCTCATGGCCACGCAGCAGGCGTCGCTCGTGAAGTGATCGCACGGCGCAATCGAGTTCGAATACAGTCTCGGGCGCGATCACCGTCCCGACGGGTTGGCCGGGATCTGATATCGCGTCCAGCCCAACAGCCAGCGCAGCGCCAAAATCCGACGCCGCATTATGCTGCCGCGCGAGATCGGCCAGGAAGCGCGATCGGGTCAGCAACGCGGAGTCGCGTTCCTGCTTTTGCCGAGCGACCTCCTGGTCCCACGCTCCTCGGCTCGCCGCAATGAACGCCCGGATTACATCCGTCGGCTCCGGTGCGCCGGGCGGGTGCGCAGCAATCCACCGTTCAGCTTCGTCCAGGAGTGGCGGGCGCAACATCAACCCGCCTGGCCCCGGCCGCCCGGCGGCCTCCCAGCGGCGCGCATGCTCGCCGAACTCGGTGTGCTTCCTGATCCACTCGATATCCGTTTTGAGCGCTTGGACGAGCCGTTCGACCATCCTCTCGAACGGTGCATCGACAAAATCAATCCGATTGATGCGCGCGAGCGCCTCGGGGACGGCTCGGTCGTCCACGCGCCGGCAGACAATCGGAGCGAGGCGTTTATTGAGCTTCGCGGCAAACGCAATCTCTCTCAAGACGACCTCGGAAGAAACCGCGTCAGGGCTGAGCACGAACACAACTGTGTCCGCCCGAGTGATCAGGATTTCGATCCGCTCCCACCAAGCCTCCAGATCCGCAATCTCCCGACGGTCAACCGAGGGATCAAACCCCTGATCCTTCAAAGCCTGCGCCAGATCATCGACGAATGTCGCGTCCAGCCGCGAGTAGGAGATGAAGACACGCGCTTTTGGCGGAACATCACCGTTTGCGGATTGCATAGGGTCAGCCACGAAATCTACTCCGACCAGGGATGTCGCAAGAAAGAGCCATTAAACGACGCGTATCAGGCCCGCCGCAAGACGGTCGAGCGTCTATCATTGAACGCGCCGGGGCGTGGCGCGGTAGGACTGCTTAGTGTCACGGATGGGTGCCGACGTGCCCCTTCCAATGAATGACCGCTCTGGGTCGAATCCAGCCCCTCAGGCCAAGCAACTCGGCTACCGCCGCCTCGGGTAGGCAGGTGACGTTCAAACCATGCCTATTCGGTTAACACAGACACCACCTGCCCGTAGACCGGCCATCTCGCGATTTGGAGCATGATCGGGCAATTGCATGGAGCGGCTTCCCGTGTTGGAGTTGAAGGGGCAGTTTGTCAGCCCGAGGAAGGCGGGGGCGCCCTCGGTGAAGGAATGGATCAAAGTCGCGGGTGTTGTTGCGCTTCTGGCAGTTGCGGGCGCCGATCTCGGGTGGCGAATTGCGACCATATCGGGATCACCCGCTGACCAAGCAGGCAAGAGCCAGCCGCACCAGGAATCCAGCGGCGACAGCGACCATCCCAACGGCGCTTTGCCGATGGCCGCGCCGGCCGCTGACATAGGCCCCGCCGAGCGTCGCGTAGGCTCCAATGCCCCCTATTCCCAAAATCCATCCCAAGATCACGACGGCACTAATATATGGATGATCCTTCAGGGTCTGTCGGCCCCATTCGCCGCGTTGTTCGCGCTTGCCCTCCTGTGTGTTGCTCATCTTCAACTCAGGACCTATCGGCGCCAAGCCGGCATAATGCGCCATCAAGCCAGGATTTCCGCCCAGCAAACTGCCCTTATCGACAAACAGGCTACCGTTGCTCACCAGACTTACATTGCGACCCACCGAGCCATTCTCAGGGCTAGACGGTTCCGAATTACCTTGATGCAGGCCGGGCGGCCCATCAAAGTCGAATTTGAGACCATCAATACAGGCGCGACCGACGCAGATGTAACCGGCCGCGTTGTGCTGGTGCCAATTCTTGACGCCCCTGGAGCAGTATTTGGGCTGCCAACCCTCCCGCTTGAGTTCGTCATACAAACGGATAAACTCAAGGGCGGTGAGACAATGACGCACGTCCATGTAGACGACAGCCCGGTGTGTGACGACGCCGTCGCCGCAGTCAATGCGGGAACGCGGTTCCTTCACGTAATAGGGCGGATCGCCTACACCGACGATAACGGGCACCCGCGTGAAACAGGCTTCTTCCGGTGCTATGACGTGGAATTGCGTCGCTTTCGCAATGTTGACGATCCTGACTACGAATACGAAGACTAGCGCCGACGCAAAAGCCTTCCTCACGACACGCCGCCCGTACCGCGATAAGGGCCGCGCGCATGACCAACGAGAGTTGTGCGATCGCTTCTCAGTGGGGTGCCCCTACAGATAGTATCTGTGTGCGCTAACCGGATAGGCATGTTTCAAACTAATCCACTACCCTGCCGCTCCATGTCCCGTCTACTCACTCGTCCCGCAGCGGTCTCGCGAGCAAGTCCGCCGTGGCCTGCCGCAGGGTGGTGCGGCCCTCGAGCAGGGCGGCGACGGCGGTGCAGATCGGGACATCAACCGCGGCAGCGGACGGTCCCTGCGCTTGACCCGGGGGGCCGGGGGCGGCAGCGCGGGCGACCAGGGCGGGCGCCGTGGCAACCCCCTCGGTCACCGCGCTGCGGGCAGCGAGCACCTCGGCCAGTTTTTCCCCGCGGCCGAGCGCCAGCCCCAGGCTGAAGTTGCGACTGGCCGGCCCCGTGCAGGTCAGCAGCAGGTCGCCCAGGCCGGACAGCCCCATCACCGTTTCCGCCCGTCCACCCAGCGCCACCGCGAGGCGCGCCAGCTCCGCCAGGCCACGGGTGATCAGCGCGGCGCGCGCGTTCTCGCCCAGTCCGGCGCCGATCACCGTGCCGGCGGCGATGGCGATCACGTTCTTGGCCGCGCCGCCGACCTGGGCGCCAACCGGATCGTCGTTGCCGTAGAGCCGGAAGGTCGGGGTGGACAGCGCGGCAATGACGCGGTCGCGCAGGCCGGAGTCGCTGGCGGCGACCACCGAGGCGGCGGGCAGTCCGGCAGCAATCTCATGCGCGAAATTCGGCCCGGTCAGCACCGCGGCTTGGGTCCCCGGACGTACCGCCTCCACCACCTCCAGCGGCAACAGCCGCGTGCCCGTCTCCAGGCCCTTGGCGCAGATCACCAGCGGGCCAGTCCCCGGCAGCAGCCGCGCCAGCACGCCGCGCTGGTACTGCATCGGCACCGCCACCAGCGCGATGCCGGTGACGTGCGACAGGTCGTCGATGACGGTGACAGATTCGCCCAGCCGAGCCCCGGGCAGGCGGGGGCTTTCGCGCTGCCGGACGAGGTCCGCCGCCCCTGCCGGATCGCGCGCCCACAGCCGCACGCGAGCCCCGGCCCGCGCCGCCTGGATCGCCAACGCGATGCCCCAGGCGCCGGCACCGATCACTGTGATGTCACTCATCGACGACCCGCGTCACCGCCGCGGAGGCACCGCGTTCGTTGCGGCCGAGGTGCTCAAGCAGCGCCTGCAGGATCGGCAGGGCGTCGTGCTCGAAGTGGAACGGCGGGTTGACCACCAGCAGGCCGCACCCATTCAGCCGGTCCGGCAGCACCGGCTCGCGGAGCAAAAATTCGGCGGCGACGATGTCGCGCATGCCGGATTGCTCCAGCGCGGTGAAGAACCCCCGCACCGGCGCACGGTGCTTGATCGGGTACCAGGCGGCCAGCACGCCGGTGCGGAACCGTCCGTGCGCGGTGAGAAGGCCGGCCACGACGTCGGAAAATTCATCCGGGTTCTCGAACGGGGGATCGATCAGCACCAGTCCCCGCCGTTCCTTCGGCGGCAGCAAGCCGCCGAGCGCGCCCCAGCCGTCGCGCTGATGCACCGCCACCTGGTGATCGCGTGCGAACAGCCGGCGCAACTGGAACAGGTCGTCCGGCTGCAACTCGCAGCAGGCCAGCCGGTCGTCCGGCCGCAGCATTGCGCGGATCAGCACGGGAGAGCCGGGGTAAAGGCCGAGCGTGCGGACGAAGCCAAGATAGCGGGCGAGCGCCGGCGGCGGGCTGTCGAGCAAGCGGCCGATGCCCTGGCGCCATTCGCCGGTGCGCTGCGCCGGGCCGGCTTCCAGGTCATAGCGGCCCGCACCGGCATGGCTGTCGAGCACGAAGATCGGCGCCGGCTTGGCCTGCAGTGCGTCGATCAGCCAGACCAGCAGCGCATGCTTCACGCAATCGCCGAAGTTCCCCGCATGAAAGGCATGCCGGTAGTTCATCGCCCAATCTCTGCTCCCTCCAGCGGCCACCGCGGCCGAGGGGAAAAATCCAGCCCGTCCACCAGCCCCAGCCGCAAATGCTCTATCCCCGCCCAGGCCACCATCACCGCATTGTCCGTGCACAGCCGCACCGGCGGCGCCACCAGCGTGAACCCAACCTGCTCCGCCGCCTCCCGCAACGCCGCACGGATCGTGCCGTTGGCCGCCACGCCGCCCGCCACCACCAGCAACCGAGCCTCGGGCGCCCGGGCGCGCATCATCGCCATGGCATGCGCCGCGCGATCCGCCAGCACCTCGGCCACCGCCCGCTGGAAGCTCGCCGCGACATCCGCCGCCACGGCCGCCGGCAACGCCCCCTCCCCCAGCCGCCCCACCACCTGCGCCACCGCCGTCTTCAATCCGGAGAAGCTGAAATCGCACCCCACCCGTCCCAGCATCGGCCGCGGAAAGTCGTAGCGCGCCGGATCGCCGCCCGCCGCCAGCTTCTCCAACGCCGGTCCACCCGGCCAACCCAGCCCGAGCAGCTTGGCCACCTTGTCGAACGCCTCGCCGGCTGCGTCATCCACCGTGCCACCGAGCCGCACATGGCGGCCCACGCCCTCCACCGCCACGCATTGGCAGTGCCCGCCAGACACCAGCAGCAGCAGATACGGAAACGGCGCGCCGCCCTCCACCAGGCCCGGCAGCCTGGCCGTCAGCGCGTGCGCTTCCAGGTGGTTCACCGCGACATAGGGCAGCCGGCGCGCCAGGGCGATGCCCTTGGCCATCTGGCTGCCGACGATCAGCCCGCCGATCAGGCCCGGCCCGGCACTGGCCGCCACACCGCCCAGCGCGTCGAACTCCAGCCCGGCGCGCGCCATCACCCCGCGCACCAGGTCCGGCAGCAGCGCAAGATGCGCCCGCGCCGCGATCTCCGGCACCACTCCGCCATACGGCGCGTGCGCCGCCTCCTGGCTGGCGACGCTCTCCGCCAACACGCGGCCCTCGTCGTCCAGCACCGCCGCCGCGGTTTCGTCGCACGAGGACTCGATGCCAAGCACCGGCCGCATCAGTACATTTCCCATCTTTCCCTGGCGCGCATGCCGTAATACGACCCTCGCATGAACGCCGCCACGCCGCCCGACCGTAGCGTCGCCGCCCCCACCCTGCACCACCCGCAGGTCAAGCCGCATCAGACCCGTCACCTGCCGCTACGCGTCGGCACCCGCGGCTCACCGCTGGCGCTGCTGCAGACCCGCCTCTTCCTGCACCTGCTCACCACCTTCTGCCCGGTGCTGCGCGGCCTGGACGTGTTCGAGGAACACGCCATCCGCACCACCGGCGACGCGGTGCAGGACCGCCGCCTGGCGGACATTGGCGGCAAGGGCCTGTTTGCCAAGGAGATCCACGAGGCCCTGGCCGACGGCCGCATCGACTTCGCGGTGCACAGCCTGAAGGACCTGGAGACCGAACTGCCGCCCGGCATCATCCTCGCCTGCACGCTGCGGCGCGAGGACGCGCGCGACGCGCTGATCCTCGGGCCAGACTGCGACGACCCCGACATGGCCGATCCGTTCGCCTGCCTGCCGGACGGCGCGGTGGTCGGCACGTCCTCAGTGCGGCGCCAGGCGCAACTGCTGCATGCGCGCCCCGACCTGTGCGTCGCCACCATCCGCGGCAACGTGCAGACGCGGTTGGGCAAGGTCGCTGCCGGCGACTGCACCGCCTCGCTGCTGGCGCTCGCGGGCTTGCGCCGCCTTGGGATGGAGGATCGCGCGTCGGTCGTGCTTGACCCCGATGCGATGGTGCCGGCCGCGGGCCAGGGCATCATCGGCATCACCGTGCGGGAGGACGACGTCGAACTGCACGAATTGCTAGCGGCGATTGAGGACCCCGAAGCGAAGGCGGTTTCCACCGCCGAGCGCGCCATGCTGGCCGAGCTCGACGGCTCCTGCCGCACCCCGATCGGCGGCCACGCGCGGTTGCTCCCGGGCGGCGCGTTGCATTTGACCGGACTGGTGGCGCGTGCGGACGGCTCGTTCCTGCTGAAACGCAGCCTGTATGGCGGCGTGCAGGACGCCGCGCGGCTCGGCACCGAACTGGGCGCCAGCCTGCGCGCCAACAGTCCGCGCGACATTTTCGCCTGAGCGCGGGGCTGCAACGGGCGGTGGCGACCAGGCGGGGCTAGAGAAGACGCGGCTTGCCGGGCGGCGTAGCGAAGAATCGACGCATCCCAGATGCGCCACAACTCAGAATGGTCGACGAGAAGCAGCCGCTTTGTCCGATGGCACGCGAGCGCGGCCCGCGTGGCACACCTTACGCACCCGACAGAACCCGCGTCCGCTCTATCAGCGCGAGGAGCGGATCGGGGTCATCAGCGAATAGCCGTGCCTCGCTTCGTGCCTCCTCCGCGATCTGGTCGAGACGCGCCTCCGCCTCCGGCAATCTTGCCCGGAAGGCCTCGGCAAGGAACGGAAGCGCGTCTTCCCCCGGGTTGGCGGAGGGATCCGCGAAGGCAAGGGCCACAGCGGGGTCGCTGATCGCCAGCGCCGCCGGAAGGGTCAGGATGCCGTCTCGCAAATCGTCGAACCCGCCGCCGCCAAGCGCCGTGGTGCCGCGCACGTCCGCCACGTCGTCACAGCCGTGGTACAGCAACCCGAGCAATCCGCCGAATTTGCGCAGCCGCTGTGTGCGGTCGCCCAGACAGGCCGCCACCTCGAACATCGTTCCGGTGTCCTCACCGGCGATGATACGCCAATCCTCATAACCGGCCGGCCGACGCCGCAAGCGCCACTGCATGCACTCGGCGACCGCGAGGCGCTGGAGCAATTCCGCCAGCAGTTCAATCAGCCCGGGATCGCCGGAGGTCCTGCGGAAACCGTCGGCGACGATGTAGCCCGATGTCATGAAAGCGTGCAGTTGGCCGAACTTCCTGTGCAGGGTCAATCGGCCGCGCCGCGCATCGGAGTGATCGACGATGTCGTCCACGATCAGCGAAACGTTGTGGAACAACTCGATCAACAGCGCGGCTTCGATCGTCTCGGGTGGAATGGTCGCGCCCGGATGCACGGCGCGGCGGCAGGAAAAAATGGTCATCGGCCGGAAGTATTTTGAACCGGCGAGAAATTGCCAGCGGAGCGCCTCGTGCAGCTCAGGATCGCAATCCCCAATCCATGCCTCGATCGCCGTGGTGAGGGCGTGCATTTCCACCGAGAAGTCCAAAGCGTCGTTCGCCAATGCTAGGCCTTCACGCGCTTGCGGCGGCGGGGGGAATTATTCGGCGGCGCGTCAGGCGGCGCGTCAGGCGGCGTGGCGAGAGTCAGACCGAGGAGTTCCATCTCGAGCGCGAACCGCCGCCCTTCCTGGGACGCTGCGTCGCCCACTTCTCGGGCAAGCCCCCGCACTTCCTCGGCCAGCAGCCGCTGCTCCTCCTCGGACAGGGCTTGCGTCCCGGCCAGTCCCAGCCGACCGCCAAGTGCCGCGTGTTGGTCGAACAGGCGCATCAGACGGCGCCAATAACGGAATCCGCTCGCCATCGCGATCAAGCTGGCCTGGCCGAGGAACTCGACGGCGAGCCGGCCGGCGTTGTCGTCCGCCGTGCCCGCGGCCGCGCCCGGCGACTTAAGCAGACCGGCCAGCAGGGCGAGCCGATCCGACGTGGCATCGCCGGGGGGCATACCCGCGGCGGCGCCTTGCCTTCCGCCGGCCACGAACTGCTGCGCCGCGGCGAGTATGGCCTGCCACATCAACCCACCGCCCGGCCACTCCGGCGCAGCGTCCTCCGTGTCGCTCATGCTTGTCACCCAGTGTGTTCGACCCGTATCGTAATACCGCCTGTGGCCCGGACAGCAACCGGAATTCACGATGGGGGGATGCGCGACATGCAGAAGCGACAGCCGAACGCTCTCACCGATGCCGCATTGCGCTATGGCTACGGCTATCTTGCCTTTCTGCGTGACGGTTGGAGACGCTCTTGGGACATTGGCTCGCGCTATGCGGGGGAGGCGGTGGTCACCGCGGCGCGCGCGGCTGTCGAGCCCGAGGGGCGCCAACGGTTGCTGCCGGAATTCCTCAACGGGTTGTCGCGATATGCCGTGGAGATGGCGCTGGTACCGGCGAGCGCGCTGGAAACGGCCGCGACCAAAATCGATCTGAAGCAGTTTAAGAATCAGTTTAAGCAGCCGGAACCGCATGCGATTCACGAGATTAACGGCAAGCAGGTGATGCTGCCGGTCCGGTTCGGCGATGCGACGCATGGGTGGGCGATGTACGCGGTGGATGCCACCAAGGCACAGAAGGCGCTGGATGCCGCCAAGGTGCCGAACGCGCCGGGCAAGGTACCGAACGCGCCGGAGACGTACGGCGACACCTATGAGGTGCTGGAGGTGGCGGGGCAGGCCTACATCACGGTCTACGGCGTTGATTTTAAGAAGACCGACCTGGGACCCTACCGCGAGCTCGGCGTGGAGATCTGGGTTCGGCCAAAGGCCAACCTCTCCACCTTCCCCGGCACGCTCGTCATCAAGATGGCGGTCGACAAGCAGTTCAGCGTGGATGCTGCCAACAAGCTGTGGAATTTCGGCAAGCTGATGGCGCCGGGCATGTCAGCTACCTACAACGAGCATGCCCACACCGCCACGTTTTCGATGAAAAGTGATGATGAGCACAGCCTGGCCATCACTGTGCCGCGCTTCGGCCGCAGCAGGACTACCGACCTGCCGATCCGCTACTATTCGGTGTCGCCCGACGGCAGCGCGGCCTGGTCGTGCGTGTTCAATCGCAGCAGTGAACACGAGGGCATGCAGTACGGCGGCAACGTCGAGCTGCGTCTCGGCGATAGCACCGGTGGCCATTGCTTCTGCGCGTTGAAGAATGGCGGCGGCCGCAAAACGTGCCTGTGCCTCGCGTTAAAAGACATGGGACTGCCCAAGGTACCGATCTGCAACGGCTGGGCACAGGATATGACCGGTCAGGTGGATGCCCCGGTCGCGGTCGGCGCGGCATCGGCTGTCAGTGCGAGTAGCGGAGCACCGAAGCAATCCCCCGCCCGGCGAGGCCGCCGCTCGTCACGCGGGGGCTAGCTTCGACGCTTCGATCCTAACATGAAACAAACTCCCCCTCCCCTTGTGGGCTTGGCCGCGAAGCGGACCGAGGTTGCGGGGACGGGGGAGCCTCCTTATCGCCCGCGACCGGCGCGGTTTCATGAATCGCGAGTTGGCCATCGCCGACCGGTGGTCAACTCGCAATGACAGGTGATGCCGAGTGTTTCCACACGCGGTGAAACCGCTCTACTCGTTGGGAAATATCTCGCGATAGGAATGTTGCCACCACCGCTGCGCGGTGGACATCGCTTTGGCCGCATAGGCGGACGGCAGCCCCGCCAGCCTCATGCCGGCAAGCTCCCACTCCGGCGCGGCTGACGGGTGGATGATCTCGACCGGCGCACCGGTGCCGACGCGCGCGCGGATCGCCTCCGCCGCCAGCAGCCCGCTGACCACCGCGCCCTCGATCGTCACCACATCGATCGGATTTTGGCAGTAATCGCCGGCCAGAAACAGATTGGGGATCTTGCACGTCGTCGTGGGACGGTGCTCCCAGGAGCCGACTTCGTTGATGAACAGCTCCTCCATCACGTTCGGCTGCACGCGGCTGCGCTCAAGATCGATGTCGTCCATCGTGAAGGGCAGGTACTTCATTAGCTCGTCGATCAGCAGTCCCCGGATGGTTCCTAGACCGTATTGGAAGATCGTGCGCACATCCGACGCCACGACGTTGATGAACGTCGGCCCGGGGCGACCGCCGTTCCAAAGGCGTGACGTGTCGAGGAAGGTCAGCTTGAACTGCGAATCAAGCAGATCCACCGGTGCGGCCGGCAGGTTGTATGGCCGTTTGAAATAGAGATCGAGCGACGTCATCGGCTGGCATCGAAGGTGGCGCACATTGGCCAGGATCGGCGCGCGACCGTAAATCGCTCCATCGACCAGCGGCGCCACCGAAAGCGGCGGTACCGCCAGGATTACGTCGCCCTTCACCGGGAGCCGGAAGTGACGCAGCACAGGCGGATCCATCCCGTAGGGATTAGGCGGCGCATCGGCGAACACATTGCCCGTGATCGCATCGATGGCCCCGGCATTGTTCACATGTAATCTTGTCACCTTGCGCAGCAGCCGCACATCCAGCCGGCCACCGGCGATGCGCCGAAGGTGGCGCTCAAGCGGCCCGAACAGGTGCTCCTGCGTGTTGCCCCGCAGCAGCCGCATCATCGGCGACGGGCACTGGTAGCTGTAGCGGATATAGTTACGGAAAGAGGTGGCCGAGGTCAGGAAGCTCGGGCAGGCAAACGCCTTGATCAACAGGTCGTTCTGCAGTTTCACGGCCGAATCGGTCATGTAAGGGCGTGAGTTGAAGAAGCTCCGCACGCTCATCTGATCGAGCTTCGCTGGGTTCCGCTCCGGCGTTGCCAGAAGGTCGACCAGGGAAAAGCCGTACAGGTACATATCGGCGGGTGAGAGAGGCCCGGTCATCAGGTTCCGCCAGGTGGTCGCTGCTGCCCCGACATCGGCCATATGCCCCAGCCGGGCACGCCAGTCGCCCGTGCCGCACCGCAAATAGGCCGTGCTGTGACACGGTTCGAAGCGGTCGCGCACGCCGATCTCGTCGGCGATCCGCCAGAAGTTATGATACCAATTCAAATACATATGGTAGGAATGTTCGTGGAAGTCGCCGCCGGGCGCATACTGATGTGCCCCGAGCTTGCCGCCGAAGTAGTGGCGCCTTTCCAGCAGCGTCACGTGGAACCCGCGTTCGAGCAAACGCAGCGCCGCCGTCAGGCCCGCGATGCCGGCGCCGATGATGGTGACATGCGGCATGAGGAATCCCGTGAATGCAGCGTATGGACTGGTCCCAAGCGCATGTTACCATACGGCGACGATCGAGGGCAAACCGCTCCCCCGGAGGGGTTGTGGCTAACATACCGACCGAGAGCTTGCAGGACTGGCTGGATGCACTGGACCTCGGCCAGTACAGTGCCCTGTTCGCGGAACACGGAATCGACGCGCGCGCCCTGCGCTTGCTGAGCGAGGACGATCTCAAGGAACTCGGCCTGCCGATCGGGCACCGCAGGAAACTTTTGGACGCACTCGATGCCAGCCGCGCGTCACTCCCGACCTCACCGTCGCCGGAGCGCCGGCAGGTCACCGTACTGTTCTGCGACATGGTTGGCTCGACCGAGCTGGCCGGGCGCCTCGATCCAGAGGACCTGCGTGAAGCGCTGCGCGCCTATCTGGATTTCTGCGCGCAGGAGGTCGAACGCCACGGCGGCACCGTCGCCAGGTATATGGGCGACGGCCTGATCGCTTATTTTGGCTATCCGCGTGCATTCGAGGATGCCGCGGAACGCGCCGTGCGGGCCGGTTGCACACTCACCGCCGGCGTCGTCGCCTTGCATCCGCGGCCTGATGTCGCCTTGCAGGTCCGCGTCGGTATCGCCACCGGGGTCGCCGTGCTCGGCGACATGCTTGGCGACGGCGCCGCCCGGGAGGAGGCGGTGATCGGCCCGACGCCTTTCCTCGCCGCCCGTCTGCAAACGGTCGCCCCGCCTGGCGGCGTGGCGATCGCCGAAGCGACCCGGCGATTGCTCGGCCGGCGTTTCCTGCTCGAGGATATCGGCGTGCACGAGCTGAAGGGCATCGGCGCGCCGACGCGCGTCTGGCGGGTCATTGGCGAACGCGTGGTAGCCACCCGGTTCGATAGCAGCCCCGGGGCCGATCGGCCGCTTCTGGCCATCGGGCGCGCCGGCGAGCGCGCGATCCTGCGACAGTCCTGGGAAGCGGCCGTCGCCGGTCGCGGGCGCGCCGCGCTCATCATCGGAGCGCCCGGCATCGGCAAGTCGCACCTTGTCATGACTCTCTGCGATGACATCCGGCAAGAGCCCCACACGCTGATCCAGTTGCAATGCTCGGCGCTGCACGCCAGCACGCCGCTGCATCCGGTGATTTCGTGGCTTTCGTTTGTCTGCGGCCTGACCGCTGGGCAAGACGCCGAGGAGCACTTGGCGCGCGTGAGGGCCGCCGCGGCCGCCTATGACGCGGAACCGGCACTCTTCGCGCGGCTGCTGTCCGTCACGGTCCAGGCTGCCGAGGACGCAAGGCTGTCCGCCGCCGCCATGAAGCAGCATACGTTCGCCGCCTTGCGCGAATGGCTGGCGCGTCTGGCGCGCGCGAAGCCGGTGGTGCTCGTGGTCGAGGACCTGCACTGGACGGACCCCACGACAATGGAGCTGGTCGAAAGCTGGCTGGACCAGATCAGCGGCCAGCGGGTGTTGCTGCTGATCACGCAGCGGCCAGAGCACTCGTCGGACTGGAGCAAGCACGGCGACGTGGTGACAATTCACCTGTCCGGTCTGGCCCCACCCGACGTAGCACAGGTGGTCCAGGCCTTGACCGATGAGGACTTGCCGGAACACGTCGTGCGCCAGATCGTTGACCGGGCCGACGGCGTGCCGCTGTTCGCCGAGGAATTGACGCGAACGGCGCTGGAGTGGCGCAACGCGCGCCATGGGAACGATGCGGCGGCCAGGAGGACGTTCAAAGTACCCGAAACGCTCCAGGATTCATTGCTCGCCCGCCTGGACAGGCTCGGCCGTGGGCGTGAGGTGACACAGGTAGCGGCCGCGATCGGGCGGGAATTTCGCGCCGATCTGCTCTGCCGGGTGACAGGCATGCCGAAGGAAGCCATCTGGAACGCGATCAGCGAGGCGTCGGTTGCGGGGCTCGTTCAACCGGTGGGCACGCCAACGGAGGGCTCCTACGCTTTCCGGCACGTCCTGGTTCAGGAGGCCGCCTATGCCACCTTGCTACATAGCCGGCGGCGCGACATCCACGCGCGCATCGGCCGGGCGCTCGAGGACGGGTTTCCGGAAATAGCCGAAACTCAGCCGGAATTGGTCGCGCATCACTACACGGAAGCCATGCTGCTGGCTGATGCCATTGCCTGGTGGTCCCGTGGGGCGGAGCGCTCGCAGCGCCAGTCGGCGAATTTCGAAGCGGTCCAACAGTTTCAACGGGCCCTTGAACTGCTGGCGCGCCAGGAGGCGTCGGCGGAGCGGGACTCCGCCGAGATTCGGCTTCGGTCGGCCCTGGCCGGACCGCTGATGGTTGCTCGCGGCCCTGGCTCGGTCGAGCGGGAGGAGAACCTCGCCGCGCTATCCCGGTTGCACCAACGACGCAGCGACACGCGACGTATGTTCCCGGATCTCTATGCGCAGAGTGTTACGATCTTCGGCCGCGGTGAAATGCTGCGTTCGATGGCGACGATCACCGAATATCTTCGGCTCGCCGTGCCTATCGGCGATCCCGTGGTCTTGGCAGTGGGCCATATGCATCTTGGCTACACGCAGCTTCATTTGGGCCGGATCCGCGCGGCGGTGGATAACCTGGACCGAGCGCTTATGCTATGCAAGGCTGACGACCCGGAGCAATTCATCGCCGATTTCCCGCTCGACGTTGCATGCTTCGCGACGTCATGTCGCGCACTGGGTCTGCAGCAGCTCGGACAAGCCGACGCGGCTGTGGCGCTCGCGGCATTGGCCGTTGACCGCGCCTTCCGAAGCGGCCACGTCCGAACGCTGCTGATGGTTTTGTTCCTGGCGGGCATGGAGCGCATGATCGCCTCGGACGCGGACGGTGCAGCAGCATTCGCGGGACGGCTGGACCATGTCGCCGCACGGACCGAAGGCGCTTATTGGCGGACGCATGCTGACCTGATCGCAGGCTGGGCGATTGCGCGCGGTGGACGCCCCGAGGAGGGGCTGGCGCGCATGCGGAGTGGCGCTGTCGAGCGCGACCGCATGCAGGGACGTGCCTGGCTGCCACAATACCTGGCACGGGAGGCCGAATGCCTCGCCGCTGAAGGCCGCGAACAGGAGGCGCTTCTGCGGCTCGATGAGGCCGAGACTATAATCAAGGCGACCGAACAGCGCATCTCCGAGCCAGAGGTTTATCGGCAGCGCGCCCGGATCATGCTTGCTCGGGGCGATCCTCGCAGCGATGTCGAAGCGATCCTTCGACGCGCACTGCTGATCGCGCGCGAACGGGAGCAGGGGCTGTGGGCTGCGCAGGTCGAGGCGGACCTACAAGCAGCCGGTTTCGCGGCTGCACCCCAATCGGCCTAGCCTGCCCATGGCAGCTTGCTGTGGAATGGCAGAGAGTGGGGTCAATGCCTCCTCCGCTGGTGGGCGGCCCCGCGCCAGGCGCGTCAGCATAAGCCGGGTTTGCGCCGATCGGTCTTGCCGTGTTTGCGCCAATCGGCGTTGCCGTGACCGACGGCAGGAGCCGCCTCCCGAGCGCGCCATGTTAGCCGAGCTGGACGGCTCCTGCCGCACCCCGATCGGCGGCCACGCGCGGCGGCCCCCGGGCGGCGCGTTACATTTGACCGGACTGGTGGCGCGGGCCGCCGCCGCCTGCCGCGGTCCTACTCTTGCCTGGACGCCGCGACCGCCGCATCAATCCGCCGACGATAGCTCAGCATCGCGGAAAGCTTGTCCGCGGCACCCAGCGCAGGCCAGAAATGTACCAACCCGACCCGTCCATCCGTCGAGGGTTCGGTATTCGGCCAACCTCCATAGCGCACGAACGGGTTGATGGCTGGACCGAAATTAGCCAATCGGAACGATACGTAGTTCGCGACTTCCTGATCCACCCAGGAAAATGCAGTACGTTGGTGCAGCGCCGCATGATTAACGATAATCGTCCGGATCAGCCGCAGCGTTGCCGCATGCGCAGGAATATTGGGGATACCCATGGTCCCCGCATTGAACCCGACGCCAAACCCTGGAGTGCAGCCGTCGAGCTGCAGCAGTCCACAGCCAGCCCCGGGGGTCGTTCGCAGTGGGGAAAATGGTTCCAGAGGTGCAGTGATATGATCCGAACGGGCCACAGCACACAGCATCGGTTCGACGGCAGCGTCAAACAATATGTCAGGGTCCATGAACAGCACGGGCTGAAACTGCGCCGCCCAAGGGATATCCAGGATCTTGTATTTCGAGGCAACGAACCCCACGAAGTCCGATGGTGCTACATGATAGTCGTGAAAACGGCCCGGCGCTATGGGCGGCAGGTTGCCGGTAATCTCGTCAGACGCCTGATCTGTCAGCGTCAGGATGTCACCGGAATATCGGCCAAGCTCTATCAGCGACCGGATGCTGGCATAGAGCTGGCCGATGACAGCCGGATCTCTATACGCCGTAAAATAGATCAACGGCCGGTACAGGCAAAGCTGCTCGATCCGCCATCCATCCTTCAGCACGGTGAGACGGAACGGCCAGTCTGCGGCATCGAACGGAAGCTGGTATCGCAGGTCGAGTGTCAGTTCACCAATTTGTAAAGTGTACCAGTGTCGCAGAGATACGTCGCCGGCACGAACCAGTGCCCCGGAGGATCGGATGACCCAGTCATTCGCCAGGATCTGGCGCAACATCTCAAGCTCCGCTTCCGATATTGGCAGGAAACCTTCCCAGTCCCTTAGGTTTTGAGCCGTGACGATCCGGCCGTCTGCAAGGGCCGATAGGAGCTGGCCTCGCCACGACAAAGTCACACAACGCTGATCATTGGCTCGGCCTAGCTGGACCGGACCGAACCGATCGAGCCCGACCACCTGAGCCAGGACGGGCGGGATATTGGAGAGGAATTGATCGAAACCAGGTCGAAGCTGTTCGATTGGCAAATCCACGCCAACCGGTGCGGCATCATTGCCGATGGCGTCAACGGGTCGCTGCACAAGCGCGAGCAAGGCAGCTTCGGCCGTGACGCAGAGCAGCGTACCCTGGAAGGTGAGAAAATAGGTCACTGCGCCTTTCCCACGCTTATGAGCGGCCTCGAAGCCGCTGCGCCAGCATAAACTGGACCATGCTCGACCAGACCAGTCATTTCAAGAATTACTCCAGTTGGCTGCGCGGAGGGAGGCCCGCTGCCGTTGCCAGGTAGCGCCGTCCGCGGTGATGCGCGAAACTGCCCCGATCATCCAAGGGGAGAAACAAGATGAGCTTCGACTTCACCGGCAAGCGCGCCATCATCTGCGGCGGCAGTCGCGGCATCGGCCGCGCCATCGCGCTCGGCTTCGCACAGGCGGGCGGCGCGGTGTCGATCTGCGCGCGCGGTGCCGACACGCTGGAGCGGACCAGGCGCGAGATCGCGGCGTTCGGCCATACCGCGCATGCCGCGTCCTGCGATCTCGCCGACGCCGATGCGATCCGCGCGTATATCGCCGATGCCGCCGCCACGCTGGGCGGGATCGACCTGCTGGTGAACAACGCTTCGGCGTTCGGCTCGTCGGACGATGAGAAGGGCTGGATGTCGAGCATGGCAATCGACATGATGGCGATCGTGCACGCCACGCATGCGGCGCTGCCGTTCCTGCAGCAGAGCAAAGGCTCGGTGGTCAACACCTCATCGATCGCGGCGATGCACACGGCGGCGCGGCAGCCGCCCTACGGCGCGATCAAGGCCGCGTGCATTCACTACACCGGCACGCAGGCGGCGATGTACGCGAAAGACGGCATCAGGGTGAACTGCATCGCACCCGGCTCGATCGAGTTTCCCGGCGGCGTGTGGGACCGGCGCAAGACCGATGCGCCGAAGCTGTACAATGCGGTGTTGAACTCCATTCCGTTTGGCCGGCTGGGGCATCCGGAGGAGGTGGCGAACGTCGTGCTGTTCCTGGCCTCGCCGCTGGCGTCGTGGGTCACCGGGCAGACGATCGCGGTGGATGGCGGGCAGTTGCTCTAAGGAGCGAGCAGCGAACCTCTCCCGCACGCAGCGCGGGAGAGGCTTTTAGTGCGGCAACGTATCCAGCGCGCTCTTCACCAGTTTCGCGTCGGCGCCGTCCGCCGGCAGGATGCCCAGCAGCTTTGTCCAGTCGCGCCGCGCCTCGTCGGTATTGCCGGCGCGCGCCGCATCGACACCGAGATACCACAGCGCCTCCGGCTGATCGGGCGCGATCGCCGCTATCTGCCGCAACAGCTCCACCGCGCGCGTCGGCAACGGATCGTTCGGCTGCAACTTGGCGATCAGTGCCTGGAACTCCTGCACCTTGATGTCGGCATCGCCCGGCTTCAGCGTCGCCGCATGCTCGAACGCACCCGCCGACTTCTCGCTGTCGCCGAGCACCCCGTAGGAACGGCCGAGCTGCAGCCAGCCGGCCAGGTCGTTAGGCTGGGTCTGCAGACGCGCGGCGAGCTGCGCCACCATGCTCTGAATCATCTGCTTTTGCTGGCCTTCCGGCATCTGTGCGCCGGCAGCCACCTGATCCTGGTTCGGTCCGGGCTGAGCTTCGCTCGCATCCGCCTGCGGCTCCGGCGCGGTCCCGTTCGGCAACGCCGGCGCGGTCATGCCGCCCTGCTTGGCGGCCTCGGCGACGCCGCGCGCGATCGACTCGCGCATCGGCGAATCATCAGGAATGTCGGCAGCCAGCGCCAGCCATCGATCGATCGCCCGCTTCTCGTCACCCGCCTGGCTGTCGGCCAGCGCCAGGTAGTAGCGCGCCACCTCGTTCTTCGGATCGGCGGCGAGCGCCTCGGTGAACGCATCATGCGCCCCGGGAGCTACGATCCCATCAGCCGCGAGCACCTGCATTTCGCCATAGCCGGCGAACACGTCCGGCGCCTTCTGGCCCAGGTCGATCGCGCGACGATACGCCGTGCCGGCCTTTTGGTAATCGCCCAGCATCGCTTCGGTGCGTGCCAGCAACACCCACCCTTCCGCATTGGACGGATCGGCCTTCAGCTTCTGCTCCAACTTTTCCGCGGCCTGCCGCATGTCGAGATGTGGAGCGGCATCCGCCGCCGGCGCCGTCCCCGCCTGTTGCGTGGACCGTCCCGCGAACGGGGCATCCGGCAACGACGGCGCGCCAAACCGCGCATACAGTCCCACCGCACCGCCAAGCACCAGCAGCGCGACGATGCCGGCCAGGCGCGGGCTGGGTGCGGACCACACCTTGCCTCCCGGCGAGGCCACCTCGACGGAGAGCAGACGGCGCTGGATTTCCAGGCGCGCCGAATCGGCCTCGGCGGGGCTCAGCACGCCGCGCGCCACGTCGCGTTCCACTTCCTTGAGCTGGTCGCGGTAAACGACCCGGTCGAAATATCCGCGGTCGGCGACCATCGGGACGCCGCGCAGCAGCGGCAGGCAAACGAACGTCACGGCGCCGAGCGCAATTATGGTGAACAGCACAAGGAACAGCATCAACGGTCAGCCTCACGCAACATTGTGTCGAGACGGCTTTGCTCCTGCGGACTGAGCGGCGCGGCGCTCGCATTTGTGGCGGGGCGCCGGCGCAGCCACAGCACGATGGCGGCGAAGCCGAGCAACAGCATCGCCACGGGGCCGAACCACAGGACATAGGTCGCCGGCTGCACCGGCGGCTTCAGCAGGACGAACTCGCCATAACGCGCAACGATCGCCTGGCGTGCCTCGGCGTCGGTGTCGCCGTGCGCCAGAAGCTGGCGCAACAGCACGCGGATGTCGTGCGCGAGGCTGGCGTTGGAGTCTTCGATCGATTCGTTCTGGCAGACCAGGCAGCGCAGTGTCGCCCCGATTGCCACGGCGCGTGCCTCCAGGTTGGGGTCGGCCAGGCGCTCACTCGGTTCCACGGCGAATGCGCGCGCGACCATTGAGAGCAGAACCAGGGCGACGAATGCGGTCCTGGCGAGCCAGGCGCGGCAAGGTGGGACACGGAGAACGGAAGCGGAACTTCTCGCCTTGTGGGAGGGGGTTGGGAGGAGGGGTGCGCACCACTGCGGCGGGCGGCCGTACGCACCCCTCCCCCCGCCCCCCTCCCTCAAGGGGAGGGCGCGGACCCTGGCGCCACTAAGCCATGAACCAAAGTCCCTCATGACTTCTTCAGCGCCTCTAGCAATGGCAGCAGTTCCTTATCCACTTCCTCCGCGGTCAGCGGGCCGACGAAGCGCTTGCGGATGCGGCCGGTCGCGTCCAGCACGTAGGTTTCCGGCACGCCGTAAACCCCGAAGTTCAGTCCGACGCTCCCGTCGGTATCCAGACCGACGCGGCGATACGGATCGCCGAACTGCGCCAGCAGTTTGGCCGCGTCCTCCGGCTGGTCCTTGTAGTCGATGCCATACAGCGGCACATGCTCGCGATTGGCCAGACGCATCAGCACCGGCTGTTCCACGCGGCACGGCACGCACCAGGAGGCGAAGAAGTTGATCAGCACCGGGCTGCCCTTCAACGATTCGAGGGCGAGGCCCTGCCCGTTCAAGCCGGCCAGATCGAATTGCGGCGCTTCCTTGTCGATCATCGCCGACGGCAGCGCCTGCGGATCGTAGCCAGGCCGCAGCGCCAGGGCGAAATATCCGGCCAGCACCAGGAACAATGCCAGCGGCAGCAGGAACAAGGCGCGGTGCATGGCGTCAGTCGCCCGCGGCGGGCTGCAGCACCGGCGCCATGCGGCGCGCACGCGCCGCCACCCCAACGCGCCAGCGGCGATCGCTCAGGCTGACCATGCCACCGAACGCCATGGTGATGGCGCCGATCCAGATCCACGGCACCAGCGGTTTCCACCACGCTCGCAGCGTCCAGTTACCCGCCTGGTCGCCGTCACCCAGCGCGACGTAGAGGTCGGCCAGGAAGTTGGTGCGGATCGCTGTCTCGCTGGTGGTCTGCTGCTGCAACGCAAAGAAGCGCTGCTCCGGATGCACCACGCCGACCAACCTGCCGTCGCGCGTTATTTCCACCGTGGCGCGGTTGGCGACGAAGTTCGGGCCGGGCGTGCGTTGCACATCCACGAAGCGCAGTTCGTAGCCCGCCAGTTGCACCACGCTGCCGGCATGCACCGTGTTGATCGCCTCGATATCAAAGGCCGAGGCCGAGAAGCCGACGATCGACACCGCAAGACCGAAATGCGCGAGGCTCATGCCGTAGGCGGCGCGCGGCAGATGGATGGCGCGCCGCAGGCTGTCGCCGATTCCAACGCGGAACAGTTTTACCCGCTCGGCCCATTCCACGATCACCGCGACGCCGGTCCAGGCGGCTAATCCGAAGCCCAACACGGCCAGAATCGGGCCACCATGGGTGCAGTACCAGGCCACCAGCACGGCGAGCACGGCGGCGATATAGGCGGCCCACACCCGTTGCAGCGCTCCCAGCAGGTCGCCGCGTTTCCACGACAGCATGGGTCCGATGCCGACGGCGACGATCACCGGCACCATCAGCGGGGCGAAGGTGCGATTGAAGAACGGAAAGCCGACCGACAGCTTCGGCCCACCGACCGCATCGAGGAACAGCGGATACAGCGTGCCGAGGAACACCGTGGCGCAGCCGCACGAGAGAATCAGGTTGTTCAGTACGATCGCGCCTTCGCGCGAGATCGGCGCGAACAGGCCGCCGCCCTTCAGCGCCGGCGCGCGGATCGCATACAGCGTCAGCGACCCACCGATGGCGACCAGCAGCAGCAGGAGAATGAACATGCCGCGCGCCGGATCGGTGGCGAAGGCATGCACCGAGGTCAGCACCCCGGAGCGCACCAGGAAGGTGCCGACCAGCGACAGGGAGAAGGTGATGATAGCCAACAGGATGGTCCAGCTTTTCAACGTGTCGCGCTTCTCCACGACAATGGAGGAGTGAATCAGCGCGGTGCCGACCAGCCACGGCATGAAACTGGCGTTCTCCACCGGGTCCCAAAACCACCATCCGCCCCAGCCGAGTGTGTAGTATGACCACCAGCTTCCCATCGTGATGCCGACGGTGAGCGCGCACCAGGAGGCGAGCGTCCAGGGCCGCACCCAGCGAGCCCAGGCGGCATCGACGCGGCCCTCGATCAGTGCCGCGACGGCGAAGGCAAAGCCGACCGAGAAGCCGACATAGCCGAGATAGAGAAACGGGGGATGGAACGCCAAACCGGGATCCTGCAGCACCGGATTGAGGCCCTGGCCGTTCGCCGCCGGCGGCCAGGTGCGCAGGAACGGGTTGGAGGTCAGCAGGATGAACAGCAGGAAGCCGGTGCCGATCATGCCCTGGACGGCAAGCACGCGCGCGCGCAGGTCGGGCGGCAGGTTGCCGGAGAACAGCGCCAATGCGGCGCTGCATACCCCGAGCATGAACACCCACAGGATCATCGATCCTTCGTGGTTCCCCCATACGCCGGATATCTGGTACAGTAGCGGCTTGTCGGTATGACTGTTCTCGATGACGTTGATCACCGAGAAGTCGTTGGTGATGTAGGCGTGCATCAGCGATGCCATCGCCAGCGCCACCAGCGCGAATTGCGCCAGCGCCGCGTTGCGGCCCACCGCCATCCACGCAAGGTTCCCGCGCGCCGCGCCCAGCAGCGGCACAACCGATTGCACCAGCGAGACGCAGAGTGCGAGGATCAGCGCGAAGTGGCCGAGTTCAGTGATCATCGTACGGACACTTTCAGGCGGACGCTGTCATGCAGAATGCTCCCCCTCCCCTCGTAGGAGGGGGCAGGGGCAGGGGTGCTCCCGGTGCAAACCTCCGACCGTCCGCTCCCCCAACCCCCTTCCACAAGGGGAGGGGGAGAATCGTCCCACGCATCGCCGCCTATCACGCAGCAGCCCGGCGCGCCGGGGCCAGGATGCGGCACAGCGCGTCCACCAACGATGCCATCATGGCATCGGTGTGCAGCGGGGTGGGGGTGAAACGCAGCCGCTCTTCGCCACGCGGCACCGTGGGATAATTGATCGGTGTGGCATACATGCCACACTCGTCCAGCAATCGCCGGCTGACTTCTTTGCACAAAGCGGCGTCCCCCACGTGCAGCGGCACGATGTGGCTGGGCGAGGCGATGCGCGGCAGGCCGGCGGCATCGAAGCGGCGCTTCAACGCGTCGGCGCGCTCGAACAATTTGGCGCGCCGCGCGTGGTCGGCCTTGACGTGCCGCACGCTGGCCAGCGCCGCGGCGGCAGTCATCGGCGGCAGCGAGGTTGTAAAGATGAAGCCGGGCGCGACGGACCGGATGTAGTCCACCACCTCGGTGTCGCCGGCGATGTAGCCGCCATGGCAGCCGAACGCCTTGGCGAGCGTGCCCTCGATGATATCCACGCGATGCGCGACACCGTCGCGCTCGGCGACGCCGCCGCCGTTCGGGCCGTACATGCCGACGGCGTGCACTTCGTCGAGATAGGTCATCGCGCCATAACGCGACGCGAGGTCGCAGATCGCGCCGATCGGCGCAATGTCGGCGTCCATCGAGTACACCGACTCGAAGGCGATCAGCTTCGGTGCGCCGACCGGTGCGGCGCGCAGCAGCGCCTCGAGATGCGCCATGTCGTTGTGCGGGAAGATCTGGCAGACGCCTTTCGAACCTTTGATGCCGGCGATCATCGACGCGTGGTTCTTGGCGTCGGAGAACACCTGCCACGGATTGTCCGAGCCGGACGGCTGGCTGTTCAGGATAGTGGACAACCCCGCCTGGTTGGAGACGAAGCCGGAGGTGAACAGCAGCGCCGCCGGCTTGCCGTGCAGCGCCGCGAGTTCCACCTCCAACGCGTCATGCGCCGGGCTGGTGCCGCTGATGTTGCGCGTGCCGCCGGCGCCGGCGCCCATCGCGCGCGCGGCGTCGCAGGCCGCTTGCACGACAACGGGATGGCCGCCCATGGCGAGATAGTCGTTCGACGACCAGACCAGCACCTCGGTGCCGTCGGGTCGGAGATAGTAGGGGAATCGCTCCGCCTGCTTCTGCAAGGGAGTGAACTCGCGGTAGCGGCCCTGGGCACGGATGCTGTCCAGTGTCCGGCGGCAATAGGCGTGGAAAGCAACCATGCTTAAGGCACCTCTACCCTTGGGGCCGGCCTGTCCAGCCCGATTTCGACACACACCTCGCGGACGGGTGGTGGCCGTGTATGTGGCTACTGCGATGGACGCTCATTGACTTGGATCAACGCGTTGAACTTACAGTTCGTTCATGTTCATGGCCTCATCTTAACCGGCAAGCGCGCCGGGCAAAAGTGCCCTTTGCGCGCAACCGGGGAGGCGACGTATCGATGGCGGATCGTCCGGCCAGCCTGCCTGCCTCCGCAATACTGCGGGGGCCGAGGCATTGCTGATTCCATTGAAGCTGGTGCGCGACCAGCCGTTGCAACAGCAACTGTATGATCAGTTGCGGGAGCTGATTGCCTCGGCGCGGCTACAACCCGGTGCGCGCATGCCGTCCACCCGCATGCTGGCCGAGCAATTCGCCATCTCACGCATCACCGTGCTGCTGACCTACGAGCGGCTGATCGCCGAGGGCTATCTGCATACCATGCCGGCCAAGGGCACCTTCGTGGCACGCGGGCCGAACGGCTGCCGCGCAGCGAACGGCGGAAGCGGACCCGGTACGGGCGGTGGACCGGGTTTTGGCTGGGCGCCGCTGCAGGTCGGGCCGCAAACCGGATGGGACCACGATAAGGCGAGCCAGACGCGGCCTGCGGAGCAGAGGGGGCGGACGGCAGCCGACTGCGCTGGCGCTGCCACGGCGTCGCTGCCGGAGCAGCGAGTCGGCCGACCCGATCCGTCGCTGTTTCCCATCGCGCGCTGGCGAGCCTTGCTCCGCGGTGTGCTCGATCGGTTTGGTGCCGCACTGCCCCCAGAGCACCCCGCCGGAAGTCCGGCGCTGCGCAATGCCATTGCCGGGTGGCTGTCCGCCTCGCGCGGGCTGGCGGTAGCACCGGACCAGGTGATCCTGGTGAATAGCCGGCAGCAGGCGCTGCACATCGCGGCCCGCCTGTCGCTGCGCCCCGGAGACCGGGTGGTGCTGGAAGACCCGGGCGACCACTTGGCGGCCTGCACCTATGCCGACGCCGACGCCGCGCAGATGCGGGTGCCGGTCGATTGCGACGGGCTGCGCACCGACCTGCTTCCCGGCGGCAAGGCTGCCCTGGTGCACGTGACACCCGAGCATCAGCGTCCGCTGGGCGTGCTGCTGGCGTCGGAGCGGCGGATCGCGCTGCTGGACTGGGCGACCCGGGCCGATGCGATGGTGCTCGAGGAGGATTGCGACGGCGAGTTCCGCTACGGCGGGATGGAAGCACCGCCGCTCATGAGTCTGGACCGGGCGGACCGGGTGATCCATATCGGCTGCTTCTCCGCCGCTTTGGGACCCTGGCTGACCCTGGGCTACATGGCGGTGCCGCGGTCGCTGATCATTCCCGCCCTGGCGGTCCGGCGGCTGATCGACGGCGGCACAAGCTGGCTAGAGCATACGGCGCTCGCGGAGTTCCTGGAGAGCGGCGCCTACGCCCGTCACGTCCATCGGTTGCGCAAGGTGTATTTGGCCCGGCGGGAGGTGTTGACCGGGGCGCTGCGGCAGCATTTCGGCGCGACCACGGTGCTGTGGGGCGGCGGCGCGGGCCTGCACCTTGCCTGGCACGTTCCGCCGGCGCTTGGCCCGGCGGCGGCGATCGCCGACCTGGCGCGAAGCTACGGCCTGGAAGCCGCCGCGGTGGCTCGCGCGCCGTCCCAGACCGTACTGCTGGGCTTCGGCGCCGTGTCGGAGCGACAGATCGACACGGGTGTCCGGCAGCTCGCCACGCTGCATCAGGCGAACGAGGTGCTGATCGCCGAATAACGGTCGTTGCGAGGGCCGAAGATGCAAGTTACTCCCACTCCCCTTGAGGCAGGGAGTTGCGGGGAGAGGTGCGTACATCCGCCGGCCGGTGAATGTACCACCCTTTCCCCCAACCCCCTGCCTCAAGGGGAGGGGAGGAACCTTTCTCCCATCGGTGAAGCGGCCTACTTGCGCAGCCAGAACGGCCGCGCCAGTGGTTCGGCAACCTCGGCCACCGTTTGCCCAATCCCGGCGACTGCTGCGCGGCTGGCACGATACAGACCGTGTGCCCCATCGATGTCGACCGCCGCGAAGTTCACCTGGCTGCCCGGCCTGCACTGCACGAAACGCGGCAGGTCCGCGGTGATGATCGTCGCCAGCTTCGGGAAACCGCCGATAGTCTGGCAGTCCATCAGCAGCACCACCGGCTGGCCGGCGCCAGGAACCTGGATGCAGCCGGGCACCAGACCATCCGACACGACGTCGTAGCCATTCGCGTGGGCGATCGGCGGTCCGTCCAGCCAGGCGCCCATCCGGTCGCCGCGATGGCTCATGCGCCAGGATGTGGCAAGGAACGCCGCGATCGTCTCCAGGGCGAAAAAATCGTCCTGCGGCCCGAGCACCACCCGCACCGGCCCCAAAGCACGCCGCGGCGCGGCGGCGCGGCGTTCCCGTCCAGCCGGCGCCTGCGCAACGCGCAGTGGCAGTACATCGCCCTCGGCGACGCGGCGGCCGGCGACACCACCGAGACCGGAACGCAGATGGGTGGCGCAACTGCCAAGCTGCGGTGCCACGTCGAAGCCCTGCGCCACGGCGAGATAGCCCCACACCGCGTCAGGCGCACCCTGGAGCAATAAACGCTGGCCGTGCCGCAGCGTGTGGCTCCGCCAAGGCGCCAGTGCGACTCCATCGGCCGAGACCGCGAAAGCGCCACCGGTCACCGCGATGCGGCAGGACCCCGCGGCAATCTCCCACGTACCACCGACCTGCGCGAACTCCAGTGCGGCGGTGTCCGGAGGATTGCCGACCAGCGCATTGGCCATGGCGAACGCTGGAAAATCCATCGCGCCGGAGGTGGACACACCGAACCGCCGCCAGCCGCGTCGTCCAGCATCCTGGATCGTGACGTATGGCCCCGGCGCGACGGCGCGCAGTGCCGCACTCATGCCGGCACCCGAACGAGCGGCAGCAGCGCATCGAGGGTCAGGGCGGCCAGGCGGTCGAACTCCGCGGCATCGATGCGACGGAACCGCAGACGGTCACCGGCGCGGATCAGAAACGGGTCCTGGCGACCCGGATCGAACAGGCGCAACGGCGTCTGCCCCAGGACATACCAGGCGCTGGGCACCGCCATCGGAACGATTACGGCCTGGATGCCGCCGATCATGACGGCACCCGCCGGCACGCTTGGACGCGATGTCTCCCGGCGCGAAAGATGCAGCCGGTCCGGCAATGGACCAAGATACGGCAGGCCGGGTGCAAAGCCGACCATGTAAACCTGGTACTCCGCCTCGCTGTGAATGGCGATCACCTGCGCCTCTGTCATCGCGAGGCGCTGCGCGACTTCCGGCAAGTCAGGGGCATAGGGTGGGCCGTAAACCACCGGCACGGTCCACGCCACCGCGTCGGCTTGCCGGGTCAGGCCGCCGCGCGACAGCAGGCGGGGCAGTATGGCGACGAGTTGCTGGAACGAGATCTCCAGCGGCTCATAGCAGATCAGCAGGGAACGATAGCTCGGGACGGTTTCGATGATGCCGTCGAGTTCCGCGGCGGCCAGCGCGATGTCGAGCGCGACGACCTGCGCGTTCAGCTCAGGCGTTATCGTGTCGCCGAACTCGACGGTCAGCGCGGCGTCGCCGACCGGCAGGAAGCGCGGATAGCATGGGGATGGGGGCACTGACGAAGATTAGCACACGTAGCCCGCGAAGTGGGAGGGGTCGCCACAAGTGCGTCGCGGCTGAGGGTGCGCCCACCGTGCCGACCCGATCACCCTCGCCCTCGTCGCTACGGTTGGTTCGCTTCGCTGCTCAACCCCGCGCGCCGGGCGAGGTTGATTGGCTGGCCGGACCGAGCCGGGCCGGGTAGGTCAGCGCGAGCAGCAGCGCCAGCACGGCCAGCGTGCCGGTCAGCAGATAGGCGTGACGCATCGCGGCGGTGGTGGCGTCGATCAGGCGGGCGAGGTCGCCGGCGGCAACCGAGGCCCGCCACTGTACGTCCATGAGCCGATCGAGGGCGTGCGCCGCCCCCTGCGTGCGGTCGCGCAGACTGGCGTTGAGCACCGCGCCGAACACGGCCGCACCGAGGGATTGGCCGAGAAACCGCAGGAACATGGTCGACGACGTTGCCGCCCCGCGCTGCTCCCACCCCACCGAGGTCTGCACGGAGACCATGAACGTGGTGTTGCAGAAACCCATGCCGACGCCGATCAATACCGCGCCGACGCCGGCCCAAACCGGGCCGCGCGCCGGCGTCAAGGCAATCAGCATGGCCGCGCCGGCTATCAACGCCAGCGCGCCGAGGCCGGCGATGCGCCGGTAGGTCGTGCGCGGCAGGCAGAGCCCGGCGGTGGCGCTGCCGAGCACCCACACGACCGACATCAGCGCCAGGACGACGGCGGACACGTCAGGCCCGCGGCCCATGTTACCCTGCACGTAAGTGGGCAAGTAGGCGGTGACGCCCATCATCAGCGTGCCGGTGACCAGGCTGCCGACACTGCTGCTGACGATCACCCGGTTGCGCCAGAGTTCCAATGGCAGCATCGGTTCGGCGACCCGCTTTTCATGCAACACAAGAGCGACGCCGGCCAACAGGAAAATCGCGGCGAGGGCGGCCTGCGTGAGGCCGGGCAGCCCGGCGCTCTGCATCAGCAGCATCAGCATGCCGATCGCCAGCAGCAGAAGCAGCGAGCCCTGATAGTCGACGTGATGAGTGCGGGATTGCACATGCTCGGGCAGGAACAGCGCGATCATGCCGATCGCCGCGGCGCCGATCGGCAGATTCATCCAGAACACAATCGGCCAGTCGCCGTACTGCACGATGAACGCGCCGAGCGACGGCCCGATCACGGCGGATACGCCGAACACGCCGGACAGCATGCCTTGCACGCGGGCGCGCTCGACCGGACTGTAGATGTCGCCGACGATGGTGTTGGCGATCGGCTGTACGCCGCCCGCGCCCAGGCCCTGGATGGCGCGGAACATCACAAGCTGCAGCATGGAGTGCGCGAAGCCGCACAGCGTGGAGCCGAGCAGGAAAAGGAGCGCGCCGGCGAAGAAGATTTTGCGGCGGCCGTAGATGTCGGCGAGGCGTCCATACACCGGGATGGTTGCCGCCTGGGTCAGCATGTAGGCCGAGAAGACCCAGGCGAACAGGCCGAAGCCGCCGAGGCTGGTGGCGATGCTGGGCATCGCGGTGGCGATGATGGTGGCCTCGAC
>Ga0209415_10001611_pt1 | contig 43050 bp, 39 predicted proteins | sample PeaSoiSIISIP2007_FD_187696 | JGI IMG/M metagenome (GOLD analysis project Ga0209415, IMG submission 187696) | Peat soil microbial communities from Weissenstadt, Germany - SII-SIP-2007 (SPAdes) (version 2) | ecosystem: Environmental > Terrestrial > Soil > Wetlands > Peat | place: Germany...
GGGCCTTCAACGTCGCCACTGTCGTCCATGGCGATGAAGCCTTGCTTGCCGCCGTCTACCTCTTCACCATCCACTACTTTGCCAATCACTGGCGGCCGGACAAGTTCCCCCTCGACATCGTCATCTTCACCGGCTCGATGCCGCTCGAAGAGTTCAAGCGCGAATACGCGGTCGAATACGGCCGCCTGCTGGAAACCGGACAGCTCCAGAACTGCCTAGTGGACGCGCCGTCGCGGCCGATGACGCTCGGCTCCAAGCTCCTCGGCTTCAGCCTCGTGGCGATCGGGCTGGCGCTGCTGATCATGATGCTGAACGGGGTCACCGGAAATCTGATGGCCGGCTGAGCGCCGTCCACCCGGGGCAATGCTGACAAGCTCGCCGGTCGAAAGGAACGCCCTCACGGCGCGCGCCTGTCACAGCGCGTGGCGTGGCGCGTCACTCAAGTGCATGCCCAAATTTTCAAGAAAATGCGGGTTCGACTGGAAACCCGGTGGACTGAAAGGGATGTGGGACGAGCGCGGCGCCCAATGGCTTTGGCGCTGAAACGTCGCGATCTCATTCTGCGCGAGCCCCCCTTGAATGTCGGGCTCCGCCGTGTATTCTCGCGTCCGCCGAGCGACAATGGCCGGACAAATATAGGAGGGCACTATGAAACTTCCACTTTGCGGATATGTCGTTGCGACGATCTTGATCGCGGCGGGCGCGGCGCAGGCTGCCGACGGCCAGGCGGTCTATACCCAGAACTGCAGCGCTTGCCACAATAATATGAAGCCGAAGATCGGCGACAAGGATGCCTGGGCGCCGTTGATCAAGCAGGGCACCGACGCGCTCGTTGCCAGCGTCGTCAAGGGCAAAGGTGCCATGCCGGCGCGTGGAGGCAAGCCGAACCTGTCCGACGACGACATCAAGGCGGCGACCGAATACCTCGAAAGCAAGGCGCAGTAGCCCGCGACGTAGCCCGCGGGATCTGCCTGCCATCCGGCCGAACCGGTCGGATGCGCAGGTCGCCTGTGCCTGAGTTGCCGGTCGCCCCGTGGCGAATCCAGGCGCGGATCGTATTGGATCGCGGATCGAGAACTGCTTCTTGCCACGCGGCATGCGCGGCTCGTGCAATGCGCGCCGGGCCAGGGCCCGGCCGCGACCGCTCGTCGCGGGCAGATTTTGTTGCTAGGGGACGATCAAAAACCGGATAATGGCGCCCACGGGCAGCGGAACCTGGGAATCACGGATGAAAATCCTCGCGAAGGAGGAGACTATGGGGCATCGGAACCTTCGGCTTGCAACCGTCATCATCGGCAGCCTGTCATTGGCGGGAGCAACGGCGTTGATGCCCATACACCAGACGTGTGCGCAGCCGCAGCAGCAAGTGAGTTACGCGGAGGACGTGGTGCCGATTTTTCGCGGCTATTGCATTTCCTGCCATCAGCCGGGTGGCGAGGGCTTTAAAGCCAGCGGGTTCGACCTATCCACTTATCAGGGACTGATGAAAGGCACCAAATTCGGACCGATGGTGATTCCGGGCCAGCCGGACATCAGCAATCTGGTCGTACTGACTGAGGGGCGGGCGGCGCCCCAACTGCGTATGCCGCATGACCACAAGCAGTTGCCGAGTTGCCTGCGCCAGGAGATTTGGACCTGGATTTTCCAGGGCGCCAAAGAGAACTGACTTACGGTGTGAGTCAGCGGGATACATCGCCGCGGTCAGGGGGGCTGGCGCCAGCCTGCATCGCCGGATCCTTCCAGTCCTGCCAAGCGCCGCCCATGGCCTCGAAAAGCTGTGCGGTATCGAGATAGCGCTGGCCCTTCGCCTTGGCGTAGCCGAGCCGTGCCTGCTCGTAGAGCCGTTGCGCATCGAGCACTTGCAGGAAACTCGCCTGGCCTGCGGCATAGCTGTCTTGCGTAAGATTGAGGGAATCTCGCGCGGTTTCGAGCGCCCTTTGTTGGGCGGCGAGGAGTTCGGCGTCGTGCTCGATCCCACGCAGCACGTCGGCAACCTGACCAAAGGCCTGCAGAACGGTTTGGCGATAGGTTCCGAGTTGTGCCGCAAAGGCGTCGATGGTCTCCTGGCGCTGCGCCTCGAGCGTCCCACCGTGAAAGATCGGCGCGGTTAGGGCGGAGACAAGACTCCAAAGTCCATTGGAACCATCGAACAGCGTGCCCATGCTCGCCGACTGCTGAAGCCAGGACGCCGATAACGTGATGGTCGGATAAAGCTGTGCCGTGGCGACGCCGATTGCTGCGCTCGCGGCATGGAGTTGCGCCTCGGCGGCCAGGATGTCCGGCCGCTCCCGCACCAGCGCCGATGGCAAGCGGACGGGCAGATCGAGCGGAAGTCCGAGGTTGGTAAAATCGAAGTCGGGGGGCGACCACTCTGCGGGCGCCTTTCCCGCGAGGACGGCGAGTGCGTGGCGCGCCGCGCTGACCTGCTGGCGAAGCGGGGGCAGCAGCGTCTGATCGCTCGCCAATTGGCTTTGAGCGCTCAAGATGTCCGTCCGTGCCGCCTTTCCCGCCTCAAAGGAAACGCGTACGAGGTCCAAGTTTCGCTGGTCTACGCCGAGGATCTCTTGTGCTGCGGCGATCTGCTCGCGGGCCGCGGCGATGTCGATTGCCTGGGTGACGGCATTGCCGGTGAGGGAAAGATAGGCTGCAGCCAGTTCGAAGCGCTGCAGCTCGGCGAGCGCCGATTCCTGCTCGACGAAGCGGCGGGTGCCGCCGAACACGTCGGGGGCATAGCTCACCACGGGGCCGATGCTAAAGACATTCGTGACGGCGCTTGCGGTCGTCGTGCCGCGGGTCACGGCGATCCGCTCTCGGCTTGCGCCGGCGCTGAGATCGAGTTGCGGGTAATAGGCGCCTGCCGCCGCTGCGACCGCCTCTTGCGCCTGGGCGAGCGTCGCCCGCGCGGTGTCGAGCGTCGGGCTTGCCGCGAGCGCAATCTCCAGGGTCTGGTCGAGCGCCGCCGATTGAAAGAGCTTCCACCATTCCGTGGCGACGCTCTGGCCGACGGAAAGCCGTTGCTGCGCGTCCGCGGTCCCAGCCGCGGGAAGGCTGACGCCAGAGGCGGTATATCCCTCGATCCTTGCGGCCTCCGGCCGGACGAAATCCGGTCCCACGGTGCAGCCGGCCAGAAAAAGGACGGCCAGAGCAAGCGCAGCCGTCTCATGGGTATGCCGCGATTGCCTCATCGGCCGGCTACTCGTAATGGAGTGCTTCGATCGGGTTCAGATGCGCGGCCTTGCGCGCCGGATAGTAGCCGAAGAAGACGCCGACAGCGGCCGAGAACAGGAATCCGCCGCCCGCTGCCGCCGGTGACAGCAGCGTCGGCCATTTCGCAAATATCGAGACCGCTTCGGAGACGACCAAGCCGGCGAGGATGCCGGCAATGCCGCCGGTGACGCTGAGGAACACGGCTTCGGCGAGGAACTGCAGCAGGACATGAATTCGCCGCGCCCCGATCGCCATGCGCAGGCCGATCTCGCGTGTCCGCTCGGTCACCGAGACCAGCAGGATGTTCATGATGCCGATGCCGCCCACCACCAGCGAGATCGAGGCAACCGTGGCCAATAGAAGCGCCATGATGCGGCTGCTGCTTTCGGCGGTTTGCGCGATCTGACTGAGATTCCGCACGGCGAAGTCGTAGGGATCGCCCGGCCTGATGTTGTGACGGCGGGCGAGGGTCTGCGTCACTTGGCGGATCGTCTCCGGCACGAGCGGCTGGCTCACGGCCTGAACAAAGATGGTATTCACAAAGCCGGTGAGGCGCGGCGGGATGTTGTACGGGTTCGTGGGCGGAGGAAAGGTGAAGACCGTCGTGGTGGTATTGGAAATGGTGACCGTAGCGGCCGCCTGTGCCTGGCTCGGGGCCGCCACGCCCAGGACTTTGCGCTCTGCCGTATTGAACGGAAGCATCACGACATCATCCTGGTCCTGTCCGAAGGAGCTTTGCCCTTTCGCCGCGAGGACGCCGACGACGCGCAGCGCCGCGCCCTTGACGAGGATCGTGGCGCCCAGCGGATTCTCATAAGCGCCGAAAAGTTGGTGATGGACCGTCTGGCCGATGAGCGCGACCAAGGCGGCGTTGGTTTCGTCGTCCCGCGTGATGGCGCGTCCGGCCGCGACCTGCCAATTGGCGATGGGCGGATACGAAGGCGACACGCCTTGGAGACTCGTGGTCCAGTTCTGATTGCTGTACTGGACTTGGCCGATCTGTCGGATGAAATAACCGACCTGACTGACGGCGGTGTCCTCGCGGCGAATCGCCTGGGCGTCGTTCACGGTCAGCGTTGAAGCGCTGCCGGCCCCGGCGCGAACGCCACTCGTCGTCGTTGCTCCGGGCAGGACGACCAGCAGATTCGTGCCGAGGCTTTCGAGCTGCTTCTTTACTGCCTCGTTGGCGCCTTGGCCGACCGCGACCATGGCAATGAGCGCGGCGACACCGATGAAGACACCAAGCATCGTCAGCGCCGAGCGCAGCTTGTTGCGGGCGAGCGCCTGTGCAGCGGCGGAGAGGATCATCACGCCGAAGGCCCAGAATGGGCCCGCCGAAGCTTCTGCCGCCTCTGCTGCCTCGGGGGAACGGAACGGCGCCGGCGCCTCGGTGCGCGGCGGGGTCTCGATTGTGGGGGCTGCGTTGATTTCATCCGAGACGATCTTGCCGTCGCGCATCATGATGACGCGGTCGGCGTAGGCCGCGATGTCTCGCTCATGGGTGACGACGATGATGGTGACGCCCTGGCGGATGTTGAGACCCCGCAGCGTCGCCATGATCTCGTGCGAGGTGCGCGTATCGAGGTTGCCCGTAGGCTCGTCGGCGAGCAGCAGGCTCGGGTTATTGATGAGTGCGCGTGCAATCGCAACTCTCTGCTGTTGCCCTCCGGAGAGTTGGTTGGGGCTGTTCCGCTCGCGCTCGCCGAGGCCGAGGAATTGCAGGGCTTGCCGCGCCCGCGCCAGCCGCTCGGACCGCCGCGCCGGACCGGCCGCCGCATAGTAGAGCGGCAGTGCCACGTTCTCGATGGCGCTCGCGCGCATCAGCAGGTTGAAGCTCTGAAACACGAAGCCGAGGCGCTCGCTGCGGATGCGCGCGAGATCGGGCTCGCCCAACCTGGCCACATCGACAGTCTCGAAGACGTATCGCCCGCTGGTCGGCCGGTCGAGGCAGCCAAGGATGTTCATCAGGGTCGACTTCCCCGATCCCGACGCACCCATGATGGCGACGAACTCGCCGCGTCCGACCGTCAGGTCCACGCCGTCGAGCGCCTTAACCTCGACGTCGCCCAGCCGATAGATTCGGGTGAGGTCCGTGATTTCGATCACCGGGCGCGCCATGATCGCGTTGACCTTTCAGAAACGTAATGGCGGTGGCCCCTGCGTCCCTTGGCCGGCGGCGACCGCTTCGCCGCTCTGCTCGCCGAGGATTACCTGATCGCCAGGTTTCACATCGCCACTGACCACTTCCGTGTAGGTGTCGTCGTCCAGTCCTGGGGTGATCGAGACGCGCTTCGGCCGGCCATTTTCGAGGATCCAGACGGCCGCTTGGGTTTTTTGCGGCCCGGCGTACTCGCCGCCGCCTGACGGCGCCGACACACCGCCCGGCGCAAAGCGCAGCGCCTGATCCGGCACCCGCAGCACATTGTCGCGTTGAGCGGTGATGATCCGGGTCGTCGCCGTCATGCCCGGCTTCAGCAGCAAATCCCGGTTTTCCACGCCCACCACGACGTCAAAGGTCACGACGTTCTGCACTGTTTGCGGCGCTTGGCGAACCTGCACGACCGATCCGGTAAAGGGGGTGTTTGGAAAGGCCTCGACCGTGAAGCTGGCTTTGTTCCCTTCCTTTATCCCGCCGATGTCGCTTTCGCTGACATTGGTGTCGACCTCCATCTTGGTGAGGTCGGTGGCGATCAGGAACAGGGTCGGCGTCTGGAAGCTCGCCGCGACCGTCTGACCGATCGTGACGTTGCGCAAAACGACGGTGCCATCGACCGGCGAGACAATATCGGTATAGCCGAGATTGACCTGCGCTGCCGCGAGCTCCGCTTGCCGCTGTTCTATGGTCGCCTGGTCGAGCCCGACCTGTGCCTGGGACTGGTCGTAAGCACTTTTGGCGCTGTCCAACGTGTCCTCGGACACGATGCCCCGCTTCAGAAGCACAAGATCGCGGTCGTAAGCGATCTTGTTATAAGCGAGGCTGGCCTCGTCCTTGACAAGCTGAGCGCGCGCCGTCGCGAGCACGGCGTTATTCTGGTCGACGATGGATTGATAGGGGCGCGGGTCGATCTTCGCGCAGAGCTGCCCCTTCTTCACTTCAGTATTGTAATCGCAGGAGACGTCCTGAATGACGCCAGAGACGTAAGTGCCGACAATGATGGTTAGCACCGGATTGACCGTGCCGGTCGCAGTGACGGACCGAGAGATCGTCCCCTGCGTTACCGGTGTGGTGACATAGCGCACGGCTTCGCCGGTGCGCGTGCTCCACCACGTCACGCCAAGCGCCGCCAAAAGCAAGACAATGACGGCGCCGAAGACCAGACGGCGTCTCGTGGCGACCCGAAGGCGCGCGGCCGATAGCGGTGATCGCCTTGCAAGGGCACTGGTAGCCCCAGCAGCCGCGTCGGTTCGCACCTGGTCGTTCATTCGTCAGCGCTCCACAACCGTCCGGATGGCGCGCCGTGCAAGCGAAGGCCGCGACCGCGGGCGGCGCCGGTAAACCCGAAATATCATGCTGCTGCCGCCGCTTAAGAGCATTGATGTGGATCAAGGCCAGCCGAACTCCTGCCCGAGTGCGAGATCAGCCCAGCGGCGTGGTGTCTTCGCGAACCTCCCTCTTGGCCACCAGGGGGATGGTCCGGCATTGACCGTTTCCGTCGAAAAGGTACGGCACTTGCCGTGTTGTCATGCCGGTATCTTCTGGACCTTTGGTCGCTTGAACCGGCAATTATTCCTCGGGCATACTTTGGTCGTGACGCGGACCTCTGTCGGGGCGCTCCAGGTCAACCGGCTAAACCGGTTGACGAATCTCCGTCAGAGCGAGGGGCACGCCCATGCCGGCCTATCTCCGTCCAAGCCAATTGGATGCTGCCCTCGCGGCCTTGGCCGAGCGGCCGATGGCGATCCTGGCCGGCGGAACCGACCATTATCCCGCGCGCGTCGGCAAACCCCTCGACGATGCCGTCCTCGACATCACCGCGATCGAAGGCTTGCGCGAAATCGTGCGCGAGGGCGCTCACTGGCGGATCCCTGCTCTGGCCACCTGGTCGGACATCGTCGAGAACGATCGGCTGCCGCCGGCCTTCGACGGCCTGAAATGCGCGGCGCGCGAAATCGGCGGCCGGCAAATCCAAAACGTCGCCACTCTTTGCGGCAATCTCTGCAATGCGTCGCCGGCCGCGGATGGAATTCCGAATCTGCTCGCCCTCGATGCCGAGATCGAGCTGACATCGCGGCGCGGCGTCCGATACCTTCCCATCGCCCAATTTATTGTTGGAAACCGTCAGACATCGCGCGCGCCGGACGAGCTGGCAACCGCCGTCCTGATCGCGGACCCGACGCGGCGCACGCGCGCGACCTTTCTCAAGCTGGGCGCGCGACGCTACCTCGTCATCTCGATCGTGATGGTGGCTGTGGTCGTCGAACTCGATGACGCCGGAACGATCGTTGCGGCCGGTTTCGCCGTTGGCGCCTGTTCGGCGGTGGCGGTCCGGCTGCCGGCGGTCGAGCGCCTGGCGATCGGAAAGCGGCTGGGGCTCGGGCTCGCTGGGCAGATCGAGCCGCAGCATCTCGACGCATTGAGCCCGATCGACGATGTGCGGGGCAGCGCGGAGTACCGACGCGACGCCGCTCTCACCTTGCTGCGCCGGGCGATCCTGGAACTCGGCCGATGAACGCCGGTCCGATCTATTTCCGTCTCAATCGCACGCCCGTCGCGGTCACGGCCGAGCCGATCCGCCGGCTTGCCGAGGTGCTGCGCGATGAGCTCGGCCGGATGGGAACCAAAATCGGCTGCGACGCCGGCGATTGCGGCGCATGCACGGTCCTGCTCGACGGTCGCCAGGTCTGCGCTTGTCTCGTCCCCATCGCCCAAGTGGCGGGCCGCGCCGTGACCACGGTCGAGGGCCTGGTGCAGGATGGCCGGCTTAGCCCCTTGCAAGAGGCGTTTCATCGGCACGGCGCGGCGCAATGCGGCATCTGCACTCCGGGCATGCTGATGGCGGCGACCGACCTCCTGGCACGGAACCCGACGCCGAGCGAGACGGAGGTGCTCGACGCGCTGGGCGGAGTCCTCTGCCGTTGCACGGGATACCGCAAGATCGTCGAAGCCGTCCTCGCGGTCGGCAAGGGAAATCCGCCGCCCCTGCCGATCACGCCCGCAGTCGGCGCCGCGATACCGAAAGTCGACGGCATCCCGAAGCTGACGGGGACCGAACGCTACGGCGCCGATGAATGGCCGGACGGAAGTCTGGTTCTGCGCGCCGTGCGCTCGCCGCATCATCATGCGCGCTTCAGCTTCGGCGACTGGACGCCGCTCAAGGCCAAGTATGCGGGCCTCGTGGCCGTGCTCACCGCGGCCGATATTCGCGGCCAGAATCGCTTCGGCATCTATCCCAGCGGCAAGGACCAGCCGGTCTTCGCCGAGGGCTACGTGCGCTGCCGCGGCGAGGCGGTTTGCGCGCTGGTCGGCGAGCCGCAAACCATCGCCGCGATCAGGGACGAGGAGGTTCCGGTCATTTGGCAGCCCTTGCCGCCGATCGCGGGCATCGACGCAGCGCTCGCGCCGGGTGCTGCCACGCTGCACCGGGCTTCGCCGGGCAACATCCTAATCGAGGGACGGCTGATCACGGGCGACACCGACGCTGCAATGCGCGACGCCGCGGCGGTCGCTGAGGGAGTGTTTGAGACCGCCTTCGTCGAGCATGCCTATATCGAGCCCGAGGCCGGCTACGCGCGCAAGGTCGGCGACCGCATCGAGATTTTCGTGACCACCCAAACTCCCTACATGGATCGCGACGAGGTCGCCCTCATTTTGGGGTTGCAGCCGCAGCAGGTGCGGATCATCCCAAGCGCGGTGGGCGGCGGTTTCGGCGGCAAGCTCGATCTCTCGCTGCATCCCATGGTGGCGACCGCCGCGTGGCTTCTCGGGCGCCCGGTTCGCTGCGCCTATACTCGCCCGGAATCGATGGCCTCGACGACGAAGCGTCATCCCGCGCGGATCGCGGCGAAGCTTGGCGCGACGAAGGACGGCCGGTTCCTTGCCGTTCAGTTTCATGGCGATTTCAATACCGGCGCCTACGCCTCCTGGGGACCGACCGTCGCGGCGCGGGTGCCGGTTCATGCCATGGGGCCTTATTGCGTGCCCGCCGTGCGCTGCACGTCGCGAGCGATCTACACCAACGACACGACCGCCGGCGCCTTTCGCGGCTTCGGCGTGCCCCAAGCCGCGATCGCCATCGAGAGTCTGGTCGACGATGTCGCGGAAAGCCTCGGGATCGATCCCTTGGAACTGCGCTACCGCAACGCTCTCGAAACCGGCGCGGTGACGTCGACGGGCCAGCGGCTCGAAGCGAGTGTCGGGTTGCGCGCTTGCCTCGACGGGCTGAGGCCGCATTGGCGGCGGCTCAAAGGCGAAGCCGAGGCCTTCAACCGCACCGCCGGCCCGCTGCGACGCGGCGTCGGCATCGCCTGCGGCTGGTACGGCATCGGCAATACGTCGCTCTCGAACCCATCGACGATGCGGATCGGCTTGAGCGCGGAGGGCTCGATCACGCTTTACAACGGCGCCGTCGATATCGGCCAGGGCTCAAATACGATCATGACGCAAATTTGCGCCGATGCGCTGGGCGTGCCGGTCTCGGCAATCCACCTGGTGAGCGGCGATACGGACCTGACGGCGGATGCCGGCAAGACTTCGGCGTCGCGTCAGACTTTCGTCTCGGGTGCGGCGGCGCGGCTTGCCGCGGTGAGCCTGCGGCAGCAAATTCTTCGGCTCGCCAATGTCGGCGAACACGGTCGCGTGTCGGTCGTCGACGGGCGGGTCACGGTGACCGAGCCGGGTCACGAGCACGCCATCGATCTGCGCCGACTGCCCCAGGCGAACGCGCAGGGGGATGTCTTGGTCGGAGAAGGCTACTTCGATCCGCCGACCACCAAGCTCGACGAGCACGGTCAGGGCGTTCCCTACGCCACCTACAGCTTCTCGGCGCAGGTGGCGCTGGTCGAAGTCGACAGCGAACTCGGGACGACCAAGGTGCTGCGCATCGTCGCGGCGGCCGATGTCGGAAGAGCGATCAATCCGACTCAGGTCGAGGGGCAGATTCACGGCGGCGTCGCCCAAGGGCTCGGGCTCGCGCTGATGGAAGAATACATTCCCGGCCGGACCGAGAATCTCCACGATTACTTGATCCCGACCGTCGGCGATCTGCCACCGATCGATACCCTCATCATCGAGGAGAGGGAGCCGTTGGGGCCTTTCGGCGCCAAGGGAATCGGCGAGCCGGCCTTGATCCCGACCGCGCCGGCGATTCTCAATGCCATCCGCCACGCGACCGGCGCGCGCCTCACTCGCGTGCCGGCGACGCCCGACCGGGTGCGGGCGGCGATTCGGGCGATCGAGCGCCAACGCGCGGCGGAATGAGATCGGCGGTGACGCCCGTCCGGCCGCGGACCGGCCGCCGGTCCCGCGCTCAGGCGGATGCCTTCACACCGCCCGCGGCCTGCTCGGCGGCGATCACCTCGTCGATCAGCCGCCGCATCTTCAGCGAGCCGCCGTCGATCGCGAGGCGCAGCTTCCTCCCGTTGCCTTCAAGCCGGTCTTCCTCGCGCTGGATCGCCTCGAGAATCGTCTTGTCCTCGTCGAACGCCAGCGCGAACTGCTTGGAGATCTCGGCGCCGACATCCTCGTTGCCGAGCGCGAAATTGCGTAGGTGAACCCAATGGTCGATGCAGCGTCGATAGTCGACGGGCGTGATGAAGTGGCAGGCGAAGATGCGCATGCCGCGGTTGCGATCACCGTGCTCGGGGTCGATGGCGCCGGCATCGGCGGAGCCGAAGTCGATCACGGCGATTGAGGGCGTGTGGAAGTGGTAGTAGTGCCATCTGTCCACGTGACCCTTGAACGATCCGAGCTTGGCGAAAACCGGAATTGCCGGCGCATCGAGGATCCAGCGGTGCACCACCACGGCGTCGCCGATGCGTTGGTGCTTCACCGGAATGTTCTCGCTCGCCGGATTGCCCAGCGTCGAGAGATGCACGAAGCTGACATGCGCCGGGTCGGTGAGGTTGTCGGCGAGGTTGAGGTAGTTCGATTCGAAGTGAAGGGATTCGCCAAGAACCGCCGTCCAGCGCGGCGCGTCGTGATATTGCGGCAGTGTGTAAACTTTCGAGGGGTCGGCCTTGGCGGGATCGCCGGGCCAGATCCAGACGAGGCCGAGGCTTTCGGTCACCGGATAGCTCTTCACCACCGCATTGACCGGGATGATGTCCTGGCCGGGGATGCGGACGCATTTGCCGCTGCCGTCGAAGGTCATCCCGTGATAGCCGCAGCGCAGAGTGTCTCCCTCGACCACGCCCAGAGACAGCGGAGCGAAGCGGTGGGGACACCGATCCTCCAGCGCCGCGACTCTTCCGTCTTCCGTGCGGTACAGCGCGACGTTCTTCTCGATCACCGTACGACGCAGCGGTTTGCGGCCGACGTCTCGCGAAAAAATCAGCGGATACCACGTGTTCTGGATGTAGTGCACGGATTGCCTCCTGGTGGCCCTACGTGGCCGCGACTAATCCTCTTCGGGCGCCAGAGTGACGCGCAGCCCATCCAAATCCGCGGTGACGATGATCTGGCATGACAGCCGCGAAGTCGGGCGCACGTCAATAGCGGCCTCGAGCGTGCCGATCTCGTCGTCGCTCAGACCCGGCAACCGTTCGGCCCAGGCCGGATCGACATAGACGTGGCAGGTGGAGCAGATGCAATTGCCGCCGCACTCGGCCTTGATCGGCAGGCCGGCGGCACGGATGACCAGCATCAGCTTCAAACCGAGATCGGCTTCGAGCCGATGCTCCACCCCGTCGCGGTCGATCACTGTCACGATCATGCCATGCGGAGCTTCTTTGGCTGGCTCGACGACGCCGTACGACGAACTATAGAATGGCACGCTATGTAAGTAAATACTTAACTCATTGCGGAACCAGGGTAGCGTCTTGCGTCGCAGCGCGCTTGCGCGCAGGCGGCACGGGCCGCGATCCCGGCAGCAAGAGCGTCAATAGCCTTCAGCAGTTGGCGCGGTGAGATGATCAAGCACGACGCGCGTGATATGTTTGAGCCATTGGGCGCGACGATTCTTGTCCAGAAGGTCGATGCCGACGTAGTTGGAGAGCGTGTAGCGGTTGGACAGGTAGAAATAGCCGAGCGCCGAGATGGTGAGGAACATTCGGACCGGGTCGGCATCGGCGCGGAAGACACCTGTCTTGATTCCGGCTTCGAGGACGCTCTTGATCATCTCGACCTGGGTGTTCGAGAAGGTGGTGGCGAGCGACGAGCGCTTGATATGGATGCCGCGGTGAAGGTTTTCCGTGTTCAGCAAGGTGATCATCTCGGGGTGCTCGAGATAGTAGTTCCACGTGAAAGCGATCAGCTTTTTCATGGCTTCGCGCGGCTCGAGAGCCTCGAGATTGAGCGCCTGCTCGGCGCGCGCCAGGTGCAGGTACACCCGTTCGAGCACGACCTGGAAGAGGGTTTTCTTGCTGTCGAAGTAGTAATAGAGCGAGCGGTCGTTCGTGCCGGCGCGGCGGCCGATGCGCTCGATGCGCGCGCCGTCATAGCCGAAGCGCGCGAATTCCTCCGTTGCGGCTTCCAGGATCCGGTGTTGGGTCGCCTCGGGGTCGCGACGCCCCGCCGGGCGCCGTCCCGCGGCAGGTCTTTTTCTGACGGGCGGCGCCGTGGCGCGGTTCATTCAGCGATGAGAGCTTATTTAAGAAGCCGCCGAATTATAGCGGAACGCTCCGAACAGGCAAGGCGCGTGAGCGGCGGGACCTGGCAGGTTGCAGCCACACAACGATCGTTCTTGCGCGGCGCGCGCGCCTGAGTTAGGATTAGAATGCTATTTAAGTAGTTGCTTACATAGGGCAAGATTCCGCATGATGCGCCGGCTGCGGCCGGTTCGGAGAGGCGGGGGCGATGTCGACGACGCGCGCGGATCCGGAGCCAGGTGCCGCTGTTGAGCTCGGCGACCCCGTGGGCAAGGTCGAGGCCGGAAAGATCGTGTGCACGGCGTGCCCCGTCTTGTGCCGGATTTCGGACGGGCGCACGGGCGCGTGCGATCGTTACGCCAATGTCAAAGGTGTGCTGACCCGCGTCGATCCCCTGGTGGTTGCGACGACGGTCGAACACGGGGCAGGCGAGTTGGTGCCCTTCGCCGCCGGCAAGGACTGGGACGGCAACATCCTCTCGGCGCCGCCCGTATTCGTCACCGGCGTCGGCGCCGGAACCACCTATCCCGACTACAAGCCGGCGCCCTTTATCGTCGCCTCCAGGCATGACGGGGTCGAGACCGTGACCGTGGTGACGGAGGCCATCTTCAGCTATTGCAGCTTCAAGGTGAAGATCGACACCGACCGCTACATCGGAGCCGAATGCGCGCCGGTGCGCTGCCAGGGCGAGGTGGTCGGGCATGTCACGACCATGGAATATGGCTCGCAGATGCTGTCGCTTGGTGGCGTCCACCACCTGACGGGCGGCAGCAAGAAGGAGGGCCGCGTGACCTGCGACGTGATGATGAATCTCGGCAACAAGCAGGCGGTCGAGTTCGAGATCGAAGGCGGTTCCAGGCTCGTGGTCCAGGCCGATAAGCCCCCGATCATCGATGGGGTGACCGAGCAGCGCATGCGCGTCGGCTGCGGCTCGGCCACTATCGGCATCTTCGCGCAACAATGGTTTGGCAAGGTCGACGAGGTCATCGTCATCGACGACCATATCACCGGGGTGCTGACCGAACATCAGGCCGGCCGCTTCCTCGGCATGCGGCCGGGCGGCATCAATGTCGTCGGCCGGCGCTCGACCCCAGGCCGCTATTTCCAGGTCGCGAATCCGGGCTCGGGATGGGGCGGCACGGACATCACCGATCCGCTCAAGGTGATCCTGTCGGTCAACCCCAAGCTCGCCTGGCCCGGCGAGCGGGTGCTGATGGTGTCGACCACGGGCGAGGATTACGCTTACTACGTCCTCGACGAGAGGCTCGCTCTGGTCGCGGCGGCGATGCCTGCCGAGGTCAAGCACGTGGTCGATCGGATCGGCGAGAACTGCGAGCCGGCGCTGTGCACCGTGCTGTTCATGGGCGGTGCCGGCGGCAGTCTGCGCGCGGGCGTGACGGAAAATCCGATCGCCCTCACGCGCTCGATCAAAGCCATGCTGGTCAATGTCACCTGCGGCGGCGCGCCTGCCTATGTCTGGCCGGGCGGCGGCATCATGGTGTTGGTCGATGTCGCGCGCATGCCCGACAACGCCTTCGGCTGGGTGCCGACCCCGGCGATCGTAGCGCCGATCGAGTTCACCATGCGGCTCGATAGTTACGCCGCCTTGGGCGGCCATGTCGGGCAGGTCCGTCCGATTGAAGAGGTGTTGGCAAAGGCGCGCCATCGAACGATCAGCTGGAATCCCGCCAATCCCTGGCCCGAGCGCCTCGCGTAAGATCGGAGGCGTGGGGGCGCATGGGACCGACGCACGCCAGGCTGGACGACCGGCGGTGGCATTTTCAGCACGGGCCGATGGACCTGGTCATCGAGGCTTTCGGCGACGAGGGCGCGCGGCACGGTGCGATGGCGCGCGGGTGGCATCGATTCGCGACCGTGCTCGAGGAACTGGTCGGCGAACTCGAGTTGCTGCGCCGGCCGGTGCAAGAGGCAAGCACCGTCACCGGTCCGGTGGCGCGGCGCATGGTTGCCGCATGCCAGCCCCACGCCCAGGTGTTCATCACGCCGATGGCGGCGGTCGCCGGCGCGGTGGCGGACGAAATGATCGAGGCCCTGGCCGAAGAGCCGGGCTTGCGCAAACTCTACGTCAACAATGGCGGCGATATCGCGATTTGGCTCGCCGCCGGCGAGCGTCTCAGGGTCGGAATAGTCACCGACGCAGACCGCCGAATCCGGCCCGACACGCCCATGGCGATCGATGGCAGCTTCGAGATCGCGGCCGACATGCCCGTCCGCGGCGTTGCGACCAGCGGTTGGCGCGGGCGCAGCTTCAGCCTCGGCATCGCCGACAGCGTCACGGTGCTCGCGGCGAACGGCGCTGCCGCGGATGCCGCGGCGACGGTGATCGCCAACGCGGTCGATATCGACGATCCGGCTGTGGTCAGGCGGCCGGCCTGCGAGCTCAAGGATGACACCGATCTCGGCGCGCTGCCGGTCACGGTCGCGGTCGGTCCGCTTGCTCCGGCGGCGGTCGAGCAGGCGCTGGACCGGGGCGCCGCGCGGGCGCGGGATTTGCTCGCCGGCGGGTTCATCTGGGGCGCAGTGCTCGCGCTCGCCGCTCAGTACCGCGTCGTCGGCGGCATCGGCGCCATGACAGGGTTGCAGGGACCGACCATGTCGGTGACACGATTGGCGAAGGGTACGCGCGTCGCCGCATATGATGGGCGCGAGAGGGTGACGATGCTGGCGGAGCCGCGCCACGACGATGGACCCAAGCCCGGCCGACGCTCAGGCGCGGCGTGATCGCGGATGTGAGCAAGAATCCGTATACTGGTCGCTCGGTGAAAGACGGCCCCGGCGCCGCCCCGAGTCTTCATAACAATCGGAGAATCAGACAAGGAGGTTTCAATGGCGCGAAGAGATCGGAAATTCTTTGGCATCTTCGCCGCGCTTGCGGCCGCGGCGTGCTGTGCCGGGGGCGCCTTCGCGCAACAGGAGCCCATCAAGGTGGGGGACGTGCAGGCCTACTCCGCCATTCCTCAGGGAACCGAACCCTATCGCAAGGGTTGGGAAATGGCGCTCGACGAAGTCAACGCGGCGGGCGGCGTCTTGGGGCGCAAGCTCGAAGTCGTCAGCCGCGATGATGCGGGCAAGCCCGACGTGGCGAGCCGAATGGCCCAGGAACTCGTGACCAACGAGAAGGTCGTGCTTTTCTTCGGCGGGTTTCTTTCCAACGAGGGCCTGGCGATGGCCGATTTCGCCGCGCGCAACAAGGTCTTCTTCCTCGCCTCCGAGCCGTTGACCGATGCGATCGTCTGGGAGCAGGGCAATCATTATACCTTCCGGCTTCGTCCCAGCACCTACATGCAGGCGAAGATGCTGGTCGAAGAGGCCGCCAAGCTCCCCGCCAAGCGCTGGGCAACGGTCGCGCCGAACTACGAATACGGGCAATCGGCGGTGGCCGACTTCATGGCGCTGTTGAAGGAGAAGCGGCCGGAGGTGGAGTTCGTCGAGCAGCAATGGCCGACGCTGGGCAAGCTCGACGCCGGCTCCGTGGTCCAGGCGCTCGCGGCGCCCAAGCCGGACGCCATCTTCAACGTCACCTTCGGCGCCGACCTCGCCCGCTTTGTCCGCGAGGGCAATTTGCGCGGCCTGTTCGCCAATCGATCGGTCATCGGGCTGCTGACGGGCGAGCCCGAATATCTCGATCCTCTGAAGGACGAGGCGCCGGTGGGATGGATTGTGACCGGCTATCCCTGGGGCGACATCAAGATCCCGGAGCACGCGAAGTTTCTGGCGGCCTATCAGACGCGGTATAATGATTATCCGCGCATTGGCTCGGCCGTCGGCTACATCACGCTCAAAGCCGCGGCCGCCATTCTCCAGAAGGCCGGATCGACCGACACCGAAAAGCTGGTCGATGCGGCGAAGGGGCTCACCTTCGACTCGCCCTTCGGCAAGATCACGTTCCGGGCGATCGATCATCAGTCGACCATGGGGGCCTTCGTCGGCAAGATCGATGTCAAGAACGGCAACGGTGTGATGGTCGATTCGCACTACGACAACGGCGCGGACTTCCAACCGACCGACGCCTTCGTGCGGTCGAAGCGCCCGGCAGCCGCGGATTAGAGCGCGCGCGAGGACATCAGGATCGCGGGTGCAGGTGCGGCTGTCCCCCCACTCGCGTTCCCCTTAGCGCCGGCCATGTCGTTCGATTTCGCTCAAATCGTCGGCCAGTTTCTCAACGGCCTGTCGTCCGCCTCGACCCTGTTCCTGGTCGCGGTCGGACTGTCGATCATCTTCGGAGTTACGCGCATCGTGAATTTCGCGCATGGCTCCTTTTACATGGTGGGCGCCTACATCGCCTATAGCCTGACCTCGTTCTTCGCGGCGACGCCCTTGGGCTTCTGGGCCGGCGTCGTGCTGTCGGCGTTCGCCGTCGGCATCCTCGGCGTGGTCATGGAAGTCGGCATCCTCCGGCGGATCTACCATGTCCCGGCGCTCTTTCAGATCCTCGCGACTTTCGGCGTCATTCTCGTAGTCTCCAGCCTGACTCAGATGATCTGGGGCGTCGAAGACAAGTTCACGCCACGCGCGCCTGGTCTGAAGGGCGTCGTGAGCATTCTGGATCTGCCGTTCCCGCAATACGATCTGGTGATGATTTTCCTCGGTCCGATCATGCTAATCGCGCTATGGCTGATCTTCTCGCGCACCCGCTGGGGCATCCTGATCCGCGCGGCCACCCAGGATCGGGACATGGCCGGCGCGCTCGGCATGAACCAGGAGTTGCTCTTCACCAGCGTTCTTTTCGTCGGCTGCTTTCTTGCGGGGCTCGGCGGGGCGGTGCAGCTCCCGAAGGGCACGATCAACCTGCAAATGGACCTTTCGATCATTGTCGAGGCGTTTGTGGTGGTCGTGGTCGGTGGCATGGGCAGTGTCGCCGGCGCTTTCCTGGCGGCACTGCTGATCGGCGAAGTGCAGGCATTCGGCACCGTGCTCCTGCCGCAGGGGACCCAAATCGTGGTCTTCCTGGTGATGGCGGTCGTGTTGGTGTTCCGGCCCTATGGCCTGCTCGGCAAGGCCGAGGTCGAGCAAGGCGCCGCCGCCTCGACCCCGGAGCTGCCCTATCGTCACGCCAGTCCGCAGCTCGTCGCCGTGGGCGCCGCGATCCTTATCGCGCTGATCGCGGCGCCGCCCGTCGCCGGAAGCTATTGCGAGATCGTCGTGGCGGCGATGCTGATTTGGGCGCTGTTCGCGACGAGCCTCAATTTCATCACGGGGGTCGGCGGCATGGTTTCATTCGGCCATGCCGCCTATTTCGGCCTCGGCGCCTATACCGCTGCGATGGTGGCGAAGTACCTCGGCGCTTCGATGGTGACCGGACTGATTCTCGCGCCCCTCGTCGCCGCGCTCGGCGCCATGGTGTTTGGTGCGTTCCTAGTGCGGCTCTCGGGCGTCTATTTCGCCATGTTGACCTTGGCCTTCGCGCAAATCCTGTGGTCGATCGCCAGCCAATGGATCGAGGTCACCGGCGGCGACAACGGCGTTCTCGGCCTCGCGCCGGCGTCGTGGCTGACCTCGCGGACGGCGTTCTATTATTTCGTGCTGGCTCTGTGCGTTGCCGCGATGTACCTGTTGCGTCGAGCGGTCTTCGCGCCGTTCGGCTATGCCCTGCGCGCCGGTCGGGATTCCAGAATGCGGGCGGACGCCATCGGCATCGACGTGCGGCGCTGCCAGTGGCTCGCGTTCGTCATCGCCGGGGCATGTGCCGGTCTGGCGGGAGGACTGATCGCCTACCAGAACGGCAACGTCTTTCCGACGGACAGCTCGATCTCGACCTCGATCGATGCGCTGGTGATGGTCCTCCTCGGCGGCGTACAGACCTTGAGCGGTGCGGCGGTCGGCGCCTTCGCCTATCTCGGGCTCCAGACCGAGATGCTCCAGCATCTTCAGGATTATTGGCGACTGACTCTTGGCCTCGTCATCATCGCCCTCGTCATCCTCTTCCCGCAAGGCATCGTCGGCTATCTGCACCACCGCTTCGGCCGCGCCTTGGGCATGGCGGCTGAACAATGACGCCGTGGCAGGTGTGAGGTGGCGCTGCTCGCGGTCAAGGAACTGCACAAATCCTACGCCGGAATCCAGGCGGTCAAGGGCGTGTCGTTCGAGCTTGACCAGGGCGAGATGCTGGCGCTGATCGGCCCGAACGGCGCGGGAAAGTCCACCTGCTTCGCCATGCTGAACGGCCAGATCAAACCGGACTGGGGCGCGGTCATCCTGGACGGGATGGACATCGCCGGGCTGCCGCCCCGCCGCATCTGGCGCCTCGGCGTCGGCCGGACCTTCCAGGTGACCGCGACTTTCGGTTCGATGACCGTGGTCGAGAATGTGCAGATGGCGCTGCTGTCCGATCGGCGCCGCCTCGCCGATTTGTGGCGGCCGGCCCGCCGGCTCATGCGCGGCGAAGCGCTCGCGCTGCTCGAGCGGGTGGGCATGGCGGAGCAGGCGGACCGGCCGTGCGCGATTCTTGCCTATGGTGATCTCAAGCGCCTCGAGCTCGCTGTTGCGCTCGCCAACAACCCGCGGCTGCTGTTGATGGACGAGCCGACCGCGGGCATGGCGCCCAGCGAGCGCATTGCGCTGATGGCGCTCACCGCCGAGCTTGCCCGCTCCCGCAACATGGCGGTGCTGTTCACCGAGCACGACATGGACGTGGTTTTCACCCATGCGCAGCGGATCATCGTCCTGTCCTATGGTCAAATCATCGCCAGCGGAAGTCCGGCGGAGGTGCGAGCCAACCGGCAGGTCCAGAGCGTGTACCTCGGCACCTGGGGCAGTCCCTGATGCTGCGGACCGAGGGACTCAACGCCTTTTATGGCAGGGCCCACATCCTGCACGACCTGGCGCTGTCGGTTGAGCGCGGCGAAGTGGTGGTCCTGCTCGGCCGCAACGGCGCCGGTAAGTCGACCACGCTCAAATCGCTGACCCGGCTGGTCGAGCCGCGGAGCGGCCGAACCTGGTTCCATGACCGGCGCATCGATGCTCTCAAGCCGTATCAGATCGCGCGCCTTGGCCTTGGTTACGTCCCGGAGGAGCGGCGCATCTTCACCGACCTCACCGTCGACGAGAATCTGGAGGTCGGCCGGCAGAAGCCGCGTGACGGCCTAACCCCCTGGACGCGAGAGCGGGTCTTTTCGTTCTTTCCCAGCCTCGAGGGGATGCGCAGGCGCCGCGCCGCTCGCATATCCGGCGGCGAGCAACAAATGCTTACGATCGCGCGGACGCTGATGGGCAACCCGTCCTGCATTCTGCTCGACGAACCCTCCGAAGGTCTCGCGCCCAAGATCGTCGAACTCATGGCCGCTACCATCAGGGAGCTGAAGGCCGAGGGGCTTTCGGTCCTGCTGTCGGAGCAGAACCTCAATTTCGCCATGGCCGTCGCGGATCGCGCCTACATCATCGAGAAGGGTCAGATCCGCTTTGCCGGCACCATGAAGGAGTTGAAGGCCAACGAGGGGATCCGCAAAGCGTATCTTGCGGTGTGACAACGGGAGCCGGGGCGCCATGCCGAAGGATTTTTGCTTGGGATGCAATGGCCGCGTCAGTATCGAGGAGGAGTCATGCGCGCAAAAATCAGACGATTGGTGGTCCTGGTCGACGAGATCCATCGCGAGATGGGGCGCCCTATCGCTCCGCCGACGCGGCGCGCTCTGGCGATGGCGGTGATCGAAAACCCCTATGCGGGCCGCTATGTCGAGACGCTCGACGAGCTGATCGAGATCGGCGACGAGTTGGGCGGCCTGCTCGGCGAGCGCTGCGTCAAGGCGTTGGGTATCGCGCCCGACAAAGCGGAAAGTTATGGTAAGGCTGCGATCGTCGGCGAGCGCGGCGAACTCGAGCATGCGGCGGCGATCCTGCACCCGAAGCTGGGCGCGCCGCTGCGAAAGGCGGTCGCGAAGGGCGCGGCGCTCGTTCCTTCGGCAAAGAAACAGGCGGGAATTGGCGCCAGCATCGACGTTCCTCTCGGCCATAAGGATGCGGCGTTCGTTCGCAGCCATTTCGACGCGATCGAGGCGCGCGTGCCGGACGCGCCGCGCGCAGACGAGATCGTGGTCGCCGTGGCGGTCACCGACAGCGGACGCCCGCTGGCTCGCATCGGCGGGCTGCAAAAACACGAAATCAAAGGTGAGGATGGACTGCGCTGAGGCGCTGCCGCGCGCGGCGTGATCGAAGAGGAGCAGCTGACATGGCAACAAGCGAAACGCAGGGCGCAAAAGGCAAGACCGTGGTCAGGAACATCGGCCTGCTGCTGTCGGGCGATCTCGATCGGCCGATTCTTGATGACGATACCATCATCGCCGTCGACGGCCGGATCGTCGCTTTTGGAAAGCCCGGCGATGTCGACGCCGAGGGCGCGGACACGGTGATCGATGCCCGCGGCACCACGGTCTGCCCTGGACTGATCGACAGCCACGTGCATCCGGTCTTCGGAGATTGGACGCCGCGCCAGAACCAGCTCGGCTGGATCGATTCGACCTTGAACGGCGGGGTCACCACCATGATCTCGGCGGGCGAAGTGCATTTGCCGGGTCGGCCCAAGGACATCGTCGGTCTGAAGGCGCTCGCCATTACGGCGCAGCGCGCCTTCGAGAATTTCAAGCCGGGCGGCGTCAAGATTCTGGCCGGCGCTCCGATTCTCGAGAAGGGCATGGTCGAATCGGATTTCAAGGAACTCGCGGAAAGCGGCGTTAAGCTGCTCGGCGAGATCGGACTCGGCTCGGTCAGGGCGGGAGCCGAAGCCAGGCAGATGGTGGCCTGGGCCCGGCGCTATGGAATTCAAAGCACGATCCATACCGGGGGGCCGTCGATTCCCGGCTCGGGACTGATTGACAAGGATACCGTGCTGGAGGCGGATGCCGACGTCATCGGGCACATCAACGGCGGCCACACCGCGCTGCCGCAGCAGCAGGTCTGCGAATTGTGCGAACGGTCGAGCCGCGCCATCGAGATCGTGCACAACGGCAATGAAAAGGTCGGCATCACCGCCGCGCGTGCAGCGAAGGACTTGCGCTGCCTGCACCGCGTCATTCTCGGCACCGACGGCCCGGCCGGCTCGGGCGTGCAGCCGCTGGGCATCTTGCGGATGGTGGCCTTGCTCTCGAGTCTGGCGGACATTCCGGCGGAACAGGTCTTCTGCTTCGCAACCGGCAACACGGCGCGCGTGCGCGGGCTCGATTGCGGGCTCATCCAGATCGGACGCGCGATGGACCTCGTCTTCATGGACCGAGCCCAACACACGGCGGGAAAGACCCTGTTGGAAAGTGTTGCTCTCGGCGACATCCCCGGCGTCGGCATGGTGATTATCGATGGCATCGTGCGCTGCCAGCGCAGCCGCAATACGCCGCCCGCGGCGGAAATCCCCGCGATCCTGAAAGGCGGCCATTGACGATTCGGCGACGGGCCGGCGCCTGCTATACCACCGTCCGGTGGCGCTGCACGCAAATGCGCAGCACCTCGTCGGGGTCGCGCTTCCACCAATTCTCGGCGGACATGATCTCGACGTCGCAGAAGCCGGCATAGCCTGCCGCTTGGACCAAGATGCGGATGCCGCGGATGTCGATCACGCCGTCGCCCATCATGCCGCGGTCGAGCAGCAGGTCGGTCGTCGGCACGAGCCAATCGCAGATATGGAAGCCGAGAATGCGCTTGCCCGCACGGGCGATCTCGCGAGCGAGCTGCGGGTCCCACCAGACATGATAGACATCGACGGCGACGCCGATCCCCGCGCCGAGCGCGTCGCAGAGATCGTTCGCCTGCTGGAGCGTGTTGACGCAGGCGCGGTCGGCCGCATACATCGGATGCAGCGGCTCGAGCGCGAGCGGCATGCCGCCGGCGCCCGCGTGAACGAGCAGCTCGCCAAGCGAATCTTCGACTTGTTTTCGCGCTTCGCCCAGATCCTTCGATCCCGGCGGCAGGCCACCCACGACCAGAACCAGGCATTGCGCGCCGATGGCGAGCGCCTCGTCGACCGCGCGGCGGTTGTCGTCGAGGGCGCTTGCGCGGGAAGCCGCATCGGCGCCCGTGAACATGCCGCCGCGGCAGAGCGCCGTGACGGTCAGGCCATGGCCGTGGATCGCCCGGGCCACTTCCGGCACGCCGCAGGCGGCGAGCTGATCGCGCCAGGGCGCGATGCCGGTGATGCCGTGCCGCGCGCAGCCCTCGATCGCCTGCAGCAAGTTCCATTGCCCGCGCGTCGTCGCGGTGTTGAGGGCAAGGGGACCGAGCGGGCGCGCCGGGCGCTCAGGCGGCGATGCCATGACAGGCCATCAAGCATTTCATGCGCGCCGCCGCGCGCTCGGGATCGGCGAGCAAGCCGGCGGCATCGGCAAGGCGGAAGAGTTCGGCGAGATGCAGCGCCGAGCGCGCGCTCTCCTGGCCGCCGATCATGACGAAATGGTCCTGCAGCCCATTGAGATAGGCGAGGAAGACGATGCCGGTCTTGTAGAAGCGCGTCGGCGCCTTGAAGATGTGCCGCGCCAGCGGCACGGTCGGCGCGAGGATGGCGGAGAATTGCCGCTTGTCGCCCGCCGCCAGCGCGCCCAGCGCCGCCGCCGCGGCCGGCGCGATCGCCGCGAAAATCCCGAGCAGCGCATCGGAGTAACCCTCGCTATCGCCGGCGATGAGGTCGGCGAAATTGAAATCGTCGCCGGTATACATGCGCACGCCCTTGGGCAGCCGCCGCCGCATGGCGATCTCGCGCTCGGCGTCGAGGAGCGAGATCTTGATCCCGTCGATCTTGGCGGCGTGCGCGGCCACGACATCGAGACAGACTTCCATGGCGGCGCCGAGATCGGCATGCCCCCAATAGCCGGCGAGCGCCGGATCGAACATGTTGCCGAGCCAATGGATGATGACTGGCTCGCGCACGCCGGTGAGAATGCGGTCGTAAACGCGCGCGTAATCCTCGGGCGAGCGCGCCGCCGCGGCGAGCGCGCGGCTTGCCATCAGGATAAGGCGCCCGCCGAGCCGCTCGACCGCTTCGCATTGCTCCTCATAGGCGGCGGTGACGGCATCGATGGTCAAATCGGGAGAAGGCGCCAGCTGGTCCGTGCCGACGCCGCAGGCAATGCGGGTCCCGGGCGTGTGCTGCGCGGCCGCGAGGCTGCGGCGGATGAGTTCGAGCGATCGCGGCCAATCGAGGCCGGTGCCGCGCTGCGCCGTGTCCATCGCCTCGGCAACGCCGAGGCCGAGCGACCATAGATATTCCCGAAACGCGATCGTCCGCTCCCAGTCGATGGCACAGTCGAGCCAGGGATTGATGTCGGCGCGCGGGTCGGCGACGACATGCGCCGCGGCATAGGCAATGCGGTTGAACGGCCGCGTCGGCACCGCGAAGCTGCGCGGGCCGCGCAGCGTATAACGCTGCAGCCCGCCGCCCTGAACCGGAAGCTCGACCGCAATCATGCTCACGCCAACGGCTCGAGATCGACCCAGCGCCGCTCCGCCCAGCTCTTGAGCCCGGCCTCGGCGAGCTGCACGCCCTTGGCGCCTTCGAGCAGGGTCCAGGGAAAGGGCGCGTCCTCGCAGAGGTGACGAATGAACAGCTCCCATTCCAGCTTGAAGCCGTTGTCGTATTGCGTCGTCTCCGGCACTTCCTGCCAAGTCGCGAGGAAATCGATCGCTTGCGGCATGTCGGGGTTCCATACCGGCTTGGGCGTGTTGACCCGTGCCTGGGAAAAGCAGCGTGTCAGCCCGGCGACGGCGGATCCGAGCGTGCCGTCGACATGGAATGTCACGAGATCGTCGCGCCGCACGCGCGTGCACCAGGAGCTGTTGATCTGCGCGATGACGCCGCCTTCGAGCTGGAACGTCGCATAGGCGGCATCGTCGCAATCCGCCGCATAGGCCGCGCCGTTCTCGTCCCAACGCTGCGGGATATGCGTCGCGCCGAGGCAGCTCACGCTCTTCACGGCGCCGAAAAGATTGTCGAGCACGTAGCGCCAGTGGCACAGCATGTCCAGAATGATGCCGCCGCCGTCGGCTTTGCGGTAGTTCCAGCTCGGCCGCTGCGCCGGCTGCCAATCGCCCTCGAAGACCCAATAGCCGAATTCGCCGCGCACGGACAGGATGCGGCCGAAGAACCCCGCGTCCCGCAGCAGCTTGAGCTTGCGCAAGCCCGGGAGAAAGAGCTTGTCCTGGACGACGCCGTGCTTGATGCCGGCCTTGCGCGCGGCGGCGACGAGGTCGAGCGCCTCGGCGAGCGTCGCGGCCACCGGCTTCTCGCAATAGATATGCTTGCCCGCTACCATTGCCTGCTTGAGAAGCGATGCCCGGGCCTGCGTCGTGGCGGCGTCGAAAAACACCGTATCATTGGGATCGGCAAGGGCGGCGCCGAGTTCGATCGTCCAGCGCTCGATGCCGTGCTCTTGCGCGAGTGCGGCGAGTTTGCCGCGATTGCGGCCGACCAGGATGGGATCGGGCATCACCCGGTCGCCTGATCTGAGCGTCACGCCGCCCTCCCGGCGGATGGCGAGGATCGAGCGGATCAGATGCTGATTCATGCCCATCCGTCCGGTGACGCCGTTCATGATGATGCCGAGCCGTCGCGTCGCCATGATCTTCACTCCATCCCCAAGTGGCGATAGATGCGCCTCGTGTATTCGCCGAAGATTTCGGTCGTCTTCACGTCGAGGGTGCGCGGCTGCGGCAGGTCGATCACGATGTTGTCGGCCATGCGCGCCGGCGCAGCGGTCAGCACAACGACGCGCGTGCTTAGGAACACGGCCTCGGCGATGCCGTGGGTGACAAACACGATGGTCTTCCGGCTCTTCTGCCAGATGCTGCGCAGCTCGATATTCATTTTCTCCCGAGTCAAGGCGTCAAGCGCGCCGAAAGGCTCGTCCATCAACACGAGCTTCGGGTCGTGCACGAGCGCGCGGGCGATCGCCGCGCGCTGCTGCATGCCGCCCGAAAGCTCATAGGGATATTTGTCCTCGAAGCCCGCGAGGCCGACGAGGGCCAAGAGATCGCGCGCCCGCTCGCGGCTCTCGCGCCTGGGCAAGCCGAGGATCTCGGCGGGCAGCAGCACGTTCTGCAGCACGCGCCGCCATTTCAACAAGAGCGCCTGCTGGAACACCATTCCGATGTCGCGCGAGGGATCGAAGGGATGCGCGGCCGAGCCGATGCGCACCTCGCCGCCATCGTAATCGAACAGTCCCGCGAGGATCTTCAAGAGCGTCGTCTTGCCGCAACCGGATGGGCCGACGAGCGAGACGAGTTCGCCCACCTCGACATCGAAGCTCGCATCGGAGACGGCCAGGAACGCTTCGTTCTGCTTGCGGTAGATCTTGCGCACATTGGCGACGTGAATGAAGGGGTCGGCCACGGACTGCGCTCAGGCGATGCGGGCGTCTCGCACGACCACGAGGCGTTCGAGGCCCAGGACCAGGCCATAGAGGACGACGCCGATGAGCGTAATGAGAATCACCGCCATGAACATCGCGGCGGTGTCGAGCGTGACCTGCACCTGGAGCATGAGATAGGCGAGGCCGCGCGAGGAACCCAGAAACTCGCCGACCACGGCGCCCGCGACCGCCAGGATCGCGCCGACCTTCATGCCGGAGAAGACATAGGGCAGCGCGCCCGGCAATTGGATCTTGGCGAAGATCTGCCATTTCGATCCCTTGAGCGAGCGGACGAGATCGAGGAGTTCCGGCTCGACCTCGCGCAAGCCCCGCGCCGTCGTCAGCAGGATCGGGAAGAAGGATATCGAAAACGCGATGATCATGTTGGGCCCGATGCCGTAGGACAGCCAGACGATGAACAACGGTCCCAGCGCCACCTTCGGGATCATGTTGAGGCTGACGAGAAGCGGCATCGCGGCCGCCTCGGCCGTGTCGGACCAGGAAAAGGCGATCGCCAGCATGATGCCGAAGAGCACGGCGAGGATGTAGCCGCCGAAGATCTCGCTCGCGGTCACCAGCGTGTTGGCGGCCCAATGATAGTTCGCGCCGCCGAGCGACTGCACCGTCTCGACCGGGCCGGGCATGACGAAGCTCGGTATGCTCCCGAGCTTGACGAAGAGGTACCAGACCACGATCAACAGCGCATGCGCGAGGATCGCCAGGGCATAGCGTCGGGCCGTGTCGCCGGACATGTTCCTCCTCGATCCCGAGCGCGTGCGATCCTTGCGCCGCCATCCTAGGTCACGGCGGGCCGGGCGAAAACGACAATCCCGCCGATCATGCCAGCCAGCGATCAAGGTTGGCGGAAACGAAGCCGTCATCCGCGAGTTCGGGATAGGCGCGTATCACGCGGTCGATTTCCGCCGCTTGGCTCGGGCTCAGCCCCTCCTCGGGATCGAGGCACCAGATCCCCGCGAACAAGCCTTGCCGGCGCAGCACCTCGTGGCAGCCGGCGATGCAGCCGCGGAAATCGTTCGCCGTATCGAAGAACGCGCTGTTGCAGTCCGTGATGGCGTTGCCCAGCGCGAGTAGCTCGGTGTCGATCCGGCCGCTTTCGATCGCCTGGTGGATGCGCGCGAGCAGCTCGACGGCGCGCCGGGTCCAGACGCTCCACTGACCGAGCAGGCCGCCCTTGATGCGGATTGTGACGGTTTCTTCGCCCCGGCGAAGGGTGAAGGGCGCCACCAGATCCTGAACGATCGCATCGTCGTTCCCGGTATAGAGGGTGACGCGCTCCTCGGCGCGTGCGGCGACGACGCCGCGGATGACGTCGAGCGTCCGATAGCGATCGAAGGGCGCGATCTTGACCGCGACGACCTCCTCGATCTCGGCAAAGCGGCGCCAAAAGCCCTGCGACAGCGCAATGCCGCCGACCGCCGGCTGCAAGTAGAAGCCGACGAGCGGGATGGTGCGCGCCACGGCACGGCAATGCGCGATGAGCTCGTCCTCGCTCGCGCCGCGCATCGCAGCGAGACTCAAGAGGCCGGCGTGGTAGCCGAGACTTGCGGCGACCTCCGCCTCGCGCCTCGCCTGATCCGTCTTGCCGACGAGGCCCGCGATCAGCAGTAATTGACGCTTGCCCCACGCGCTGGCCTCTTCCGCCGCCAATTTCAGGACGGGTTCATAGAGCCCGGCCTCGCGGATGGCGAATTGGGTCGAATGGACGCCGACGGCGAGGCCGCCCGAACCGGCGTCGATATAATAGCGGCAGAGCGCACGCTGGCGGCGCCGGTCGAGCCGACGTTTTGCGTCGAGCGCCAGCAAATGCGCCGGGATCACCGTGCCGCCGCGCAACGTCTCGACGAGCGGCGCAGGCCAGGCAGAAAGGGAAACGGTCATATCGCGAGACCCGAAGTAACCGGCTGGTTACGGTTCCGCATCGGCACGTCTGAGTCAATCGGGGCGGTCACGGGCGGAGAAAGCCTAGTACGACCGCGGTCGCGTGAGCGAGATGCTGCCGGCGTGCCGGCCAAGCCTTTGGCGGCGAACTCCGCGGTGGTGGCGTCGCGAATGTTTCGGCGGGTGGCCACGGGTCGGCGTTGTCGACGAGCGGCCGCTCTTCCTCCCCGCCTCGTGTTGACAGCGGCCATGGCGCTGAATAATGTGCGAATGTAACCAACCAGTTACAAAATCGCGCGTGCGCCGGCAAGCAGATCCTTGGCGCCGCTGCGCGGATCGCTGGCTGTCGATCGTCACGCAAGCGAGGGAGGCATCCGATGATGAGACATTGGCTGAAAGGCGTCGTCGTCGCGCTCGGGCTGATCGCGACGGCCGGCTCGGCGCCGGCGGCCGAGCGCGTCAACTTCATTCTGAACTGGGTCGCCGGCGGTGATCACGCGCCCTATTACTACGCGCGCAAGTTGGGGTGGTACGACGCGGCGGGGATCGACGTCAATCTGCTCCAAGGCACCGGGTCATCGAACGCAGCCCAGCGCGCCGGCGCTGGCGCCGACGAGTTCGGCCTGGCCGACCTGACCACCGTGCTCGTCGCCCTTGGCAAGGGTGCCGATGAAGTGGCGGTGATGAACGTCTATGCCAATTATCCCGGCGGCTTCTATTGGCTCAAGAGTTCGGGCATCAAGACGGTGCACGATCTTGCTGGAAAGAAGGTCGGCAACCCTCCGGGCGATGCGGCGCGCGCGCTCTGGCCGGCGCTCGCCAAGGCCAACAACATGGATCCGAACTCGGTCACCTGGGTCAATTTGAGCCCGACTGCGAAGCTCGCGGCGCTCAAAGCCGGCAGCGTCGATGCCGTGACCGACTTCTTCAACTTCCATCATGGCTACAAGCGCGAACTCGCCAGCAATATGGGCTATCTCGCCTGGAAGGACGCCGGGCTCGATCCCTATGGCAATTCGATCGTCGTCAACGGCGCCTATCTCAAGGCGCATCGCGACACGGTCGCGGCTTTCGTCAAGGTGACGCAAAAGGCCTTCGCCGCCTGCGTCGCCGATGCCAAGCCCTGCATCGACGCGCTGGTCGAGGCCAACAGCGGCCTCAAATTCGACGACCAGATGGAGAACTGGCGCGAGGTCGAGATGCTCATGAGCGACCAGACCTCGCAGACCGAGGCGCTCGGCTGGTTCGATCCGAAGCGCGTGGAAAGCGATTACGATTTGGTCAGGACCTATCTCGGCATCGAGAAGCCGTTCGACGTCACGAAATATTACACCAACGGCTTCCTCGACAAGTCGATCAAGATGAAGGCGATCAAGTTCGAAGGCTGACGCGGCCGGGTTCAACCGAATTCGGGGCCGGCAATGGCGAAGAGGCGCGCGGCATCGTCGAAGGCCGCGTCTTGCCCGTGGACCATGCGGGTCCAAGGGCGCTCGGCAACGAGGCCCAACTGCTCGAGCCATGCGCCGAGCGTCCTATGGCGATCGGCGATGTCGATGGCGAGCGGCGCCGCAACCCCGGCAAGCGCACCGGCAACAAGCGCCTGTGCGATCGCCTCGTCCTCGGCCGCGAGCGGCCCAAGCTGACTCACGACGCGGCCCTCGCGCCCCAGGAGATAGCCGGCAATCCGGCCGGCCCTTGCTGCGACGAGCGCCGCCGCCGGCAAGCGAGTGGCGAGACGGCGCAGGAACGCGCCACGCGCGGCCCCGAACACCGCGGCATCATAGGCTTCGAGCGCGGGCCAATCGGCGGCCTCGAGGGCGCGGATCACATTGCCGGCGGGCGCTGCGATCGCGGGCGCGCGCAACCGTTCGCTCAGCACGAGACGGCGCAAGCTCCAGGCGTCGCGGAAGTCGAGCCCGAGATAGACAAGCCTTCCTGCCGGCGTCGCATCGAGCGCGGGCACCAACCCCTGCGCCCGGATGGTGACGATCGCTTGACGCAACAGCCAAGTCGCGAGACCGCGTCGGCGATGCCGCGCCGTGACCAGCACCATGCTGATCCAAGCGAAGCGGCCGCCATAGGGCAGAGTGGCGACCGTCGCGATCAATCCGCCGTCTGCGTCGGTAAGGCCGATTCCCGCGCCGAGCTCCAAAAAGATCCGCCAATCCGCTGCGGTTTGGTTCCAGCCCGCCTCCTGCGACAGCAACACTGCCGGCGCGAGGTCCGCCGCAACCAAGGGCCGCGCGCGCACGCCTTCCGGCAGTGCGGCCGGCGGTTCAAAAGGCGCCATCGCGCGAATCGTAATGCGTGCCCTTGCCGAGGCTGCGCATCCCGCGGCCGACCCAATCCGCCACCCAATCGATCATGCGGCCAAGCGGGACGCGCGGGTAGCCGAAAAGCTTTTGCGCCTGGGCGCAGTTCATGAGCCAGGTCATCGGCGCCTCGCTGCCGGCGAAGCGCGGCGCCTTGCCGAAGCGCTCGCCGAAGCAAGCGGCCAGCGCGCGGATGCTGATGGTCTCGGGACCGCTGATGTTGAGCGGGCTCGTCGGCCGCGTGCAATGGCCGAGCGCGCGCAACACCATGCTGTTGGCATCGCCCTGCCAGATGACGTTGACGTGTCCCGTCGACAGGTCGGTCTCATCTCCCGCGCGCACGCGCTGCGCTAAATCGTGCAGCACGCCGTAGCGCATGTCGATCGCGTAATTGAGCCGGATGAGCCGGCCGGCGGTGCCGGATTTGCGCGAGAAATATTCGAAAAGCCGTTCGCGTCCGACGCAGGAATTGGCATAGGTGCCGACCGGATTGGGCGGCACCGCCTCGGTCGCGCCGCCATGCAGCACGTTGACGAAGGGATAGACGTTGCCGGTCGAGAAGGCGACAATGCGCGAATCCGCAAAGGCCTCCGCCACCATCGCCGGCACGAGACAATTCATCGCCCAGGTCAGGTCTTCGTGGCCGGTCGAGCCGAATTTGCGCCCGGCCATGAAGATGACGTTGGGCGCCTTCGGCAGGCGTGCGATCGCCGCGCGATCGAGAAGATCGGCGGTGACGCATTCGATGCCCCAGGCCTCGAGCTTCTGCCGCAAACCGGCTTCGTTGAAGCGCGCCACGCCCACGACCCTCTTGCCTGGAGCCGCACGCTTTGCCAGCCGGGCGAGCGTCGGACCCATCTTGCCGCCGACCCCGAGCAGCAGAATGTCGCCCGGCACCGCCGCGAGCTCGCTCTCGAGCTCGGGCGCGGGCGTCGTCATGAAGGCCTCGAGTTCTTCCTCGTCGCGGAAACGATCGGGCCAAGCGGCCGCTTGTGCGGTCATCGGAAAAGTGTCTCCGTCCTGCTGCGGTGCGCGACCTCGGGGCCCTCGGAACGCGGTCGGGGCTTTAAGTAGCCAGTTGGATACGTACGGCAATGGGCGCGGGCTGACAAGAGGGCTGGCGATGTCCGAAATCTACGACGTCATCGTTCTCGGCGCCGGCCAGCATTGCACGCCAAGCCAAAATTCACGCCGCTGCGCCAAGATCGCTTGCCACGACGGCGCGCAGCAGGCCGCGCAATTCCGCTGCGCGTTTGTCGCCGAACGCCGCCTCGAAGCGCGTCTGCGCCTCGGCCCATCCCTTGACGGCGGAACGCAGCCGCGCAGCGCCGGCTTCGGTCAGGTGCAATTCCCTGCTGCGCCGGTCCGAACGCCCTTGCTTGATGACAATCAGCCCATCGCGTTCGAGCGGCTGGATGTTGCGTCCGAGCGTCGTCCGATCCGTGACGAGGTCGGCCGCAAGCGCGTTGATCGTCATCGGCCCCAGCCGCTTGAGCTTGGAGAGCATGGAGAACTGGGTCGTACGCAGGCCGGTCGGCGCCAGGAAGCGGTCATAGAATTGGGTCACGTGCCGGGCCGCTTGGCGAACCGCCAAGCAATTGCAGTCTTCGGCTCGGGGCCGGGTGTCGGTGGGCATCGCTCTTCCTCGAGGCTTGACAAGGGTGTATATGCGCTTATATTAGGCGCATCTACACCTAAGTCAAGTGTGGCGGTCGAACCGGGAGTGCCGTCATGTCCTTGAGCGAGTCTGCCTTGCCTTCGGCCGTCCGTTTCGACCTGCGAACCCGCGCGCTCCTCGAGGCGCCGATCGCCGCGACGCTGCTGCGGCTCGCGGCGCCGAATGTGCTGGTGATGATCGTGCAGGCATCGGTCGGTCTGATCGAGACCTATTTCATCGGCTGGCTCGAGACCGATGCGTTGGCCGGGGTTGCGCTGGTCTTTCCCCTGGTGATGCTGATGCAGATGATGTCGGCGGGCGCCATGGGCGGCGGCATCTCGTCCGCGATCGCGCGCGCGCTCGGGGCGGGACGGCGGGCCGACGCCGATGCGCTCGCGTTCCATGCGCTCGTCATCGCCCTCGTCTTCGGGCTCGCCTTCACGCTTGCCCTGCTGGGCGGCGGGCCATGGCTTTACGGCGCGATGGGCGGCAAGGGCGCGTCGCTTGCGGCGGCGCTCGCCTATTCCAACGTGGTCTTTTCCGGCGCGCTCTTGGTTTGGATCTTCAATTCGCTCGCCAATGTGATCCGCGGCACTGGCAACATGATCGTGCCGGCCGTCGTCACCTGCGCCGGCGCCGTGATTCTGATTCCGTTGTCTCCTTGTCTCATCCTGGGCTGGGGACCGTTCCCGCGGCTCGGCATTGCCGGCGGCGCGGTCGCGGTGGTCGCTTATTATGCCGTGGGGAGCCTCGTTCTTGCCGCCTATCTCTGGTCCGGGCGAGGCGTCGTTCGGCTCGGCGTTCGCGGCGTCGGCTTCCGTTGGCGGCTCTTCCGCGACATTTTGCGCGTCGGCGCGGTCGCCGCCCTGATCACGGTTCAGACCAATTTGACCATCGCAATCGCCACTGCCCTGGTCGGACAGTTTGGGCCCGCCGCGATCGCCGGCTATGGCACCGGTTCGCGCCTCGAATATCTCCTGATCCCCATCGTCTTCGGCCTGGGCGGTCCGCTCGTCGCCATGGTCGGCACCAATATCGGCGCGGACCGGCGCGAGCGCGCCTTGCGCGTGGCCTGGACCGGCGCCGCCGTCTCTGCCGGTCTCACCGAAGCAATCGGGCTCGGCGCCGCGGCCTTTCCACGTGTCTGGCTCTCGCTCTTCGATGCCGATCCGGTGATGCTCGACGCCGGGTCGCGCTACCTGCACGTGGTCGGTCCGCTCTACGGCCTGTTCGGGCTCGGCATGGCGCTCTACTTTGCCGCGCAGGGCGCCGGTCGGCTGCTCTGGCCGCTGGTTGCGAACTTCACCCGGTTGGTCGTTGCTGCCGCCGGGGGCTGGCTCGCACTGCGCTGGAGCGGCGACATGTCCGACGTCTTTATCGCGCTGGGCACGGCGCTGGCGGCCTTCGGATTGATCAACGCCGGGGCAGTCGCCGGCGGCGCGTGGTTCGGCCGGATCGGTGGGCCGCCGCGGCCGGCTCTCTTGCGCAGGAGGTGATCAGAGATGTCCGAGCGATACCTCGAGGACTTCGCGGTGGGGCAGAGTTTCGGCTCCGGGCGGCTGCGGGTCGACCAGGAGCAGATCAAGAGCTTCGCGGCCGCGTTCGATCCGCAGCCCTTCCATCTCGACGATGCGGCCGCGCGCGCCTCGATCTTCGGCGGATTGGCCGCGAGCGGCTGGCACACCGCCGCCGTCACGATGCGGCTTCTGGTCGAGGGCGAGCTCAAGCCTGCCGGCGGCATCGTCGGCGCCGGATTCGACGAGTTTCGCTGGCCGCGCCCGGTGCGGCCCGGCGACGAGCTGTGCCTGGAGAGCGAAGTGTTGGAGGTGCGGCCGTCGAAATCGCGCCCGGACCAAGGCCTCATCAAGGTGCGGACGACGACCCTCAATCAGAACGGCGAGCCCGTCCAAATCCTCATCGCCAATCTGGTGGTGCCGCGCCGCCCGATATAGGGACCGTCATCGAAGGCAGTTACGCGGCCCACAACGATGGGAGTGGAACCATGCGCATCCTCGTGGTCGGCGCCGGCGCGATCGGCGGCTATTTCGGCGGCAGGCTCATAGAGGCCGGCCGCGACGTCACCTTCCTCGTCCGCCCCCGGCGCGCAGCGCAACTGGCCGACACCGGCCTGGTGATAAGGAGCCCGACGGGCGATGCGACGCTGCGCGCCCCGCAAACGGTCCTTGCCGAGAAGCTCGAAAATCCTTTCGATCTCATTTTGCTGAGCGTCAAGGCCTATGATCTCGATGACGCCGTCGCGTCCTTCGCGCCGGCGGTCGGACCCAAGAGTGCGATTCTTCCGCTGCTCAACGGCATGCGGCATCTCGATGTCCTGGACGCCGAATTCGCGCGGGATCGGGTGCTCGGCGGCCGGTGCCTCATTGCGGCGACCGTCGATGATGATCATGCCATCGTTCACCTGGGCAAGGATCATGAACTGTCTTTCGGCGAGCGCGACGGCACTCTGTCGGATCGCACCCGCGCAATTTCCGCCGCGATGACGGGCGCCGCGTTCGATGCCCTTGCCAGCAGCCAAATCCTCCTGGAAATGTGGGAGAAATGGGTGTTCCTCGCTGCGCTCGCGGGGAGCACCTGTTTGATGCGCGCCGCGATTGGAGACATCGTCGCATCGCCGCGCGGGACGGACATCGTGCTCGGCCTGCTCGCGGAATGCAGGGCCGTGGCGGAGGCCAACGGCTATCCGCCGCGGGACGCCTTCATGGAGCGGTCGCGCGGCATGCTGACAGCGCCCGGCTCGACCTTCACGGCCTCAATGCTTCGCGACATCGAGCGTCAGGCTCCGATCGAGGCCGATCACATCCCGGGAGACCTGATCGGGCGCGGAAAACCGGCGGGCTCGCCACCCTCCGATATGTCACTCCTCCGCGTTGCGTACGCGAATTTGAAAGCCTACGAGGCGCGGCGAAATCGCATATTGTCGGGGACGCACGCGGCATCGCGCGCGGAGAATCCGCGGCGCTAGATCGACGAGCGGGCCGCGCTTCGCGGCGGCGCTGCAGAGCAGCTTGAGTGCCTCCTGGTAGCCCGCGCTGTCATGCGCGGCCACGGCCCGCTGCACGCTGGCGAATTCGATCACGACCCAGCTTCGCTTATGCCGCAAGGGCGTCGCGCATTTCCAACCTCGGGCTCGCATTAATTCTTGCTGAGCGGCACGGGCGGGCTCTTGATCGCATGGATGTCGAAAGCGACTGCCGTCAGAGAAATCAACGAGAAATGCCCGATCACGGCGATGAGCTCGACGAACGCCGGCTGGCCGAGCCGATCGAGCGCCAGGCGGTAGGTCGAATCGGAAACCGCGTGACGTTCCAGGAGCTCGGTGGCGACGCGATGGACGATCTCCTCGTCCGGTTCGGTGAAGGACGGCGTCTTGCCTTCGCCGACCGCGGTGACGGTCGCGGGCGAGAGCCCGGCGTCAAGCCCATGCGGCACTTGCACGCTCCACGGATATTCCGCGCCCCAATGGCGGATCGTGAGGAGCACGGCGAGCATGCGAAGGCGGCTCGGGATCGCCGCGTCATTGCGAAAATAATCGGTGAGATGATGGATGCGCGAGGCCAGTTCGGGTCGATGAATCCAGGCGCTATACGGACCGCGAACCGCTCCTAATGACTTTGCAATCCGCTCTGCGACCAGCTTCTGTTCCGGTGTCATCTCGGTCGGCACGGTTATGCGTGTCATGGACCTTTTCTCCTTTTGCTGGCGTCACACCTTCATCCGCGATGATAGGGCGTCCGGAGACGAGGGGAAAAGCGATTCGGCCACGGGCCGTTCGCGCTGCGCAACCGATCGTCAGATGCGACGCGCGAAGCTACCCTCCGGCGGTTGCGATTTCGATGCGACCCGCATCGATGCGGGCATCAATCGCGGAGCGAGCGTGACCGCCGCTTTCACGCGAAGCCCGGCATTGTCGCACCTTCGATCATGCGGGACGTCAGCGTCAATAAGCATTTGAACTCCTCCGCTCCTTCAAGTAATCCTTCCCTCGAAGAGCAGGCCGCCGCGAGACCTCAGAACCGGCTCGACGCAGCGAGACGCCGCCATTCGGGAGGATAGAATGCAGCACGCAAAGCGATTCACCGCTATCGCCTATCGACTGGCCGCGGGAGTTGCCGCCGCCGCGTTCGTGATGCTGGCATCGCTCAACCTTGCCAGCGCTCAGGCGGCGAAAGGAGAGCCATACAAGATCGGCGTCACCTATCCCTTGAGCGGACCACAGGGCGCCTGGGGTCAGCTGCTCATTCCGGCCATGGAAATCGCGGTCGCCGATGTCAACGCCGCGGGCGGCGTCAACGGCAGACCGCTCGCGCTGGTCATCGAGGACAGCAAGGGCAATCCCGAAGGCGCCATTTCGGCCATGCGCAAGGTCGTGCAGGTCGACGATGTCAAGGCCATCCTGACCATCTTTACCAACGTGGTCAGCGCGCAGATGCCGCTCGCCGATCAGCTCAAGGTTCCGCTGCTCTCGCCGGTCGAAGCGCCCGGCCTGGTCAAGAACAGTCAGTGGGCGTTCGCGCACGCCTCGCCGGCGTCGCGGACGCTGCCGCTGCTTTATGCGTATTGGAAGGACCACAATTTGAAGCGGCTGTTCGCCTTCTTCCCCAATACCGCGATGGTGAAGTTCCTCTCGCCCATGGTCAAGACCGAGACGAGCGAACTCGGCATGGAATTCGACCAAGCACTGTTCAATCTCGGCGATACGGATTTCCGCGGTATCATCACCCGCGCCAAGAGCTTTAATCCGGATGGCATCTTGATTTACGGTCATGGGACGCCCGACGAAGGCGTCATCATGAAGCAGATCCGCGAGCTCGGAATGACGACCCAGATCTATACCGGCTGCGCCTGCGTTACCGTGAAGAGCTATCGCGAAGCATCGGGCGAGGCGGCCAACGGCACCATCTTCTCCGGCTTCAAATACGACAAGACTTACGCGAAGAAATTTATCGACGCCTACACGAAGAGACTCGGCTTCGGTCCGGATTACGCCGGCCTCGAGGTTTATGACATGGTCGGAATGATTGCCGAGGCGATCAAGACGCACGGCTACAGCGGCGATGGTATCCGCAAGGGGCTCACGGAAATCAAGAATTTCCAGAGCATCGGCGGCGGACTCGTCTCGATGGATGCGGACCGGCAGTCCGAGGTCGCGGTCGGGCTCTACAAAATTACGGATTACGCCAAGCCCGACTTCGTCGAAATCGCGCCTTAGCCGGCCCGAACCCGGCTTCGGCGGCGCCGGACCCGCAATGGCCAACGCGTTGCAGTTGCTGACGATTGGCATCGGCATCGCCGGTTACTACGCACTCGTCGCCGTCGGCTTTGCAATTATTTTTGCGACCCTGCGCATCTTCCATATCGCGCACGGGACGGTGTTCATTGCCGCGGGATATCTATTCTTCTTTCTATACCGCGTTTACGGCGTCGATATGCTGTGGAGCGGGCTCGCCGCCATCGTCGTGGCCGCGTTGGTCGGCCTCGCGATCGACAAAGCCGTCTATATCCCGGTGATGCGGCGGGGCGGCGGGTTGTTCAGCGTTTTCATCGCCTCGCTCGGGGTCTCCCTGATCTTCGATGCCGGCTTTCTGGTGTACACCAAAGGCGTGATCACCGTCGCCCGCACGGCGCCTCTCGCTATCATCTCCGTCGGCGGCGTCACCTTTCGGGCGCTCGATCTGCTCGTCCTCGCGGTGGTTTTCATGGTCTATGGGTTGCTCTATCTCTGGTTCCATCGCACCAAGACGGGTCTTGCCGTGCGCGGGCTGACCGACAATCGCGGACTCGCCGCGGTCGTTGGCATGAATGTCGGCCAGACCCGCACTCTCATCTTTCTCGTCGCTTCCGCGCTCGCCGGCATTGCCGGCGTGCTGACCGCCTATGACACGGGCATTGCGCCGGACACCGGCTCGCGCACACTCTTCGTCGCAGTCGTCGCCGTGATTCTCGGCGGCGTTCGGAACATCCTGCTCGGCACGATCTTCGGCAGTCTCAGTCTCGGCATCCTCACCGCCTATGCTGGATTCTTCTTTCCGGAATGGGTCACGTTCGGCGTTTTCTCCACGATGATCGCGCTCATTCTCGTTCGTCCGCGCGGCGTATTCGGCTGAATCATGGATCACATTTTCTTTCTCGGCACTCTCATCTGCGTCTGGATCATCGTCAGCGTGGCGGCAAATCTCGTCATCGGCTATACCGGGATGCTCGCCATGGGGCAGGCGGTCTATCTCGGGTTCGGCGCTTATGCCGCTTCCTGCTTGAATATATTCCTCGGCGTCAATTATTTCGTCGCGGTCGCGATCGCCGCGGTCGCCAGCGGGTTTGTGGCGGTGCTAACGCTCCTGCCTTTGCTGCGGCTCGAGGGCATGTATTTCGCGCTCGCCACCCTCGGATTGAATTTCGTGTTCTTCGATCTGTTTCGCAATCTCGGCCCGCGGGTCGAGGGCAGCGAGGGCCTCTACGGCATCATTCTGCCGGCGGCGCTCGCCACGCCGACCGCGCAGTTCTTCACGACCCTTGCCGTTGCCGTCCTTTGCATCATCGCGGCCGCTCGTCTCGTAAAGTCGCCGCTCGGCCGCGCGCTGCGAGCGACGCGGGATCGCCCGGATGCATTGCTCTCGCTCGGCAAGAGTCCAACCGCCTACCATATCGTCATTTGGGGCGTGGCGGGGGCGTTGACCGGCCTTGCCGGCGGGCTCTATGCCGCGACGCTGTTCTACATCGATCCCACGCTGTTCACGATAAACGCGTCGATCCTGGTGCTGGTCTATATCGGCGTCGGCGGATTGGCCAGCATCGGGGGGTCGATCCTCGGCCCCGTGCTGTTGATTACGTTTACCGAGGCGCTGCGCTATCTCGGGCTTCCGAGCACGCTCATGGGGCCGATCCAGCAAGCGCTGTACGGTGCACTCCTGATCGGCGTCATGATCTTCCGCCGGAAAGGCCTGGTAGGGACTCATGATTTCCAGGAGTAGCGGCCTGCAGATCGAGCGGCTGTCGAAGAATTTCGGCGGCGTTCATGTCTTCGAAGACGTCAGCATGCGGATTCCGCCCGGTCAAGTGACGGCCTGCATCGGGCCGAACGGTGCCGGCAAGACTACGCTCATCAATATCGTCTGCGGCGTCCTTTCGGCGACGAGCGGCGATGTCCTGCTCGATGGGCGATCGCTCCTGGGCTTGGCGCCGAACAAGATCTCTCGGCGCGGCGTCTGCCGAACCTTTCAGGATGTGCGCATCTTTCCCTCTCTCACCGCCGTCGAAAACGTGCTGGCCGCTTTTCCCGATCAGCGCGGCGAGAAGCTGCGCTGTCTCTATCGTCCGGGAAGCCAGTGGGGCGTGCAGGAGCGGAGTAACCGCGAGACGGCTCTGGCGCTGCTCGACGCCATGTCGATGCGCGATCTGGCGGAGCGGGCCGCCGGCCAACTGCCCTTCGGCCAGCAGAAGCTGTTGGCGCTGCTTCGAGCGGTGGTGACGGGCGCTCCCATCCTTCTGCTCGACGAACCCGCGGCGGGCGTGGAGTTGGAGCTGATCCCGCGCGTCACCGGCCTCATTCGCCGGCTTGCGAAGGACGAAGGCCGCGGCACGCTTTTGGTCGAGCACAATGTGGATGTCGTGCGCGAAGTTGCCGATTTTGTCGTGGTGCTGCAGGGTGGCTCCGTGATCGCCGCGGGACCCTGCGATCATGTGTTGAGGGATGAGCGGGTCATCGAGGAGTATCTCGGGCGGATCTACGATGCTTGAAGTCCGGGAATTGCGCAGCGGATACGGCACCTTCGAAGTGCTGAAGCGCGTCGATTTGCGCGTGGCGCAAGGGCAGGTGGTGGCCCTGCTCGGCCACAACGGCGCGGGAAAGTCGACGCTGCTCAAAACGGTCTTCGGATTGCTTCCGGTGCGGAGTGGCTCGGTCGCGTTCGAGGGCATCGACACGAGCCGGTCGCGGCCCTTCGAAAAAGGCGCGCTTGGCATCCGCTTGGTGCCGCAGGAGGCCAACGTCTTCCCCAACCTGACCCTCGACGACAATTTGAAGCTCGGCGCCCTGAAGCTGCGCGGCGACCGTGCCGTCCTGGCCGCGCGTATCGGCGAAATCCATGAGATCTTCCCCATTCTGCGCGCGCGCCGGCGCGAACGCGCGCGGGTCCTCAGCGGCGGCGAGCGCCAAATGCTGGCGATCAGCATCGCTCTTATGACGCAGCCTCGCATGCTGCTCTTGGACGAGCCGTCGGCGGGGCTCGCCCCCAAATTGGTGCAGCGCCTGTTCGACATGATCCAGCAGATCCAGAGCCGTCTCGGCGTGACGATGCTGCTCGTCGAGCAGAATGTGAACGAAGCGCTGCGCGTTGCCCAAGAGGTCTATATCCTGGAAGAGGGGCAAATTGTCTATCACGGTCCGAGCAGCGACAAGGACCGGATCGTGCGCAAGCTGTGGCGTCTGACCAAGGAGCGGCCGCTGGCGTAATCGGTTCGCGCCGGCCAGCTTGGTGGCCATGGAGTCTCGGATGGAGGGATCGCAGGTGCCACGCCTCGACAAGGAAATCCGCATCAACGCCTTTTACGCGAACACGCCCGGTCAGAATTGGGTCGGGTTGTGGAGCCATCCCAGAAGCAAGGCGGTGCGCTACACCGACCTCGATTACTGGGTCGAGATCGCGCAATTGGCGGAACGCGGCCTCATTGACGCGATCTTTTTTGCCGACACAAACGGCGTCTACGACATTTTCGACGGCAGCCCGAACGCCGCGATCGAACGCGCCGCCATGTTTCCCATGAACGATCCGATGCTGGTCATTCCGACCATGGCCTATGTCACGAAGCATCTCGGCTTTGGCGTGACCGGCAATCTGTCCTACGAACCTGCCTATCTGTTGGCGCGCAAATTCTCGACGCTCGATCACCTGACCAACGGCCGCATCGGCTGGAACATCGTCACCGGCTTCCAGGACAGTGCGGCGCGGGCCATGGGCCTGCCGAAGCAGCGCGAACATGACGAGCGCTACGACCTTGCCGACGAGTATATGGAAATCGTCTACAAGCTCTGGGAAGGAAGCTGGGAGGACGACGCGGTGGTGCGCGATGCGGCCACGCGCATTTACGCGCGTGCGGACCGGGTCCACACGGTGACCCATCAAGGCAAATTCTTCACCATGAGCGGCGTGCACCTCTCCGAGCCGTCGCCGCAGCGGACTCCCGTCCTGTATCAGGCGGGCGGTTCCACGCGCGGACGAGCCTTTGCCGCCAAGCATGCCGAGTGCGTCTTCCTGTCGGGTTTGCCGAAGAAGACCACGGCGGAGCGCGTGCGTTCAATTCGTCGGCGGGCCGCAGCCGGCGGGCGCGATCCGAACGATTTGCTGTTCATCATGATGGCGACGATCGTCGTTGCGCCGACCGAGGCGGAGGCTCGCGACAAGCGCGAGGCGCTTCAGCGCTATGTCGATGTCAAGGGCATGCTGGCGCTGTTCTCGGGGATGACCGGGCTGGATTTCTCCAAGAATTCCCCGGACGATCCGATCGCTCATGTCGAAAGCAACGCCTTGCGGACCGTGCTGGAGGGGATGACCACCGCCAACCCCGATCGAACGTGGCGCGTCCGCGACATCGCCAATTTCGGCCCGCAGGGCGGGCGCGAATGCTTCCTCGTCGGCTCGCCGACGCAAGTGGCGGACGCGCTCGAATCATGGATGGTCGAAGCGGAGCTCGACGGCTTCAATCTCCATCGCTCGGGCGAGCCGGACCATCTTTCCGACTTCATCGATCTCGTGGTCCCCGAATTGCAGAATCGCGGCATCTACAAGACGGAATACCGCGAGGGGACGTTCCGAGAAAAAATGTTCAGCAAAGGCGACCGCCTGCTTCCCGAGCACCCCGCCGCCAAGTTTCGCCATTTATCCTGAACGAGTTTCGCGGTCAACGCGGCATCGAGGCGATCATGTCGTCGATCCAAGCCTTGTCGTCGCTGATCTTGGCGAGCTCCGCACGCGAGGTCGCCTCGTCCATCCAGCAGGTTCGGATGACCTCGAGATCCTCCTCGTCGCCGTCGAGGTTCGAGACGATTTCGAGCCTGATGCCGTTGGGATCGAAAAAGTAGAACGAATGGACGGCCGGAGGAATCGTCACGAGCGGCCCGGCGGTGATCTCCACGCCATTCGCCTTGAGACGCTCCAACATCTCGCGATAGCGTCTTGGCCCGCACACGAAAGAGACGTGCTGCATCGCGCCGATCGTATCGCGATCCGCCTTGGCGACGCGTCCTTTTGGGTATTGGAAGAAGGCGAGCAGGCTGTCGCCGCCCATGTCGAGGAAGTAATGCAGGATTTGGCTGAAGGGAGGCGTGCCGCGGCCGTGCCCGCCCGATCCGGCCGGCGTGGTCAAGCCATGAACGAGCGGCATGCCCAGGACGCGCACGTAAAAGTCGAGCGTCATGCGCATGTCGTCGGTATTGAGCGCGAGGTGATGAACGCCGCGCAGCAACGGCTTGCCCGGCGGGACCGGTGCCAAGCCGGCCTGCGTTCCGGCCGACGGTGGGATCAGCAGCACCCAGCCGGGGATGATGAGGTTGGGGTCGGTGAGGGCTCGGCCGTCGGGCTGGGGTTTCCCCTCGTTGAGCTGGTAGATCTGATGCCAGTCCTCGGGGTCGCCGAGGAACCGCTCGGCGATGTCCCACAGGTCGTCGTTCTCCTGGACCCGGTAGACCCTCGGCCTGGCCGGGGCCGCGCTGTCGCTGCTCGCAGCGCGGGCGGCGGGTTCGGAGGCTGCGTCCAGCTGCGCGGTGCGGCCCGGTACGAGCGGGGCGGAGACGGCGGTGGCGGAGGCGATCGCGGCGTGCAGCGGCGGGGAGCTGCGGGTCTGGGCGCGCGGGACGTGCAGCGCGGTCATCATG
>Ga0209415_10001612_pt1 | contig 43041 bp, 38 predicted proteins | sample PeaSoiSIISIP2007_FD_187696 | JGI IMG/M metagenome (GOLD analysis project Ga0209415, IMG submission 187696) | Peat soil microbial communities from Weissenstadt, Germany - SII-SIP-2007 (SPAdes) (version 2) | ecosystem: Environmental > Terrestrial > Soil > Wetlands > Peat | place: Germany...
AGATGGCCCACGGAAACGCCGAGCGGCTGCTCGGTGTGTGATCTGGACATGGCCACGTGAGGGTCACGGGAGCGGTATACGAGCTCGGTGAGCGGCAGGGCCATTCCCTTGTCAAGACGCTCACGTGTCGCTGTGAGTTACAAACGTGTTGCGGTGCGCGAAGCGTTCGAGTTCTCGGCGGACGCGCAGGTACCGGCCCGGTTCAACTGACGGGTAACCGAGTCGGCACGCGAACGCGATCTTGAGGTACTCAGGAATGGACAGGATCTCGCGTAGCTCCTCCTCGACGCGTTGACCGCTGAAGACGCTCATGATCTGCATCCCGATCCCGAGCGCCTCGGCCGTGAGCCACATGTTCTCCATCACACAACCGAGACTCATGATGCCGAGGAAGTCACCCTCTGATGCCGGTGCGCGCTTTCGCGTGTCGTAGATGACGATCATCACGACTGGGCACGAGCGCATCGTCGCGTCGAGGAATCCGTGCTCGGCATCTATGGCTTCCTCGGAACCGCCATCTGGCGTTCGCCATGACGGCGGGAACATCGTGGCGATGAGCCCGGTGCCCTTTCGAATCAGCTCCTCCTCGCTGAAGGAGAGCTGGGCGTAGTTCTCCCGTACGAAGTCCTCCGAGGTGCCGCCGTGTACGCGACCGATCGCCGCGAGCGTCGCTTCGTCGTCGACGACGATGATCTCGAAATTCTGCATGTTGTGCGCCGTCGGCGCCCACCGAGCCGCCTCGAGGATCGCCTGGATGTCGCTGTCCGCAGGATGGCGTTCAGGATCGAACGGGACGCGGTCCGAGTGGCGATTGCGGATCAGCTCACTGATCATGGCGATCTCGCTCCTGTCATTGGAAGCGGTCATGTCTGGATTTCCCTTCTACTTGGCCACCGGCGGCGGTGTCGGGCACACGATCGCACGGAAGCGAACCGTGGAATTGATCATCTGTTCGTAAGCAACGCCGGCCGCTTCGAGCGGGAACTCCTCGACGAGTGGCCGCACGCCAGCGAACAAGCTGACCGCGGGTGAACGCAGTACGGCAAGGCGGTAATGTCCTTTGAGCTCGATGCGAACGACGAGTCTGCCGACCGCGAAACCGTCGAACTCGTCGTCGAGATGTTCGGTCGTCTCGACGTCGTCGTGAACAACGCCGGCAACGACAGCCCGGGATCGTTAGAGGCGCGTGAGGGATCTCGCTGCACCGCAGATGAGCAACCGTATGCCTGATGGGCCGTGGCGCGCCTGGTAGGGATCCGCGAACCGATCGACGAGCGCCGTCGGGCTCAGTTTGACCCCGGTGCCGGTCGATGTGACGGGCCGCCGAGCGGATCAGCGTCCATCCGATCGGAACGCCACCGATTGCGAGAGTGCTTGAATCCCGCGTCCACGGCTCTGCCTGACAGGTAGAGAAGACCGCCCGCACCATAGGCAAGTAGCACCGCGACGGTGGTCGACACCGAGGCATAGATCACGACCGACCTCCGTTCACTCCGCGTCGGGCCTTCCGTGCGTCAGGGTAGTTCACTGGGCGCGCGTGGCCCCCTGTGAGCACCCCCAGGGGGGCTACGACCCGAGCCAGATGCTGATGCTCGAGGCCAGATGGGAATGATCGCGAGCGCTGCGCCCAGAAGTCCACGGGCTTGGCTCGGGCCTGACGACTGATCGTCCAGGTTGGCGCTCGGGCGGCGCCGATGTCCGCGGAAGGAGGGGGACCTTCGCCACTGTCGCCCGCGGAGGGAGCCGCAGAGGATGGGCGAGATGATCGTGGGCAACCCCTCCGCTGGCGCGACGCGGAGAGACGAATCCGAGGTCACTCCTGACGCCCGTTGGCAAGGATGGCAGCGTCTTCGGAGCCTGGTTCGCAAGGAGTTCATCGAGATCCGTCGTGATCGGCGCACGCTCGCGCTCATCGTGGCCGTGCCGGTGATCCTCCTCGTCATTTTCGGCTACGCCGCGACCTTCGACGTCCATCACGTGCCGACCGAGCTCGTCGACCACGATTCCCTGGCGGTACGGGCGGCGCTCGGCGCGCACGGTGACTTCGCCGTGCGAAGCGGCGTGGCGGGCAATCTCGGGACCGCCGAAGCGGACATCCAACACGGTCGCGTCGCGGTGGCCGTCGTGGTGGGTGCCGATGGTCGACCAGCGCAGGTGCTGATCGACGGCTCCAATCTCCTCACGGCGATGACCGCAGAGCGCGAGCTGACGGCCCTGCAACTCCAGAGTGAAGGCGCCTTGCCCGCGATGAGCGTCGTGGTCCTCTACAACCCCTCGCTCCGCTCGACGACCTTCATGGTCCCCGGCCTGGTCGGCATGATCATGGTCCAGGTCGCGCTCGTGCTGACGGCTCTCGGCGTCGTGCGCGAACGCGAGCGGGGCACGATCGAGCAGCTGATGATCACGCCGCTGACGAAGCTCGAGCTGATGATCGGAAAGACCATCCCGTACCTGCTGATCGCGCTCGCGGACCTCTGCTTCGTGCTCCTCGTTGGCTGGGGCCTGTTCGGTGTGCCGATACGCGGAAGCGTGTTCCTCCTCTTCGGTGAGGCGTTCCTGTTCCTCACGGCGACGCTCGGGATGGGACTGTTGATCTCGACGGTCGCCCAGACCCAGCTCCAGGCGATGCAGATGTCGGTGTTCGTCCAGCTGCCGCAGATGCTGCTGTCCGGGCTCATATTCCCCGTCGCCTCGATGCCGTGGGGGGTGCGATGGCTGAGCTACGTCCTCCCGCTCACCTACTTCGCCTCGGTCGCCCGAGACGTCATGCTCAAGGGCCTCGGGCTCGGGGACCTGTGGTCGGAGACGATCGTGCTCGCCGGCATGGCCGTGGTGTTCGTGAGCCTCGCCGCTTTCCGGTTCCGGAAGACCCTTGATTGAGATCCTGGCCGACGGCGTCGTGAAGACGTTCGGGTCCACCCGGGCCCTCGACCGGGTCGACCTGGCCGTCCCTGCCGGTGAGCTGTGGGGGGTGGTCGGAGCCGATGGGGCCGGCAAGACCACGCTGCTCCGCTGCATCGCCGGGTTGCTGCGGGTCGACACCGGGAAGGTGCTGCCCGGCCAGGCAGGTCAGGCGCGCCTCGGCTTCGCCCAGCAGGGCTTCCACCTCTATCCGGACCTCACCGTCGAGGAGAATGTGGCGTTCTTCGGGGCGGTCTACGGCCTGCACCCTTCGGCGGCGGCCGCCAACGCCGAGGAGCTCCTCGCCTTCGCGGGGCTCACGGACCGGCGGTCGTCGCTGGCGGGGCAGCTGTCGGGAGGGATGAAGCAGAAGCTCACGCTGGTGTGCTCGTTGCTGCACCAGCCTCCGGTCCTGCTGCTCGACGAGCCGACCACCGGCGTCGATCCGCTCTCGCGCCTTGAGTTCTGGGATCTCGTCGAACACCTTCATGTCGCCGGCTCGACGGTGCTGCTCGCCAGCGCCTACTTCGACGAGGTCGAGCGCTGCGATCGCATCGTGTATCTCGACCACGGGCGTGTCGTCGCGTCGGGCACACCGCGTGACCTCCGCGGCGAGCACCCGACGCTCGAGGACGCGTTCTTGGAGATGATCTCGTGAGATCCGCCGTGCTCACGGAGGGCTTGAGCCGCCGCTTCCGGCGCCAGGTCGCGGTCGACCATGTGGACGTCGACATCCCTCCGGGGGAGATCTTCGGCCTGGTCGGCCCGAACGGTGCAGGGAAGACCACCCTCATCCGCATTCTCTGTGCCATCCTGCGCCCGAGTGCCGGATCCGCGCACGTGCTGGGCCTCGATGTCGCCACGGACGCCGAGCGCATCCGCCCGCGGATCGGCTACATGTCGCAGACCTTCTCCTTGTACCAGCAGTTGACCGTCGCGGAGAACCTGCGTTTCTACAGCGACCTCTACGGTCACGTTCCCGCGAGTCGCCAGGGCGATGTGTGCCGACTGGTCGGGCTCGGCGAGGAGGAACTGACGCGCAAGATCGCAGCGCTCCCGACCGGGGTGCGCCAGCGGGCCGCGCTCGCTGCCGCGGTGCTGCACCGGCCGCAGCTGCTCTTCCTCGACGAGCCGACGAGCGGTGTCGACCCTGTCGGGCGACGGGACTTCTGGTCGCTCATCCGCGACCTGGCGGCGGCCGGCACGACCGTGGTCGTGACCACGCATGTGATGACAGAGGCAGAGCGCTGCGATCGGGTCGCGCTGATGGTCGAGGGCCGAGTGCTCGCGTGCGGCCCCCCCGGCGAGCTTCGAGAGGCGACCGACACGATCGTCGCTGTCGTCGACGCCGAGCCGTGGCAGCACGCCTACGCCGAACTCGCGGCCCGCTGGCCGGGGACGACGCTGCGGGGCACCAGCGTCCACGTGCCCATGCCTGCCGGCGCCGATCCGGGGTCCGAACTCGCCGCCGCGCTGTCCGACACCCGAATCGTCCACATCGGTCGCACGGAGCCGAGCTTCGAGGACGCCTGCATCTGGTTCATCCGCCACGACCGCGCCATCGCGCGTTGAGGCTCGCAACGGCCATCTCCGGGGCCGAAGCCCACCCGCCCTGCGCAACCGGCCGAAGACTCCGTGCCCTCCGGCAGCCTCCCGTCACCGGGGTGGCTCGCTACGATCACGGGTACCCAGCTCAAGTGCTCGCCGTCGTGGCCACCGTCGTGCTTCAAGCACTTGGCGACGGCGCGTACTTCGCTGGTCGCGCGAGCGCCGATTGCGGGCCGTCATCAGGTGCCTGACCGCGGACTCCACCAGGCTCTGTCGAGCCGGTCGCGACAACCCCTGCGACGACCTGCTTCCCTCGCTCGACAAACCGGCGGAGCTCGTCTAGCGGTGCAGCTCGGCCTTGAAGCGCTGCTCCCCGACGACACAGCCCTGGAGGAAGCTCTGGCCTTGCTGGCCGGCGAGCGTCCGGGCCAGCGCCTGACAGTCACTCTTCGGGCGAATCGGCGTCGACGAGGCCGATTCGAGCCCGGCGTTCAGCACGCCATCGTTGAACCCGACCTGGTAGGAAGCCGCCGCGCGTACCGGCGTGGTCACCGTGGTCGAGGGCGAAGTGAGGGCCCGCGTCAGGAAGAAGCCCAGGGCGAGGACGAGCACGATAGCAAGCAGCACCGCCTGGGTCCGCCTACGAAGGCGCGGTCGGGACGGGTGCCAACTGGTTACCGTTCCGTGTCCCTTGAAGTGCGATCTGACGTCGATATCTACATTGTGCCGTAACGAAGTCGCAACGTGCGCGTAACTAAGCAATCTCGCCTCTCGCGCCACGACCCTGTGCTCCTGTGGTGAGCTCATCCCACCGCCTCCGAGCCCATCTTCCCCATGAGCGGTGATGGAAACCAGGTACCTTGGTCATCTGGCGCCTGCGCCGGGAGCACGCAGCTGGGGCTGATCGCGAGAGCGCGCAGCAAGGCCGGCGGTCCCGCGGACGCCGGCTCCTCGCCGCCTAGTGCCAGGCAGCCGGCGGCGGGTGGCCTCGCGACGAGGCGGACGACCCCCAGCGCCCCCTGGCTCTACGGCGCAGCGCCGTCGACCGCAGCGCGGGCGGGGTCCCCGTTGCCGTCGGTCCACGCCCAGTTCGACCGTCGGTCGAGCTCGGCCGCCGCCGGGGGGTCGGCACCGGAGCGCTCGCACGTGATCGCGGCCGCGGCGGCAGCGGTCGTGAGCGCCGCCCGGAGGGGTTCGCGTCGGGCCAGGTCGGGCCGCCCGAGCTCATGGGCGAGCCACCACGCGAGGAGCGTCCCGCCGAAGGCATCGCCGGCTCCGACGGTGTCGACGACGTCGGTCGCGGGGATCTCCACCACGAGCTCGCCTGCGGCGAGATGCGCGCGGACAGGCCGTGGTCCGTCCGTCACGACGACCGCGGCCGGCCCGAGGGCGAGGAGGGTCGAGGCGGCGTCGGAGCGGGAGGCGCCGGGGAAGAGGTACTCGAGATCCTCGACGCTCGCCTTCACCAGGTCGGCTCTTCGGAAGATCCTCGCAAGGCGCGCCTCGTAGGCCGCCTGGTCGCCGATCGCCTCGGGCCGGCAGTTCGGGTCGACGAGGAGGAGCGTCTCCGCGGGGAGCTCGCCCACGAGCCGCTCGAGGCTCGTCGCCATCGGATCGATGGCGAGGCCCAGGGTCCCGACGTGCAGCGCGGCTGGGGCGGACCGCAACACCGCGATCGCCGAGGCGGCGTCGAGCTCGAAGGCCGCGGTGCCGCTCAGGTGGAATCGGTAGCGGGGCGTTCCTTCGGAGTCGACGTCCACCACCGCCAGCGCGCTCGGGGCGTCGAGGCCCTCGGGCAGTGCGATCGTCACGCCGTCGCGCTCGAGGCGATGGCGCAGCATCTGCCCGAAGTGGTCGCGCGAGAGACGCCCGAGGAACGTCGAGGCCATGCCGAGGCGGGCGATCGTACGCGCGACATTGAACGGACCGCCGCCTGGGCTCGCGAGGACGTTCCCGTCTTCGTCGACGAGCAGGTCGATCAGGTTCTCACCGGCGACGACGATCATTGGGTCGCCGGGACCGTCCCTTCGGTCGTGACCTTGGCGCCGACCATGATCGCCACTGCGTCCTCCATCGAGTGGCTCTCGGGCGTGACGATGGCGGCACAGCGGCCGAGGCGCTGGATGAAGATCCTGTCGGCGAGCTCGAACACCTGCGGCATGTTGTGGCTGATGAGGATAACCCCGAGGCCACGCAGGCGCAGGCTCTTCACGAGCTCCAGCACCTGGTGCGACTCGCGCACCCCGAGCGCGGCGGTCGGCTCGTCGAGGATGACGACCTTCGTCCCGAATGCCGCGGCCCGGGCGACGGCGACCGCCTGGCGCTGACCGCCCGAGAGGGTCTCGACCTTCTGGGTGATGAACCTGGTCGCCGGCTCCGACGACACCTACCTCACCGTCGCCGGCGGCCGGCACCTGGCCTACGGCCAGCTCGACAGCACGTGCGAGGTGGCGGCAGTCGATCCTGCGACGCTCCGCACCAGCTCAGCGCGGCGGTTCGCCTGCGAGGCGTGCCCTCCGGGCCGACACGTCGTGGCCGTGCAGGGGCCCGTCGGTGGCGGGCGGGATGAGGACAATGGGAAGCACAACGCCCAGGTCAGGATCGGCCGGGTGAGCGAGAGCACGGGCCGGATGACCCTCGGCCCGGTGGTGATGACCTTCGGCGACTACTCCGACACCCACCTGGAGGAGGTGTACGGCGGGAGCTCGCTCTGGGTCTACGACTGCAACACGACGCACGGGTCGGCGCTGCTCCGCATCTCGGCGCTGCCCGGCGCCGTCCAGGGCCGAGTGCCGATGCCCGACGTCTGCCGAACCGTCATCGCCGCGACGGCGACGTCGCCCGTGCTCGTCGCCAAGACGGCGTGGTTCGTCGATTGGATCCTCGCGAGCGGCAACGACGCCTGGATCGACCTGTTCCACTTCAGCACCGTATGCAGGTGCTCACGCGGCGAGCTGCTCCGGTTCGACACCGGCGCCACGGACCGGTGTTTCACGTCGGCGACGACGGCACCTACGGGGGCGAGCCGCTCGAGGTTGCGGCCGTCGGCGGCCCAGTCGTGGGGATCTGGACGGTGACAGGTCTGCAGAGCTCGGCGGCGACGGCCGAGACGGACAAGGAGTCGATCGCCCGCATCGGCCCGCGACTTGACAGGTCGCCCGGATCGCGCAAATGGCGCCCATCGGCGGGGCCCCCGCCTAGGACCTCGGCCTCGGAGAGGACTAGGGCGTGTTCTTCGACGGCTCGTTCTTGTTCCTCGAGCCGCCGTGCCACTACGAGGGCTACGCCCGTGCCAGCACCCTCGTCCGGGTGACGCCGTAGGGCGAGTGCAGCGGCCTAGTCGGCGACCGGCAGCGCGAGTGGAGCCTCGGTCCGCACCTGGCGTTCGGGCGCTCGGCGATCCTTCAGCGCCAGGAACGGTCGCTCGACCCCGTAGTACGAGGCGCACGCGAGGACGAAGGCGAGGCCGAATCCGACGACGCCGCGCGCCCATGGGTTGCTCGTCGGCCTCGCGCGCTCGAGGGCCTCGAACAAGAACACGTGCCAGAGGTACAGCGAGTAGGAGAGGCGGCCGATCCAGCGCAGCGGCCGTACGGCGAGGACACGGTAGGCAAGCCCCTTCGGCTCCAAGGTCCCGAGGATGACCACGGCGGTCGCGAGCCCCGAGACGGTGTACACGAGCCCGTACCGGCCGAGCTGGGGCGCCGTCGTCTGGGTCACCCAGGCGAGGAAGCCGACCGCCGGCCACGCCAGGATGCGTGCCGCCCACCACGGCGGGCGCCATTCTGCGTGAAGTGCCCAGGCCAACAGGGCGCCGATCATCAGCGTGTCCAGGTGGTCGGACGTCTCGGAGATCGGCTTTATCCAGCTGCCCGAGGTGAGCACGAGATGCCAGCGGAACGCCGCCCCTGCGACCGCGGCGGGGATCGCCACCGCGGGGACGGCCCAACCCCGGCGGGTACGCAGGAGCAGCATCAGCAGGATCGGCCAGAGGAGGTAGAACTGCTCCTCGACCCCGAGCGACCAGGTGTTGTCCAGCCCGAACGGGATGGGCCAGCCGAACGTCCACGCCCAGTTCGAGGTGTAGGCGGCGATCAGCCCGTCGCCCTTCAACGCGTAGCCGAGCGGGTCGTGCATCAGGACCGTGTAGAGCAGCTGCGCGGCCATCAGCACGTAGAGCGCAGGGAACAGCCTGAGCGCCCGCCGGCGCCAGAAGGATCCGAGCGAGATGCGGCCGCTCCGCTGGTACTCCTCGATCAACAGCGACGTGATCAAGAAGCCCGACAGGACGAAGAACATGTCGACGCCGATGACGCCACCGACGAACAACGAGCCGTTGAGGGTCGGCACGAGGACCGTCGACAGGTGCACGCCGAGGACGGCGATGATCGCCAGCGCCCGAAGCCCGTCGAGCGCCGGCCGCCGGCCGAGCAGCCAGGCACTGTTCGCGTCGGTCGCCCCCACCGCCAACAGCCAACAGGGGGCGCGGCCGGTTCGTCAACCGGCGCCCCCGCTGGCGCGCAGCGCCGGAGTTCGGTCGAGGCAGTGATGATCGCGGTCGACCTCGTCGCCTCCGGCGGCCCGCGCACCGCGGGCCGCCCGGCTGAGCCGCGCCGGCTGAGCGTGATGACCCGACGATCGCGTCGGTCGGCCGTCGTCCACGGACATGCTTGTAGCACCCGCTCGCCAGTTGTCTAGGGCGTCTACCTCGGTATTCGGCTCGCGTGCCTCGCGAACGTCGCCGACGATTTGGCGGAGCGCGTGCTCAAACATCGAGGCGGCACTGCCGTAAGCACGTAGTGCCCTGGGGCAACCTCGGTGCATGACATGACGTTGCGCGCAGGGGCGCCGGGCGCTTGTCCGCGGGATCGGCATCGACAGGGAGCGGGTTCGATGACGCAGGTCGACACGGAGGGACAAACGGGAGGAGGCGAGACCGACGCGGTACCGGCGCGCGAGGAGCTTGACCGCATCTGCATCCGCAACCTCCTCACGACGAAGGAACGGATCTACTTCAAGGACCGCGAGAGCCGCTTCCTCCGGGTGAGCGAAGGATTCGCTGCCACGATCGGACCGAAGGTCGATCCCGAGCACCTCGTCGGCAAATCCGACCGCGACCTCTACACCGAGGAGCACGCCCGGTCCGCCTTGGACGACGAGCAACGCGTGCTCCGCACCGGGGTGCCGATGGTGGACGTGATCGAGCGCGAGACCTGGTCCGACCGCCCGGACAGCTGGGTGTGCACGACGAAGGCCCCGCTGCGAGACGGTACGGGGCAGATCATCGGCACGTTCGGCATCTCGCGCGACATCACGGCCGAGATCGAGGCGGCCCAGCTCATCGAGCGCGACGCCGACGAGCTCGCCCGGTCGAACGAGGAGCTGCGCCAACTCGAGTCGGAGCTGCGGATCGTCCTAGAGTGCTCGCCCGACGCCATCGCCCGCTACGACCGCGACCTGCGCTACCTCTACATCAACCCCTCGGCCGAGGCGACGCTCGGGCGCTCGCGCGACGAGGTCATCGGGCGCGCCGACGCGGACTTGGACTGGCCCGAGGAGCTCCTCGCCAAGTGGGTGAGCGGGCTGCGCCGCGTCCTCGCCACCGGCACGGGATGCGAGGTCGAGTTCGCCACTGACGTCGCGGGGTTGAAGCGCTGGGTCCAGGCACGGATGGTGCCCGAGATCGATGCCGACGGTGCTGTTATCGGGGTGCTCACCTGGACCCGAGATCTGACGGAGGTCAAGCGGGCCGAGCAGGCGCTCGCCCACCAGGCGCTGCACGACCCGGTGACGGGGCTCGCCAACCGGGTCCTGCTGCTCGACCGGCTCACGCAGGCGCTGCTCGCCCTGGAGCGCAACCCCGGGCGGATCGCGCTCTTCTTCGTCGATCTCGACAACTTCAAGGTGGTGAACGATTCTTACGGCCACGGCGCCGGCGACCGCCTCCTGATCGAGATCGGCCGGCGACTGTCATTGTCGGGGCGTCGGATCGACACCGTCGCGCGCTTCGGGGGCGACGAGTTCGTCGTCCTGTGCAGCCGGCTGCGCGAGGACGACGACGTGCGGATGATGGCTGGGCGGATGATGCGCGCGCTCGCCCAGCCGTTCCGCGACGAGGGCCGGGACCTCTCGGTCACCGCCAGTGTCGGCATCGTCGTCGCTGGGGACCACCGCGCGGACCCGGGCGAGCTCGTCCGGGACGCCGACGCCGCCATGTACCAGGCGAAGGAGCGCGGCCGCAACCGCCTCCAGCTGTTCGACCCGGTGCTCAGAGATCGGGCTCTCGCCAAGCACGCGCTCGAGAGCGACCTTCGCCGGGCCATCGAGCGCTCCGAGTTCTTCCTCCTCTACCAGCCGCTCTTCTCCCTCTCGAACCAATCGATCCGGGGCGTCGAAGCGCTGATCCGCTGGCGGCACCCGGCGCGCGGCGTGCTCCTGCCCGCCGAGTTCATCAGTGTCGCGGAGGAGCGCGGGCTCATCTGCGAGATCGGCGCCTGGGTCGTCGGCGAGGCGTGCCGCCAGCTCGCCGAGTGGAACGGCGTCGGGGACCCTGACAGGCCGCTCACGATGGCGGTGAACATCTCCGGCCGCCAGCTGGCCGACGCCGATCTGGTGCGCGTCGTCGCGAACGCGATCGCCCGCAACGGGATCCAGCCCGCCCAGCTCTGCCTGGAGGTCACGGAGACCGCTTTGATCGAGGAGATCGGTGACGCGCAGGGAACGCTCGCGGCGCTCTCCCATCTGGGCGTGCGCCTGGCGCTCGACGACTTCGGGACGGGGTACTCGTCGCTGGCGCACATCCACAGCTTCCGGGTGGACACGTTGAAGATCGACCGGAGCTTCGTCGAGCACCTCGGCCGGAGCGAGCGTGACCGGGAGATCGTCGGTGCAGTGACCGCGATGGCCCACGTGCTCGGGATGACGGTCGTCGGCGAGGGCATCGAGACCGACGATCAGCTGAGCGAGCTCGCCGGACTGTCGTGCGACGACGGTCAGGGCTTCCTGCTCGCCCGACCGCTCCCGCCGGACGGAGTCACTTCACTCCTGGGCTCGAGCTGATCCGCGCCGCTCGCTTACGGGTCCCGTGAGGTGAGCGCTGGACGCGGCGATCTGATCGGCACAGCACCGCTGGAGGAACGGCTGCAGCTGTCGGTTATCGGACGAGCAGCCGACAGGGGCGAACCGTCACGCCACAAGACGTCCATCACCGGCAGCGCGAGTTGCTCTCGCGCAAGGACGACAGCGTGCCTTGGGCACGGCTCGATCTGAGGCAAAAGGCTCTCGTTAGGCGCTGGGCGAGGTGGAAGGCGAGATAGGCAGACCGTGCAGATTGCATGACCGCGGGGGCACGCGGCCTACTGCAGACGGATGATCTGCAGAGGGCTTTCGGCAGCCCGTTTGGGCACCGGACATGTGACAGAAGAGCTGTGTCGTTGCTGGTAGCGGCACCTGTCGGACGGTCACTGCCTGGGCTCTCGTGTCGCGAGAGGAGTGAGGTGCGTTCGGGCAGCGGGCTCTCCATCTCGGACGGAGCACGGAACGAAGAGCCCCACCAAATTGAGTAGGCGTTGTCACGCACCCTGCCGATGTACTTCGGGTGCCAGTAGCGGAGGATCACCCCTTGAGTGCGCCGCAGTGGGTCTCGGTGCACGTACAAGCAGGACTAGAGACCGGGAGGTCGTGTTGCTAAAGGGTCTGATCCATCGTTCTCCCAAGGAAGCGAGATCGGTCGATCGGTTGCGGCGCGGCCGTCTCCGCTCCGTAGCCGTCGTGGCCGCCGGGCTCGCTTTCGCATCGACGCTCACCGCCGGGCTCTCGCTCGGAGCGGCGGGGGTCGCGTCGGCGGCAGTGCCGACACCGCTGTATTCGACATCGACCAACACGCTGCCGTCGTCGGGCTCCCTCACCGCCGGGACCGTGCTGCAAGTGAACTTCAACGAACCACCGGTTCTCGCGAGCGCCTACAGCTTGACGCTCACGGACGGGACGAACACCGGGACGCTCAGCACTGCGGACGGCAGCCTGGCGGCCTCGGTGAGCGGCGACAGCATCGTCTACACGGTCACCAAGAACCCGGTTCTCAACGGATTCAATCCGGTGTCGCTCTCGAACATGGAGATCCTCAGCGAGACCGGTGTCACGGATGGTGCCGGCAACCCCTGGAACCTCGCAGCGAGCGGTGAGGTCGACAAGTACTACCTTCTCGGAAGCAACGACCAGATCCAGGTCGTCTTCAACGAAGTGGTCACCGTCGGTTCGACGTGGTCGTTGAGCCTCGCCAACTCGGTGGGGTCCAACACCGGTTCGATCAGCAACACGGACGCGACCGTCGCAGGAAGCGGCACGACGACGCTCACCTTCACCCTCACCGGTGCCCCGCACCTGAATGGCGGATCGTCGAGCCTCGCAGCGGACGGCGTGAAGGTGACGGGCGCGACGGGCTTCTCGGGCCCGGCACCGACGACGATCGTCAGTGGTGACACGCTGACCGCGACCTCCACGCAGCATCTGAGCCTCGCCTTCTCGTACGGCGTCACGCTTTCGGACGGCACCAACTCAGCCACGCTCACCTCGGCTTCGGGTCTGAGCAGCGGTCAGGCGAATTGGAACGGGATCCACACGACCCTGACCTACAACGTCACGACGACGCCCTCGACGAGTGTCTCGACGGCCGGTACCGTGAACATCACTGCGCAGACCGGTCTGAGCGTGGTCCCGCCGGGCACGGTCACGTTGCCGCTTGCCGTTACGGTGACCCCTCCGGCGGGAGCGGCTCCGACAATTGTCAGCTACGAGCCCCTCGACGGAGGCGCGCCGACATGCACGCAGATCAGTGCCCACACGCGGTTCTTCAATGCGGCGAACGGAAACTGCAGCATCGGCTTCGGCGACAACTCGCAGCCCACGTCGCCTGACGTGTACGACGTCATTCCGTACCCGACCGCCGATCTGCCCGGCCCGCCGAACGACAACGCACCAGAGGTCATCACCAACTGCCAGGCCACCTCGACGGATACCGTCTACGACGTGAACACGTCGGCGGTGCTCGGGACGAATGCCTGTGGCAACAACCCGCCTGGCGAAGTGTCGATCGGCAACACGAATTCGGACACCCTCAACTACATCCCGACGCCCAACATCGCGAACTTCGAAGAGATCGGAGTCGTCGAGACGCTGCCGGGCTCGACGTACGTGAGCGCTACCGCCGTGCCGCCGCAGCTGGAGAACATCTCAGTGAGCGGCAGTCAGGCGCTGTTCACCTACTACAACAACGTCAGCTGCCAGAGCACGACGTCGCCGAACACGCTGGCGCAGTTCAGCTACGAGACGCCGTACACGAACCTCAACGCGGTGGACAAGCAGTACCCTTCGACGGTCGCCTGCCCTTCGGGCAACGACGGCAACACGATCCTCGCCACGTTCGCCTCGGCGATCCCGTCGAACGTCCGCTTCAAGTTCGAGGGGTACGGCCCGGACTTCTTCATCGTGGGCGCGGCGGACAGCCCGTTCGCCAACGAGCGTGAAGCATCCGAAAGCGGCTACGTCGGTCCTGAGGCAGCCGTCACCTCGTTTACCCCGGCGTCGACCTCGCTCGCCTCCGGCGGCGGCACGGTGAACATCGCCTACACGACGTCTGGCGCTCAGAGCTGCACGCTATCGGCCACTTCGCTCCCATCGAGCGCACCAGGGCTCACGCTTCCCGCGGCGAGCACGTGCCCCGGCTCGGGGTCGGTGACCGTGCCGGCGAACACCAGCACGACGTCGAACAACCAGTACACGCTCACCTTGACCGCGCAGGGTGTCTCGGGCACCCCCGCGAGCTCAGCGGAGATCACCATCACGGTCGCCGCGGCGCCGGCACCGTCTACGCCGACGTCGTCCGGCGGCGGCTCGTCGTCGAGCTCGTCCAGCTCGTCGTCGACCACGACACCGACCACGGTGGCGCCGGTGATCCTGCCCGCTAAGGGGCACCTCCTCCTGCCTGTCCTGCATGCGTTGGCGCCGAACCACGCGCCGCTCGCCGGTGGGGTGTGGGTGACCATCAAGGGCACGGGCTTCACGAAGCACGTGGTCGTGCGCTTCGGCAAGAAGGTGGCGAAGAAGGTCCGCTACATCTCCTCGACCAAGCTGCTGGCGCTCGCTCCGGCCGGCAAGGGCTTCGTGACGGTCACCGTCCACACGGCCTACGGGACGAGCAAGGTGCTGCGGTTCCACTACGTCGCCGTGGTGAAGGCGCACAAGGGCTGACGGGGCTCCGACCTCCGACCGGACGGCCCGTCTGAGAGCCGCACCCGCGTCGCGGAGGCCCGCTAAGGGCGCCGCGACGCGGGTGCGGCGACAAGCCAAGCAGTAGCTGAGCCCGGGTGCCCCCTGCAGGGGCGCCCGGGCTCAGCCCTTTTCGGCGAGCTCCTCCAGGGGGGGGCACGTGCACACGACGTGGCGGTCGCCGTAGGCGTTGTCCACCCGGGCGACCGGGGACCAGTACTTGCGGGCCCGTGTCGCGACGCTCGGGAAGGCGGCCTCGTCCCGGCTGTAGAGGTGCTCCCACTTCTCGGCGGTGATCGACTGCGCGGTGTGCGGAGCATGGGTGAGCGGGCTCTCCTTCGCGTCCACGTGGCCGGTCTCGACCTGCGCGATCTCGACGCGGATGGCGATCATCGCCTCACAGAAGCGGTCGAGCTCGCCCTTCGGCTCGGACTCGGTCGGCTCCACCATCAGGGTTCCTGCGACGGGGAAGGACATCGTCGGCGCGTGGAAGCCGTAGTCGATGAGGCGCTTCGCCACGTCCTCGGCGGTGATGGCCGTGCGAGCGGTGATGTCGCGCAGGTCGAGGATGCACTCGTGCGCCACCCGCCCGCTCGCCCCCGTGTACAGCACCGGGTAGTGCGGGGCGAGGCGGTGGGCGACGTAGTTCGCCGCGAGCACCGCGGACTTGGTGGCTGCCGTGAGTCCCTCGGCACCCATCAGGCGGATGTAGGCCCAGGAGATCGGGAGCACGCCGGGCGAGCCGAAGGGCGCAGCGGCGACGGCACCGCCCGTCGCGTCGGGCCTCGCGTCGGGAACGAGGCGGCTGCCCGGCAGGTAGGGCGCGAGGTGCGCCCTCGCCCCGACGGGCCCGACCCCCGGTCCGCCCCCGCCGTGGGGGATGCAGAACGTCTTGTGCAGATTGACGTGGGAGACGTCGCCGCCGATCTCGGCGAGGCGGACCAGCCCGACGAGCGCGTTCAAGTTGGCGCCGTCGATGTAGACCTGGCCACCGGCCTCGTGCACCGTTGCGCAGACGTCGGCGATGCTCTCCTCGTAGACGCCGTGGGTGGACGGGTAGGTGAGCATCATCGCCGCGAGCTCGGCGCCGTGGCGCTCGATCTTGGCCCGCAGGTCCGCCAGGTCGACGTTGCCATGGTCGTCACAGGCGACCGCCACGATGCGCAGCCCTGCCATCGCCGCGCTGGCGGCGTTGGTGCCGTGCGCCGAGGTGGGGATCAGGCAGAGATCCCGGCCGTTCTCGCCGCGCGCCTCGTGGTAGCGGCGGATGGCGAGCAGGCCGGTCAGCTCGCCCTGGGACCCGGCGTTCGGCTGGAGGGTCACGGCGTCGTAGCCGGTGATCTCGGCGAGCCAGCGTTCCAGATCCTCGATGATCCGCAGGTAGCCCCCCGCCTGGGCGAGCGGCGCGAACGGGTGGACGTCGGTGAAGGCCGGCCAGCTGACGGCCGCCATCTCCGCGGCGGCGTTGAGCTTCATCGTGCACGAGCCGAGGGGGATCATCGACCGGTCGAGGGCGAGGTCCTTGTCCGACAGCGCGCGCACGTAGCGGAGCATCTCGGTCTCGGAGTGGTAGCGGTTGAAGACCGGGTGGGTGAGCACGGGGGAGGTGCGGAGGAGACCGGCACCGAGGGGACTCGCCACCTCGCGGTCGAGCTGCTGGACGCTCGCGGCCGGCAGGCCGAAGGCCGACCAGACCTCCTCGACGACGGCCGGCGTGGTCGTCTCGTCGAGGCTGATCCCGAGGGTGCGCTCGTCGACGCGCCGCAGGTTGATCCGCAACGCCCGCGCGGCCTCGACGATGGCAGCCGCCCGATCGCCGGCGTCGACCTGGACCGTGTCGAAGAAGCGCTCGGTCGTGACATGGTGCCCGCCACGGCGGAGCCCTTCGGCGAGGACGGCGGTGAGGCGGTGCACCCGTTCCGCGATGGCGCGCAGGCCCTCCGGACCGTGGTAGGCGGCGTACAGGCCGGCGACGACGGCCAGCAGGGCCTGGGCGGTGCAGATGTTGCTGGTGGCGCGCTCGCGGCGGATGTGCTGCTCACGGGTCTGGAGCGCCAGCCGCAGGGCCGGGCGACCCTCCGCGTCCACGGAGACCCCGACGAGGCGCCCCGGCAGCGAGCGCTCGTGCGAGGCGCGGGTCGCGATGTAGGCCGCGTGCGGGCCCCCGAACCACAGCGGCACGCCGAAGCGCTGCGAGCTGCCGACGGCGATGTCGGCGCCGAGCTCGCCGGGCGCGGTGATGAGCGTCAGTGCCAGCAGGTCGGCCGCGACGACGGCCAGCGCCCCGGCGTAGTGCGCCCGGGCGCAGATCCCGGCCAGGTCGCGCACCTCGCCGTCGGTGCCCGGGTACTGCACGAGCACGCCGAAGACGCCCGGCACGTCGGGGCTCGCCGCCGGGTCGCCGGTGGCGACCGTCAGGCCGAGCGGTCGGGCCCGCGTCTCGAGCACCTCGATCGTCTGGGGGTGGCAGGCGGCGTCGACGAGGAAGGTCCCGCCCTCGCCCGCTACGAGCCGGCGGCACATCGTCATCGCCTCGGCCGCCGCGGTCGCCTCGTCGAGGAGGGAGGCGTTCGCCACCTCGAGCCCGGTCAGGTCGCTGACCATCGTCTGGAAGTTGAGCAGCGCCTCCAGACGGCCCTGGCTGATCTCGGGTTGGTACGGCGTGTACGCCGTGTACCACGCCGGGTTCTCGAGGACGTTGCGCTGGATGGCCGGTGGGGTGATCGTGTTGGAGTAGCCGGTGCCGACGAGCGAGGTCCACGTCTCGTTGCGCTCGGCCAGGGCGCGCAGCTCCGCGAGCACTTCGTGCTCGGCGAGCGCCGGAGGCAGCTCGAGCGGGCGGGACGAGCGGATGGTGGCCGGGACGGCCTCGTCGATGAGCGTCTCGAGGTCGTCGTAGCCGAGCTCGGCGAGCATCGCTCTGGCGTCGTCCGGCGAGGGCCCGATGTGCCGGCGGACGAACGGGGCGACCGTCGCCAGCTCGGCGAGGGTGCGAAGCGGCCGGGTGCGGGGAGCTTCTGGGGTGGGCGAGGCAGGCATCAGCGGGGGACCTCCGCGCTTCGACGGGCGCTGCGGGCGCCTCCCGTCCCCCTCTGTCCTTCCACCTGAGAGCTTCGCCGACGCTGCGCCGGTTTGTTCCTTCGGTGAGCAGGCCGTCCGTGGGCGACCCACTGCTCTTCAGAGGCGACCTCGCACTGCGGTCCTTGGGCCTGAGAGATTCCGGGGAGGTTGCTCCTTCGGCGTCCCGTTCGGGACTCTCCCGCAGTGGTCGCTGGCCGGTGAGCGCGACGTTAGCGGAGCTCCCCGGCGCCTGGGGCGATCGTGGTCCGGCTCCTCCGAGCCGGACCACGATGCAGGCGGCGCTGCCGTGGTAGCCGGCTGCTCAGCTCGCGGAGGTGACGCCGGGCCGATCGTCGGCGGCGCGTCGCCGGGCGCGTACGCTGCGGGCCGTGGAACGGCCGGTGCAGCGCAATCCCTGGCTGGAGGGCGGCGGCGAGCGCGGCGCGCACTACGACCGCCGCTTCGCCGAGCTCGCCGCGGCCGGCCACGACGTCCACGGCGAGGCCCGGTTCGTGGCGTCGTTGGGCGTGGGCTCCGTCCTCGATGCCGGGTGCGGGACCGGGCGGGTGGCGAGCGAGCTCGCCCGGTCGGGGATCGACGTCGAAGGGGTCGACCTCGACCCGGCGATGCTGGAGGCGGCGCGGGTGAAGGCCCCGTCGCTCCGCTTTGTCGAGGGCGATCTCGCCACGGTCGACCTCGGCCGGCGCTTCGAGGCCGTCGTGGTGGCGGGGAACGTGATGATCTTCCTCACCGCGGGCAGCGAGGAGGCGGTGCTCGCCAACATGGCGCGCCACCTCGACGACGGCGGGCTGCTCGTGGCGGGCTTCTCGCTCGGCGGGGGCCGGCTCGACCTCGAGACCTACGACCGCCTGGCGGAGGGCGCGGGCCTGGTGCTCGCCGAACGCTGGTCGACCTGGGAGCGCGAGGTGTTCCTACCGACCAGCACCTACGCGGTGTCCGTCCACCGGAAGCTCCCCGCCTCGCTCAGCCCGAGACGTTCGGGCCCGCCCGCCTGACGGCGATGCGGACGAGGACCCGGCGCTCGCGTCCCATCGCCGCCCGGTACTCGTCCCAGTCCGGATGCTCGCCGGCGACGCGCCGGTAGTAGTCGACCAGGCCCTCCATCGCGTCGGGCAGCGACACGACCTCGGCCTCGCCCTCCACCTGGACCCAGGGGCCGAAGAAGCGGTCCGTGACGACGCAGAGGGTGGCCCACGGGTCGCGCCGCAGGTTGTGGACCTTCACCGCCGTCTCGCGGGTGCTCACGACGACGCGACGCTCGGCGTCGACCGTGGCGACGACGGGCGTGAGCTGGGGTCGGCCGTCGGCCCGGCCCGTCGACATGACGGCGTGATGGTTGTTGCGCACGAACTCGATCGCCTCGTCGACGTCCATTCCTGCACGTTACCGAGAACCCTCCTGAGCTGCGCCGTCCGGTACAGTTCGCGGGCGCGCCGGAGCGCTCGGTCGTTCGGGGCCGGGGCCGCTGCCCGGCCTTGCCCTAGGTAGACGCGAGCGTGACGGCAGGCGACATTTCGATCCACGAGACGGCGATCGTGGAGCCGGGTGCCCGGATCGGCACGGGCACCCACGTCTGGCACCAGGCCCACGTCCGCGACGGTGCCGCGATCGGCCGGGACTGCGTGCTCGGGAAGAACGTGTTCGTCGACGCCACCGTCGTCATCGGCGACCGTGTCAAAATCCAGAACAACGTCTCGGTCTACCGCGGCGTGACGCTCGAGGACGAGGTCTTCGTCGGGCCGAGCGCCGTGTTCACGAACGACCGCCAGCCGCGTGCCAACAACCCCGGCTGGGAGATCACGCCAACGCTCGTGCACGAAGGTGCCTCGATCGGCGCCAACGCGACGATCGTCTGTGGGATCGAGATCGGAACGTGGGCGATGGTCGGTGCCGGGTCGGTGGTGACGAGATCGGTCGAGCCGTACCAGCTCGTCGTCGGCGTCCCGGCGAGGCCGGCCGGGTGGGTCTGCCGGTGTGGCGCCATCGTCAGTCGCGAGGCCGGACGCCCCGCGTCGCTGGAGTGCGGACAGTGCGAGGGAGCCGACCGGTGAGCGAGCAACAGATCCCCGTCTCGAAGGTCGACGTCGGCCCGGCCGAGGAGGAGCTGGTGCTGCGCGTGCTCCGCTCGGGCCAGCTCGCGCAGGGGGCGATGGTCGCCGAGCTGGAGGGCCGCTTCGCCGAGATCGCGGGCGTCCGCCACGCCGTCGCGGTGAGCAACGGCACGGTCGCCCTCGAGGTGTCGCTCGAGGCGCTGCGCCACCTCGAGGTGGTGCGGGCCGGCGACGAGGTGCTCACGAGCGCGTTCACCTTCGTCGCCACGGCGAACGCGATCGTGCACGCCGGTCTCACGGCGCGATTCGCCGACATCGGCCAGGACTACTGTCTCGACCCGGCCGTCGTCACCGAGCGGCTGACGGACCGCACGCGGGTGCTCCTGCCGGTGCACCTCTACGGTCTTCCGGCCGACATGACCGCGCTGGAACAGCTCGTCCGCGAGCGGGGGCTGTTCGTCGTCGAGGACGCGGCGCAAGCCCTCGGGGCGACGGTGGGCGAGCGGGCCGTCGGCTCCTACGGCCTCGGTTGCTTCTCGCTCTATGCGACGAAGAACGTCACCTCCGGTGAGGGCGGGATGATCACGACCGACAGCGACGAGCTCGCCGAGCTGCTCCGGCTGCTGCGCAACCAGGGCATGCGCGACCGCTACGAGTACCTCGTCGTCGGCCACAACCACCGCATGACCGACCTCCAGGCAGCGGTCGCCCTCGGTCAGCTCGGGCGGTTCGAGGCGACGAACGCCGCCCGGCGCCGCAATGCCGAGCGGCTCTCGGCGGCGCTCGCCGGGCTGCCCGGCCTCGTGCCACCGGCCGAGCCCGCCGGGCGGCGCTCGGTATGGCACCAGTTCACCGTCCGGGTGACCGAGGAGGCCGCCCTCGGCCGTGACGAGCTCGCGACGCGCCTTCGAGAGCACGGGATCGGCAGCGGCGTCTACTACCCTCGCGCCGTGTTCGACTACGGCTGCTTCGACGGCCATCCGCAGGTGGTGCACGACCCGGCGCCGCTGACCGCGACCGCTGCCGAACAGGTGCTCTCGCTGCCGGTGCACCCGCTCGTCGGCGACGACGGCATCGATCGCATCGGCACCGTCCTCAGGCAGCTGCTCGATGCTTGACGTCGCCATCGTCGGCGCCGGGATCATGGGCACCAATCACGGTCGTGTGCTCGGCATGATCCCCGACGCCCGCGTCGGGGTGGTCGTCGACGCCGACGCCGCGCGCGGGGGAGCGCTCGCCCGGGCGCTCGGCGCCGAGTACTCGTCCGGGATCGACGGCGTCGAGGCGCTCGCGCAGGCCGCGGTCGTGGCGACGCCGACGGCCGTGCACGAGGAGGTGGGCGTCGCGCTCTTGGAGGCCGGGCTGCACGTGCTCGTCGAGAAGCCCTTCGCCCCGACGATCGCCGCCTGCGAGCACCTCGTCGAGACCGCCCGGCGGGAGCGGCGCTGCCTCATGGTCGGCCACGTCGAGCGGTTCAACCCCGCGGTGATGGAGCTGGACAACTTGCTCCACGACATCGTGCACATCGAGATCGCGAGGATCGGGCCGCGCTCGCCGCGCGTCACCGACGACGTGGTGCTCGACCTCATGATCCACGACCTGGACCTCGCGCTCGCGCTCGCCCGCTCGCCCGTCTCGCACATCTCCGCCGTCGGGCGCCAGCTCGACCGGGACCGCTGCGAGCTCGCGTCCGCGCTCTTGCAGTTCGAGAACGGGATCACGGCGAGCATCACCGCCAGCCAGGTCGGCCAGAACAAGATCCGCCGCATCGACGTCACCCAGCGCGACAGCTTCGTCACGGTGGACCTGGTCAAGCAGGACATCTCGGTCAACCGGGTGACGCATACCGAGTTCGTCTCGGACGAAGGGACCCGCTATCGCCAAAGCGGCATGACGGAGATCCCCTTCCTCGAGCACCGCGGCGAGCCGTTGCTGCTCGAGCTGCGCCACTTCGTGGAGTGCATCAGCTCCGGGGCGACGCCCCGGGTGAGCGGCGAGGACGGCACCGCGGCGGTCGCCCTCGCGCTACGGGTGCAGGAGCTCGTCGGCGAGCGGTGAGCCGCGCTGCGCCGCCGCCGGCGGAGGCGGCCGAGGTGGCGCCGGGTGCTCCACACGCCGGCGGCGAGCTCAGCTGACGTGGTAGAGCCGGGTGAGGAGGTGCACGAGGCTCGTACCGTTCAGCGCCCCGAGGTACTCGCCGACGATCGTGGTGCCGCTCGGGGAGAGGAAGTAGGTCGTCGGCAGGCCGACGATGCCGTAGAGGTTGCCCACGCTCTCGGCCGGATCGAAGCCGATCGGGTACGCGGCGCCGTGCGCGCGGGCGAAGGCCACCGCGGCCGCCCGGCTCGAATCCTTGGTGTCGACGCCGACGAAGTGGACCTTGCCGGAGAGCGCCCGCGCCACCGAGGCGATCGCCGGCATCTCGCGCTGGCACGGCGGGCAGGTCGAGGCCCAGAAGTTCACGACGATCGGCTCCCCCCGCAGCGACGCGAGCGAGACGCGTCCGGACCCGCCGATCAGGGGGAGCGCGAACTGCGGTGCGCGGATCGAGAGCTTCTGGAAGCCGACCGGTGGGAGCACGCCGCTGCCGGCGTTGGCGATGCGCTGCACCTGGGCGGGGGTGAGCGTCTCCGGCTTTTGCTGCTGGGCGCTGTTGAAGCCGGAGGCGACGACGGCGACGGCGACGACGAGGCCGAGGCCGGCGACCCCGAGGAGCACCAACGCAAGCACCGGCAGCCGGCGTCGGCGGGGCCCGGGCTCCTCGGGCGCCCGGCCCTCGCCCGGCGGCCCGCTGGTCGCGGCGGTCGGGTCCGGCTCCTCGGCCGGAACGTGCCCGCTGACGAGCGCGTCGCCGTTCAGCTGCTCGCCGGGCACCTCAGCCTCCACCCATTCCGGTCGAGAGGCTACCCAGCCCACCAGCGCCCGTGGGCGCGAAGCGCACGCGCGCCGCGTCCGTGAGCTCGGTCACGCACCGCCAGTCCCGGCGTCGCGGCGCGCCGCACCACTCCGGGCGGCGAAGAGGAGCGCGACGCAGCCGAGCGCGATCGCCCCGGCGACGATCTGCACGGCGCGGACCATGCCCACGTGCACTGCCAGCAGCCCGACGCCGACGACGGGGATCCCGCCGCCGAGGTAGCTGACGACCCAGTAGGCGGCCGCCACGCTCGCCTCCTCGCCGTGCGCGGCGATCTCGTGCGCCTCACGGGTCGCGCCCATGAAGGCGCGGCCCTGACCGGCGCCGGCGATGGCGATCGTCGCCAGCGCCAGCGCCAGCGACGAGAGCGCGCCGACAAGGACGAGCCCGGCGAGCCCGGCGACGAGCAGCGCCAGGCCGGTCCGCTCCGCCCGGGCGGCGTCCCACGCGCTGAGCGTGAACTGCGCCGACGCCGCGGCGAGCAGGAGCAGCCCGGCCGCCGCCCCTCCGACGAGGTAGGGGGCGCCGTGGACGCGAGCGGTGACGTAGGAGGGGGCGAGCGCGAGCACGATGTAGGCAACGGCCCACGCGAGGAAGCTGATCGCGCCGGCCCGTGCGAAGGAGCGGCGCGCCCCGGCGGGGACGCGCGGGACGCGCGGCCGCCACGACCGGTGCGGCCCCGCGGCCTGCGGCAGGCGGGCCGCGAAGGCGAGGGCCGGCACGAGCAAGGCCAGCTCGGTGAGGTAGGGGAGTCGGAGGGGCACCGGCCCCAACTGCGCCAGCAGCCCGGCCCGGTGACCTCAGCCGGGCCAGGGGCGAACGAGCAAGAGGCGTGCCGCCGACTTCGGGAGCCACCAGTTCCAGCGGCCGAAGACGGAGACCAACGCCGGCACGAGCAGGGCGCGCACGACCGTCGCGTCGAGCAGGATCCCCGCGCCGAGCCCGGTGGCGAGCACCTTGATGTCGGTGTCCGGCGCCGACGCGAGCGAGGCGAACGCGAGGAACAGGATCAGGGCCGCGCTCGTGACGAGGCGGCCGGTCCGTCCGATCCCCTCGACGACCGCGGCCTTCGTGTCGCCGAGGCGGTCGTACTCCTCGCGCACCCTCGTCAGGATGAACACCTCGTAGTCCATCGAGAGGCCGAAGAGGAAGGCGAAGACCATGAGCGGCACCCAGAAGGTGATCGCCCCGGTCGCCGGCATGCCGAAGATCGCGTGCGAGCCGTGGCCCTCCTGCCAGAACCAGGTGAGCAGGCCGAACGTGGCGCCGAGCGAGAGGAGGTTGAGCACGACGGCCTTGACGGCGAGGAGCAGGGACCGGAAGGCCCGGGCGAGCAGCAGGAACGTCACGATGGCGATGAGCGTGAACATCAACGGGAAGTTCCCGAACACGGCGTGGCTGTAGTCCTGCTGGACGGGCCCGACGCCGGTGACCCCGATGACGCCCGGCTGGTGGTCGACTGCCGCCTGCACGGCGCGCACGGGCGCCAAGGTGACGTTGTTCACGGTCTCGACGTCGGGGATCGCGATGATGTCGGAGGTGCCGGCCCGGCTCCCCGAAGGTCCCGCGGGCAGGACGACGGTGGAGATGCCGGGAGCGCCGCGCAGGCGCGCCGCGATTGCCGGCCCGGCGGCGGAGGTCGTGAGCACCTCGATCGGGCTGAGCACGCCGTTCGGCACGCCGCCGTCGAGCAGGGTCTCGTAGGCGGCGTGCGCCGGCCCGGTCTTGGAGAACGCCGAGGCGCTGGTCTGGCCGACCTTCAGCTGGAAGATCGGAAGGAGCGCGACGACGAGCACGACGAGCGCGACCCCTGCGGCGAGGAAGCGGTGACGGGTCACACCCCTCGCCCATGCGCTCCAGGTGCGGCTGGCGTGGGTCTCGGTCCGGATCCGGGGCCAGTCGATGCGGGGCCCGACGCTCGCGAGGATCGCGGGCAGGAGCGTGTTGACGACGAGGATCGACACAAGCGGGATGAGCATGCCGCCGATGCCGGTGCTGCGCAGCCCGGGGACCGGGAGCACGACGAGGGCGACGAGGCCGATCGCGACGGTGACCCCGGAGAGCGCGACCGCCCGCCCGGCGGTCTCGACCGCGGTGACGACGGCCTCGGCGTTGTCGAGACCCTTGGCCCGCTCCTCGCGCCAGCGCGTGACGAGGAGCAGCGAGTAGTCGATCGCGATCCCGAGGCCGACCAGGGCGACTAGGAACTGCACGATGAACGAGACGTCGGTGAGGAACGTGAGACCGAGGACGACCAGGAAGGTCGCGAGGATCGACACCGCCGCGACGAGCAACGGCACGAGGGCGAGGAACGACGCGAACACGAAGGCGAGGACGGCGAGCGCACCGGCTCCGCCGATCATCGTCTCGACGAGCACGCCGGGCCCCGAGCTCGAGCTGCCCGATGCCAGCTGGTTGAGGCCGGTCATCGCCACGTGGTCGCCGGGGAGCGCGCGGGTGAGGACGGCCTCGGTGACGCTCGAGTACTTGTCGGCCCCGAAGGACTTCGCCGGCGGCTCGAACACGAGCGCGAACGTCGAGCGCCCGTCGTTCGTGACGAAGCGCGCGTCGTGGGTCACGGAGTAGTCGACGACGCGGAGCTCGGGCTGGTCGTGGCGGAGGGTGGCGAAGCCCGCCGCGATGCGAGCCTCGTCGGCACGCACGCTCTGCCCGGGCGGCGTCGTGACGACGGCGATGCTCGGCGAGTTCTCGCCGCCGTTGTGGTAGGCGGCGAGCACCTTCACCGCCGTCTCGTAGCCAGGCTGGCCGGGCAGGGAGAAGTCGACCGTCAGGCGGCTGGAGACTCGGCTCGCCGCGGCCCCGCCGGCGACGAGGACGACGAGCCAGAACACCACGACGGCGCGTCGGTGGCGGAGCACGAAGCGGGCGAGACGGCCGAGGACCGTCGGGACGACGACCTCGGCCACCGGGCGGGGGGTGCGAGCACGGACATCCGACTCCTCCGTTCGCCGTGGAATCGTTCGGTCCCGAACCGTTCTACCACGATCGATGACGGGGTACCATCCCTCTGTGCCTGCGACGGCGTCTCGGAGCGACGGTGGGAGCGGGCCGACGACCGGCGCCCCGCTTCACCCGATCGTGCTCGGCCCCTTCGGACGTGCGGTCGGCTTCTTGGTCTCCCAGACCGGCACCGCGACGTCCCGGCGGTTCAAGGAGGCGCTGGAGGACCTCGAGCTCGAGCCGCGCCAGTTCGCACTGATGCGGGCGATCGACGCCGCGCAGTCGCCGACCCAGCAGTTCCTGAGCGACGTCCTCCAGATCCCGGCCAGCAGCATGGTGGCGCTCCTCGACCACCTCGAGGCGATGTCCCTCGTCGCCCGCCGCCCGCACCCGACCGACCGGCGTGCCCGCGTCGTCGTCCTCACCGAGGCCGCTCGTGCCGTACTCGTCCGGGCGACCGAGGTCGCCATCGCCACGGAGCAGGCGATCTGCCGGGGGCTCAGCGAGCAGGAGCGCGAAGCGCTGATCGAGCTGCTGCTCCGCGTGGCGGCGAACCTCGGCCTCGCCGAGGGCGTGCACCCGGGGATGCCGACGCGCGCGCCGTGCGGCGGCGAGTGACCACGCGCGACCGGGCCTGACGTGGTCGGGCCTGACGTCGTCGGCCCCGAGGTCGCTCGCCCCGGTGCGGTCCCACCTCGCGCGCGGCGAACCCTGGGCGCTCGCCGCATCGGTGGCGGCGTCGGTGCGCGGCCTGCCGGATCCGCCTGCCCGCCCGAGGCGAGCCGGCCCCCCGGCTCAGCGCCCTAGCTGGCGTTGAAGCCGCCGTGCGGTTGGTCCGGCGAGTGGATCCATGCCCACGCCTCGGCCAGCTTCAGGATGGTGTCGCTCGTCGCGCGCAGCTCCAGGTGCTCGACGATGCGGTCGCCGATCGCGGCGAGCAGCTCATCTTGTCCTGCCATCGTCCTCGACCTCCCAGGTGAGCGCCGGGCCGACGAGGTGCGGCCGGCGGGCGCGAGCGTGCACCGTAGACGCTCACACGCCTCGCCGGTGCGGGGTGCCCAACCTCGGGTGCCCAACCTCGGGTGCCCAGGGTCGGGCGACCCGCGCCGAGAGGTCAGCGCCCGACGGCCACGGCTGACCCGTCGGCACGGTCGCTTGCGCGCTGCCGCAGGTAGCGCGTCGTCGACGAGTACGCCTTGGCGGGACCGCGCACCGTCCAGCGGACGACGAGCTGGTCGGGTCCACCGACGACGAACAGCCCCGCATAGCGGTCCGCTCCGCAGCTGACGAGCGTGCGCCAGCGCCCGCGGGTCAAGTCGAGCTCGTGGAACGGGCGACCGTCCGCGTAGCGCACCTCGGCGCGCCCGCCATCGAGGCGCGCGTAGGAGAGGTTGCGCCAGGCGTCGTCCCGCCCGTCGGCGCGCTCGAGCACGCCGTGCTCCTCGTAGCCGAGCTCCGCCGCACCTCGCGGCCACCAGCGTGCGGTGCCGACGAAGCGCATCGCGCCGCTCCCCGCCAGGTCGTCGAGCTCGCGCGCGACGTCCCACGAGCCGCCGAGGAATGCGGCGAGGTCGCTGATCCGGCACGTCGATGCCACCAAGGCGCCAGTTTGTCCGTCCTTGGCGCGGCGCGCCGGAAACCCCCTGTGGAGTCGTGGCGCGACCTGTCGCGTAGACTGCCCGCCCGATGGCCAATACCAATGCCCGTTTCGCCCGCTACCTCCAGCGCTGGTGGGACGCCCAGCTCCAGGGCGGCACGTACCCGTCCGACTGGCAGCGCGGGCGTGACGCCTCCGCGCTCGCCAGCGAATTCCGCCGGGACGCGCAGTTCGCCGTCGCGCAGGCGGCCTTCCTCCACCGTCGCCCCGGCAAGGACACCGCCCGGGAGGTCGTCGACCGGCTCGTCCCGGCTCCGACCGAGTCCGACGCGGAGCTCCTCGTCGAGGCTGTCGTGCGGGCGGGCGCGACGGCACAGAAGGTGCGGGCGACGACGCTCCTCGGCGGGATCGTGACGGTCTTCGCCCTGGTCCTCCGCAACATCTTGCGCGGCCGTTAGGCCGTCGCGCTCGGGCCGCTCAGGCGGTCAAGCATGCAACCACGGAGCGATCGGGCCGTGGTCGAGCACGACGGTCGACCAGATCGTGCCCGAGGCGCCATGACGGGGCCGGTCTCCGTCCGACGACGGTCGGCCTCGCCGGCGGCGACCGGCTCGGTGAGCGTCACGACCGCGCCTGGCGCGACGCGACGGCGCGAGGCCCGGGCGCGCCGAGCCTTGCCGTGGCGAGGGCGTCGGCGGACGCCGAGCGCTCCGTCGGCCCATAGACTGCGCCGGTGGAGCACGCGGCGGCCGTGCGCCGCCCCGAGGCGGCGGACGGCTTGGACAGGATATGGACCGTCCCGAACCTGCTGTCGGTCGGTCGGCTCGCCCTGCTCTGCGGGTTCTTGGTGCTGCTGTTCGGCGAGCGCGAGCGCGTCGCCGCAGCCGCGCTCCTCGCCGTCGCGGGGATCACAGACTTTCTTGACGGCTATTTCGCGCGGCGACTGAACCAGGTGACGACGATCGGCAAGGTGCTCGACCCGACGGTCGACCGCATCGTGCTTGGCACCTCGGTGATCGCGATGGTCGTCTACGGTGCCGCGCCGGTGTGGCTCGTGGCGTTGGTACTCGGCCGTGAGGCCCTCGTCAGCATCGCGGTCCTGGTCCTGGCCGCGCTCGGGGCGCGCCGCATCAACGTCCTGTTCATCGGCAAGGCGGGCACCCTCGGCTTCATGGTGTGTTTCCCGCTGCTCCTGGCGGGGCACGGTCCTGGCACGCTGGCGGAGGCCGTGAGAGACCTCGCATGGGTGCTCCTCGTGCCGTCGCTCGTCTGCTCGCTCGCCGCCGCAGCCGCGTACGTGCCCTTGGCGCGTCGTGCGCTCGCCGAAGGACGCGGCGCATCGCCGCCGCCACCGGTGCCGGACCCCCGACGATGAGGGACGGCAGCGGCCCGCGCGGCGCGGGGCTGGGAGGCATCGGGCACGACCGGCCGCATGCGGCCGGGGGGAGGGAGGCGCGGTGAAGGCCGTGATCATGGCGGGAGGCGAGGGCACGAGGCTGCGCCCCCTCACGATCAACCAGCCGAAGCCGATGCTCCCCATGGGCAACCGGCCGATGGCCGAGCACATCATCTCGCTGCTGCGCCGTCACGGCTTCGACGAGATCGTCGTGACGGTCGCCTTCCTCGCCAACACCATCCGGACGTACTTCGGGGACGGGTCGGACTTCGGCGTGCGCATCGTCTACGCGGTCGAGGAGACCCCCCTCGGCACGGCCGGCTCGGTGCTGAACGCCCGTGCCGAGCTCGGCGAACGCTTCCTCGTCATCTCGGGTGACGTCTTGACCGACGTCGACCTCTCCGCGCTCGTCGCCTTCCACGAAGAGCGCGGTGCCGCGGCGACGATCGCGCTGAAGGCGATGGAGAACCCGCTCGAGTTCGGGATCGTCATCACCGACGAGAAGGGGCGGATCGAGCGCTTCTTGGAGAAGCCCACGTGGGGCCAGGTCTTCTCCGACACGATCAACACCGGCATCTACGTGCTCGAGCCCGAGGTGCTCGACCACGTCGCCGCGGGCCAGTCGGTCGACTTCTCCGGCGAGGTCTTCCCGGCGCTGCTCGAGTCCGGCATGCCCCTCTACGGCTGGGTCACCGACAGCTACTGGGAGGACGTCGGCACGCTCGAGGCCTACCTGCACGCTCACGAGGACGTGCTCGACGGCAAGGTCGACGTCGAACTCGGAGGCTTCCCGATCCGCCCGGGCGTCATCGTCGGCGAGGGCGCGGAGATCGACCCGACGGCGGTGATCGAGGCGCCCGCGCTCATCGGCGACAACTGCCGGGTGGGGCCGGGTGCCCGCCTCGGCGCCTACTGCGTGCTCGGTGCCAACGTGCGCGTGGGCGACGGGGCCGAGGTCGACCGGGCGGTCGTCCACGACAACTGCTACCTCGGGCCCGGGGTGAACGTCCGGGGCTGCGTCATCGGCCGTTCGAGCGAGCTGCGCCAGGGCGTCCACCTGGAGGAGGGCGTCGTCCTCGGCGACAACTGCCGGATCGGGCGCCAGGCGGTCATCACGTCGGGCGTGAAGGTCTACCCGCACAAGACGGTCGAGGCCGGTGCCACGATCACCTCCTCGATCATCTGGGAGTCGCGCGGCTCGCGCGGCCTCTTCGGCCGGCTCGGCGTCACCGGCCTGGCGAACGTCGACCTCTCCCCGGAGCTCGCGATGCGCGTCGCGCTCGCCTACGCCACGCTGCTCCCGAAGGGCGCGACCGTGACGACGGCGCGCGACTCGAGCCGCGCGGCGCGCGTGCTGAAGCGCGCGGTCATGGTGGGGCTGAACGCCGCGGGGCTGCACGTGGAGGACCTGGAGGCGGCCACGGTGCCGGTGACCCGGTTCCACGTGGCGACAGGCCAGAGCCAGGGCGGCGTGGCCGTCCAGCTCGCGCCTGACGACGCCCAGTCGATCGTCATCCGCTTCTTCGACGCCAACGGGCTCGACGTCGACGAGGCCGTGCAGCGACGCATCGAGCGCGTCTACAACCGCGAGGAGGCTCGCCGCGTGCTCGCCGCCGAGATCGGCGACATCGACTTCCCGCCGCGCACCGCCGAGCTGTACGCCGCGTCGCTGATCGACGGGGTCGACCTGAAGGCGGTCAACGCGGCGCGCTTCAAGCTCGTGCTCGACTACGCCTTCGGGACCGCGAGCTTCGTGATGCCGATGGTGCTCGCCAAGCTCGGCGCCGAGGTGCTCGTGGTGAACCCGATGCTGTCCACCGCCGGCCTCCTCAGCTTCGACCGGTCGGTCCATGCGAACCGCCTCGGCGAGCTGGTCCGCTCGTCGGGGGCGCATCTCGGGGCGGTCATCGGCCCCGATGGCGAGCAGCTGACGCTCGTCGACGACACCGGGCGCGTGCTGAGCGACGACGAGGCCCTGCTGGCGCTCGCGAGCCTCGTGGCCCGCTCCACCGAGCACGCCTCGATCGGGGTCCCGGTGAACGCCAGCTGGCGGGTGAATGAGATCGCGGCGGACCTCGGCGCCGAGGTCGCCTGGGCGAAGCTCGGCAGCTCCCACCTCATGGACCTCGCGCGCGAAGGGAGCGTCGACTTCGCGGCGAACACCGAGGGCGGCTTCATGTTCCCGCGATTCCTCGCCGCCTTTGACGCCGTCGCCACCCTCGTCCGGCTGCTCGGCCTGCTGGCGGTCCAGGGAACGCGCCTGTCGTCGGTCGTCGCCGACCTCCCCGAGGTGCACGTCGTGCACGAGGAGGTGCGCACGCCCTTCGAGCAGAAGGGGACGGTGATGCGAAGCGTCGTCGAGCGGGCGCGCTCGGACGAGGTGATCCTTGTCGACGGCGTGAAGACGGTGGACGCCACCGGCTGGACGCTCGTCGTGCCCGACCCCGAAGAGGCGATCACCCACGTGTACGCCGAGGGCGACAGCGAGCGTGCCTCGGCGGACCGGGCGGCGCGTGCCGTCGCGGAGATCAACTCGATCCTCCGCGGCGACTGAGGGCGACCACAGCCGCCGGCTGTTCGCCTCAGGAGGGGCGCGCCGCGGGCGCAGGATCGGCAGGGGCGGTGGGGCCGCGGCGTGGGTACCATGGCGGCCGTGAATCTCCCTGACGAACTGCGATACACCTCCGACCACGAATGGGTGCGGCTCGAGGACGGGCGGGCCGTCGTCGGCATCACGGACTTCGCGCAAGAAGCGCTCGGCGACGTGGTCTTCGTGCAGCTGCCGGAGGTGGGCGCCGACGTCGAGCGGGGCGCCACCCTCGGCGAGGTCGAGTCGACGAAGTCGGTGTCGGAGATCTACGCGCCGCTCGCCGGCCGCGTCGCCGAGGTGAACGGCGAGCTGTCCTCCAAGCCCGAGCGGCTCAACGAGGATCCGTACGGTGCCGGCTGGATCTGTGCCATCGAGCTCGCCGGCGATGGCGCCGCGGAAGGCCTGCTCGACGCCGAGGCCTATCGCGCGCTGACCGCTTCCTGAGGGCCGAGGTGGCGTCACGGCCCCCGAGGCGGCCGGGGCGCGAGGGGGTACGAACGGCTACCGTGGTTGACGTGTTCTGTCACAACTGCGGCCACCGGAACCCGCCAGGGGTGAACTTCTGCTCGTCGTGCGGGGCGGTGCTCGCGGCCGGCACGGACACCACCGTCGCCTTCGTCCCCGACGACGCGTCGGGCGATGTCGGGGAGGAGGAGCTCGGGGTCGCCGTCGGCGAGCTGGCCGAGGGAACGGGTGTCCTCATCGTCAAGCGCGGCCCGGCCACCGGCTCGAAGTACGTGCTGGACCAGGACGTGACGCGCGTCGGGCGCCATCCCGAGAGCGACATCTTCCTCGACGACATCACGGTCTCGCGCCGCCACGCGGAGTTCCAGCGCACCAACGGCCAGTACCGCCTGCGTGACGTCGGCTCCCTGAACGGGACGTACGTCAACCGGGAGCGGATCGAGGAGGCCGCGCTGTCCAGCGGCGACGAGGTGCAAGTCGGCAAGTTCAAGCTTGTCTTCCTCGCAGCTCGCGCGGGGTGAGCCGGGCCGTGGGGCGCAACGGCGGAGAGCGGAGCTACCTGTCGATCCGGGAGGTGCTGGAGCTGATCGTCGAGGAGTTCCCCGACGTCACCATCTCCAAGATCCGGTTCCTCGAAAGCCGCGGCCTGATCCACCCGGAGCGCACGCCGTCGGGCTACCGCAAGTTCTACGAGCCCGACGTCGAGCGGCTGCGCTGGATCCTCCGCCAGCAACGTGAGCACTTCCTCCCCCTGAAGGTGATCAAGGGGCGTCTGGAAGGCGGCGTCACGGCGCTGCCGTCGTCCCCCTCCCTCTTCGACGAGACCGACGAGGACGGCGAGGCCGACGAAGACGGCGACGACGTGCTCGACGCCTCCTCGACCGGCGGGTCCGGCGGCCCCCGCGAGCTCGTCGCGAGCCACGTCGGCGCGCCTCCCCAGGCGCACCCGGCAGGCGAGAACGGGTTCGGCCTGCACCACGACGCCGCCATCGGCCTCGGCCGCCACTCGCGCCCGGCGATCGTCCCAGCAGCACCGCCTGAGGGCGAGTGCGACCCGGAACCGGTCGCCGCGCCGGCTGGCGCCGCAGCGGCCGCCGAGGACGACCCTGGGCGGTCCGCGCGCGGGCCGTGGGGCGAGCGCGCCTCGCTCCAGCAAGCCCCCGTCGCGGCAACGGTCGCGGCACGGGCCGAGGGGCCGCGTCGGGCCACGGCGGTGCGCGCGGTCCCGGCGGGTGGGGCACGCCTGTCCGCCGAGGAGCCCGGCGCGAGCGCCGGCGGCGGGAGAGCCGGGCATCCCTCGACCGGGCCGAGGATCGCCCGCTCCGGTGCCCGCACCGGAGCCGCGGCCGCGACGGCCGGCGCGATCGAGGTCGCCGTCGAGGTCACCGCCGAGGCGCCCGCGGACGTCCCCGCCAGCGCCCCGCCGCCGGTGGAGCCGGGACCGGCGGCCCACCCGCCCGGGTCGGTTAGCGGCGCCAGCCTGACCGCCGGGGAGCTCGCCTCGGCGATCGGCGAGGGCGTGGAGCTCGTGGCGGAGCTGGAGGAGTTCGGCCTGATCGCCGGGCGGGAGATCGCCGGCGTGCGCTGCTACGACGAGGAGGCCCTGATCGTCGCCCGGATCGCGGCCGGGTTCCGGCGGTTCGGCATCGAGTCGCGGCACCTGCGGACCTTCAAGCACGCCGCCGAGCGGGAGGGGAGCCTGTTCGGGCAGGTGGTGACCCCGTTGCTGCGCCAGCGCAACCCCGCCGCTCGTGAGCGCGCGCACGCCGACCTGGCCGAACTGGCCGAGCTCGGCTCCTCGCTGCAGGCGGCGCTGCTGCGCGCCGAGCTGCGCGACCTCACCGGCGGCTAGGCGCCGCAGGCTTCGCGCGAGGTGGGGGAGCGGTGAGCGGCAAGCCGCGGACCCTGTTCCGGGCGGAGGAGATCGCCGAGCTCGTGCGCAGGCTCGGCGCGGAGATCTCCGCAGACCACCCCGAGGGGCTGGCGCTGGTCGGCGTGCTGAAGGGCAGCGTCTGCCTCGTCGCGGACCTCGCGAGGGCGATCGACGTGCCGTGCGTGCTCGACTTCCTGGCGCTCAGCGCCTACGCAGGCGGCTCGGCGCGCGTCCGCATCCTGAAGGACATCGACATCGACGTACGCGGCCTCGACGTCGTCCTCGTCGAGGATGTCATCGACACCGGGCTCTCCTCCGGCTACGTCGTCGGACTCCTCGCCCAGCGCGGGGCGCGCCGGGTCGAGGTCTGCGCGCTCCTCGACCGCCCGGCGCGCCGGATCCTGCCGGTCCCCCTCCGCTACGTCGGGGCGGAGGTTCCCGACGACTTCCTGGTCGGCTACGGATTGGATGCCGCCGAGCGATACCGCAACCTGCCGGGGATCCACGTCGTCGACCCGGCCCGCCTCGACGAGGAACGGGCCCCGGTGGAGGCTGCGCTCTACGGCAACGGGGCGGCCTACCCGACGCCGCTCCAATCAGGGTAAATTCGTTACATGATGGAGGTGCGGCTGACAGCGGTCCAGGTGGACCTGCAGTCGAACAACCCGGTCATCCTTCTGCAGGAAAAGGAGGGTGTCCGGTCGCTGCCGATCTTCATCGGTGCCCCCGAGGCGACGGCGATCGCCTTCGCGCTCCAGGGGGTGGAAGTCCCCCGGCCGATGACCCACGACCTGATGAAGGATCTCCTGGAGGCGCTTGGTGCGCGCCTCGTCCGCGTCGTCGTGACCGAGGTGCGCGACGACACGTACTTCGCGGAGATCCACCTCGACGTCGGGGGTCGCCACGTGGAGATCTCCTCCCGACCCTCGGACGCCGTCGCCCTCGCGGCGCGCACCGGCTCGCCGATCTACGTCGAGGAGGGGCTGATGGAGACCGCCGGCATCGTCATCGAGACCGAGGAAGAGCCGGACGAGTCGGGTGAGGCCTCCGAGGAGCTGGTGAGCCAGTTCCGCGAGTTCCTGGACGACGTCCGGCCCGAGGACTTCTCCCACTGACCGCACCGGGTCGCGGCGAGGGTCGCCCGCCCGGCGCTCGCCCATCCGCAGGTCGCTCGTCCGCCCGCCGGTGCGGGCACCTCCGCCGCCCGGCCAGGGCGTGTCACCGCGCACGGGCCGGCACGCGGGGCGAGCGTCGTTGACGCGGGGGCGCCCCCGTCGTAACCTCCTGACATCAGCGTAGTTACGGCCCTGTCGTCAGCGGCTGGCGACACGCAGGGCTGGCGACCGCGGCACCCGAGGGCACACGCCGGCGGGTGCCGGGTAGCCCACGCGGGAGGCGGGTGCGCAATGAGCGAGACGGGGTACCGAGGCCCACAGGTCTGCAAGTTCGTCGGGATCACCTACCGTCAGCTCGACTACTGGGCGCGTACGGACCTGCTGCGCCCGTCGCTCGCCGACGCGAAGGGGAGCGGCTCCCAGCGCCTCTACTCCTACCGGGACCTGCTCGAGCTGAAGGTGATCAAGCAGCTGCTCGACGCCGGCGTCAACCTCCAGCAGGCCCGGCGGGCGATCGCCTGCCTGCGCGAGTCCGGCGAGGACCTCGCCACGGCGAACCTCGTGCTCGCCGGCGGTGGCTCGGTGCTCGCCCGCACCGGCGAGGAGATCGTCGACCTGCTCCGCGGCGGCCAGGGCGTCTTCAACATCGTGCCCCTGGCCGGCGTCGTCGACGAGATCGACGCCGCGATCCACGGGATCGACGTCACGCGCGCTAGCGAGGCCGCAGCCCTGCCCGTCGACGCCGCGCCTGCGGGCGCGCCGCGCCGCGTCGCCAAGGGGGGCTAGGCGATCGAGCGCCGCTGCCGCGCCGCGCACGCCCGGCCCAGTGCCTTCGCGCACGAGTCGGAGCGCCAGCTCGCCGAGCTCCTCGACTTCTACGGCATCGCCTGGGAGTATGAGCCGGTGGAGTTCGTGCTCGGCTGGGACGAGCGGGGCCGCCCGAACTGGGCGTTCCGGCCGGACTTCTTCCTGCCGGACCACGGCCAGTTCCTGGAGCTGACGACGCTCCGCCAGGACCTCGTCACCCCGAAGAACCGCAAGCTCCGCCGCCTCACGGAGCTCTACCCTGACGTGAACGTGCGCATCCTCTACCGCAGGGACTACGCCAACCTCTTGTTGAAGGCGCGGCTCGCCGGCTCCGTGCGCGACGTGGCGCGCCCCGCCGACGCGCCGCCCCGGGTCCGTTCCCGGCGAAGCGCGTGACGCTGCGCCAGACGACGCTGCGCTCCGAGCACGAGGAGCTCGGCGCCAAGCTGGTCGAGTTCGGCGGGTGGGAGATGCCGCTGTCGTACCCGTCGGGAACGCTCGCCGAGCACCTGGCCTGCCGTTCGGACGCCGTCGTGTTCGACGTCAGCCATCTCGGCACCGTGCGCGTCGAGGGTCCCGACGCCTTCGCCCGCCTCCAGGGGAGCTTCACCAACGACCTCGCCAAGGTGGCGCCGGGACGGGCCCAGTACACGCACCTGCTCGCCGAGAAGGACGCCTCGGTCCTCGACGACCTGATCGTGTGGTGGGTGGCCCCGGAGCGCTTCGACGTGATGCCGAACGCCTCGAACACCGCTGGCGTGCGCGAGGCCGTCGGCGGGGAGGACGTCACCGGCGAGCGCGTCGTGCTCGCCGTGCAGGGGCCCGTGGCACGCGTCAGGCTCAGCACGGTCTCGCCCGACGCGGCGGCGGTGCCGCGCTTCGGGGTCGCCCCCTTCGAGTTCGCCGGGACCCCGTGCATCGCGGCGGGCACTGGCTACACGGGCGAGGACGGGGTCGAGTGCGCCGTGCCGGCCGAGGCGGCCGTCGGCTTCTGGCGGGCGCTGCTCGCCGCGGGCGTCGAGCCGGCCGGGCTCGGGGCGCGAGACACCCTGCGCCTCGAGGCGGGGCTGCCGCTGCACTCCCACGAGCTCGGTCCGGGGATCACGCCGCTCCAGGCCAATCTGGGCTGGGTCGTCGCGTGGGACAAGGGCGATTTCCGCGGTCGCGCGGCCTTGGCGGCCGAGCGCGAGGCCGGGGTCAAGCGGCTCCTGCGCGGGGTCGTCACGCCGGGGCGTCGCCCGCCCCGCGCCGGCGACGCCTGCTACCTCGTCGGCAAGCGGGCCGGTCTCGTCACGAGCGGCAACTTCTCACCGGTCCTCGGGCGGGGGATCGGGCTCGCGTTCTTGCCGCCGAACGTCCGCGACGGCGTGTCCGTCGTCATCGACGTGCGCGGCAGCGACGTCGCGGCACGCGTCGTCCGCCCGCCGTTCCACCGCCTCGATCCCGCTTCGCTGCCCGCGCCGGAGGACGAGGACGGCGGCGAGGAGTCCTGACACGCCGGACCGACCCCAGCGCTGACCGACCCCAGCGCTGACCGCTCAGGGCCGGGAGATCCGCCTTGCGAGGTAGGCGGCGGCGAGCGGGTAGCGGTGGTCCGTCCCGCTGTGGGTCCCGTCGAACAGCTCGAACACGACGTCGTCGATGCCGTTGCGGCGGAGCTCCTCCACGAGCAGCCGGCCGCTCACGTCGAAGTAGAAGTCGTCGGCGCGGCCGGCGTCGATCCAGATGCCGCCGAGCGACGCGAGGGCCTCGCGGTGGCGAGCGACCATCCGGATCGGGTCCCAGGCGAGCCATCGCTCCCAGACCTCTGCCACGACGGCGCCGGTGCGGGTGTCGAACGGCAGCCGGACCGTCCCGTCCTCGTCGGCGGAGAAGCAGGCCGCCATGGCGTAGACCATCACGAGGGCGCCGTCCTCGCGCCTCGACACGGGCTGGCGCGCGTGGAACTCGGCGAAGAAGGCGTCGTAGGAGCCGTCGTAGCGGTCACGAAGCGCCCGGTAGGCGTCGGCGATCTCCCGCAGGTAGCACAGCTCGTAGCCGGCGTCGCCGGCGTGGGAGGCGAAGGCACCGAACACGTCGGGGCGGAGCATGGCGTTCACGGCAGCGCCGAAGCCGCCGCTCGACTTGCCCTGCAGCGCGCGGTGCCCCGGGCCCGGAAGGGTCCGGAAGTTGGCGTCGACGTAGCCCACGACGTCCTCGCAGAGGTAGGTGTGGTAGCGGCCGGTCGCGGGGGAGTCGACGAACTGGCCGCCGCCGAGCGAGGTCCAGCCGTCGACGTAGGCGACGATGCACGCGGGGGCGTCGCCGGCGGCGAAGCACCCGTCGAGGAGCTCGGGCACCGAAGGGTGGAACGTCGGCCGGTTGCCCCAGCGCGTCACCATGCCCCCGAAGGGGTGCAGGAAGTAGATGACGGGGTAGCGCCGGCCGGGATCGTCGTCGTAGCCGGGCGGCAGGTAGATCCAGATCGGGCGGGACGCCGGGTCGCCGAGGCGATTGCCCTCGAGCGCGCTGCTGTGGAGCTCGCGCTCCTCGATCCGGCCCGCGTACTCGGCGCTCCAGGGACGCACCTGCTCAGACGTCCTCGGCGCCGGGCAGCCCCCCGGCGGCCACGCTCGCCCCGACGGGGCGCCTGGTGTCCGGCACGGCGTCCATCGCCACGCGCGACGGCCACCAGTTCCAGCGGCCGAGCAGCGCCACCGTCGAGGGCACGAGGAGCGTGCGGACGAGGAAGGTGTCCATCAAGATGCCGATGGCGAGGGCGACGCCGATGTCACGGATCTGGTCGGCACCGGGCCCGTTGCCGGCCGAGACGGCGAGCACCCCGAAGGTCCCGGCGAGGACGAGGCCCGCCGAGGTGACCGTCGGCCCGGTGCGCCCGACCGCCCGCACCACGGCGTCACGCAACGGCAACCGGTGCGCCTCCTCCCGGATGCGCGTCATGACGAGGATGTTGTAGTCCTCACCGAGCGCCAGAAGGAAGATGAACATAAGGAACGGCAGCACGAAGGTCAGGCCGCCCGACCCGCCGATGTCGATGAAGATGATCGTCGACACGCCGAGCGCGGCGAAGTAGGAGAGGCCGACGCTGATGATCAGGTAGAGCTCGGCGACCAGGCTGCGCAGCACCAGCGACAGGAGGATGCCGATCGCCAGGATGGCGATCGGCACGATCCGCGTGAGGTCGTGGTTCGACGTGCTGCTGACGTCGTAGAGCGCCGCCGCCTCGCCGGCGACGCCGTTCGCCGACGCCCCGGCCCGTGCCGCTGCCGTGGCAACGACGGCGCGGATCTGCGGCGTCGCCTGCAACGCGGACGTCGACGCCTGGTCGCCCGCCCTCAGGGTCGCGAGGAACTGGATCGTCCGCCCGTTGCCGCTCACGAAGGCGGCGGTGGAGCGGTAGGCGTTGTACTCCTCGAGGGAGAAGCGGCTGCCTGCCGGTTCGACCGATGGCAGGCGGAGCGGGTTGCCGAGGGCCCGGTGGAGCGCGGCGTACTGGCTCGGCGTCAGCGTGGAGCCGTTCGGGTTGAACGGCCCGGCGAGCTGGCGGAAGGCTCCGGAGGTGGCGAGCGAGGCCTGGGCGGTCGCGACCGAGGCCGGATGGTCCCAGATCGGCGAGGTGAAGACGAGGACGAGGTTCGCCGGGTTGGTGCTCGCCTCGGGGTAGTGCTTCGCCACGAGGGCGTTGCCGGCAGCCGCGTCCGACCCGGCGGGGGCGTTCAGCGCGCCGCCGAAGCCCGAGTTGTGGTAGTTGAGAGCACCGAAGGAGAGCCCGCCGAAGAGCACGACCCCGACGGCGAGCGTCAGGGCCGGCCGGCGGACGAGCCGTTGGGCGACCCGCCCCCAGGTGCCGTCGCGGTCGCCCCCCGCCACGGCGGCGGAGGGCCAGAACAGCGCCCGGCCGCAGACCGCCAGCAGCGCCGGGAGCAGAGTCAGGCCCGCCACCAGCATGACGGCGACGCCGAGCGCGAGCGGCACCCCGAGGTCGCGGTAGATGCCGAAGCTCGCCAGCAACAAGGTGAGCAGCGCGAAGACCACGGTGCCGGCCGAGGCGCTGATCGACTCGCCGACCCGCTCGAGGGCGTGCACGACGGCGTCACGTGGCTCGAGGCCGCGCCGGACCTCCTCCCGGACGCGGAACACGAGGAACAGGCCGTAGTCCGTGCCGGCGCCGAGGAGCAGGACGATGAGGAGCAGCTCGGTGATCTCCGAGATCTTCAGCCCGTCCGCGCCGAGCCCGCCGATGAAGCGCATCGAGATGACGAGCGCGAAGGCCGACGGGAGCAGGGTGACGATCGGCGCCAGGATGGAGCGGAAGATCAGCAGCAACAGCACGATGATGAAGAGGAACGAGAGGCGCTGCGTCTTGTTGCCTGCGGCGTTCGAGCCCTTCTGGTTGGCGACGTTCGTCGCCACCGCACCGGCGAGGTGGAGCTCGAGCCCGGGCGGCACGCCCGCGTGGGGGAGCGTCGCCTGAAGCGCGTTGACGAACGTGGTCTGGGTGGCGATGTCGGCCGGGTTGATGCGCGCCAGCACCAGGATCTGTGCGGCCTGGCCGTCGTGGGAGACGCCGAGCACGCGGGCCGAGATGACCCGGTGGATCCGGTCGACCGCCGCGACCTCGCGCGCGAGCCCGGCCAGGTCCGCGGCCGTCAGCTGGGCCCCCGAGCGCGCGGCGACGATCGTGACGGAGGTGTCGCTGCTCGAGCCGCCGAGGATCGGCGCCGCGAGCGTGGCCGCCTTCGAGCTCGGGGCGCTCGCCGGGAGGAACTGGCTGTTGTTGTTGTTGACCTCGCTCCCGAGCGAGGGGAGCGCCCGGGAGGAGACGATCACGACGACGATCCACAGCGCGATCACCACCCACCGGTAGCGGACGACGGTGCGGCTCAGCCGGGCGTAGAGGCCGTTCACGGGGGTCCCTCCTCGAGGTTGCTCGGGGTGTCGCCCGGCAGAGCGGGCGGTGGCGGCAGGCCCCGCCGCTACCGGTCTGCGCTCATGCGGGATCGGTGCCCGGCACCGTTCCCGTGGAAGCGACCGCCGCCTCCGGCACCGACCCTACAACGGCCGGGACCGGGCCTTTGGGCCCCGACGACTCGGCGGCGCCGCCGACAGCACGGCGCAGCTCCAGGTGGGGGATGAGCCAGGTGAAGAAGAAAGCGAGGAACGCCACCGGCACCGCGATGAGGAACACCGTCTGGATCGACTGGGCGTAGCCGTCGATGATCGCGTGGCGCACGGGCGACGGCAGCCGGTCGAGCTGTGCCGGCGTCAGGTTGGCGAGCTTGATGCCCGAGGGAAGCGAGCGGCCGGCCAGGTGGCGGAGGAGGTTCCCGACGAGGACGTTCGTATAGATCGCGCCGAAGATCGCCGTGCCGAAGGAGCCGCCGATCGAGCGGAAGAACGTCGCCCCCGAGGTCGCGACGCCGAGCTCGCCGTAGGGGACGGCGTTCTGCACGACGAGGACGAGCACCTGGAGCACCCCGCCGATGCCCATGCCGAGGAGGACCATGTAGAGCGACTCGAGCAGCCCGCCGGTCGTCGGCGTCATCCGCGACAGCAGGTACAGGCCGATCGTCATGAGCGCCGTGCCGATGACCGGCCAGGCGCGGTAGCGCCCCGTCCTCGAGATCAGCTGGCCCGACACGACGGAGACGAGCAGCAGACCGGCCATCAGCGGCAGGAGCTGGAGGCCCGAGCTCGTCGGCGTGAGGCCGTGGACCTCCTGGAAGAAGTACGGCAGGTAGGTGATCGCGCCGAACATCGCGAAGCCGACGATGAAGCCGACGACGCTCGTCACCGAGAACGTCCGGTTCGAGAACAGGTGGAGCGGCAGGATCGGCTCTGCGGCGCGCCGTTCGACGACGACGAACAGCACGGTGAACACGACGCCGAGGACGCCGAGGAGGACGATCGGGAACGACCCCCAGGCGTAGGTCGTGCCGCCGAGGCTCGTCAGCAGCACGAGGCAGGTTGCGCCGACGGTGAGCAGTACCGCGCCGAGGTAGTCGATCACGTGGTGGATGCGGCTCAGATGCCCGGGAACCGCGCTCGCGACGACGGCCAGGGCGACCGCGCCGATCGGCAGGTTGATGTAGAAGATCCAGCGCCAGGAGAGGTCGTCGACGAAGACGCCGCCGAGGAGCGGGCCGAGGACGCTCGCGATACCGAACACCGCGCCGAACAGCCCCATGTACTTGCCGCGGTCGCGGGGCGAGACGACGTCGCCGATGATCGCCTGGGCACCGACCATCAGGCCGCCGCCGCCGAGGCCCTGGAGGGCCCGGAAGGCGATGAGCTCGATCATCGAGTGGCTGAGGCCGGACAGGATCGAGCCGGCGAGGAAGATGAGGATGGCCGCTTGGAAGAAGCCCTTCCGGCCGTAGAGGTCGCCGAGCTTGCCCCACAGCGGCGTCGACACCGTCGTGGCCAGCAGGTAGGCGACCACGATCCAGGAGATGTGCGAGCTCCCGTGGAGGTCCGCGGCGATGGTCGGGAGCGCGGTCGAGACGATCGTCTGGTCGAGGGCGGCGAGGAACATCCCGAGCATCAGCGCCCCGATGACGAACATCACCCGGCGGTGGCCGAGGGGCGCGCGCGCTCCGGTGCCCTGCTTAACGGCCGGGGGCGTGCCGGCGATCTCTGTCATCTGCTCGCTCTCCTCGGTTCTCCGCTGCGAGGTGCCGCACAGGCGCGCTCGGCCCGGACGCTTCGATCACATGTGCTCGGCCGTCGCTCCACCGACAGCCCGGCGGCGAGCGAGTCGAAGGCGGCGTCGAGGAGCGCCAGGAGCGAGTCCGAGCCTCCCGACGCCGCCCAGAAGAAGACCGCCACACGGCTCGCCGCGACGCCGGCGGCGGCGACGAGGGCGGGGAACAGGTCGCGCTCAGGGTCGACCCCGAGGCGCGCGGCGAGCGCCGCGGCGCAGATCCGCTCGGTGGCGAACGACCGCGCGCTGTGCGCTGCCCGCAGGTGCGGCTCGTCGCGCACGAGCTGGAAGCGCCGGAGCCACGTCTCCTGCCCCTCGCCGAGCTCGTCCACCTCAGCCGCGAAGGCTGCGAGCTCCTCCGCCGTGACGGCGCGCATCGCCTCGAGCGGCGGCTCGTCGGCGGGGCGAGCGAGGAGGCGCTCACGCATCCGGTCGATCTTCTCCGGGTCGTCGCCGAGGACCGCGGCCTCCTTCGTCGGGAAGTAGTTGAAGAAAGTCCGGGTCGAGACGTCGGCCGCCTCGGCGATGTCCTCCACCGTGACGTGGGCGAGGCCGCGCTCGCCGACCAGGTCGAGGGCGGCGAGGCGCAGCGCCCGCCGGGTCGCGAGCTTCTTCCGGTCACGCCGTCCGGGCGCCTGCTCGGCGAGCTCTTCGTCGGGGGGGTCGGCGACGGTCGTCATGTTGCGGTGAGTATAACATTGCAGTGAGCGCACGATCGCGATGGGGCACAGCGAGCGCGATGGGGCACAGCGAGCGCGATGGGGCACAGCGAG
>Ga0209415_10001613_pt1 | contig 43032 bp, 37 predicted proteins | sample PeaSoiSIISIP2007_FD_187696 | JGI IMG/M metagenome (GOLD analysis project Ga0209415, IMG submission 187696) | Peat soil microbial communities from Weissenstadt, Germany - SII-SIP-2007 (SPAdes) (version 2) | ecosystem: Environmental > Terrestrial > Soil > Wetlands > Peat | place: Germany...
CGGGCGAGGGCGAGGTCACCCGTCGCCTCGCGGTCGAAGGCGGCGCCCATCGCAATCAGCTCGTTGACCCGCGCCGGGCCCTCATCGACCAGCACCCGCACGGCGTCGACGTCGCACAACCCCGCGCCGGCAGCGAGGGTGTCGGCGAGGTGGAGGTCGGTCGAGTCCTCGTCGCCTCCGAGCACGGCGGCCACCCCACCCTGGGCCCACCGGGTGGCCGATTGGGAGAGCTCGCCCTTGGTCAGCACGCCCACGTTGAGGGGCTCGGGGGCGTCGGCCAGGCGGACCGCCGCCGACAGGCCGGCCACCCCGCTGCCCACGATCAGCACGTCGAAGGGTCCCGGTGCCCGGGCTCGCGTCCCCCCCGACGGGGACGGCGTCACGTCGCCGCGACGGTGAGCGAGCCCACTGCGGCCCGCGCCGCGGCCTCGCCGATCACCCGGTTCCGCGAGTCGACGTACACGATCCGCGCCACGTGGTGCTCGAGCTTCTCTTCGGGGTGGTCGGCACGGGAGATGAGGATCTTCGACTTCATCATGCGGCGCACCTGTTCTCCTCCCTACCGGCCGCCGGACCCGGCGCTGACGAGGCCGGTCACCGGGTCGTGCCGAGACGCCCGCAGGGCGACCTCCACCGGCGCGTTGTCGATCAACCGAACGGGGCCGACCTCGGCCGCGATGATGAGGCGCAGCGGCCGGCGGCCGGCGAGGACCGCCGGGATGCTCAGGTCCTGCGCGTCGACGACCGCCCCGTAGTCGAGCGAGACGAGCGGCTCGCCACCGACCACCGACGCCATCAGCGCCGCGACGGCCGGTGGCCGCCGCTCGCCCGATGCGACCGCCACCCGCGCCGTCCCAAGGGCCCGCCAGAGCACGGTGGCGGCACGGCGCTCCTCGGCGGACAGCCGGGAGTTGCGGCTGGACAGGGCGAGTCCGTCAAGGTCGCGCACCGTCGGGCACCCGACCACCTCGACCGGGAACCCGAGGTCGGCGGCCAGCCGCCGCACGACGGCCAGCTGCTGGAAGTCCTTCTCGCCGAAGTAGGCGCGGCACCGGCCGGCCAGGGAGAAGAGCTTGGCCACGACGGTGGCCACCCCCTCGAAGTGGCCCGGCCGCGACGCACCCTCCCACAGGGCCGCCTCCGCCCCCACCGAGACGAGGGTGGAGGGGGGCTCGGGCCAGTCCGGGTACATCTCGGTGACGCTCGGGGCGAACACGACGCCCACCCTCAGCGCGCCGCACCGCTCGAGGTCGTCGGCCAGGGAGCGAGGGTAGTGGTCGAGGTCGCAGGGATCGCCGAACTGGAGCGGGTTGACGAAGATGGTCACCGCAACGACGTCGCACTCGGCGGCGGCCCGGATCATCAGCGACTCGTGGCCGGCGTGCAGCGCGCCCATCGTGGGCACCAGGCCGACCGTTCGGCCCTCCGCCCGGGCCGCCTCCAAGGCCTGACGGAACCCGCCCACCGAATAGACGACGTCCATGTCAGACGGTCGCCCTCACCCGGTCGGTCGGCTCGGTCGGCTCGGTCGGCGAATGCTCCGGCACCGGCGCGGTGGTCCCGGGACGGCGGGTCGTCCCGCGATCGTGGGCCAGTCGGTTGGCCAGCGCCACCCCGGCGTTGTAGCCGGTGCGTTCGTCTTCGGGCAGCGCCCGGCGGTGCCGTTCGAGCGTCGACCAGTCCCCCCGCGCCGCGGGGCCGGTCAGCGCGGCGGCGGGGCCCAGACGGGCGACATCGTCGATCGCGGCGCGCGACAGGCCCACGAAGGCGTCGACGTCGAGGCCGGCCGCGGTGGCGATCCGCTCGACCTGACCGAGCAGCGCGACCACGTGATTCGCGGCGACACACGCGGCGGCGTGATACGCGGCACGGTCGGCGTCGGCGACCGTGAAGGGCCGTCCACCGAGCGCCCGCGCCATCTCCTCAGCCATCGGGTCGCCGGCCACCGCGAAGCTGATCCCGCCGGTGAGCCGTTGCTCGCCGATGGTCGGGTTGGGCAGCGGCACCAGGGGGTGCAGCGAGGCCCGTCGCGCGTGGGGCCCGAGCACGTCGAGCCCGAGCGACGCGGCCAGATGGACCACGACGCAGCCCTCGACCGGGCGGACTCCGGCGGCGACGGACGCCACGACGTCATCGGGAGTGGCGATGACGAGGGAGTCGACCCCCTGGGCGGCTTCGGTCTGGTCGTCCTGGCGACCCAGGATGCCGGCCACGCGGAAGCCGGCCCCCGAGAGCGCTCGCGCAAGAGAAAGCCCGGCCCGCCCGGGGCCAATGAAGCGAACGGACTTCACGAAGACCTCCTTCGGCGATCCAACCCCGCAGGTGTCGGTCGCCTTCAGCGATCAGATTTCGTCACCGAATTCGTGAACGCCCTTAGTGTACCCACACGCACCACCGCGCCGACGGCGGATTGCAGCGCCGCGGCAGGCACCAGGCCGGGGGCCAGGTCGGCCAGGGGGGCCAGGACGAAGCGGCGCTCGAGCATGCGGGGGTGGGGCACGACGAGGTCGGGCTCGTCGACCCGCTCGTCGCCGACCAGTAGGACATCCGCGTCGAGGGTGCGGGGCCCGAAGCGCACCGTGCGGACCCGCCCGGCGTCCTCCTCCAAACCTCGGCACCGCTCGAGCAGCGCCCTTGGGGAGTCGGCGGTCGAGAGCTCGACGACCACATTGAGGTAGAGGTCCTGATCCTGGGGCCCGCCCACCGGCTCGGTCTCGTAGACCGGGGACACGGCAACCACGTCGCCCCGGGCCGCCAACTCGGTGACGGCCCGCTCGAGCGCGGCCCGGCGGTCGCCCAGGTTCGAGCCGAGGCCGAGGTACGCCGGGCGCGTGGTCACGACGCGGCGGCGTCCCCCTCGGGCCGCCCGCGGACCGCCCGCACACCGATCGACCCGACATCCTCTCGGATCGGGGGACGGAGCTTGCGCACCACCACCGCCACCCGATCCACCCGGGGGTCGAGCTCGGTCACCGCCTTGGCGACCGCGTCCGCCAAGGCCTCCAGGAGGAGGAACGAGGTGCCGCGCACGACTGCGGCCGCCCGCTCGACCACCAAGGCGTAGTCGACCGTGTCGTCCAAGCGGTCGCTGGCTGCGGCCGCCTCGGTGTCCACCCACACGTCGAGGTCGAGCTCGAAGGGCTGGGCGCGCCCACGCTCCTCGGGCAACGCGCCGTGGGTCGCCACGACCCGCAGCGCGCGGACCTCGACGCGGTCGGCCCGCCGGTGCGGCGCGTTCACCCCGCCCAGCGGGACGACGGGCCGTTCACCCCGACGACCAGCTCACGCCCCGGCGGGCCCATCTGTCGGCCGATCATGTGCTCGACCATGGCCACCGCCTGGGGGGTGGTCGGGAGCCGGCCCGACCACACGAGGAACCCCGCGACGACGCCCATGACCCGGTCCCCGAGCTCCTCTTGGTGCATCAGCACCCGTTGGCCGGCCGCGAGCGAACTACGCAGGTCGGTGTAGCACTGCTCCAACACCGAGCGCGGGTCGGCTCCGGACAAGAGCGGGTAGTGGGCCCACACCAGCTCGCCCTCGTCGTACGCGTGCAGGTTGTGCGGCGAGGGCAGGAGTGAGATCACGCGGTCGAAGCCCTGGACACGGAGCCATATGATCTCCTCCTGGCGCCGCACCCGGCGGTGGTTGGGTGCGAAGCCCCCCGGCCGCTCGCTCACCGCGAAGCGGTCCCTGATCACCCAGGTGAAGTTGCGCGGGCGGATGCCGGCCGCCCACTTGCCCTTCACCACGTCTTCCCGGTCACGGCCATCACCGAGACACCCCTTCCAGTTCGCCGGTGCGCCGGTCGACCGGTCCGACAAGCCGGGCGGCCCGGACGCCTGACACCACGTCGTGGACCCGCACCATGTGGACGCCCTGGGTCATCGCCCAGGTGCTCGACGCCAACGACCCCTCCGCCCGCTCGTCGGCGGGCAGGGGTTCTCGGCCCGCCGAACCGATCATCCCGAGGAACCACTTGTGGGAGGTCCCGACCAGCACCCGGGCGCCCCGCTCCTCGGCGTCGCGCACCAGCTGCCCGACGTGTGCCAGGAGGGTCAGGTTGTGAGCGACGGTCTTGCCGAACCCGATCCCGGGGTCGACCCAGGTCTCCCCGACGCCCGCCTCGGCGGCGCGACGGGCCAGGTCCAGCACGTGGGCGTGCACCTCGGCGACGACGTCGTCGTAGCGGGGATCAACCTGCATGTCGGCGGCGGTCCCCTTTCGGTGCATGGCCACCCAGCCGACGCCGCATTCGGCGGCGATCGGCCACAGCGTCCCCGACACGTCGTTGACCAGCCCCGCTCCCGCCGCCACGGCCGCCCGAGCCACGCCGGCCTTCACGGTGTCCACCGACACCCGGCCACGGGGCGCCAGGGCCTCGATCACCGGGATCACCCGACGGAGCTCCTCGTCCTCGCCGACCAGGGCGGCGCCGGGGCGACTCGACTCCCCGCCCACGTCGACCACGTCGGCACCCTCGGCGAACATGGCCCGACCCCGCGCGATCGCGGCGTCGGTCGATTGGTAGCGGCCGCCGTCGAAGAAGGAGTCCGGGGTGACGTTGAGCACACCCATCACCAATGGGTGACGCTCATCTGGACCGGACACATCCGAATCGTAGGCGATGCGACCCCGGCCGAAGGGGGGCGATGGGCGAGAATTCCCCGGCTATCGGCCGTGCACGAACTGCATCGCCTCGGCCCGGGTGGCCTGGTCGCTCCGGAACAGACCCCGCACGGCCGAGGTGATCGTCTGGGTCCCGGGCTTCTTCACCCCCCGCATGGACATGCACAGGTGCTCGGCCTCGACGACGACCAGAACGCCCCGGGGGTCGAGCGCGGCTTCGATGGCGTCGGCGATCTCGGTCGTCATCCGCTCTTGGACCTGGAGGCGGCGGGCATAGCCCTCGACCAGGCGGGCCAGCTTGGAGATGCCGGTGATCCGACCGTCGGAGTTGGGGATGTACGCGACATGGGCCCGCCCGATGAAGGGGACCAGATGGTGCTCACAGAGCGAGGCGAAGGGGATGTCGCGCACCATGACCATCTCGTCGTGGTCGGCCGCGAAGGTGACGGTCAGATGGCGGCCGGGGTCGTCGTTCAACCCGGTGAAGAGCTCCTCGTACATGGCCGCCACCCGGGACGGGGTGCCGACCAACCCGTCACGGGAGGGGTTCTCGCCGATGGCCTCCAGGATCTCGGCGACCGCCTTCTCGACGCGTGCCAGGTCGACCCCCATTCGCCCCGCCTCAGCTCCGCCTGGGGTCGGGGCGGTAGAGGTGGACCGAGCGGAGGTTCCGGTACCGCTCGTCGACGTCGAGCCCGTAGCCGACCACGAACTCAGAGGGGATCTTGAAGCCGACGTAGCGCAGATCGAGGGGCACGCGCTGCTCCCCCTCCTTGACCAGCAGGGCGCAGACCTCGAGGCTGGCCGGGCGGCGCGCCTGGAGGTACCGGCGCAGGTAGTTGAGGGTGAGGCCGCTGTCGATGATGTCCTCGACCACCAGCACGTGGCGGCCGGCCAGGTCGGCGTCGAGGTCCTTCACGATCCGGACCACCCCCGAGGTGCGGGTCGCGCTCCCGTACGACGAGACCGCCATGAAGTCGACGTCGACCGGGAGGTCGATCGCGCGGGCGAGGTCGCTCATGAAGATCATGGCGCCCTTCAAGACCCCGACGAGGAGCGGCGCTTCGGTGGCGTAATCGGCGGTGATGGCGGCGCCCAGCTCTGCCACCCGCGCGGACAGGGCCTCGGCGGTGACCACCGGCTCGCCCACCTCGGCCGGGACCCAGCTCGGCACCGGCGAAGCGGCACGCTCCGTCTTCACCGGCGGAACCTTATCGGACTCACCCTCGATGGCCAGGCGAGATGCGGAGCGACGCACCCGTCGCCCGCCCGCGATCTGCGCCGCCACGCTGCCGCCGGACGCGACGTCGAGGACGCGGGCGACCTCGGCGGCCGAGGGCGGATGGCGATCGGTGCGACCGTCGGCCGGCGTCAACCATCCCCGCACGGCGCGACGCGCCAGCGCGAGCGGAGCGTCGCGTAGCGCGCGTGCGTCGGTGGGGTCGGGCACGGCCTCGCTCGCCAGCACGCCGAGGAACGACGCCTCGTCGCGCAGGAGGTCGGCCTGCCGGGCCAGGACCGGCACCGGGTCGCGGCGGGCGATCTGCTCGCACAGCGGGAGCAGCTCGTTGCGGACCCGGTTCCGGAGGTGCCGGGGGTCGTCGTTGGAAGGGTCGCGAACCGGTTCGAGCCCCATCGACCGGCACACCGACGCGGTCTCGCTCCGGCGGAGCCCGAGCAGCGGGTGTCGCACCCCGGGCGACATCCCACCCAGCCCGTCGAGGCCCGCGCCCCGGAGCAGGTTGCACAGCACGGTCTCGGCCTGGTCGTCCATGGTGTGCCCGGTCGCGACGTCATCGGGCATGACGGCGAAGCGGGCCCTCCGGGCGCGTGCCTCGAGGTTCGGGCCGTCGGCGATCGCCACCTGCTCGCCCCGGAACTCGGCGCCCAGGCGGGCGGCGGCCACCGCCACGACGTCGGCCTCGGCGGCCGAGCCGGGCCGGAGGCCATGGTCGACGTGGATGGCGGTGACCCGACAACCGGCCGCCACCGCCAGCACCAGCAGGGCGAGCGAATCGGGGCCGCCCGAGACCGCGCACGCGAGCGGCCGGCCGGGTCCGGGAAAGGAGCAGCGAGCGGCGAGCGCCGCGACCTCCTCGGGCCAGCCGGTGGCCGGCTCGAAGGGTAGGGCGTTCACCCCGCCAGTGCGGGCGGCGTGACCCTGCGGACCCACGTGGACGGGTCCCTGATCTCGGCCAGCGACGGAAGCCACTCGGGCCCCTGCCACACCCGGTCGAAGAGGCGACGTCCGCCGGCCTCCTCGACCGATCGGACGAACTTCTCGCCCTCCGCATACTGGCGGAGCTTGGCCTCGAGCCCGAGGATCTGCTGGAGCAGCTTGGCCGGCCCCTTCGCCTGCTCCCGGCGCTCCTTCAGGACCGCGCTGAAGTGCTCGGCGCCCGGCACCGCGTCGGCACCGGCCCGGTCCATCGTGACGTCGCCGTGCCCCTCGAGCAGGCTCATAAGCGCTTGGATCCGCTGCAGCGCCGCCAGTTGGTCGTCGGTGGCGACCAGCCCGATCACCCCGGCGTCTCGCATCGGGCTCCGGCCGGCCCGGATCTCCTGGGCGGCCCGGCGGACGGCCTCGACCATCTGGCGGGGGTCGGAGCCCAATGGCTCGAGCCCCGCTTCGACCAGGGACACGAAGTACGAGCGGAGCCACGGGACCGCCATGAACTGGGCCCGGTGGGTCACCTCGTGCAGGGCCAGCCACAGGCGGAACTCCGCGGGGTCGAACCCGTGGCGGGCCTCGATGGCGGCCACGTTGGGGCCCACGAAATAGACGACGTCCTGGTTCTCCTCGTCGACGCCGTCGGTGAGCAAGAGGTCGTACTGACCGAGCACCCGGGTGGACATCCACGCGAGCACCAGCGCGAGCTGGGTCCCGTTGACCGATCGCGACACCCCGGCCAGCTGGCGGGACAGGCCGGGCGCCACGCCGGCGGTGGGCGAGGTCGACTTGCGGTCGGCCAGCTTGGCCAGCGTGGGGCCGAGCAGGCGCTGGAACGACGCGATGTTGGCGGCGACCCACGCCGGGCGGTCGATCACGCGGCCACGGGCGGGGCTGGTCACGGCGAGTCCGGTGGCCTCGGCCACCAGCCCTTCGGCGCGCGCCGTCATGTCGTCGAAGTCGCGCTGCATGGCGGCGGGCCGGTAGGCAGGTGGCGTGGTGGTCCTGCCGGCAACCCAGCGAGCGACCCGTTCTGCCAAGGCCCAGTCGATGATCGGCGCCTGGTCGGAGGCACCGCCAACCGTGTCGCTCACGCCTCTGACGGTCCCGGCGAAACGCTCGTCACGTCTGGCTCCCGAGCTCGGGGTCGACGTCGGCCGGCTGGCGCCGCTCGGCCTCGATCAGCGCGGCGACCCGGTGGATCAAAGAGTCCGGGACGTGGTCCTTGCATCTGTCTGCGATGACCTGGCGCAGCTCTGACTCGAAGCCGGCCGCACTCGCGCAGGGGGCGCAGAAGTCGAGATGCTCGGAGATCTGGCTGCGGCGCTGTTCGGTGAGCTCGCCGTCGAGATAGTCGTAGAGCTGGTGGATCGCCGAGCCGCAGTCGACGGTGGCGCCCATGTCGCCGGTCCCAGCCCCCCGATCCACCTGACCACTCATTCGGACGACCTTCCCGGTGCGGTGCCGACCAAGCCACGCGACTCGGCAAAGTCGTGCAACGCCTTCTGGAGGGCCCTTCTTCCCCGGTGGATCCGGCTCATCACCGTCCCGATCGGGACGTCGGTGATCTCGGCGATCTCCTTGTAGGAGAATCCCTCGACGTCGGCCAACAGGACGGCGATGCGGAAAACGTCGGGGAGCGACTCGATGGCCGCCTTCACCTCGTCGTCGGTGAAGCTGGCCAGGGCCTCTTCCTCGGCGCTGCGGCTGATCGTCCCGTCGCTCGGAGCGAGGCGGTGGTACAGGTACAGCTCTTCGACGTCCTCGACGTCGGCGATCTCGGGCCGACGCTTGGCCGCCCGGTACGAGTTGATGTACGTGTTCGTCAGGATCCGGTACAGCCACGCACGCAGGTTGGTGCCCTCGGTGAAACCGCCGAAGCCCCGGTAGGCACGCAGGTAGGTCTCTTGCACCAGGTCCTCGGCGTCGGAGGGGTTACGCGTCATGCGGAGCGCGGCGCTGTACAGGGCCGGCATGTGCTCCATGGCGAGGTCGGTGAACCGGGCCTGGTCAGCCATGAAAGGCACGATAGTCATCAGATCGTGACCGAAGGCACCGGCGGCCAGGAGGAAAACCGTGACTAACCTGGCTCGCCGGATGTCCCCCTCCGATTCGCGGGTCCGCACGAATGCCCAGAATTCGACCCGGCGGGCCGAACGCGGTGGGATCGAGGTCCTGACCTGGGTCGCCTTCGACGAGGGGCCGCTCGACGCGATGGTCACCACCCGAGCCGGCGGGGTCTCGGTTGGCCCGTACGAATCGCTCAACCTGGGCCTCCGGGTCGGCGACGAGGAGACGGCCGTGCTCGAGAACCGCAATCGTGCCCTCGCCGCGCTGGACGCGGGCCTCGACGACCTCGTCGTCGCGGACCAGGTGCACGGAACCCACGTCGCGGTGGTGGGACCGAGCGAGCGCGGGCGCGGGTCGCGATCGCTCCTCGACTCGATCGCGCAGACCGACGCGCTGGTGACGACGACCCCCGGCCTGGTGCTCGCCGTCCTCGTGGCCGACTGCGCGCCGATCGTCCTGTTCGACCCGGACGCACGGGTGCTGGGATGCGCGCACGCTGGTTGGCGGGGGGCGCTCGGCGGGGTGATCGAGGCCGCCATCGGATCGATGTCGGCACTGGGAGCCGAGCCGGACCGGCTGGTGGCCGGGATCGGGCCGGCCATCGGCGGTGAGCGTTACGAGGTCGGTGCCGACGTCGCGACCGCCGCAGCGAACCATCTCGGCGAGGCCAACCCGTTCGTCCGACCGGGCCGACCCGGGCATTGGTGGTTCGACCTCCAGGGGGCGGTCCACGCGATCCTGCTCCGCGCGGGCGTGCGCGACCAGCGGATCGCCATCGCCTCGATCGACACCGGACCGCCCGGCCCCTTCTTCAGTGCCCGGGCGGAGGGCAACTGCGGCCGGTTCGCGCTGCTTGCGCGCATCCGCCCATGAGCGCGACGGGACGGGCCAACCGGTTCCGCTACGCCGGCCACGACCTCGACGCCGCCACCGGGACCCTCACGTGCCGGTACACACTCGACGACCGGTCGTTCGTCGAGCGCATGGAGCTGGGGCAAGGTGAGTGGACCACCCCGTGGGCGGCCGAGGCCGCCCGGCTCGTCTACCTCCTGGCCGGTGTCTCGTACTACAAGACCGGTGCACCTCTCCTCGTCGAGATCGACGTGGGTGTCCGGCCCGGCGAGCTCGCGCTCGTGCACGACTTCTACACCAAGGGTCTCGGTGAGTTCGCCTACCGCAACCGGCTCGACCTGTCCGGCCTCGAGGTGCGGGCCGAGGTGGGAGACGCAGCGCCCTCGGGGTACTCGCCGGGCGGTGAACGGCCGTTGGTGCCCTTCGGCGGGGGGATCGACTCGATCGTGACCGTCGAGACGGTCAAGCGGGACCGCCCCAACGCCTCGCTGTTCGTGGTGAGCCCGCCCACCGCTCCGTTCGCCGCCATCGAGCAGGTGGTCCCGGTGACCGGGCTCCCGGTCGTGGGCGTGGTCCGTCACCTGGACCCCCAGCTGCTCGAACCGCCCGAGGGCACCGGCTTCCTGCAGGGACACGTGCCGGTGACCGGCATCCTCACCGCCCTGGCGGTGTTGGCCGCCACCGGTCTCGGGTATGACGCGGTGGTCATGTCGAACGAATGGTCGGCGTCGTCGGGCAATCTCGTGGTCGACAACCAGGTCGTCAACCACCAGTACTCGAAGAGTCGGGAGTTCGAGGCCGCGTTCGCCGGGGTCGTGGCGCGTGCGCTCGGGGCCCGGCCGCGTGTTTTCTCTCTCCTGCGTCCCTACACCGAGGTGTGGGTGGCCGAGCGCTTCGCGCGGCTGACTAGGTACCACGGCGTGTTCCACAGTTGCAACCGGGCGTTCACGATCGAGGTGTCGAGGCGCCTCGAACGGTGGTGTGGCGAGTGCGACAAGTGCTGCTTCATCGATCTCGTGCTGGCGCCGTTCCTCCCGCGCGTCGAGCTCGAGTCGATCTTCGACGGTCGCGAGCCGCTGTCGCGGCCCGAGCTGTTCGACCGGTTCGCCATCCTCGTCGGCCTCTCCCCCGACCCCAAGCCCTTCGAGTGCGTCGGCGAGGTCAACGAGTGCCGCGCGGTGGCGGCCCTGGCTGCCGAACGGGGCGACCGCAGAGACGACGAGCTGCTGCAACGGCTGGCCGCGGAGCTCCCTTCGGTCACGCCGGCCGACGTGGCTCGGCTGCTCGCGCCCCACGACCCCCACGACATCCCCGATGACTTCACGACCGAGAATCTGCTGGTCTGACCTCGCCGGGGCCTCCGTCGGTGTGTGGGGCCTCGGTGTGGAGGGCGGGGCCAACCTGCGCAAGCTCTTGGCGATCGGGTCGGTTCCGGTGATCGCCGACGACCATCCCAACCAGGGCGAGGCGGGCGGGCTCCCAATCCTCTCGACCGCCGCGGGCGGATGGGAGGCGCTCTCACGTTGCGAGGTCGTGGTCAAGACCCCGGGCATCAGCCGCTACCGGCCCGACGTGGCCGCGCTCGAGGACCAGGGCGTCTCGGTCCTGGGCGGTCTCGGGTTGTGGCTCGAGGAGGCCGACCGAAGCCGAGTGGTCTGCATCACCGGGACCAAGGGCAAGAGCACCACCACCACCATCGTCGGCCATCTGCTCGGGGGTCTCGGGCGGAGCTGCCTGGTCGGCGGCAACATCGGGCGGCTCCCCTACGACCCCCAGATCGACGGGAACCTCGAGTTCACCGCCGTCGAGGTGTCCAGCTTCCAAGCCACCGACCTGGGCTGTTCGCCGCCGGTCGTCGCGGTGACGTCGCTGCACCCCGATCACTTGGACTGGCACGGGAGCGTGGAGCGCTACTACGCCGACAAGCTGTCGGCCTGCACCCAGCCCGGGGCCGAGCTCACGATCGCCAACGGCCAGAGCAAGGAGCTCCGGGACGAGGTGGGCCAGCTGGGACCGCGCGTGGAGTGGGTCGACGACGCACCGGCCCCGTGGACCGCACCCCTGGGGCTCCTCGGGGCGCACAACCGGAGCAACGCCCTGATCGCGCGGGCGTGCATGGTCGCGCTGGGGGTGCAAGAGGCGGCCGACGACGAGGCGCTGCGACGGGCCGCGGAGGGGTTCGTCGGTCTGGAGAGCCGGCTGGCCGAGATCGGGACCGTGGACGGGGTCAGCTTCGTCGACGACAGCCTGTCGACGAACGCGCTGGCAGCGGTCGCGGCACTCGACGCCTTCGCCGGCCGGCCGGTGGCCCTGATCGTCGGCGGCGCCGACCGCGGCATCGACTACGCCCTGCTGGCGACGCGGATCGCGTCGCGGCGCGAGCCCACGTTCGTCGTCACCCTCCCGGCCAACGGGACCCGCATCCACGCCGCCATCGAAGAGGCCGCCGCCTCAGCCGGCTCGGCCCGACCGGAGGTCCACGACACCGGCGACCTCGAGACCGCGGTCGACAAGGCGTTCGCCTGGTCCGAACCGGGGGCGGTGATCCTGCTATCACCCGCGGCGGCCAGCTTCGGGCAGTTCAAGAACTACAAGGAGCGCGCCGGCGCGTTCCGCCGGGCCATGAAGGCCCACGAGAGGCGCCAGGGGTGAGCCGGCTCAGCCTCCCAGCAACACGCTCGGGTTGAGCACGCCGTCGGGGTCGAGGGCCGCCTTCAGCCGGCCGAACACGGCGATCTCACTCTCGGTCCGGTTGAGGTGCAGCCATCTGCGCTTCGCCGTCCCGATCCCGTGCTCGGCGCTGACCGAGCCCCCCAGTTCGGCGGCCAGCCGGAACACCGCGTCGTCCACCGAGTCGTTGTCGGATGCGAGCCCGGTCACGTTCACGTGCACGTTGCCGTCGGCCGCGTGACCGAACAGCCAGACCTCGGCGTCGCTGGACACCGATGCCACCACGGCGTGCACCCGGTCGACGAAGTCGCCCAGGGTCGCCGCCGGCAACGACACGTCCAGCTTGTGCGGCGTGCCGTGGTGGTTGATCGCCTCGGGATGGGCCTCCCGGTAGCGCCACAGCTCGGCCGCCCGGGCCCGATCGGTCGCGACGGCGACCGCCGAGACGGCGCGCAACGAGTCGACGGCGCGCGACAGGTCCGGCATCGGGTCGCGGTCGTCGCTGGCCTCGACCAGCAGGTAGGCGGGGTGTGGACGGTCGAACGGGTTGGCCAACCCGGTGTGCTCGCAAACGAGGGCCATCCCGGGTTCGAAGAACAACTCGACGGCCGACAGGGCGGTGAGCTGGCGGCGCAGCGCCAACGCAGCCTCGATCGCTGACGCGGCGTCGGCGAATGCGAGGAGCGCCACGACCTGCTCGGGGGCACGGCGCACCAACCGCACCCTGGCGGCGGTGACCACGCCCAGGGTCCCCTCGCTCCCGCAGAGGAGTCCGGGAAGGTGGTAGCCGGTGTTGTCCTTGATCAGGCCGCCCAGATGCGAGACGACCTGGCCCGTCCCGAACACCGCGGCCACCCCGAGGAGCTGGGCCCGGGTGTCGCCGTAGCGGAGCACCCGGATGCCGCCTGCATTGGTCGCGATCGACCCGCCGAGGGTGGCGCTCCCTCGGCTCGCGAAGTCGACCCCGTAGGCCCAACCGGCCGTCTCGGCCGCCTCCTGCAGGTCCGACAGCACCACGCCCCCACCCACGGTCGCTTGCCCGGACGCCGGATCGAGCTCCAGCGACGTCAGCCGCCGGAGGCTGCAGACCACCTCGCCGTTCAGCGCGACGGTCCCCCCCGAAAGGCTGGTGTTGCCGCCCTGCAGCGCCAGGGCCACGCCGTGACGCCGGCAGAGCGTGACCAACGCCTCGACCTCCTCGGTCGAGCCGGGCCGGACGACGGCGGGAGACGTCCCGGCGAACCGGCCCGTCCAGTCGCTGGTGTAGCCGGCCACCACATCGGCGTCGCGGAGCAGCTGGCCTGCGCCGACCACCTCGGCGACGTCGGCGAAGAACGCCGGATCGATCGAGCCCACCTCGCGATGGTCGCGCGCCACGGTGCGGTTCACGAAGTGCTCGGGGATCGCCCGGTCACGCTGGCCGGGCCACGCTCCTCGTCGTGCTGGCATCTCGGGCCAGGCGCGATCTCCGCTGGCCGATCGGGATGGTCGCGGTACCCGCTCTCAGGCCGGGCCGGCGCCGGATTGCGACGCGACCTCACCGGTGAGGCCAGCACAGATCCGGGTGAGAAAGGCGCGGATGGTCGACTCGGCCACACGGTGAAGCAGAACCTTGTCCACCCCTCGACCGAGCACTCCCCACGGCGGTTCGTAGCGGGCTCGGAGGATGAGCTGTGTCCCCTCCGCGCCGAGGGGGGCCACCTCGAGATCGGCATCGAGCCGGGGAAACAGCGAGGCGCTGCCGGACGCCTCCCAGGAGAAGGCGAGAAGAACGCCATCGCCGTAGACCCGGAGAGGACCGGGATGGATCTCGACGGTCTTGGCCACGATCGCGGGCCAGCCGGGGGGACCGACCCTCACCCGGAGGCGCTCGCCTTCGGACCGGGCCCCGTCGAGCGCACCGACGAGAATCGCTTCGGCATCGGCGGTGAGGTGCTCCACGACTTGCCAGTACGGGGGCTCGATCACCTGAAAATCCTGCGCGAACACTGGGACCTCCTCCTCGGGAAGGCTCGGCCGCCCGACCTGGCTTCCTCCTCCTTCGACGAGCCGAGCCGATCTCATGTCTCCCTTCCGCCCAGCTTCTGCCGCTGCCCCCCGCCCCAATAGGGTCAAATGGCCCCAGTCGGCGGCGATCGACGCCGTTGTCGCCACCAACGTGTGTCGGGAACCCGCGCTCGAGCACATCGGGGTGCGCTCACAGGCACATCCGAACGGCCGGGGCCTCAGGTCGCCAGTGGGATGGCCGAGGAAGATCGGTCGGCCGCTGGGATGGCAGCATGGCCTCGTGCCCTACCGCGCCATCCGCGATCCTGACCAGCTGCAAGCACTGCTCGAGGCGGTGGTGGCCATCGAGTCCAACCTCGAGCTCCCCGGAGTGCTGCGTCGCATCACCCAAGCGGCCTGCTCGCTCACCGATGCACGCTACGGGGCCATCGGCGTCCTCGAGCCGTCGGGGAAGGGCCTGGCCGAGTTCGTTCACGTCGGCATGGACGACGCCACGGTCGAGTCCATTGGCCATTTCCCTGAAGGTACGGGGATCCTCGGGACCTTGGTCCGTGACCCGAGGCCGTTCCGCCTGGCCGATCTGTCGGCTCACCCCGACTCGGTCGGCTTCCCACCCTCCCACCCTCCGATGCGCTCGTTCCTCGGGGTGCCGCTTCGGGTCCGCAACGAGGTCTTCGGCAACCTCTACCTCACCGAGAAGCAGGGGACCGGCGAGTTCACCGAAACCGACGAGGCCCTGGTCGTCGCCCTCGCCGCCGCCGCCGGGGTGGCCATCGACAACGCCCGCCTGCACAACCGCGTAGGTGAGCTGGCCCTCGCGGCCGACCGCGAGCGAATCGCCCGGGACCTCCACGACACGATCATCCAGCGGCTGTTCGCGATCGGCATGTCGCTGCAGTCGGCGGTGCCGCTGGCCGACGACGTCGAACTTCGTTCCCGCATCGAAGACGCCGTATCGGACCTCGACGACACGATCCGCCAGGTGCGCACCACCATCTTCGCCCTCGACCCACCTCCTGCGGCCAGCAAGGGCGTGCGCACCCAAGTGCTCGAGATCTGCGGGGAGGCCGCCCGCAGTCTGGGGTTCGAACCCGCGGTCCGCTTCGCCGGCGCCATCGACCGCCACGTCGAGGCGTTGGTCGCCGCCGAGGTGCTGGCGACCCTTCGCGAGGCGCTCTCCAACGTGGCCCGTCACGCTCGGGCTCGCCACGCCGAGGTCGAACTGTCGGTCGACGGCGAGGTGCGCCTTTGCGTCACCGACGATGGCGTCGGTGCCGAGGCGGGCCAGGACCGGGCGGGCCGTGGCCTTCTCAACATGGCCGAGCGGGCCCAGTCGCTCGGGGGATCCTTCACCCTGTCTGCGGCTCCCGGTGGGGGAACCGAGGTGTCCTGGCGTGTCCCGCTCCCTCGGTAGCAAGCTCGCGCCCCAGGCACGGCCGGCGTCGGTCCGGCGCTTTGGGCGGCTCGGGACCTTTGACCCTGTGGCGGACGATCCCGAACGATCATCGTGGGTAGGGGGCGATTCGTCATGACATCAAGATGGAGCCTTGCCATGGTCATGTGTCCGACAACCGTCTCGTCGGTGCCGCCACGGCGGACGGCTCGTCGATCTGACATGTGGCAGCCGGGTCGAAGACCGTTGACACGGCATGCCTCCCTCTCCCCATTTAGCCCGGGTGTGCTTTGGCAAGGCCGAATGATCTTGCCCTAGGTTCCCCGGTACGGCGCGCGAAAAGAGGTTGCCCACCATGGCGATGAACGTGAAGCCAATCCCCACGCTCGACGAGCGGATCAACGACATCCGAATGCGGACCGCAGAGATCGTCAACGACTACATCCTCCCCAACGAGGCAAAGCTGTGGAGCCTGCGACGCGGCGGCGACGTTTCTCAACACGAGCGCCGCGAGGTCCACCAACTCCGCGAAGAGATCAAGCAGCGCGTGTGGGAAGCAGGACTGTGGGCACCGCACCTCCCGAAGGAGTACGGCGGGATGGGCCTCGATTTCCTCACCCACGCCTACATGAACGAGGTGCTCGCGTACGCCATCGGGGCGGCGTCACTGTTCGGTGTGGTCGCGCCGAACTCCGGCAACCAGACGATCCTCGTCAAGTACGGCACCGAGGAGCAGAAGAAGCAGTGGCTACTCCCGCTGATCGACGGGTCGATGGAGTCCGGCTTCTCGATGACAGAGCCCCACAATCCGGGGTCCGACCCGCGGTCGCTCGACACCAGTGCCGTGCTCGAGGACGGCCAGTGGGTCATCAATGGCCACAAATGGTTCACGTCCAACGGCATCGCCGCCGACTTCTTCATCGTGATGTGCCGGGTCAGCGAGCCGGGCAGCGAGCATGACACCGGCCAGATGGTTCAGATCATCGTCCCGTCGAACGCGAAGGGCGTCAACATCGTTCGGGGTATCGGGATCTGGGGGCGGGACACCTCCGACCACTGCGAGGTGATCTACGACGACGTCCGGGTTCCCGCCGACAACGCCCTGGGACACGTCGGGCAGGGCCACCAGGCCGCCCAGGACCGCCTCGGAGCGGGTCGCATCTTCCACTGCATGAACTCCGTCGGTCAGATGTGGCGGGCCTTCGACCTGATGATTGAGCGTGCCTGCGAGCGCAAGGTCCACGGCGGGCTCCTGAAGGAGAAGCAGTTCATCCAGGGGTTCATCGCCGACAGCTACATCGACATCCAGGCCGCTCGCCTGATGACGATCCACGCGGCCGAGAAGATCGACCAGGACGACCGGTCGGCCCGGATCGATATCTCCGCCATCAAGGTCTTCGTGCCGGCCGCCTACAGCCGGGTGGTCGACCGGGCCATCCAGGTGTGGGGCGCTGCCGGCATTTCAAACGACCTGCCACTGGCCGGGATGTACCTGGGGGCACGCACCCTGCGCCTCGCCGATGGCCCCGACGAGGTCCACAAGATCCTCATCGCCAAGAACGTCGTGCACCACTACGAGATCGGGGAGAGCTGGGACTTCGGGAACTGAGCGCACAGCCAGACACCCAGGTCCGAGACGTCGTCTCATCGTCGCATCCGACGGCAAGGACGAATCCTGCCGACGAGACGGGGCTCGACCGTCCTTCGCATCCGCGAGCACGATGACCTGGCCCGTAAGGGCGGGCGAACGGGTGGACCGGCGAAAGGCTGGGCGCCTGTCAGTTTTGGACCGGAGCCTGGGAGGAGACGCGCAGGGCGTCGGGTCTCGATAGCTCAGATCGCCGATCCGGACGGCTACCGTGACCAGCCGGTGACCACCCTGCCGACCGACTACGACTCGGACCCCGAGCGGTTCTTGTCCAACGCCCGGTGGCCCCACGACGACGTGCATCCCTACGTGGCGCAGCGGTTCGCCGAGGCCGGGGCGGAGCGGGTGCTCGATGTCGGCGGTGGGGACGGAAGGCTGGCCCGGCTGCTGCCTGGCCTGTCCATGCGCTGCGTCCTTGTCGACATCTCGCCGTCCATGCTGGCGTTGGCGCCCCGGCCGGCCGTGCGGGCCGACGGCGCGCGGCTTCCGATCTTCGACGGGTCGTTCGACGCCGTCGCCGCGCTCTACACCCTGTACCACTACGACGACCCGCTCGATCCCATCCGAGAAGCCCGGCGTGTCCTTCGCCCCGGTGGCCTGTTCGCCGCCTGCTCGCCGAGCCGCGACAGCACACCCGAGCTGGCCCACGTCCTGCCCGGCTGGGGCGCGTCCTCGACCTTCGACGCCGAGGATTCACCCGGCATCGTGGCCTCGGTGTTCGACGCCGCGGGCGACCGGGTCGAGGTCGTGAGGTGGGACGCGCCGATGCACACGCTCACCGACGTCGACTATGCGGCGGCCTTCCTGCGGTCGGTCGGGATGATGAGCGAGCGAGCCGCCAGGGCTGCCGCATCGACGCTCGACCTCCCGCTGACGCTCACCATGCGGGGCTGCTTCGTCTACGCCACCAAGGGGTGAACCGCGCCGAACTCGCGCCATAGCGTGATCTTCCGCTGGAGCCTGGGAGGAGACTCGACCAGTTTGCCTGATCGGCCCTCAGCGCCGCTTCCCGCTGAGCTCGCCCGATCGCCACGCTTGATAGAGAGCATCGGAGGCATCGCATCGGACAGACCGTCCCAACACCCACAATCCCATGAGCGCGCCGAGGGTGGGCCTGGTAACGCGCTACACGACACACCTATTGACGGGTCCAACGGTGCCTCTATAACTTTGGCGTGATCGGTGGGTCGGGCACGCGTACGTAAGTAGAGTCCTGTCGTTCGGAGTAGGGGGGTGTCCCGGATGAGGTTGGGAGCTGCGGTGGGAGGGGGGGTTCCTACGGGTGCGTGACCCTCTCGGTCATCAGCGGGGCCTCGCTCGGATGACCAGGTCCCTTCGCCTGGTCGGGCTTCTGGTCGGTGGTGCGGCGGCGGCTGGGGTGCTCGTCTGTTCCGCCGCTGGGGCGGGAGCGGCCGAGGGGTCGCTCGCAACGGGCACGCGCTACTACATGGCCCTCGGTGGCTCGCTGACGGTCAACGGCGGGGGTGCCGGGAACGGCCAGGCTTACGACAACGACTTGGGGGCATACTACGGCGCCGCCACCATCCCGGGCCTGCAGACCGTGAGCTTCGGTTGTCCGGGGGAGACGACGACAACGTTCATCTCGGGGAAGGGAAACTGCTCCTACCCCCCCCAAGGCAGCCAGCTCGCCGCGGCCGAGGCCTTTCTGCAGGCCCATGTCGGTCAGGTCAGCCTCATCACCATCGACCTTGGCGGCGACGACCTCCTCGGGGGCCTCCCCAATGAGATCTCGACCGTTCAGGCCAACCTGGCCACGATCGGCGCCGCGCTGCGTGCGGCCGCCGGGCCATCGGTGCCGATCGCCGGGATGACCTTCTACAACCCCGAATTGGTCCAGTGGCTCAACGGAGCCTCCGGCCAACAGCAGGCCCTGGATTCCGTGCCGCTCTTCGACCGGCTCAACGCGGTGCTGTCCACCGCCTACGCCGGTTTCGGAGGCTCCGTCGCCGACGTGGCCGGTGCGTTCTCGAGCGACGACTTTACCGACCTCGTCAGCACCCCCTACGGCACGGTCCCCAAGGCCGTGGCGGTCGCCTGCGCGTGGCTGAACGCGGTCTGCCAGGCTGGCTCGGGCGTCGTCGCCCTACATCCCAATGCGACCGGTCACGTCCAGATCGCCGACGCTTTCGAGGCGGTCCTCGGGACGCTGACGCCCACTCCCACCGGGATCTACACGCCCACCCCCGCCCAGATCTACGGCCAAGACGCGATCGATACGGCGATCAGGGTCTCCGAGGCCGAGTTCCCCGCCGCCCAATCGGTCCAGGCGGTGGTGCTAGCCCGTTCGGACTTCTTTGCCGATGCCCTGGCCGGGGGACCGCTGGCCGCCCACTCCGGCGGGCCGTTGCTCATCACACCGGGTGCGTCGCTCAGCAGCACGCTTGACCCGCGGGTGCTCGCTGCAATCCAACGGGTCCTGGTCCCCGGCGGCACGGTGTTCATCCTTGGGGGCGACCTGGCGCTGAGCCCGAGCATCGACACCGCGCTCGAGGGCTTGGGGTATCAGGTCGTCCGTGAAGCAGGGGCCGACGAGTACGCCACCGCGGTCGATATCGCGCAGCAGATGGGCAACCCGACGAACATCTTCGAGGCCACCGGGCTCGGCTTCCAGGACGCTCTCTCGGCGGTCCCGGCCGCCATTGCGACCGGCGGAGCGATCTTGTTGACCGACGGGCCGGTCGAGCCTTTGGTGACGGGCCTGTATCTGTTGTCCCACCCCGGGGACACCCGCTATGCGATCGGCGGCCCGTTGGCCGCCGCCGGGGCCGACCCCGGAGCGACCGCGGTCTATGGGCAGGACATCTTCGGGACTTCGGCGGCCGTTGCCACCAAGTTCTTCCCTGGGAGCAAGACCTACGGCGCCGCAACCGCCGCGAACTTCCCTGACGCATTGGCCGGAGGGGTATTCATGGCCACCGGCGGCAGGACCGGCCCGGTGCTCCTCGTCAACCCGTCGGCGCCGCTGCCAAGCTCGATGTCTTCCTACCTCGGAACGCTCGCGGCCGGAGCCGCGGGCTTTGTATTCGGTGGGCCACTTGCAGTGGGTCCAGATGTCTTGGCCGCTCTGCGGGCGGCGGTCGGGTAGCCAGAAGCGAGAGATCTGGGGCGCCGGTCACGGTCAGGGCGGCACCACCTCTGAACTGGAGCCTGGGAGGAGATTCGAACTCCTGACCTGCGCATTACGAATGCGCTGCTCTACCGGCTGAGCTACCCAGGCGGAGGTTGACGACGCACGGGGGCGACGTCGTGACGCCGTATCGTACGCCGCCTCCCTACGGCCTAGATCCGAGCCGGACCAGCAGGGACTCGAGCATCAGCGACTCGTTCGGGTTGCGCTCGAGCGACGACGCGGCAGCGGTGATGGCGTCGGTGGCCCTTCGGCACCGCTCGACCTCCTCGGGGTCGGCCTCCCCGGAGGCGACCTCGTGGACGAGGCGGTCTCGGTACGCACGGGCGAGCACGCCCAGACCGGCCCGGATCTCGTCGGTCCGCCAGCGGCGCTCCTCTCGATGGTGGCGGTCGAGTACGTCTCGCCGTCCCGGCACGGTCTTCTCGCCCAAGCTCTGGGACTCCACCTCGAGCCGGGCCAGCTCGTCGGCGTGGTGATCGCGCAGCGGCGCGACGGCCACCTCGGCGGCCGCCAGCAGGTCGTGACCGAGCTCGGCGGCGACCGAGCCTTCGCCGGTCAGTCGCGACGGCACCGACCGCCACAGGTCGTGTCGGGCGACGTAACCCTCGTCCTCGGCCAGGAGGCGCGCGCGATCGAGGTCGCCGCCGCACCCGTCGGCCACCACCTTGGCCCGCTCGGGGTCCAGTCCCCGTCCGACCAGCCACTGCTCGATCACCGCCGACGCGATGGGCGGGAACCGGACCTCGGCACAGCGGCTGGCGATGGTCACGAGCTCGGGCGGCACGGTGTCGCACAGCAGCACGAAAACGGTCCCGGGCGGCGGTTCCTCCACGGTCTTGAGCAACGCCGGGGCAGACCGGATGGCCAGGTGCACGTCGGCCACCACCAGCACCTGGCGATTCGCCTCGAACGGTCGGCGCTGGGCCAACGTGGCCAGCCGTCGAGCGTCGTCGATGCCGAGCGCGGCCCCGGTCCGTTCGACCATCACCAGGTCCGGATGGGTTCCGGCCAGCGTGCGGCGGCAGGTGTCGCACTCCCCGCAGCCGCCCGACGGGCAGAGCAGCGCCGCCGCGAAGGCCCGCGCTGCGGGTCGGACGCCGGACCCGTTCGCACCCAGGAACAGGTACGCGTGCACTGGGTGGCGCGCTGCGGCCCGAAGGGTCGCGACCGCCGGGCCCTGGCCCACCACCTCGGCGAACAGCTCGGCCACCGGCGGCACGTCCGGGACGCTCATCCCGAGCCCCCCGGCGTTCCGAGGCGCTCCGTCACGGCGTGGGCCACCGCGCTCGCGACCGCTTCGATGGTCCCGGTGCCGTCGACGACCGCCCATGTGTCCGGATCAGAGGCCAGCGAGCGATAGCCCCCGGCGACCCGCTCGTGGAAAGCGGCATCCAGTCGCTCGAGCCGGTCGGGCTCGCTGGCGGCGATCCGGCGTCGGGCCACCTCGAAGGGGACATCGACCAGGATCGAGAGATCGGCCGCCAATCCGCCCGTCGCAAAGGCCAACACCTGGGAAAGGGCGGCGGTGCCAAGCCCGCGTCCCGCCCCCTGGTAGGCGAGGGTGGAACCGTTGAAGCGGTCGGTGACCACCCACCGGCCGGCCGAGAGGGCCGGGCCGACGACCTCGTCGACGTGCTGGGCCCGGTCGGCCGCCATTAACAGGGCCTCGGCCCGGGGCGAGAGAACACCATCGGAACCGAGCAGGAGGCCGCGTAGCGACGCGCCGAGCGCGGTGTCGCCCGGTTCGAACGTGAGGAGTGCCCCCAGTGACCCGGCGAGGAGCCGGGCCTGGGTGGACTTGCCGCAGCCGTCGATCCCCTCCAAGGCGATCAGCCGGCCCCGATGATCAGCGCCCGCCACCTATCTATTGTGCGCGATCAGGACTCGCTGGGCTCGCCGCCCGCGTCCTCCGCCTTCGTGGCGGGCGCCTTCTTGGCGGCAGCCTTCTTCCCGGGCGCCTTCTTGGCCGGCGCCTTCTTGGCCGGCGCCTTCTTGGCGGCAGCCTTCTTGGCCGGCGCCTTCTTCCCGGGCGCCTTCTTCCCGGGCGCCTTCTTGGCGCCCCGGGCCCGGCGGGTGCGGGGTCCGGCGGCACGGCGCTCGGCCAACAGCTCCGACGCGCGCTCGATCGTGATCGACTCGACGTTGTCGCCCCGGCGCAGCGAGGCGTTGACCGACCCGTCGGTCACATAGGGGCCGAACCGCCCGTCGCGGACGACGACGGCCAGGTTGGTGTCGGGATCCGCGCCGAGCTCGCGCAGGGGACCCGCCGCCGTGCGTCCCCTCCGGGTCTTGGGCTGAGCGAAGACCGCTCGCGCCTCGTCCATCCCGATCGTGAGGATCTGCTCCTCGGCGGTCAGGCTCCGGGTGTCTTTGCCCATCTTGAGATAGGGACCGAACCGCCCGTTGTGAGCGACGATCTCCTCGCCGGTGTCGGGGTCGGTCCCGACCGTGCGAGGGATCCCGAGAAGCTCGACGGCCTGCTCGAAGGTGAGGGTGGCCGGCGTCATCGACGCGAACAGCGACGCTGTGCGCGGCTTGGGCTGACCGTCGACGACCTCGCCCAGCTGCACGTAGGGGCCGAAACGGCCGGCCCGGACCCACACCTCGGAGCCGGTCGTGGGGTCGGTGCCGAGCATCCGGTCATCGGACGGCGCGTCCAACAGCTCCTCGGCCCGGCTCTCGGTCAACTCGTCCGGTGCCACGTCCTCGGAGAGCGAGGCGCGGTCCTCGCCCCGCTGGAGGTAGGGGCCGTAGCGGCCCACCCGGACCACCATCTGCTCCCCGTTGGAGTCGGCCCCAATCGGGATGGAGTTGATCTCCCGCGCGTCGATCTCGCCCAGGTGGAGCGCCACGGCCGCCTTCAGCCCGAGCCGGAGAGTGTCACCGCCGAGCTCACCGGGCCCGCCCGCATTGCCGTTCGAGCCGCTTGGGCCGTTCTTGCCATTGGCCCGGCCCTCGGCGGTCCCGAAGTAGAAGCGGCTCAACCACGGCAGAGCCTCCTCGCGACCGCTGGCGATCTCGTCGAGGTCGTCCTCCATGGAGGCGGTGAACCCGTAGTCGACCAGCTCGCCGAAGTGGCGCTCGAGGAGCCCCACCACCGCGAACGCGGTGAAGCTCGGGACGAGGGCCGAGCCCTTCTTCCACACATATCCGCGATCGACGATGGTCGAGATGACGCTGGCGTAGGTGGACGGGCGCCCCACCGCGAGCTCCTCCATCGACTTCACGAGCGATGCCTCGGTGTATCGGGCCGGCGGCTGGGTCGTGTGCGGCCCCGGTTCGAAGGCCAGGGCGGACACCGACTGCTGTTCGCGCAACGGCGGGAGCATCACCTCGCGGTCGGCCAGCTCGGCCTCGGGGTCGTCCTCCCCCTCCACGTACGCGCGGAGGAACCCGGGGAAGGTGATGACCCGGCCGTTGGACGAGAATTCGGCCTCGCTCCCGCCGACGTGCGGCGTGCCCTCGGGCACCGTGGCGACCAGACGGACCTGGGCGCTCGTGCCGGTGGCGTCGTTCATCTGAGAGGCCACGGTGCGCTTCCAGATGAGCTCGTAGAGGCGCAGTTCGTCTCCGTTCAGCGTGCCGGCCGCCTGGTCTGGGGTGCGGAACGATTCCCCGGCCGGCCGGATGGCCTCGTGGGCCTCCTGCGCGTTCTTGACCTTGCGCTCGTAGCGGCGCGGCGCGTGGGGCACGTAGGCGGGGCCATAGAGGCTGGTCGCCTGGGACCGGGCCGCCGAGAGCGCCTCGTCGGAGAGGGTCGTCGAATCGGTCCGCATGTAGGTGATCCAGCCCTGCTCGTAGAGGCGCTGGGCAACCTGCATGGCCCGCTGGGCACTGAACCGGAGCTTGCGGCCGGCCTCCTGCTGGAGCGTGGAGGTCATGAACGGCGGTGCCGGGGAGCGCCGGAACGGTCGCTCGGTCATGGACCGGACAGTGAAGTCGCGTCCCTCGAGGCCGTTCGCGAGCGAGCGGGCCACTCCCTCGTCGAGCACCCGGACGCTCCCTGCGCTCTCGACCTCGCCGTCCGCGTTGAAATCGCGGCCCGTCGCGATCGCGGTCCCGTCGAGCGAGACCAAGGTGGAGGAGAAGCTGCGAGGGGTCGTCGTGTCGTTCTCGTCGGGCTGCTCGGGGGCGGCGAAGGTGCCCTCCACCCCCCACCACGTGGCGGCGCGGAACCGCATCCGGGCCCGCTCGCGCTCGACCACCATGCGGGTGGCCACGCTTTGAACGCGCCCGGCCGACAGCCGCGGCATGACCTTCTTCCAGAGAACCGGCGAGACCTCGTAGCCATAGAGGCGGTCGAGGATCCGCCGGGCCTCCTGGGCGTCGACCAGCCGGCGGTCAAGCTCGCGCGGTTGTTCGACGGCGCGCCGCAGGGCGGCCGGGGTGATCTCGTGGAAGACCATCCGTTTGACCGGGATCTGAGGTGCCAGCACCTCGAAGAGGTGCCACGCGATCGATTCGCCCTCGCGGTCCTCATCGGTGGCGAGATAGAGCTCGTCGGCCAACTTCAACTGGCGCTTCAGGTTCGCGACGACCGACTTCTTCTCGGAGGAGACGACGTAGAGGGGCTTGAACCCGTTGTCGACGTCGACACCGAGGCGCGACCACTCCTCGCCCTTGTATGCGGCCGGGATCTCGTCCGCGCCGCGAGGCAGGTCGCGGATGTGGCCGACCGAGGACTCGACCACGAAGTCGGGGCCGAGCATGCCCGCGATGGTGCGTGCCTTGGCCGGTGACTCGACGATCACAAGTGCCCTAGGCAATCGTGGCTCCTCCGCCGTTGGGCGTCGATGCGGGGCGGGCCGAGCGGTCCGCCGCCCGGACACCATCCCGGGCCGGTGGTGGCCCTGTCAATACCCTCCCCGACGCGCCGAGCAAACGTCCCTGGTCACCGGCCGTATCGAGGGGGAGTTGGTGACGCCGAAGAGCGCCCTGACCGCCTGGTAGGCGCGAGAGCAGCTGCCCGGCCCCTACTCGGCCACCGCGGCCGGGGCGGCCGCGGTCGACGACGTGTCGTCGGCCATCAGCCCTTGGGTCTTGCGCTTGGAGAACGCGATCGCCGACAACAAGATGACGAGCGCGACCCCGGCGATCGCGTAGCGGACACCGCTGTGCCGCAGCGTGATGACGGCCGGCAGGATCAGCAGCGAGACCAGGTTCATGACCTTGATCAGTGGATTGAGCGCGGGCCCGGCGGTGTCCTTGAACGGATCCCCCACCGTGTCACCGATCACGGCCGCCTTGTGGGTCTCGGAGCCCTTGCCACCCTCGTGGCCGTCCTCGATGTACTTCTTGGCGTTGTCCCACGCGCCCCCGGAGTTGGACAACGTGTTGGCCATCAGCTGGCCGGTCAGGATCGCCGCGGCCAGGAAGGCACCGAGGGCCTTGTAGTTGATGCCAAACCCGATGATGGCCGGGGTGAGCACCGCCAGGAGGGCCGGCGTGGCCAGCTCTCGCTGGGCGGCGGCCGTGCAGATCGAGATCACCCGCCCGTACTCGGGCTTCTCGGTGTAGTCCATGATCCCGGGGTGCTCGCGGAACTGCCGTCGGACCTCCTGGACGACCGTCCCGGCCGAGCGCCCGACGGCGCGGATGGCCAGCGAGGAGAACAGGAAGGCAACCGAGCCGCCAATCAGCAACCCGATGAACGTCGTCGGATTGGCCACGTTGATCTGCGTCGCGATCTGGTTGAACACCTCGGTGCCGGTGACGTGCAGGTTGAGCTGTGTGCCGATCGTCTCGATGAACGACGCGAACAGAGCGACCGCCGCGATCACGGCCGAGCCGATCGCCACACCCTTGGTGATCGCCTTGGTGGTATTACCCACCGCGTCGAGGCTCACCATGATGCGCTCGGCCTCGCCGGTGAACTCGCCCGACATCTCTGCAATACCGGCCGCGTTGTCCGACACCGGGCCGAAGCTGTCCTCCGAGACGATCATGCCGGTCGTCCCGAGAAGACCGATGCCGATCAGCGCGATGAGATAGAGCGACAGCTCGATGTTCCCGTTGCCCAGGCCGACCGCCACCGCGATGGCGATCGCGATGGCGATGATGGCCCACACCGACGACTCGAGGCCGATCGAGATGCCCGAGAGAACGGTCGTGGCCGGGCCGGTGCGGGCCGACTCGGCGATCTCACGTACCGGGCTCCGCTCGGTGGAGGTGAACTGCTCGGTGATCTGGCTCGCCACGAGCGAGAGGACCACGCCGGTCAGCACGGCGTAGAAGACCTTCAGGTCGTGCACGTAGTACTGGGCGACCAAGAACGCACCGACGACCGTGATCGCAGCGGCGCTCCAGAACCCGCGGTTGATGGCCGACAGGGCGTTGCGGTCCTTGGTGCGCGCCCGCACCAAGAGCACGCCGACGAGCGAGGCGATGATCCCGATGGCCGGCACGATCAGCGGGAACAGGACCGCCGGGGTTGGGTTGTGGTGGATCGTCCGGAACGCCGCGAACCCGAGGATGAGCGACGAAATAATGGTGATGATGTAGGACTCGAAGAGGTCGGCGGCCATGCCGGCGCAGTCGCCGACGTTGTCCCCCACGTTGTCGGCGATGGTGGCGGCGTTGCGAGGGTCGTCCTCTGGGATGCCCGCCTCGACCTTGCCCACAAGGTCGGCGCCGACGTCGGCCGCCTTGGTGAAGATCCCGCCGCCGACCCGCATGAACAGCGCCAACAGCGACGCCCCAAAGGCGAAGCCGACCAGCACGGCGGTCGCGGTGTTCTGGAAGATGAAGACGATCGCGGTGGCGCCCACAAGACCCAGGCCCACGCAGAGCATGCCGGTGACCGCCCCGGCTCGGAACGCCACCTTGAGCGCCCCGGGCAGCCTGCCCTCGCGAGCGGCGGCGGCGGTCCTGACATTGCCCCGGACGGCGACGCTCATGCCGATGAACCCGGTCAGGCCCGAGAATGCCGCGCCGAAGAGGAAGCAGACCACGCGGAGCAGCCCGGCATCGACGAAGCTGAACGCGACCGTCCCGTCCGGCCGGATCACCTTGGTGGCGGTGAAGAAGATCAGCACCGCCAGCGGCACGACGATGATGGCGATCACCTTGAACTGGCGCTTCAAGAACGCCTCGGCTCCCTCCTGGATGGCCTTGGCGATCTCCTTCATCTTGGCGGTGCCCTGGTCGGCCTTGAGCACCCCCCGCATGAGCGCGAGACCCGAAGCAATCCCGATCAGGCCGGCGAAAAGCGCCACGACCAGCCATTCCTTGTCGGTGCTGCCGAGATGGAAGTTCTGGTAATTGCCCTCGGCGGCAAGTTGGATCATGGCTGGCATACGCGAACTAGGTCCCTTCCCATGGCTGTTCTATTGATGCTCTCTCGTTATTGCTGCTGAATGGACGGATGGTCCATGGAGCGACGCTCGTGGCTGCCCGCGGCGCATCCCATTCGGTGCTCCTCGGGCCACCGCGCCGGTCAGAGGCGAAGTACGGCTCAGCACGGTCTCGATCCCATGATGGGCGGGGGCGACGTTAGCGACCGGAGGTGTCAGAGGGCAAGGAAGGTCCGGGCGGCTTCAGCGCCCCGGCGGGTCGCCGGTTCCGGGCTCTCCGCCCGCGACCAGCTCGTAGTCCGGGTTCAAGAAGGCCAGGCGGCGGTCCCACGAGCCGACCATTCCCGACGCGACCAACCGAGCCCCGGGCTCGATGCCCGGGATCCGCGGCCGGCCCTGGAAGACCAAGAGGATTGCCCCGGTGTCATCGACCAGCACGCACTCGAGGTTCGAAGTGCCGCCGCGCGGCTGGACCCGGACCGAGCGGACCCGGCCGGCCACGCTCACCCGGTGGCGCCACTGCACGGCGCCGATGGAGACCGTCCCGCCCGAGCGCCGGGCCAGGGCCTGGTCGGCCGGGAAGGCCCTCGAGTCGCGGCCCCTCGACGGCGCGCCCTCGGAACCAGACGGCTCGGCGACCCTGACCATCCGGCGGGCCGCCGAGCGGAGCCAGTGGGCCCGGCCCGAGACGATGTCGCCCACGTTGTACGGGACGATCGTGGCGCTGACGTGGGGGACGAAGCTGAGGGCGGCCGCAATGCCATCGGCGGTGCGGTCGTGGAGCAACCGCTGCCAGGCCGACCGGAAGGTGCGCCTCGGCAGGAGCACCGTGCACTCGGTGTCGCCATCGGCCACCGCGTCGGCGACCAGCTCCACCGCGGCCCGGGTCAGCCGACGGTCCGGGCACTCGACGATGTCGAGCGGCAGCCTCGAGAGCCCCAGCCGGCTCCAGTCGTGCTCGAGCTCGCGGGCCACCTGGGAGTCGACGTCGAAGTGGACCGCCCGCAGGTCGTCGGGGGACAGGCCCCGCGCGTACTGCAGGGCCCGGGCGACGGCGAGGTCGAAGTGGTCGACGAACACGACGACCACGTGGCGGCTGAGGATCGGCGCCTCGGTAGCTTGCGAGGCGCCGAGCTCCAGCAGCTGTTCCTCGGCCACGTACTGACCGTGTAGCCGGATGAGCCCGATGAAGAGGATGGGGCCGACCACGACGACGACCCAGGCGCCCTCGGTGAACTTCGCGACCGCGAAGATCAACACGACGGTGGCCGAGAGGAAGGCCGCGAAGCCGTTGATGGCCAGGCTCCGCCTCCAGTGGGCCTCCCGATTGGTCAGGTGGTGCTTGACCATCCCCGCGCCGGCCATCGTGAAGCCGCTGAACACCCCAATCGCGTAGAGCGCCACCAACGCGCTGACCCGGGCGCGGGTGACCAAGAGCAGGGTGATCGCCACCGCGGCGAGCACCAAGATCCCGTTGGAGAAGGCCAACCGGTGGCCGCGCCGGGTGAGCTGCCGGGGCAAGAACTGATCACCCGCCACGAAGCTGGCCAGGTACGGGAACCCGTTGAAGCTGGTGTTGCCGCCCGTGTAGAGGACGAACAGCGTCGCCGCCTGGACGACGTAGAAGAGCATCTTGCTCATGGCTCCGCTCCCGAGGACGTAGCGGACCTCCTGTGAGATGACCGTCGGGGAGCCGGCCGCGTAGGGGATGGCGTGGGTCCACCGGGCCAGCAGGGTGACGCCGACCAGGAGGAAGGCCAGGATCGTGCTCATCGCGACCAGGGTGTGCCGGGCGTTGTAGGCCTCGGGCTTGCGGAAGCTGGCCACGCCGTTGGAGATCGCTTCGAGCCCGGTCAGCGACGACCCGCCATTGGCGAAGGCCCGCAGCAGAGTGATGAAGGCGAGCCCCATGATCAGGCCGCTGCCCGAGTGGCCGAAGCGCCCGTCGACCAGCAAGTGGGTGGGTGGGAGCGGGTGCGCGTGCAGGTCGCCAAGGGCCGCCTTCACGTAGCCGACCACGATCACCGCGGTCAGCGAGATCACGAAGAAGTAGGTGGGGAAGGCGAAGAGCCTCCCGGCCTCGCGGATGCCGCGCAGGTTCCCGTAGACGAGGACCAGGACGACGCCGACCGATATGGGAACCGTGTAGGGCAACAGCCTCGGGAACGCGCTGGTCAGGGCGTCGGTGCCCGCGGCGGTCTGCACCGCCACGGTGACCGTGTAGTCGATCAGCAGCGCCACCGCGGCGATCTGGGCGATCCTCGGCCCGAAGTTGTCCCGCGCCACCACATACGCGCCGCCGGCCTTCGTGTAGCGCTGGATGACCTCGAGGTACGAGAGCGTGACGAAAAACAGCACGCCCAAGATCGCCATCATGATCGGGACGACCAGCGTGAAGGCGGCCAGGCCCACCGCCGGCACGAGCTGGGTCAGGGTCTCTTCGGTGCCGTAGGCCGAGGACGAGATGCAGTCCGGCGCGAGGACACCCAGCGCGATCGGCCTGCTGAGCCGCTCGGTCGTCAGCTGCTCGTTGACCAGCGGTGGGCCGAGCAGCTTGTTCTTGAGCCGGTACCGGAAGGTCTCGGGGAACTGGGCCGCCGCGTCGAACGACATGGCCAACGGCGCCTTGGGCGGCGGGGCGGGGCGGGCTGGGATCGGCGGGACGGGACGGGGCTCGCCGCCTTCGGGACGCGACCCCGTTTCCAGATCCCCCCCGGCCCGGCCGCTCACCGCCTCAGAGTAAGTCAGCCGGCGCTCTGGCTCGGTCTCTTGGGGCACGGGCGGCGGTGGGGCGCTCCTTTACAACCCACCGGGAGCCGTGTTGCACTGTGCGGGTGCACGTTGTCGTGGTCGGTTGTGGCCGAGTCGGCTCCGGTTTGGCGATGGCCCTCCAGACCGACGGCCACTCGGTGGCCATCGTCGACAAGAACCCACGGGCGTTCCGCCGCCTCTCCGGCGCCTTCTTGGGCCAGCAGCTGGTGGGCTCGGGGTTCGACCGCGACGACCTCGAGGCCGCCGGGGCCGTGGGTGCCGACGCGCTGGCCGCGGTGACGAGCGGTGACAACACCAATATCCTCACGGTGCGCATCGCGCGCGAGAACTACGGCATCGCCCGGGTGGTCGCCCGCATCTACGACCCCCGGCGGGCCGAGATCTACCAGCGGCTCGGCATCCCGACCGTCGCCACCGTGACCTGGACCATCGACAAGGTCCACCGGAGCCTCGTCCCGGACCAGCTGTCGGCCGAGTGGGTCGACACCACGGCCAAGCTGGTGCTCGTCGAGCGCCTGCTGCCCGAGGGCTGGGCCGGCCGAGTGCTGGGTGATGTCGAGGAGGCCGGGCGCCTGAAGCTCGTCGCGGTGGTCCGCGCCGGCACCCCGAGGCTCGACGTGCGCGAGCTGGTCGGCCAGGAGGGGGACCTGCTGCACATCGCCGCGACCACCGACGCGCTCGATCTGCTCAAGGAGCGGTTTGCATCCGGTGTCCCCGCCGTGGTCGGGCCGAGGGTTTCGAAGTGAAGGTGGCCATCTGTGGCGGCGGCAGCGTCGGCACCACGATCGCCCGGGACCTGAACGCGAGCGGGCACGAGGTCCTCGTGCTCGAACAGGACCCCGACCTCGTCGAGCGACGGCGCAAGGAACTCGACGTCACGTGGATCGCCGCCGACGCGTGCGAGGTCGCCTCCCTCGACGCAGCCGGGCTCGCCACGGTCGACGTTGTCGTCGCGGCCACCGGCGACGACGAGGACAACCTCGTCATCTCGCTGCTGGCCAAGCAGGAGTTCGCCGTGCCCCGCGTAGTCGCGCGGGTGAACAACTCGAAGAACCAATGGCTCTTCAACGAGGGGTGGGGGGTCGACATCTCGGTGTCCACCCCCCAGCTCATCACGGCGATCGTCGAGGAGGCCGTCTCGGTGGGTTCGTTGGTGCAGCTCCTGCAGTTCGAGGGCGGCGCCTCCCACCTCGTCGAGGTCACCCTGGCGCCCGAGTCCCCTGCCGTCGGCAGCGCGATCGCTGCCCTCGGCATCCCTCGAGAGGCGGCCATCGTCGCTATCGTCCGTGACTACCGCCTCGTCGTGCCCCGGGCAGACACGGTGTTGCAGAACGGCGACGAGGTGCTGGTCCTCGTCACCCAGGACGCCGAGCCAGACGTCCGCAAGGAACTCGTCGGCGCGTAGCCCGGGCGTCGGCGAGGCACGGGCCGAGCGCGCCCAGCCCGGCTCGGACGTGTCCATGCGCGGGTTCTGCGGCGTGACGCCCGTAGCATGGGCCTCGTGGAGAGTGCCGCTTTCTTCGATCTCGACAAGACGGTGATCACCAAGGCCTCGATCGCCGCGTTCAGCGGTCACTTTCGGCGGGACGGACTCATCAAGCGGCGGACCGTGTTGCGCGCGATCGGCTCCCAGCTCCTTTACGTCCAGATGGGTGCCGACGAGAACCGGATGGTCAAGATCCGCGAGTCGATCCTGGCCCTGACAAAGGGCTGGGACCGGGACCGGGTCCGCCAGATCGTACGCGAAACGTTGCTTCAGACGGTCGAACCGCTCATCTATGCCGAGGCGCTCGAGCTGATGGCAAGCCACCACCTGGCCGGCCAGCGTGTCTACCTGGTGTCCGCCTCGCCCGAGGAGATCGTCCTTCCCATGGCCGAGCTGCTCGGTGCCGACGGGACGATCTGCTCGAGAGCCGAGGTCGACGAGGAAGGCCGCTACACCGGGCGCATGGCATTTTTTGCCGACGGCCAGCACAAGGCCGAGGCGATCACCGAGCTGGCCGCGACGGTCGGTCTCGACCTTTCGGCGTCGACCGCCTACTCCGACTCGGCCACCGACCTCCCGATGCTCGAGCTGGTCGGCCGCCCGGTCGCCGTAAACGCCGACCGGGCGCTAGCCAAGCTGGCCCGCGAGCGCGGCTGGGAGACTTGCCAGTTCACCAAGCCGGTCCGCCTGCGCGACAAGGCTGCCACTGCGGCACCGGTGATGACCAGCCTCACCATCGCCGGCGCGGCGGTGGTGCTCGGCCTGTGGGGTCGCCGCCGGAACGCCGAAGGGCACACCGAGCGGGAGACCGCGCTCGTCCGCTAGGCGGACAAGCTCAGCGTCGAGCCGGTTAGGTCTCGCGCAGCCGGCGGGCCGCGATCGCGCCCACCAAGGCGAGCAGGACGACGAGAAACAAAAGCTTCTTCATGATCGCGATGCTAACGGCCGGATCAGACGTCGTCGGCCGGGATCAGACGGTCAGCAGGTCGCGGGCGCCGGTGTCCGAGGACGGGTGACGCAGCTTGGACATCGCCCGGGCCTCGATCTGGCGGATCCGCTCACGGGTGAGGTTGAAGTGCTCGCCCACTTCCTCCAGGGTGCGGGGCTCTCCCCGATCGAGCCCGAAGCGCAGCCGGAGGATCTCCCGCTCCCGCTCGTCGAGCGGTGACAGGAGGCGACCGATTTCCTCGGGCAGCAAGGAGACCGCGGCCACCTCGAAGGGGGACTCGGCCGAGCGGTCCTCGACGACGTCACCGAGCTCGGCGTCACCGTCCTCGCGCAGCGGCTCGGAGAGGGACAGGGGCTCGGCCCGGAAGCGGAGCGCTTCGACGAGCTTGTCCTCGGGCATCTCCACCTCGATCCCGAGCTCGGCCAACGTCGCCGGCCGACCCAGCTTGAGCTCGAGGCGGGCTTGGGCCTTCTGGACCCTCGCCAGCGTGTCCCCCGCGTGGACCGGGAGGCGGATGGTCCGGCCCGTATTGGCGATGCCCCGGGTGATCGCCTGGCGGATCCACCAGGTGGCATAGGTGGAGAACTTGAAACCCTTGCGCCAGTCGAACTTCTCGACGGCGTGCATGAGTCCGAGGTTCCCCTCTTGGATGAGGTCCAGGAGGGGCAGGCCGGAGGCCTGGTACTTCTTGGCGATCGACACCACCAGGCGGAGATTGGACTGGACGAAGGTCTGCTGAGCCTGCTCCCCGTGGATCACGGCCCGGCGCAACTCGCGGCGCTTGGAGGTGGTCGTGCCCTTGGGGGCCTTGCGCAGCTCGCACTCGGCATCCCGGCCGCCCTCGATGGCCTGGGCCAGGCGCACCTCGTCGTCCTTGGTGAGCAGGGGATACTGCCCGATGTCGGTCAGATAGAGCCGTACGAGGTCTTCGTCGTCTCGTTCGATGCGTTCCTTTGCCAAGGTCTGCTCTACCCTCCGTTGACCTCCGGGCATCACCCTCGGCGCCGGGCGCAGGGGGATCTGATCCTTCGGTCGGCTCTGTCCGCCGGTCCGGCGTGACACTGGTGTGCTGCTAGTTTACCGGCGCCGTCAAGCCCTTCGACCAGGCCACGGCACCAGGCCCGGAACCACGCCGGCCTCGGCGAGCCTGGTCTCGAGGCCAATCACGGTTCGCCCGGCCGCAGCCACCGCCTCAGAGGTGCCCAGGAGCCGCTGGACCAGGGCTTCCCCTGCCACCAGGGCCTCCACCTCGTCACGGAGGATCAGCCGGAGCGCCCGGAGGGTGGGGGGCTCCGACGCCGAGGAGGCCGCCGCCTGGTGGTGGGCGTAGGAGACGATGAGCCTGGGCAGCACCACCCGGAAGAGGCCGGCCAGCGTCTCGACCGGGCCTCCGGTCGCCACCTCGTCGAGCACCTCTCGGGCCGGTGCGGGGATCACGACCAGGGCCTGGGCGTCGATCCCGCTCACCACCGGCAGCCGGTCGGCCCACAGCTCGGCGTGCCAGGCGTGCTCCGCGCTCAGAGCGTCGAGGTACACCTGGACGTCGGGAGCCATCTCCGGCCCGGTCGCGGACGACCCGGTCAGCTCGAAGAGCCGTCGCTCGATCGCGCAGTAGGCGCCCACCAGCCCCGCCGCCTGGTGGAGGTCGAGCGGGGTCGGCTCCTCGATGCCGTCGGCCATGTCGGTCAATCCCCGCTCGGAGCGGGCGGGGCCGGGTGGGTGGGGACCGGATCCTCCGCCCGGTAACGGTTGGTGATCGGCACCCGGCGATCCTTGCCGAACGCCTTCGCGGTGATGCGAACCCCGGGGGGAAGCTGGCGGCGCTTGTACTCGGCGTTGTCGACCAGCCGGACCACGGTGTCGACCACGTCAGGGTCGAACCCCTCGGCCACCATCTCGGGCTTGGTCCGGTCGCGCTCGACGTAGGCGGCCAGCACCGGGTCGAGGACCTCGTAGGGGGGCAGGCTCTGGTCGTCCCGCTGGTCCGGCCGCAGCTCCGCCGATGGGGGCTTCTCCAGCACCGATCGGGGGATCGGCTCGATCGGCGCAGGACCGGGCCGCTCGTTCCGGTACTCGCAGAGCTCATAGACCTCCGTCTTGGCGATGTCCTTGATCGCGGCGAACCCACCGACCGCGTCGCCGTACAGGGTGAAGTACCCGGTCGCGATCTCGCTCTTGTTCCCGGTAGTGAGCACGATCCACCCGTTCGCGTTGGAGACCGCCATCAACAGCAGCCCGCGCAGCCTCGACTGGAGGTTCTCGTCGGTCAGCCCATCCGGCCGGCCTCCGAGGACCGGCGTCAGCACGCCGGTCAGCGCCACGTGGGCCGGATCGAGCGGCACGACGCGGATGTCGATCCCGAGGCGAGCGGCGATCTCGAGGGCATCCGCGATCGAGCCCTCGCTCGAGTAGCGCGACGGCATGGACAGCGCGTGGACGTGCGCGGGGCCGAGCGCGTCGGTCGCGATGGTCGCGACCAACGCCGAGTCGACGCCGCCCGACAGCCCCACCACCACGTCGGTGAACCCATTCTTCACCAGGTAGTCGCGAGTGCCGAGGACCAAGGCTTCGTAGATCTCCGCGCTCGGCGAGAACTGCGAATGGATGGTCGGTCCGACCATCGGCTCTCGGACCGGGCCCGGCTCGCTCACCCGCACGATCGGCAACGTGCGGGGCCGCGACCCATTAGCCGAGCCGTCCATGACATCGACGACCACCATGTCCTCGGTGAATTGCCGGGCCGCCGCGAGCAGGAAACCGTCGCGGTCGAGGACGACGCTCGCCCCGTCGAATACCAGCTCGTCCTGTCCCCCGACAAGGTTGCAGTACGCGATCGCGCACCCGGCCTGACCTACCCGCTCCTTCAACATCGCCAGTCGCTCCCCCCATCGGCCGCGGGAGTAGGGCGAGGCGTTGATGTTCACCACCAGGTCCGCTCCGCCCACGCCGAGCCCGACCACCGGGCCCAGGGGGGACCAGACGTCCTCACAGATGGAGACGCCCACCGCGACGCCGCCGATCTCGTAGAGCACATGGGGATCGGTCCCGGGCACGAACCACCGCTGCTCGTCAAACACCCCATAGTTGGGAAGCAGGTGCTTGCGGTAGACCCCGACCACCGATCCACCCGCGCACACCGCGGCGGCGTTGGCAAGGTGTGCCGGAGGCTTGGTCCCGCCGCCGTCCGCGGTCCGCTCCGCCGAGCCGATGGGCTCACCGGTCGGCTCCACAAACCCGACGATCGCCGCACATCGAGAGGTGGCCGCGGCCACCTCCTCCATCGCGGCCACGTTGTCGGCCACGAAACGGGGCTTCATGAGCAGGTCCTCGGGCGGGTAGCCGGTGATGGCGAGCTCGGGGAACAGGCACAGATCGGCACCCACCTCCTCGGCAGAGGCAAGCGCCTTGGTGATCCGGGCGACGTTCGCGCCCAGGTCGCCCACCACGAGGTCGAGTTGGGCCATCGCCAACCGAATGGAAGGCACGGCATCAGCCTACCGGTGAGATCGCGCCGCCCAAGAGCCCAAACCCCCGCGAGCCAGAGCGCCGGTTCGGTCGGGGCCACGCCCTTGAGGTGAGAGGATTTGCCCGTGAACGCGCTTGAGGAAGGAACCGTGGCCGAGGTCGATTTCGAGAAGATCCGACGCGCCGCCAAGAGCCCCCAGGGCTTGATCCCGGTCGTGCTGCAGCACGCCGAGACCAAGGACGTCCTTTTCGTCGGGTACGCCAACGACCTGGCCCTCCAAGAGACCCTGTCCTCGGCCAAGGCCGTTCTGTGGTCGGCGTCACGCGACGAGTTGTGGCGAAAGGGAGCCACCTCGGGCGACGAACTGGAGCTGGTCGACGTCCGCGTCAACTGCGAACAGAACGCGCTCTTGTACCTGGTGCGGCCGGTGCGTGGCGGCGTGTGCCACACCACCGACGCCAAGGGCGCAACGCGAGCCACCTGCTTCTACCGCCGCGTGCCCGAGCCGACGTCGCTCGAGTTCATCCCGGGGTTCGGACCGGCCGCCTAGCGACCGCGGGCCGCTCGGCCCCTCAGATGTCGTAATACAGGGCGAACTCGTAGGGGTGGGGCCGCAACCGCACCGCGTCGGCCTCCTCGAGCCGCTTGTACCCGAGCCAGGTGTCGATGAGGTCGTCGGTGAACACCCCGCCCACCCGGAGGAAGTCGCTGTCGGCCTCGATGGCTTCCATGGCCTCCTCGAGCGAACCCGGCGTGTGCGCGATGAGCGCGAGCTCTTCGGGCGGCAGGTCGAAGAGGTCCTTGTCCACCGGGGCGGGCGGCTCGATCTTGTTCTGCACGCCGTCGAGACCGGCCAGCAACATCGCCGAGAAAGCCAGGTACGGGTTGCACGCCGCGTCGGGACAGCGGAACTCGATGCGCTTGGCCTTGGGGCTCGCCGAGTACAGAGGGATCCGGCACGCCGCCGAGCGGTTCCGCTGCGAATAGACGAGGTTGACCGGCGCCTCATAACCCGGCACCAATCGCTTGTACGAGTTAGTGGTCGGCGCCGCGAACCCGAGCACCGACCGGGCGTGCTTTAGGAGGCCGCCCACGTACCACCGCCCGATGTCGGAGAGCCCGCCGTAGCCGTCACCGAAGAAGAGCGGCTTGCCGTCCTTCCACAGCGACTGGTGACAGTGCATGCCCGAACCGTTCTCCTGGAACAGCGGCTTGGGCATGAACGTCGCGGTGTAGCCGGCCGCGACGGAGACACTCTTCACCACGTACTTGTAGACCAAGAGCTTGTCGGCCATGAGCGCCATCGAGTCGAAGCGCATGTCCATCTCGGCCTGACCGGCGGTGGCCACCTCGTGGTGCTGCACCTCCATATCGATGTTGAGCCGCTCCAACGCGAGGAGCATCTCGCTCCGGAGGTCCTGGAACTTGTCGTTCGGCGGGACGGGAAAGTACCCCTCCTGGGGTCGCATCTTGTAGCCGAGGTTCGGGTACTCGTTGTCGGTCGTGTTCCAGTGGCCCTCGATCGAGTCGACCCGGTAGGTGGCGTAGTTCACGCCCTGGCCGTACTCGACGTGGTCGAAGATGAAGAACTCCGCCTCCGGACCGAAGAACGCGGTGTCGGCGATGCCGGTCGACTGAAGGTAGGCCTCGGCCTTACGTGCGATGTGCCGTGGGTCCCGCGAATAGGGCTCGAGGGTGACCGGGTCGTGCACGAAGCAGTGGATGTTCAACGTCTTGTGCTGACGGAACGGGTCCAGGTAGGCCACGTTCGGGTCGGGCAAGAGGATCATGTCCGATTCTTGGATCTCTTGGAACCCCCGGATCGACGACCCGTCGAACCCCAACCCCTCGGTGAAGCAGCCCTCGCTCAGCTGGTGCGTCGGCACCGAGAAGTGCTGGGTCATGCCGGGCAGGTCGCAGAACCGCAGGTCGACGATCTCGACGCCTTCGTCCTTGACCAGCTTGAGCACCTCCGCTGGGGAGCGCTTGATCACGTTTCCTCCTGACTGACCCGGCATATCCGGGCGCTTCTCCGTGCGGACCGACGACGTGACCGCGATCCGGGCGCGATCGTCAAGTGGGTCCTCGGCGCCAGAGTCTGGCCCCTCACCATTTCACCGCTGTTGCCCGAATATGAACGGAGCATGAACTCGTCGACGGGTGTGCTGAACCGGGTTCGGGGCGACGGTAGCCCATCACGGGGCACCCCGCGGAGCTGGAAGACTGGTGCGGTGCAAGACCAGCGGGACTACCTGTTGCGCACCGTCGAGGAGCGGGGGATCCGCTTCGTCCAGCTGTGGTTCACCGACGTCTTGGGCACACCCAAGACGTTCAACATCACCCCGGCCGAGCTCGAGAACGCCCTCGACGAAGGCATGACCTTCGACGGCTCATCCATCGACGGGTTCAGCCGCATCCAGGAGGCCGACGTCCTCGCGCGGCCCGACGCCAACACGTTCCAACTCATCCCCTGGCACGGGCACGACGAACCGGTGGCACGCGTTTTCTGCGACATCTTCAACCTCGACCAGACGCCGTTCGACGGCTGCCCACGCCACGCGTTGCGCCGCATGCTCGATCGCGCCCGCACCGCGGGTTTCACGTTCTTCGCCGCGCCCGAAGTGGAGTACTTCTACTTCGCAGACACCGAGATCGATCCGTCGCGACCGCCAAAGCCGATCGACTCGGGTTCGTACTTCGACCTCATGGGGGCCGACCGCTCGAGCGACCTCCGCCGTCGGACGGTGCTGACATTGGAGGAGATGGGAATCCCGGTCGAGCACGCCCAGCACGAGGACGCGCCGGGGCAGCACGAGATCGACCTTCGCTACACCGACGCCCTCACGATGGCCGACACCGTCATGACGGTACGTCTTGTTGTGAAGGAGATGGCGCGCAAGGAAGACATCCACGCGAGCTTCATGCCCAAACCCCTAGCCGGTGTCCAGGGATCGGGCATGCACACACACCTGTCGCTATGGAAGGGCGAACACAACGCGTTCACCGACGCCGACGACCCCTACGGCTTGTCACCGGTCGCGAAGCAGTTCATCGCCGGGTTGCTCCGCCATGCCCGCGAGATCACGGCGATCACGAACCAGTGGGTCAACTCGTACAAGCGGCTGGTGGCCGGCTACGAGGCCCCCACCAACATCAGCTGGGCCCGCAACAACCGCAGCGCGCTGGTGCGGGTGCCGGTGGTGAAGAGCGGCAAGACCGACTCGACGCGCGTCGAGTACCGGGCCCCCGATTCCGCGTGCAACCCGTACCTCGCCTTCGCGGTGATCCTCGCGGCCGGGCTTCGAGGGGTCGAGGAGGGCTACGAGCTCCCACCGGAAGCGGACGCGAACCTCTTCGACCTCTCTCCCGATGAGCTCGCGGCCAAGAGCATCGGCTCGCTACCGATCAGCCTCAACGACGCGATCGACGAGATGGAGCGGTCCAAGCTCCTCTTGGAAACCCTGGGCGACCACGTCTTCGAGTGGTTCCTCCGCAACAAGCGGGCCGAGTGGACCGCGTACCGGGCCGAGGTCACCCCCTTCGAGCTCAACCGCTACCTGCCGGTGCTCTGAGCATGTCCCCGGCCGAGAACTCCCGCCGCCTGGTCAAGGTCGCAAGGGCCAACGAACCGTTGTTGTGCTTCCCCGACCCGATGCCGTCGGAGTGGGCGAGACCGCTGCGCGACGCCGGCTACGACCTCGTCTGCGTGTCCGGTGCCGCTGCAGCGGCGGCGGCCGAACGAGCCGGCAACGACAGCTGGACCGGCGCGATCGTCTGCGCGACCGACGACATGACCGAGGCGATCAACCTTTGTCGCCACCTCCGCCGCCGCGAGGAGCCGGTCGTCCCGTTGTTGCTCATCGTGGCCCGGCACGAGATCGCCGAGCTCAAGCTGCGCAACGACCTGTTCGACGACTTCTGCGTGGCGCCGCTGCACCCCGGCGAGCTGCCGGCGCGGGTCGAGCACCTGTTCTGGCGGACCGGCCAGCCGATCGACCAGGAGATGGTCGAGCACGGCCCGCTGGTGCTCAATCTAGAGACCTACCAGGCCGGGATCGCCGGACGGGCCCTCGACCTGACCTACATGGAGTACCAGCTGCTCCGGTTCCTGGCCACCCACCCAGGCAAGGTGTTCACGAGAGAGACCCTGCTCAACCGGGTCTGGGGTTACGAGTACTACGGCGGCGCCCGCACCGTCGACGTCCACGTCCGGCGCCTGCGGGCCAAGTTGGGCGAGGAGCACGCGCACCTGATCCAGACGGTCCGCTCGGTCGGCTATCGCCTCGGCCAGGCCGGCTGGAACCCGTCTGGGCACCGCGGACCGGAGCGGGTGAACGACCAGGGCACGTCGGGCGGTTCCGGCGAGTCTCGGGTCGCGCTGCAGCTCTGAGCCGCAGTACTTCTAGGACCTCGGGCCGACCCACGCCCACGCCGCCACCTCGACCCGGGCGCCCAGCGGGAGCCCGGCCACGGCGACCGCCGTGCGGGCCGGGCGGTGGTCTCCGAACGCCTCGGACCACGCCTCGTTGGCGGCGACATAGTCGCCCATGTCGACGAGGTACAGGGTCGCCGTCACCACGTCGGACATCCGTGCTCCGGCGTCCGCGAGCACCGCAGCGACGTTGGCCAGCGCCTGGGTCAACTCGGCGGCGGTCCCGCCGGCGACCAGCGCGGGGCCGCGCCCGCCGGTGACAATGCCGATCTGCCCGGAGGTGACCACCCAGCCACCCGCAGAGACGAACGGGGAGTAGGGGCCGACGGGCCGGCTCACCGCTCCCCCCGACGGGTGGGCCAGCGGGACACCAGGTCGTCGGCCAACCATGCCGCGGCGGCTGCCGCGGCGAACACCGCGTCCGACCCGTTCACGGGGAGGAGATCGGAGGGATGGACCGTCACCGTGATCGCGGGCGTGTCGCGGGCCGGTAGGACACCAAAGGAACGCACGGTCAGATCTTGCACCCGTCCGGCGTCGTCCACCGCCACGCCCTCGCTCCGCACCCAGCCGAGCGCCTGGTGCACCGCGCCGAAACAGTAGGAGCGCAGCGTGGTCTCGTCGAGGACCTCTCCGGCCCACACGTCGACCGCGACCCGTTCGTCCTCGTCGATCACGACTCGCGCCCGGCCCCCGCTCCGGCTGGTGACCTCGACGGGGACGCCGTGACCGACCGTGCCCGCCGCGAGTGCCCGTAGCACCGCTGTCACCACCGTCGCCTCGGCCCAACCCGCCGCGCGCAACTCGGGGGCAACCGGTGGCCCGGCCACCGGGCACCACTCCACCACCAGCCCGGGTGCCGCCGCGGCGACGGCCGACCGGTAGGGGCCGAGGTCCGACCCGGCGGGGCGAGCGACTCGCATCACGCCCGTTCCGTCGGCCAGGATCCCGATCGCGACGGGGGGACGCTTCGGGCCTCGGCGCACCACCTCTTCCCGGGTCCAGAGCGCGAGCACGGGACGCTGGTGGGCATCGGCGAGCGCCCGGGCCTCGGCGGCGACCGCCGAGTGCCGCTTCCCCCCGAAGGCCCCGCCGTTCGCGAGCGGCGACGAAGGGACGCCGCCCGGGAGGCACCAACTGGCGTCGGGTTCGAGGTACGCGGGTTCGACCCAGGTCGTCTGGAGGGTGAGCGTCCAGGTCCCCTCGGGGACCCGGACCGGATGCCGCAGCGGGACACCGCTGCGGCGCCCTTGCACCTTGGGGAGCCCCCGGCGGGCACTTCTGAGATCGTCGGCCACCGACACCGCTGCGTCGTCACGGATCGCGACCAGGGCCCCGGGTGGTGCGGTGTCGCTGGCGAACCCGCCGTTGCCCAGAACCACCGACGGACCCGACGATTGGAACACCGGCCCCTCCACCTGGGCCCGCCAACTGGCCAGGAGCGGGTCCCGGCGTGCGGCCTCGGCTCGGGCACCGGCGGCGTCGGGACCGAGCGCCCGACCGGCGGCGTCGACGATGCTCTGCCAGCCGGTGCAGCGACACAGGTGGGCCAACAACGCGGTGCGGACCGAATCCCCGTCGGACTTGGCCGGTTGTCCCGACAGCGCGGCCAGGCGCATGAGGATCCCGGGGGTACAGAACCCGCACTGGCTCGCCCCCTGGTCGGCGAACGCGTCCACCCAGCGCGATCGCAGGGCCGGGTCCATCCCTTCGACGGTGGTCACCGATCTCCCGGCGACCCGCCGGGCCGGGGTCACGCAGGCCACCCGAGGGGCGCCGTCGACCCAGACGGTGCAGCAGCCGCACTGGCCCTGAGGACTGCAGCCGTCCTTGACCGACCGGCACCCGAAGAGATCCCGCAGGACGTCCAGCAGCGAACTGCCGTCGTCTTCGAACTCGACATCGACCCCGTTCAACCCGATCGCGAGTGTCCCGCGACCGGGATGCTCGCCACCGTCGGGGAAGGAATTCAGCTGAAGGAGGACCCGCAGCCGCAGGTCCGGGTGGCGTTGGGGTTGGTGATGTGGAACCCGGCGTCGTTGAGG
>Ga0209415_10001614_pt1 | contig 43023 bp, 39 predicted proteins | sample PeaSoiSIISIP2007_FD_187696 | JGI IMG/M metagenome (GOLD analysis project Ga0209415, IMG submission 187696) | Peat soil microbial communities from Weissenstadt, Germany - SII-SIP-2007 (SPAdes) (version 2) | ecosystem: Environmental > Terrestrial > Soil > Wetlands > Peat | place: Germany...
AACCCGGGCCAACTTCGATCGCTGGACACTACAATTCATGTACGGCGATTACGCCGCGCAACCAGAGATCGGTTTCTTGAATCGGCGCGAGGAGCTTCTCACCGGAGCATCGGTCAAGTTGACGCAGAACTGGGTCCTGCTCGGCTCCGTCCGGTATGACCTTGTCGCCCACGAATTCGACCAGACCCGGTTTGGAATTGGCTATACCGACGATTGCCTGCTTGTGTCGCTGAACTTCATTACCTCGTATACTTATACCGGTACGACGCCGACGCCGAACGATACCGTCATGCTGCAGTTCAGCTTGCGCACGCTCGGCCCCAACGAGCTCAAACCGATTTCTGCCCAATTCTAAATTTCTCCATAGCGAGGTAATATCGGGTTTCACCCCGACTGGGGAGCTGGAAGGGCCAGCACGTAAGCTGCCCAGGGAGAAACAAGAAGTGATATCGCAAATCCCGCTCAGTGCCCGTTGGGAGGCCTTTGCTGCGATCATAATCGCCGCGGCGATCAATTGCGGCGTGCCATCGACCGCCCGTTCGCAACAGGTCGTCGCGTTCGTCAATGGCCAGCCGATCACGACGCTTGACGTGGAGCATCGCGGCAAGTTTATTCAGATGACCACCAAAAAGCCACCCACGCGCAGAGAAGTTCTCGACAGCCTCATCGATGAGATTTTGGAGGTGACCGAGGCCAAGCGCTTCAGCCTCGAGGTTTCCGATGCGGAGGTGAACAATTCATATTCCACCGTCGCCACCCGCATGGGCATCGACGCGGCGAAGTTGACGCAAATTCTCGTCAGCGGCGGCGCGAGCGAGGATACGCTCAAGCGCCGGCTCCGCGCGCAGATTGCGTGGTCCAATCTCGTACGCGGACGCTACAAGGCAAGCCTCGAAATCAGGGACAAGGACGTCGAAGCGCAACTCGAGCTGCATAAAACTACGGAAAAAAACGACGTGGGATATGAGTACATCATGCGGCCGGTCGTTTTTATCGTGCCACGCGGTTCCCCCGATGCCGCATACGAAGCCCGCAAACGCGAAGCCGAAGCGCTGCGCTCGCGCTTTCAGAACTGCAACGACGGTGTCGCTTTTGCGCGCGCTCTGTCGGACGTCGCGGTGCGCGAGCAGGTGTCGAAATATTCCGCCGAGCTTGCGCAGCAATTGCGTCAGATACTCGACAGCACGGCGCTCGGCCACCTGACACCGCCGGAAACGACGGCGGAAGGGGTGCAGATGTTCGCGGTTTGCGCCAAGAAAGAGACCAAATCGGACACGCCTGAAATGCGCGAAATCCGCGATCAAATGCTACAGCAGAAGTTCGGCGCGCAGGCCAAGCGCTATCTGGATAATTTGCGACGCCAGGCGATGATCGAATACAAGATGCCCGAAGACAAATAAGCGACAGAAGCGAATCGTGCAGCCATTGGCATTGACGCTTGGCGAGCCCGCCGGGATCGGTCCCGATCTTGCCCTAGCGGTCTGGCATCGACGCGGCGAACTCGACGTTCCGCGGTTCTATGTCGTTGCTGACCCGAAATTTCTCCGTCGGCGGGCCGATCAACTCGGCTTCGACGTTCCGCTTGCCATCGTCACGCCGTCGGCGGCCGCCGCGGCATTTCCGCGTGCTTTGCCGGTGGTGGCCCTCGATATGGCGGTAACCGCCGAGCCGGGCCACCCCGACCGATCAAGCGCTCCGGCCGCTATCGACTCCATTCGCCGCGCGGTCGCCGACGTGCTCGCCGGCGAAGCTGCCGCGATCGTCACCAATCCGGTGGCAAAGAACGTGCTCTACGAAGGCGGATTTGCCGAACCCGGACACACCGAGTTCCTGGCCACGCTGGTGCGGGAGGCCACGGGCAAATCGCTGCGGCCGGTGATGATGTTGTGGTCGCCGGAGCTCGCCGTCGTGCCGGTAACTATTCACCTGCCGCTAAAGGAAATCTTTTTGCACCTTTCGACCGAACTTGTGGTCGAGACCGGGCGGATCGTCGCGCGCGATCTTGCCGCGCGGTTTCGCATCCCACATCCGCGGCTTGCTATCGCCGGGCTCAACCCGCATGCCGGCGAAAACGGAGCGCTCGGTGAGGAAGACCGCACGATCGTTGCGCCGGCAGTCGCACGGCTCGTCGCGGACGGCATCGACGCGAGAGGTCCGCTGCCGGCCGATTCACTGTTCCACAAGCTAGCCCGCGCCACCTATGACGCGGCCTTGTGCATGTATCACGACCAGGCGCTGATCCCGATCAAGACGCTTGCGTTCGATCATGCCGTCAACGTCACGCTCGGGCTTCCCTTCGTGCGCACCTCGCCCGACCACGGTACCGCCTTCGATATCGCCGGCACCGGCGCGGCCGATGCGACGAGCCTCATCGCGGCGCTGCGACTGGCGGCGCGGCTTGCCATGGCGGACAGCCCGGCGCCGATTCCCGCGTCGTGAGCTTCACGCCGGACGGCCTGCCGCCGTTACGCGAAGTCATTCGCCGGCACGACCTCGCCGCCAAAAAATCCCTCGGGCAGAATTTCCTTTTCGACCTTAATCTCGCGGCGCGTATAGCCCGCGCCGCGGGAGCGCTCCCCGGCGTGACCGTGCTGGAAATCGGCGCAGGTCCCGGCGGTCTCACGCGCGCGCTGCTCGCGCTCGGCGCCGCTCGCGTGATCGCGGTGGAGCGCGACAAGCGCGCCATCGCGGCCTTGCGGGAGATCGCCGAGCATTATCCCGGCCGTCTCGAAATCGTCACCGCGGATGCGTTCACCTTCGATCCGCGGCCGCTTCTCGGGCGCAGCCCCGTGCGCATCGTCGCCAACCTGCCCTACAACATCGCAACCGCGCTGCTCGCCTCCTGGCTTACCGTCGAGCCGTGGCCCCCGTGGTATGAGGCCGCCGTGCTTATGTTTCAGCGCGAGGTCGCCAAACGCATCGTTGCCGAGCCCGGATCGAAGAGCTACGGCCGGCTGTCGGTACTGGTGCAATGGCGCTGCGAGGCGCGCATTCTGTTTGACGTCAACCGCTCGGCATTCGTACCGCCGCCAAAAGTCACTTCGACGCTGATACGGCTGCTGCCGCGGGCGAAACCGTTGCCGTGCGATCGGTCGCTCTTGGAGGCCGTAACCCGAGCGGCGTTTGGACAACGCCGCAAGATGCTGCGGCAAAGCCTGCGTTCGCTCGGCGGCGATGCTGCGGCGCTTCTGTCGGCCGCCGGCTTAAGCCCAACCGCGCGCGCCGAGGATATCTCCATCGCCGGCTTTGTATCCCTGGCGCGGGCTCTCGCCCTACGTCGCGGCGTCGGGCATGATGCGGGCGCCTGATACCGAAGACGAAACCGTCATGACCGAAATGTGCCGCCAGTCGCTCGTTGCCTATGGGCAACCCCTTTGCGGAACCGTCGTGGACTGCCCGGCGCCGCGCGGCAGCGAGGTACTGATCCGCATCGCGCGTTGCGGCGTATGCCATTCCGATTTGCATATGCAGGACGGCTATTTCTCGCTCGGCGGTGACAAGAAGCTCGACGTCAGCGCGGGACGCACTCTGCCGTTCACCCTCGGTCACGAAATTGCCGGCGTAATCGAGGGCGTGGGGAATGAAGCTTTGGGCGCAACCGTCGGCAGCCGTGTCGCGGTCTATCCCTGGATCGGATGCGGCGCGTGCGCCGCCTGCGCCGTCGGGGAGGAAAATTTATGCTCCAACAACCGGCACCTCGGCATCAGCGTCGACGGCGGCTATGCCACCCATGTCCTCGTTCCGCATCCGCGCTATCTGCTCGACTATGCGCCGCTGTCGCCAAACTTTGCCGGACCGTTGATGTGCTCGGGTTTGACCGCCTATGCGGCGCTCAAGCGTTTCACGAAACGGCCCGAGCGCGGCCCGGTGCTGCTCATCGGTCTCGGCGGTGTCGGCATGATGGGGCTGGCGATCGCGCGCGCGCTCTTTCGCACGCCGCCAATCGTCGCCGATATCGACGCCGAGAAGCGAAACGCGGCGATCGCGGCCGGCGCCGCGCAAGCCTACGATCCGTCCGATCCGCAAGCGCGTAAGGCGGTGATGGCAGCGACCGGCGGATTGCTCGCGGTCTGCGATTTCGTCGGCTCCGACAAATCGCTGCAATTCGCGACCGGCCTGCTGGCGCGCGGCGGCAAGGTGGTGGTGACGGGACTTCTCGGCGGTAACTTTTCGATCGCCGCCGCCATGTTCGGCATCAAGGCCATGACCATCGAGGGCACGCTGACCGGCACGCTCGCGGAGGCGCGCGAGCTTCTCGACCTCGTACGCGCAAAGAAGATCGCACCAATACCCACCCGCGGCCGCCCGCTCAACGAGGCGCAGGCGGCGCTTGACGATTTGCGCGCCGGCCGCGTCGTCGGCCGCACGGTTTTGACGGTTTAGGGCTTTATCGTCTCACAGCTTCGCCTGAAGCGCGCGCACGAAGCGCGACAGCCCGATCTGGCGCTCGCGTTTGAGCCGCTCCGCCGCGAGGATGGCGCGCACCTCGGCGAATGCCTCGGCCTTATCGCGATTGACGATGACGTAATCGTATTCCGGCCAGTGACTCATCTCGCCTGCGGCCTTCGCCATCCGCGAGCGGATGATGATGCTGCTATCCTGGGCGCGGCGTTTGAGCCGCCGTTCCAACTCCTTGACCGTGGGCGGCAGCACGAAGACGCTGACGAGATCGTCGCGCGCCTTCTCCCGCAACTGCTGCGTGCCTTGCCAATCGATATCGAAAAGCACGTCACGGCCGGCGTGCAATGCCTTCTCCACGGGCCGCCGCGGCGTGCCGTAGCAATTTCCAAACACTTCGGCCCATTCCAAAAGCTCGCCCGTTCGCACCATTTTCTTGAACTCGGCGATCCCGATAAAATGATAATCGTGTCCGTCGATTTCTCCGCGCCGCCGCGGCCGGGTCGTCACCGACACCGAAAGTTCGACGTTGCGATCGGACTTCAGCAGCAGGCGCGAAAGCGTGGTCTTGCCGGCGCCCGAGGGCGACGACAAAACCAGCATGAGGCCGCGCCGCGCAATTCTCCTTTGCTTTCGCCCGCCGCGCCTCATGCTCTATTCCACATTCTGCACTTGTTCGCGGAATTGCTCGACCGCAGCCTTGAGTTCCAAGCCGATATTGGTGAGTTCGACATCGTTCGCCTTGGCGCAGAGCGTGTTGGCTTCACGATTGAGCTCCTGGGCGAGAAAATCCAGCCGGCGGCCGACCGGGCCACCCTCGCCGATCAGGAGCTGCGCCTGCGCCACATGCGCCGCGAGACGGTCGAGTTCTTCGCGCACGTCAGCCTTGGTCGCGATCAGGATCGCCTCTTGATGCAACCTGTCGAGATCGAAACGATCGGATTGCGCGAGCAGCGTGGCGACCTGTTCGGCAAGCCGCGCCCGGATCGCCTCGGACCGCCGGCCGGGCGTGAGCTCGGCGCGTTGCGTCAGCGCGGCAATTTCGTCGAGCCGCGTTGCCAGCACGCGGCCGAGCGTGGCACCCTCACGGTGGCGCATGTCGGCAAGCGCGCCAAGCACGTCGGTGAAGCCCGCGGCCGCCGCCGTCTCGGCCCGGCGTCGCTCCTCTTCATCTTCCTCCGCGTCGCCGACCTCCATCACACCCTTGAGCGCGAGCAGTCCGTCGAGCGTCGGCGGCGATGCCTCGATGCGCGGTGCGAGTTGGCGCATGGTCGTCAAAATCGCCTCGAGTACGGCCGTGTTGATGCGCACCGTCGGTGCGATGCCGGTGCGTTCAATCGTGAGGTTTGCCTGAAGTGAACCGCGCGCCAGCCGCTCAGCGGCCAGGGCACGCACCGTGGGCTCGATCGCATCCCAGCCGGGCGGCAGGCGCAGCCGCAGATCGAGACCCTTGCCGTTGACCGATTTGACTTCCCAGGCCCAGGCATAGGAGCCACTGACGCCGTGGCCGCGAGCAAATCCCGTCATGCTCGACAGCGCCATGAAACGCGATCCCGATGCCGAATTGCGAAAATCGCGCCGAACTTAGCGGCGGGTTGTTTCGGTCACAAGAGCGATCACGTCATCGAGCCGGCCTAGCCACGGCAAAAAGACCGGGGCTAATGCGTTGTCTGCGTGGTCTGGTTGCGATGGCTTGGGGCGCGGTGCGGCTGCTGGGCCGGAGCCGAGGCAGCAGGCACAGCTTGCGGTGGCGGTGGCGCCGGTTGAACGTCGGCAGGCGCCTGATCCTTCTGATCGAACTCGACCGAACGCAACCGCGCGACGTTCTTCTGATGTTGCTCGTAAGTCTCCGCAAAGGCATGGCCGCCGGTGCCGTCGGCCACGAAATAAAGCTCCCGTGTGCGCGCCGGATTGGCGGCGGCTTCGAGTGAAGCGCGGCCCGGATTGGCGATCGGTCCCGGTGGCAATCCGTCGATCTGATACGTGTTGTAGGGTGTCGCTTGATCGATCTCGCTCTTCATGATCGGCCGGCCGAGCATGCCCTTGCCGCCGACCAGCCCGTAAATGATGGTCGGGTCTGATTGCAACCGCATCTTCTGTTTCAGGCGGTTGACGAACACTGCGGCGACGCGCGTGCGCTCCTCCGGCTTGCCGGTCTCCTTCTCGACCAGGGAAGCGAGGATGACGAGCTGGTCGGGCGTCTTGATCGGCAGATCGGGAGAATGGCGGTCCCATATCTCCTTGAGCACGCGCTGCTGCGCCTGTTCCATGCGTTGGATTATCTGCTCGCGTGTCACGCCGCGGGTGAAATTGTAGGTGTCGGGCAATAGCGTGCCTTCGCGCGGAATTTCCTTGATGTTCCCCGTCAGGGTGTCGTCGTCGAGGAGCCGCGCCACGATCTGCTCGGAGGTCAAGCCTTCCGGAACGGTGAACTGGTGCGCCACGACCCGGCCTTCGACGATGGTCGCGACCACGTCGCGTATGCTGGCATGCGCCTTGAACTGGTATTCGCCGGCCTTGAGACCTTCGCGCGCCTTGAGCACAAGCACGCCGCCGACGAAGACCCAGGGTTGGTCGATGACGCCGTCGCGCACGAGGACATCGGCGATATCGCGGATGCCGGAGCCGCGCGGAATATTGACGACGCGATCGTCCGGGAGTGGTCCGGGCGCGTCAAAACGCTGCTTGCCGATCACGAGTGCGATGCCGGCCATGATCGCCAGGAGCACGAAAATGCTGATGATGGCGTTGCCGATGACAACGAAAGGATGCCGCGCGCTCTTAGAGCGCCGGGTCGGGATTTCGACTGTATCCGGCTCGATCGCGGTGCGGGGGCTGCGCGGCGTGATGGGTTTGGGACTCTTCGAACTCATAGGAACCGCACTCATCCCATTCACCTGCCGTTCCGAGAGCGGCGGATATGGTTCGCCCGCGCCCGGCACGGCTCTGCCGGTCTCTTTGGAATATGGCACAGATCCACGCGTCGATCCGCGCTCACTTTGCGCAGGACGGGCGGCAGACGCCGCGGCTGGCGGGCGCGGGCGCGCCGCTGCAGCCGCCGTCCGCGGAGGCGGAGCTGCCGGCGGCCGGCCGCTGCCGTTGGGCGGTGGTTCGGATCCGGTCACCGCCGCATGTCCCCTTTTGCTCGACGCATGATCAGTGAAAAGCTAAGTCCCCCTCAGCAAACCAAGACTTGCTGAATTCTCCCGCGGCGCCCGTGGCTAGGATAATGGGCCCGCAGTGAATTGCAGGCGAGTGCGGAGCAAATATGGCGGAATGGTGATCGACGGCATTAGTCCGGCATCCGGCGAAACACGATCGAAGCATTGGTCCCGCCGAAACCAAATGAATTCGACAGCACGATATTGACGGAACGCTTGCGCGGCTTGTGCGGCACAAGATCGAGCGCGGTGGCGACTGAGGGATTGTCGAGGTTGATCGTCGCCGGCACCACCTGATCGCGAATTGCGAGCAGGCAAAAGATCGCCTCAACCGCGCCGGCGGCGCCGAGCAAATGACCCGTCGAAGACTTTGTCGACGACATGCTGATATTGGCCGCGGCGTTGCCGACCAACCGCTCGACGGCTTTGAGCTCGATCTCGTCACCAAGCTGCGTCGACGTGCCGTGGGCGTTGATGTAATCGACCTCGCCTGCCGAAATGTCGGCACGGCGCAGCGCGGCCTTCATGCAACGCAGCGCGCCGTCGCCATCTTCCGCCGGGGCGGTGACGTGGTACGCATCGCCCGACAGGCCGTAACCGATGAGTTCGGCATAGATGCGTGCGCCACGCCGCTCGGCGTGTTCGTATTCCTCGAGCACCACGGCCCCCGCCCCTTCGCCCATCACGAATCCGTCGCGATCCCGGTCGTATGGTCGCGACGCGCGCTGCGGCGTCTCGTTGAATCCGGTCGATAGCGCCCGCGCGGCCGCAAATCCGGCGAACGATATGCGATTGACCGGCGATTCAGCGCCGCCGGCCACCATCACGTCGGCATCGCCGAGCGAGATCAGCCGGCCGGCATCGCCGATAGCATGAGCGCCGGTCGAGCAGGCGGTGACCACGGCATGATTGGGCCCTTTCAGCGAGTGGGCGATCGATACATAGCCGGATGCAAGATTGATAATGCGGCCGGTGATGAAGAACGGCGACACGCGGCGCGGACCGCGGTCGCGCAACAGCAGCGCCGTTTCCGCGATGCCTTCGACACCGCCGATGCCGGAGCCGATCATGACACCGCTGGTGATCTGGTCTTCATACTCGAGCGGATGCCAGTCAGCGTCGTCGAGCGCCTGCTTGGCCGCACCCATGGCAAAGAGGATGAAGTCGTCGACCTTGCGTTGGTCCTTCGGCTCCATCCATTGATCGGGGTTGAAGGTGCCGTCCGAGCCGTCCCCGCGGCCAACCTGCCCGGCAATCTTGCTGGGAAGATCCGAGACGTCGAATTTTTCGATTCGGCTAATTCCGCTTTGTCCGGCGAGCAGACGTTGCCATGTGGGCTCGACCCCGCAAGCGAGCGGCGTCACCATGCCAAGGCCCGTGACGACGACGCGTCTCATCATCAGCTCTCCGGGCTGACGCTGCGGCTGATGCCGTGTCGGTGAACCCTGCTGGCTGGGTCGTCTGCCCGACCGCGATGCGGCACGGGCATCACGTGTGGCCGCCTATGCGGTACGGCAGGATAACTCCGGCGATCAGCTCTTCGCGTTCTTTTCGAGGAACTTGATGGCGTCGCCCACGGTGAGAATGGTTTCGGCGGCATCGTCGGGAATTTCGCAACCAAATTCCTCCTCGAAGGCCATGACGAGCTCGACCGTGTCGAGACTGTCGGCACCGAGATCGTCGATGAAACTGGCGTTTTCAGTCACCTTGTCGGGCTCGACGCCGAGGTGCTCCACGACGATCTTCTTCACCCGCTCGCCAATATCACTCATCGTTTCCAACCTCTTCTTTCAGCGCGACCCGATCAATTATATCTCGGCCTCGTCTACGTTTCGTAACTCTCGGGCGACGGACCGCGGGTCGACAGCGATCAGAGGCGGACATTCGGCCCCCGCGCTCCGGCTTTTCGGCTCCCCCAGCCAAGTCTGGGTCCGGTTACCACACTTCATTCGCGTTGACCAGCGCGGCCCCGCAACGGCGGCGCGCTGTATCGCCTTCAAATCATGGCCATTCCGCCATTCACATGCAACGTCTGTCCGGTCACATAAGCGGCCTCGTTCGCCGCCAAAAATGCAACCGCGGCGGCCACCTCTTCAACTGTGCCGGCGCGGTTTGCCGGGATCTTGGCGAGGATAACCTCACGCTGCTTGTCGTTGAGCCTGTCGGTCATCGGCGTGACGATAAATCCGGGCGCAACGCAATTGGCGGTCACGCCGCGCTTTGCATATTCCTGCGCAATCGACTTGATCATGCCGGTAATGCCGGCTTTGGCGGCAACGTAATTGGCCTGCCCGGGATTGCCGGTCGTCCCCACGACCGAGGTGATGGCGATGATGCGACCGAAACGGCGGCGCATCATGCCGCGGACGGCCGCGCGCGCCAGGCGAAACGTGGCTGAGAGGTTGACGGTGATCACCTGGTCCCATTCCTCGTCGCGCAGTTGCACGAAGAGGTTGTCTTTCGTCACTCCGGCATTGGCGACGAGAATGTCGAGTTGGCCCATTGCTTCTTCGGCGCGCGAAACCAGGGCATCGGTTTCGGCGGCGTCGGCGAGATTGCAAGGCAGCACGTGGACGCGCCGACCGAGATCGGCGGCAAGCCGGTCAAGGACTTCGCGCCGGGTACCGGAGAGCGCGACCGTGGCACCTTGCGCGTGCAGGACGCGGGCAATGCCGCCGCCGATCGCGCCGGTGGCTCCCGTAATCAAAGCGGACTTCCCGGTGAGTTCAAACATGACTTCCTCGCGAACGCGCTAACCTTAAACGTGAGCGGCCTTAAATCGAGCGATGTCTTCGGGCGCACCGATCGAAGACGCACTGGCCGTTTCGGCAATGCGCTTGATCAGGCCGGTCAGTACTTTGCCGGCGCCGACCTCATAGAACACGGTCACGCCAGCCCGCGCCATGAACAGCACCGATTCACGCCAGCGAACCGTGCTGGTCACCTGCTGGACCAGCGAACGTACGATGCCGGCAGGATCCTTGATCGGCTCGGCGAGCACGTTTGCGACCAACGGCACGCTTGGCGGCGCGACTGAGACCCGCCCGAGCGCGTCCGCCATGGCGTCCGCCGCTGGCTGCATCAGCGCGCAGTGGAACGGCGCGGAAACCGGCAGCATCATCGCCCGCTTGACGCCGTGGGCTTTGGCGATTTCGACCGCGTGCTCGACCGCGAGCTTCGCGCCCGACAATACGACCTGTCCACCACCATTATCGTTTGCGGCCGCGCATACGCCGCCGGCGGCGGCTGCGGCTTCGGCGGCGATCGCCTTCGCCGCTTCAAGCTCGACGCCGATGAGCGCAGCCATGGCGCCGGCACCGACCGGCACCGCCTTTTGCATGGCGCGACCGCGGATGCGTAAGAGCCGTGCCGCGTCGGCAACAGCGAGCGATCGCGCGGCGGCCAGGGCCGAATATTCTCCGAGCGAATGCCCCGCCACAAAAGCCGCGTCGCGCGCAAGATGGAGACCGGCCTCGGCCTCGAGGACCCGCAAGGCGGCGAGCGAGACGGCCAGCAGCGCCGGTTGGGCGTTCTCGGTCAGCGTCAATGTTTCCGCCGGCCCATTCCACATCGTTTCGCTGAGCTTTTCGCCGAGCGCATCGTCGACTTCTTCGAAGAGGCCACGCGCCGGCGCAAAAGCATCCGCCAGTGCCTTGCCCATGCCGACCGCCTGACTGCCCTGGCCGGGAAAAACGAAAGCCACTGCCATGCTTTGCCCCTTAAGGAGGGGCGAAAGATACCCCGATCCACGGCGTGTCAAGGGAAGCCTGCCTGAGCCCTAGGCTGTCGGTCGTTGGCGAAACCGCCTATCAGTCTTGCCTTTCCGGGCGGCCCGCGTATAAGGCCAGCTTTTCCGCTCTACCCCGGCCGGGGGCTGAACGGACGGCCGTGTCCACTCAGAGTGGCGCGGTAGGACCAGGCGGTCCGGCGTCCCGTGTTCCCGCCTTCAGAGCATTCGAGCCTTTCCCGAAGGGTTCGAGGGGCTTAGCGCCGGGAGCGAGCGAAGACCAGGAAGGAAAGGGCATCGATGTCGCTCTACGAGCACGTCTATCTTGCGCGCCAGGACGCTAGCGTGCAGCAGGTGGAGGAATTGACCGCGCATTTAAAGAGCGTAATCGAAGGAATGGGGGGCTCGGTCGCCAAGACCGAATATTGGGGTGTGAAATCCCTTTCCTATCGGTTGCGCAAGAACCGCAAGGCGCACTTCACGCTCCTAAACCTCGATGCGCCTGCCGCCGCCATCAACGAAATCGAACGGCTCGAGCGCCTCAACGAAGACGTCTTGCGCTATCTGACGATCAGGGTCGAGGGGCATGAAGAAGGGCCGTCCGCCATGATGCGCAGAGTGGAGCGCGACCGCGACCGTGACGACCGCCGGGGTGATCGCGGCGACAGGTTTGACCGCGGCGACAGAGGCGACCGAGGGGACCGTCCGCGCGATCGGCGGCCGCGCGAGGTCGCTGACGAAATTGATGTGCCGACGGCGCTGGCAAGCGAGGAATAACCATGGCCATGTCACCGCAATCCGGCGGGGGTCGCCGTCCGTTCTTCCGCCGCCGCAAGAGCTGTCCGTTCTCGGGCGCCAACGCGCCGAAGATCGACTACAAAGATGTGAAACTGCTGCAACGCTTCGTCTCGGAGCGCGGCAAGATCGTTCCGAGCCGCATCACGGCGGTCTCGGCAAAAAAGCAGCGCGAACTCGCCCAGGCGATCAAACGCGCGCGCTTTCTCGGCTTGCTGCCCTATGTGATCCGCTGAGCAAGGAGGCGTCGCAATGGAAGTGATCCTGCTCGAACGAATACCCAGATTAGGTCAGATGGGCGAAGTGGTGCGCGTCAAGGACGGCTTCGCGCGCAATTTCCTGTTGCCGCGCGGCAAAGCGCTGCGCGCCACAGCGGAAAATCGCATGCGTTTTGAAACCATCAAGAGCGAGCTCGAAGCGCGTTCGCTGACGCTCAAAGGCGAAGCGGGTCAAATCGCCGGAAAGCTTGACGGCAAGAGCTTCACTGTCGTGCGACAGGCGTCGGAAGCGGGACAGCTTTTCGGTTCGGTTTCGCCGCGCGACCTCGTCAGCCTGCTCGCGGCCGGCGGCTTTAACGTCACCCGCAATCAGATCGCGCTCAACACGCCGATCAAGGCAATCGGCCGTCACAACGTCGCCATCGCGCTCCATCCAGAGATCGAGACATCGATCACGGTCATCGTCGCCCGCAACAACGAGGAGGCCGCGCGCATCGAGCGCGGCGAGGACGTGACGCAGCTGCGCCAGGAACCGTCGGCCGAAGAAGCCGCCGTCATTGGCGCGGAGGCGTTCTTCGAGCCGGAGGCCGTGGAATCTCTGCGAGCGCGCGAGGGCGAGGAGCAGGAGCCGGCCGAAGGTGCTCCGCCGGCGGAAAACAGCTAACGCAGAGATTTTGTCAGTCGGGCACGTTGTCGCGCGGCACCGGGGCATTATCGGCCGGTTCGCCCGAAGCGGCAGCGGCCGGGGCGACGGCACTCGGCGAGGGGCTCGGATTATTGTCGTCGCTTGGCGTATCGGCGGAAGCGGGCTCGGTCACGACCGGCGCAGACACGTGGGCGGCCGCGGCAGGTTCTTGCGGCGGGAACGGCGTTTTTGGCTCCTTGTGCCGACCTCGGCTCGCTGTTGACGGACGCTCGCGCTGGCCGGCCTCGGGCACGACGATTGAGCGGAGGATGCTCGGTCGCCCGCCGGTGCCAGTGTCGTCCTTCGGCTTTGCTGCCTCATGCGTTGGCCGCTGCGGCTTCCCATCGGCGGGTTTACCGTCCTCGGGCTTTGCCGCTTGCTTGGCTTGATGCTTCGAAGGCTTGGGCTCTGCAGGTTTGGGCTCTGCGGGCTTGGGCCCTTCAGTCGAGGCGCTGGCACGCTGCGCCGCCGGCTTTTGCCCGTGACCTGCCGACGTCCCAATCGGCTCGCCTCCGCGCCCGCCCATGATGTAGGCCGCAAGAGCCGCCGCCTGTTGCGCATTGGTCGTGTAATGCTCGTCCAGGAAATTCGTCAGCGCCGCGGCATTTTTGCCCTTACTCAGGCCATGCGCCTCCTTGTGGCACTCCGCGCATGCGCTGGCGAAGATTTGCGAGGCCGACTTGCCCTGATCGAGGTTGGTCTGGGCATGCGCCAACGCCGGAGCCAGCGCTGCAAGCAGTCCGATCATGGGCGCGAAACAACGGGTCACCCTCAACTCCTCAAATCATCGCCGTTCTGGCCCGGCATCCTTACCCCAAACCCCAAATCCGGCCAAATACCAAGGCCTTCGGACGAGGCGCCCGGGAAGAAGCCATCTCCGGACGCATTGCTGGTCAATGAGGATTTTGTTTTAATGACGGCAAGCGGACACTCGCGGCCGGCACCGTCGATCGCGTCGGCTCGGCTGGCGGGTGCTCGGGGCGATTGACGCGTCGAATCGCCGTTTTGGTGCGGGGCGCATTGTGGGGCGTGGAGACGGCCGTGGATCGGGTGCTTTCGATATTCTTGCGACGGTTTATCCGCCAGGGGTCGTTTACGGTCACGACAGCGGCGGGCAACACCTACACGTTTGGCGACGGCAGCGGCGCGCCGGTAGCCGTGCGCTTTACCAATGCAAGGTCGCAGCGCGGGGTGTTGCTCAATCCCGAGCTCAGAATGGGCGAAGCCTATATGGATGGCTCATTCGTCGTCGAGCAAGGCTCTATCGCGGATGTCCTCGCCATTCTGCTGCGGCAAGAACACATCGCCCCACCCACTTGGGCACTGCCGTGGCGACTGGCACGCTACTTGTTCCGGCGCCTGCAGCAGTTCAATCCGCGGTCGCGGTCACGGCGCAATGTCGCGCACCACTACGACCTCGATGGCAGGCTTTACGCTCTCTTCCTCGACGCCGACCAGCAATATAGCTGCGCTTATTTCGAGTCTCCGGACCAATCGCTCGACGATGCCCAACTGGCCAAACGACGCCACCTGGCGGCGAAGCTTCTGGTCGCACCGGGCGCGCGCGTTCTCGATATCGGATGCGGTTGGGGAGGGCTCGCCCTCTATCTCGCCGAGATCGCCGGCGCTCATGCCACGGGCATCACGCTGTCGCAGGAGCAATACGTCCGGGCGCAGCAGCGGGCGCACGAACGCGGCCGGGCGAACGACGCGATTTTCCGGCTTGAGGACTATCGCGACGTCACCGGCAGCTTCGATCGTATCGTGTCGGTCGGCATGTTCGAGCATGTCGGCGTCGGCTTTTATGACGCCTTCTTCCGCAAAGCGGCCGCGCTCCTCGATGATGACGGCGTCTTTCTCTTGCACACGATCGGCCGCAGCGGCCCGCCGAGCGTTACCAATCCGTGGATCGCCAAATATATATTCCCGGGCGGCTACATCCCCGCCCTCTCCGAGATACTGCCCGCGATCCAGCGCACCCGGCTGGTGGTGACCGACGTCGAAATCCTGCAACTGCACTACGCCGAGACGCTCAAGGCCTGGCGCGAACGCTTTCTCGCCCACCGTGAAGACGTCGAACGGCTCTACGACGCGCGCTTCGTGCGCATGTGGGAGTTCTATCTGGCATCCTCGGAAATGGCGTTTCGCGAAAGCGATATGATCGTGTTCCAGATCCAGATGGCCAAGCGCAAGGGCGTCGTGCCGCAAACCCGCGATTATATCGGGCGCGAGGAAGCGCGGCTGCGCGCCGTCGAAGCCGGCTATTCCGAGCCGCTGCGACTCGCGGGCGAATAATTCGGCGGCGTCCGCCGCCGAAAGGCGCCCGTCAAGAGCCGATCGGAAGTATCACGCTTTCCGCCGCGGCATTCAGTGAGTAGCGGGGAAAGCCGCAATCAGCGTTTCCCATCGCGCCCGCGCTCGACTATCGACGATGGGCTCGGGGTTGCGTGCAACGGTTGCGAACGCGCTGACAGAACCCCTGTCGTTGAGTGATCCGGCGATGTTGAGTGACCGCAAAATAGCCACACGCAAATTTCCTGATCCGGACCATGGCCGTATTCGATTCGACCGCTCGCAAGCAGCCTCCCGCGGAACCGACGTTCCGCGCGCCGCCGCACAATATCGAGGCCGAGCAGGCGTTGCTGGGGGCGATCCTCGTCAATAACGAAGCGTTTTATCGCGTCTCCGATTTCCTTGAGGCGAAGCACTTCCTCGAAGCGATCCATCAGCGCATCTACGAGCTTGCCGGCGGCCTGATCCGCGCCGGAAAACTGGCGACCCCGGTGACGCTCAAGACGTTTCTGCCGGCCGATCTCGATATCGCCGGGCTTAACGTCAACCAATACCTGGCGCGGCTTGCCGCCGAGGCCACTACCATCATCAATGCCGAGGATTACGGCCGCACCGTTTACGACCTTTCGATCCGCCGCGACCTGATCACGATCGGCGAGGATATGGTCAACCTCGCCTACGAAGCGCCAGTCGAGGCGACCCCGCAAAGTCATATCGAAGACGCCGAGCGCAAGCTCTACGAGCTCGCCGAAACCGGACGCTATGAATCCGGCTTCAAGCGCTTCGCCCAGGCGCTCACCACGGCGGTCGACATGGCGGCCCACGCGTATCAGCGCGACGGCAGCCTCTCGGGACTGGCCACCGCGCTGACCGATCTCGATGCCAAGATGGGCGGACTGCAACCCTCCGATTTGATCATCCTCGCCGGCCGCCCCGGCATGGGGAAGACCGCGCTTGCCACCAACATCGCCTACAATGTCGCCAAGGCCTGGTCGGGTGACGTGCGCGCCGACGGGCATATGGCGACGGTCAACGGCGGTATTGTCGGCTTCTTCTCGCTGGAAATGTCGGCCGAGCAGCTCGCCACCCGCATCATCTCCGAGCAGACCGGCATCCCCTCGAACAAGATCCGGCGCGGCACCATTGACGAAGCCGATTTCGAGAAGATCAAAGACGTCTCGATCGAGCTGCAGAACCTGCCGTTCTATGTCGACGAGACCGGCGGTCTCTCGATCGGGCAATTAGCCGCCCGCGCGCGGCGGCTCAAGCGGCAGCGTGGTCTCGATCTGCTGGTGATCGATTACATTCAACTCCTGCAAGGCTCGACTCGCCGTTCGAGCGAGAACCGCGTGCAGGAAATCACGGAAATCACCACCCGCCTCAAAGCGCTCGCCAAGGAGCTCAACGTTCCCATCCTCGCGCTGTCGCAATTGTCGCGGCAGGTCGAGGGCCGCGAGGATAAACGGCCGCAGCTGTCGGATTTGCGCGAATCCGGCTCGATCGAGCAGGACGCCGACGTGGTGCTGTTCGTTTTCCGCGAAGAATATTACCACCAGATGCGCAAACCGACGGAAGCAAACCGGGAAAAGTTCGCCGAATGGCTGGCCGAGGGCGAGCGGGTCGAGGGCAAGGCCGAGCTGATCATCGGCAAGCAGCGCCACGGCCCAACAGGCACCGTCGAACTGCAATTCGACGCCGCTGTTACCCGCTTCGCCAATCTCGATTCCGCGCACCGGTCAAGCTATTAAGCCGCCGCCCGTCCCCCGGCTTTACCGCCGCCGCACCGCCGGTCATAAGGCGGCCATGGCATTCGCAGAACCGCTACCCGAGTCGGCCGGTTTGCCGACCGATCCCGAGACCGGCGGCACGCTGACCATCGATCTCGATGCCGTCGAGGCCAATTGGCGTGCCTTGGCGCACAAACTCCTCACCGTCGAATGCGGCGCCGTGGTCAAGGCCAACGCTTATGGCCTCGGGCTCGAGCCGGTTACCGCCAAGCTCGTCAAGGCCGGGTGCAAGACGCTTTTCGTCGCCGACCTTGCCGAAGCGCGTCGCGCGCGCACCCGCGCCCGCGAAGCCTCGATCTACGTGCTCAACGGATTTACGCCCGAGGCCGGCTCGGCTTTTGTCGAGCTTGACGCGCAGCCGGTCATCAACAGCACCACGGAGCTTGCGGAGTGGGACGCTTTCGTCGCCACGCAGAACCGGCGTGTCGGGGCGGCCATTCATGTGGACACCGGCATGAACCGGCTCGGCATTTCGCCCGACGAAGCCGCGGCGCTGGCGCCGCGCTTGCAGCACGAAAATCACGGCATCACCTTGTTAATGAGCCACCTTGCCTGCGCCGAAATTGCCGATCATCCGCTCAATGCCAGCCAAATCCGGCTCTTCCGCGAGCTGCGCATGCTCTATCAGGGCGTCCCGGCATCGCTCGCCAATTCCTCCGGGATCTTTCTAGGCGACGCGGCGTATTTAGATATGGCAAGGCCCGGCGCCGCCCTGTACGGCATCAATCCCACGCCCGGCGCCGCCAATCCGATGCACGACGTCGTCGAATTGACTGGGCGCATTCTGCAAATACGAAAAGTGCCGGAAGGCGAGACCGTTGGTTATGGCGCCACATGGACGGCACGACGCTCCTCACGGGTGGCGGTAGCCGCCTGCGGCTACGCCGACGGCCTCATGCGTGCCGCAAGCGGCACCGGCCGCAAGCAAGGCGGGATGGCCATTATCGCCGGCCAGCGCTGCCCCATCGTCGGGCTTATTTCCATGGACTTGACCTGCATCGACGTCACCGACCTTGGCGATGGGCTGGTCCGCCGCGGCGACGTCGCTACATTCATCGGCAAGGATATCCCCGTGGACGAGGTCGCCGCATCGGCGGGGACAATCGGCTATGAAATCCTGACACGGCTCGGCCCGCGTTGCCATCTCGTCTATCGTGGCGGCTAGGACAAGAGGAAGCGAGACCAAGGTCCATAGCGATGGTTGCACGCGCACAAACCTTCGTTTGCCAGAATTGCGGAGCCGCTGCCCCGCGCTGGGCCGGCCGCTGTGAAGCCTGCGGCGCGTGGAACACGCTGGTCGAGGAAGGCGCGGCGACGCCGGCCCGCTCCTCGCGCAAGGGCCGGCTGTTCGTCATCGAGCCGCTGCAAGGGCAAACGCGGGAAGCGCCGCGGCTTGCCTCCGGTGTGGCCGAATTCGATCGCGTCACCGGCGGCGGATTGGTGCGCGGCTCGGTACTGCTGCTCGGCGGCGACCCGGGCATCGGCAAGTCCACGCTGTTGCTCGAGGTCGCGGCAGCCTATGCGCGCAACAAACACCGCGCGGTGTACATCTCCGGCGAGGAGGCCGTCGCCCAGGTGCGGCTGCGCGCCGAACGACTCGGTCTTTCCGACGCGACGGTCGAGCTCGCCGCCGAGACCTCCGTCGAAGACATCGTGGCGACGCTGTCGCAAGGGCAGACGCCGCAGTTCCTGGTCATCGATTCGATCCAGACCATGTGGACGCAATCCGTCGACGCCGCGCCGGGCACGGTCACTCAGGTGCGCGGATCGGCGGGCGAGCTGATCCGCTTCGCCAAGCGTAGCGGCGCGGCGGTGATGCTGGTCGGCCACGTCACCAAGGACGGACAGATCGCCGGCCCGCGCGTCGTCGAGCACATGGTCGACGCCGTGCTGTCGTTCGAAGGCGAAGGCTCGCAGCAATTCCGCATCCTGCGCGCGATCAAGAACCGCTTCGGCCCCACCGACGAGATCGGGGTGTTCGAGATGACCGGCGCGGGACTGCGCGAGGTCGCCAATCCGTCGGAGCTTTTTCTCTCCGAACGCGAACTCGGCAGCGCCGGCACCGCAGTCTTTGCCGGGATCGAGGGCACGCGGCCGTTGCTGGTGGAAATACAGGCCCTCGTTGCGCCGACCTCGCTTGGCACGCCGCGCCGCGCCGTCGTCGGCTGGGACCCGAGCCGCCTGTCCATGGTGCTCGCCGTGCTCGAAGCTCACTGCGGCGTTCGTCTCTCCGGCCACGACGTCTACCTCAACGTCGCCGGTGGATTGCGCATCACTGAGCCGGCAGCCGACGTCGCCGCCGCAGCTGCACTGGTGTCGTCGCTGGCGCACGCACCGTTGCCGGCGGACGCGGTTTATTTCGGCGAAGTTTCGCTATCGGGCGCGGTACGGCCGGTGGCGCAGACCGCCGCACGGCTCAAGGAAGCGCAAAAACTCGGCTTTGCCCGGGCGGTCGTGCCTGAGGCCGCGCGCAATGAGGCCCCGGAGGGCTTTATCCTTTCGACCATCGGCACACTTGCGAATCTCGTCGTCGACATCGCCCGAGACGGCACGCCGGCGCTCAGGCGCGTCGGCCGTCAGGAGGCGTGAGCGGGAACCCGCATCCCGTTTGCGACGCGATTTGCGGGGCATTGTTAACGCTGGATAACGAGGCTGTTGAGCGCATGAGAAGGCGGATGACGCCGCCGCCCGGCCCGGCTATACACGCGGCGGGCCGAGGCTTCGCCCGCCTGAGCATGCCGTCGAATCGGGCGGAATCAGCGGACTAGCAGAGACCATGCCGATTACCCTGCTCGATATCGTCCTCATCGTGGTGATGCTGATATCCGGGCTGCTGGCGATGGTGCGCGGCTTTATGCGCGAGATCCTTTCGATCATCGCCTGGGTACTGGCCGCGGGAGCGACGCTCTACTCCTATGCCAAGCTTTTGCCGCTCGCCAAGCAGTACTTCAACAACGATATCGTGGCTACCGTCGCCGTGATCGCCGGCGTATTCCTGATCACGCTGCTGGTCGTCTCGGTCCTGACCGTCCGCCTCTCCGACATGGTGCTCGACAGCCGCGTGGGCGCTCTCGATCGCACGCTCGGCTTCTTATTCGGACTGGCGCGTGGCCTCGTGATCGTCGTCGTGGCGTTCATATTCTTCACCTGGCTCGTGCCCGATCGCAGCCAGCCGGAATGGGTCAAAAGCGCGAAATCCCGCGTCGTCCTGACCGGGACCGGACAATGGCTGATGTCCATGTTGCCGGAAGACCCAGAAAGCACCATCTTGAAGAGGTTGAAGCGGCCGCGGCCGGAAGAAACCGACACGCCCGACAGCCCACCGGATCAGCACAGCGAATTGCCCGGGGCGAAAGGAACGGTGCATTGAGATGATCGCAGGACGCCAATCATGACAGAGCCTGCCCTTCTCGATCTCGACGACGACCGGCTACGCGAAGAATGCGGGGTGTTCGGCATCTTCGGTCATCCCGATGCGGCCGCGATCACGGCGCTCGGCCTGCACGCTTTGCAGCATCGCGGCCAGGAGGCCGCCGGCATTGTCTCCTTCGACGGCTCGCGCTTTCACTCCGAGCGCCGTCTCGGCCTGGTCGGCGACGCCTTCTCCCGGCGCGAGGTGATCGATCGGCTGCCGGGCAATGCCGCGGTCGGGCACGTGCGCTATTCAACGACCGGCGAGACCATTCTGCGCAACGTGCAGCCGCTGTTCGCCGAGCTCAATGCCGGCGGCTTTGCCATCGGCCATAACGGCAACCTCACCAACGGCCTTACGCTGCGGCGGCAACTGGTGCGCGAAGGCGCTATGATGCAGTCGACGACGGACACAGAAGTGATCCTTCATCTCGTCGCGCGCTCGCATCGCAACCGCTTCGTCGACCGCTTCATCGACGGTTTGCGCGTGCTCGAAGGCTCCTATGCCTTTGTCGGACTCACCAATAAAAAACTGGTCGGCGCCCGCGACCCGCTCGGCATCCGGCCGCTGGTGCTCGGCAAGCTGGACGGCTGTCCGATCCTCGCCTCCGAGACCTGCGCGCTCGACATCATCGGCGCCCAATACGTGCGCGACGTGGAGAACGGCGAAGTTCTCGTCTTCGACGAGGACGGCGCGCATTCGATTAAGCCGTTTGTGCCGATGCCGCCGCGCCCCTGCATCTTCGAGTACATTTATTTCTCGCGGCCCGATTCGATCATCGGCGGCCGCAGCGTCTATGACGTACGCAAGACCTGCGGCGCGGAACTCGCGCGCGAGGCGCCCGCCGCCGCTGACGTGGTGATTCCGGTTCCCGATTCCGGCGTGCCGGCGGCGATCGGATACGCGCAAGCCTCCGGCGTTCCCTACGAGCTCGGAATCATCCGCAACCATTATGTCGGACGCACCTTCATCGAGCCGACGCAACATATCCGGCAACTCGGCGTTCGCCTCAAGCACAGCGCCAACCGCGCCGTCGTCAACGGCAAGCGCATCGTGCTGATCGACGACTCGATCGTGCGCGGGACGACGTCGGTGAAGATCGTGCGCATGATGCGTGACGCCGGCGCCCGCGAGGTGCATTTCCGTATCGCCTCGCCGCCGATCACGCACCCGGACTATTACGGCATCGATACGCCCGAACGGGACAAGCTCTTGGCCGCCACTTACGACCTCGAAGGCATGCGCCAGTTCATCGGCGCCGATTCGCTCGCTTTCCTCTCGGTCGACGGCATCTACCGCGCCATGGGCGAGAAAGCCCGCGATCCGGTGCACCCGCAATTCACCGATCATTGCTTCACCGGCGACTATCCGACCCCGCTCACCGACCGCACGGCGCAGGACTCCCCGCCGCGGCAACTCTCGTTGCTCGCCGAAGCCGGCTGAGGAATGCCGCTTCCGCTCGCCGACCATATCGCGCTGGTCACCGGCGCCTCGCGCGGGCTGGGTTACGCGGCAGCGCTGGCGCTGGCGCGTGCGGGCGCGCATGTGGTCGCGGTGGCGCGCACAGTCGGCGGCCTCGAGGAGCTCGACGATGCCATCCGCACCGCCGGCGGTTCGGCGACGCTGACGCCGCTCGACCTGCGCGATTACAACGGCCTCTATCGCCTCGCCTCAGCCCTCAACGAACGCTACGGGCGGCTCGATGTGCTCATCGGCAATGCCGGGATAGCGGGCGTGCCCTCCCCGCTCGATCACATCGAGCCGAAAGCCTGGGACGAAGCGATGGCGATCAACGTCACCGCCAACTGGCATCTCATCCGCGCCATGGACCAGCTGCTCAAGCGCTCCGCCGCCGGCCGCGCGGTATTCGTCACCTCGGGCATCGTCGCGCTGGCCCGCGCTTACTGGGCGCCCTATTCGGTATCGAAGGCGGCGCTCGACGTGCTGGCGCGAACCTATGCCGCAGAGACAAGCTCGACGGCGGTGCGGGTCAATCTTTTCAGTCCCGGTCCAACGCGCACGCGCATGCGGGCGCTGGCCTATCCGGGCGAAGACCCGATGACGTTGCCGGCGCCCGAAGAGGTGGCGGCGAAAATCCTCGATTTGTGCCTACCGAGCTTCACTGAAACCGGCAAGGTCTACGATTATCGCTCAGGGAAGCTGCTGGATTTCAAGCCGCCGGCTTGAGCGTGCGCGTGACTCTGAAGGCGACGATCACCGACCCCGCCAGCAACAGCGCCGCGATCAAAAACGGCGCGCCCGGCAAGTTCCATTCCCGGCCGGCGCCGATGGCAAACGCGAAGGTCAGCGAGAAAAGTCCCGGTCCGACCAGATTGGCAATGCCGGTGATGCTCGAATTGGCGCCTTGCAGCCGGCCCTGCTCCGAAGCGCCGACCGAACGGCTCATCAAAGCGAGCGACGCCGGCTCCTCCAGTCCCCACAGTGCCAACAGCGGAATACCGAAGAAGAATTCAAAACCGCTGCGCGCGAAGGCGACCACGAGGAAGCCCAATACGCCGAAAGCGATGCCGAGCATGAGGGCCGCACGCTCGCCGATCTGCTTGATGACCGGGCCGACGACGGCGCCTTGCACGATGATGGAGGCAAAGCCCACGCCCGCGAGCGTCAAGCCGATGGTGCGCTGGTCCCAGTTGTAGCGATAGAGCAGGTAAAGGACGCTGATGCTCGGCAATACGGCGTGGGCGAGATTGCTGAGAAAATTGACGTTGGCCAGTCCGAACAGGCCGCGGTGCGAACGCAACAGCAAAAGCGCCCCGAAGGGATTCGCGCGCCGCCAACTGAATGCGGCGCGGCGCGCCTGCGGCAGCGATTCCGGAAGGATCAGCAGCCCGTAGCACGCATTGGCCAAGCTCAAGCCCGCGGCGATCCAGAATGGCAAGCGCGGGGAAATGCTGCCGGCCAGTCCGCCGACGGCCGGTCCGAGCACGAAGCCTGCGCCAAAAGCGGCGCCCAGAAGGCCGAAGCGCGCGCCGCGTTTGCCCGCAGGCGTCACGTCGGTCACATAGGCGTAAGCAGTGCCGATGCTTGCCGCCGTGATCCCGGAAATCACCCGGCCGACGAACAGCCATCCGAGCGTCGGCGCTAAAGCCATCAGCACATAGTCCAATCCCACGCCGAAATTGGAGATCACGATCACGGGACGCCGGCCGAACCGGTCGGACAGCGCTCCCTGCAGCGGCGAAAAGAAAAATTGCATCAAGGCCCAGGCGGTGCCGAAAATACCGAAAATCTCCGCGGCGCGCGCAGTGTCGCCGACGAAATCGACCACGAGCTTCGGCAACACCGGAATGACAATACCGATGGCAAGCATGTCCAGGAGGACGGTTGCGAAGACGAATACGAAGGCGGCCTGGCGTCGCGCCGCACCAACTTTTGCGGTGGCTTCCTCTGTCGGCTGACCCATCAGCGGCGCTTTCGGCCGGCGTAGGGATTGGCTTTGGCGCGCAGCAAAAGCCGGATCGGCGTGCCCGGCAGCGCGAAGGCTTCACGCAGGGCGTTGACCAGATAACGGCGGTACGTTTCGGGAAGCGAGGCCGCCCGCGACGAGAACAGCACGAAGGTCGGCGGCCGCGACTTGGGCTGCGTCATGTAATCGAGCCGGATGCGACGTCCGGCGATTGCAGGCGGCGGATGCGCCTCTAATGCCTGCGACAAAAAACGATTGAGTGCCGCAGTTGGCACGCGGCGATTCCAGACCGCGTGGGCATCCATCACCGCGGTCATCAGCCGGTCGAGCCCCTCGCCGCTTTTCGCCGACAGCGCGACAACCGGGACGCCCTTGACCTGCGGCAGCGCAAGATCGGCTTCCTCGCGCAGCCGCGGGCGGACGCCCGGTTGGCGTTCGATCAAATCGACTTTGTTGATGCCGATGACCAGGGCACGGCCTTCGCGCTCGACGAGATCGGCGATGCGGGTATCCTGTTCCTCGAAAGGCGCCTGCGCGTCGAGTAGCACAATCACCACTTCGGCGAAGCGGATGGCGTTGAGCGCGTCGGCAACGGAGAGCTTTTCAAGCTTCTCGGCAACGCGCGAACGCCGCCGCAGTCCGGCGGTGTCGTAAATGCGCAGGCGCCGGTCGTTCCAGGCAAGATCGACCGCGATCGCGTCGCGCGTGATGCCGGCCTCGGGGCCGGTCAGCAACCGCTCTTCCCCGAGCAAGCGGTTGATCAGCGTCGACTTACCGGTATTGGGCCGCCCCACGACCGCGATGCGGATCGGCTTTTGTTGATCCTCCCCGGCAGCCGCCGGAACTTGATCGTGGTCGGGCTCGGCGGTCGCTTCGGGCAGAGCCGTGCGTAGCGCGCCGTAGAGATCGGCCAGCCCCTCGCCATGCTCGGCGCTCACCGCAACCGGATCGCCGAGCCCAAGCGCGTAGGATTCAAGCACCCCGGCTTCACCGGCGCGGCCTTCGCTCTTGTTGGCGACGACGATCGCGGGTTTACCCGATTTGCGCACGAGGTCGGCGAAGGCACGATCGGCCCCGGTCGTCCCGGCCCTAGCGTCGACGAGAAAGAGCACGGCATCGGCCAGCGCCATCGCCGCCGCAGTCTGTGCCTGCATCCTGCCGGAAAGGCTCTCGCGGTCGGCATCCTCAAGGCCTGCCGTGTCGATGACCTTGAACGTCAGGTCGCCCAGCCTGCCTTCGCCTTCCCGCCGATCGCGCGTGACTCCAGGCTGGTCGTCGACCAGCGCCCGCCGCGCGCCCACCAGGCGGTTGAACAGAGTCGATTTGCCGACGTTGGGCCGGCCGACAATGGCGATCGTGAAGGACATGATGTAATCTAAGACAAGAGCGAACGATGCTTGGCGCTGCCGCGCCGCAGGCGCTCCTTATCCTGAAACGCTCAACGTGAATATGTGCTCGGCGCCGGCGGAGCCGGCCAGTTGGTCGCGGCGGGCGCTTGCGACGGCGTGTTCGGCCAATTGGTCGCCGCGGGCTGTTGCGGCGGCGTATTCGGCCAGTTGGCCGCCGCCGGCGCTTGCGGCGGCGTATTCGGCCACGCAGCCTGCGCGGGCCGCCGCATCTGTGGCGCCGAAGGTGCAGGCGCGCGCGCCATTTTCGGCTTTGGTTTCGGTTTTGACTTGGACTTTTCCGCGGCCGCAACGGGTTTAGCCGCGGCCGTGCCATTGTCCGCCGCCGGCTCCGGTGGCGGCTGATAGCCTTTGACCAAATCCGGCGGCACGCCGGTCTGCGCCCCCGGTACGCCCTCGGGGAACAGCGGCTCGCGATCGCCCGCAATCTTCTTCTTGGTGTTGAATATGTCGCCGGAAACTACCTCCGTCGGGTCGAATTGACCCCCTGGGGTGCAGCCCACGATAACCAGCATCAGCGCAAGCGCTGAACCGGCCCGGAGCATTGGAGGAAGTTGTCGCGCCGGCATCCGCTCAGCCCTTGCCGCTCGCGGCGATAAGCTCGCTCAGCACCTCGGCGCGGCTACGCGCTGCCGGCGGTGTCTGCGGATCGCCAATGATCAGATCGGCCCATTGCCGCGCCGCGCCCATATCGCCGCCCTTCCACGCCGACAGCGCCAGCAGCTCGCGTGCGCTGTGGCGGAACGCGCGCTCCGGCCCGGTCAGCGGTTCGAGGCGGGCGCGCATCTCGCCGTAGGTGGAGGTATCGACCTGCAAATAGCCGGCGCGAATCGTTGCCAGATCCTGGATCACCTGTCCGGCGCTCCTGTCGGCGGCGATCTCCTCATAGGCTTTGATCGCGGCGGCGCGATCGCTCGAGGCGAGTTCGGCGGCTTCACGCAAGCGCGCCAGCACGCGATAGCCCGCGGTGCCGTCGTTCGCGAGCTTAGCAAACGCCGCAGCCGCCTCCTCACGCTTGCCGGCTTCCGCCAGCGTGACCGCCTGCTCGAAGGCCGCGCCCGCTTCAGCGGCCCGTTTGCTTTCCCACCATTCGTAGCCGCGCCAGGCGCCTACACCGACAACCACGAGAACGCAGGCGGCGATGATGTAGTTGCCGTAACGTTGCCACAGCTTTTTGAACTGCTCGCGACGGACTTCCTCATCGACTTCTTGAAAGATATCGGCCACGGAACCCTGCCCCAGCACGATCCCGGCAGCTAGAGCTCACGCCCAGCTCTGTGAACCGAGGATCGACAAAATCAAGGGATTCCGGGCGGTTAGGCTCGGAAAACCCCGTGGGAGCTAGAATAAGCATGTGGCACGAGCAAGGCAAAGCCCTGCCGAGCCCGCGACGATCGCGTCTTAAGGTTTCTTCTTGCGCATCGGATAGACGTTCTCGGGGCCGGGGAAATTGCGCGCCCGGACTTCCGCCGCATAGCCCTTCACCGCCTGCTCGATCGACGGCCCAAGGTCGCCGAAACGTTTGACGAATTTTGGCACGCGCGGTGAGAGGCCGAGCATGTCTTCGAGCACAAGGATCTGGCCGTCGCAGGCGACGCTGGCGCCGATGCCGATCGTCGGGATCGCCACCTCCCCCGTAATACGACGCGCCAGCGGCTCGGCGATCGCCTCGAGCACGACGGCGAACGCGCCGGCGTCCGCCACCGCATGCGCGTCCGCTTCGATCGGCGCCCAGTCGGTTTCCTCGCGTCCCTGCGCGCGGAACGATCCGATCGTGTTGATCGCCTGCGGGGTGAGGCCGACATGGCCCATCACCGGCACGCCGCGCTGCGTGAGGAAAGCGATGGTCTCCGCCATCCGCCGGCCGCCTTCGAGCTTGACGGCGCCGCAGCCGGTTTCCTTCAGCACCCGCACCGCCGAGGTGAACGCCTGCTCCTTGGAGGCTTCGTAGGAACCGAACGGCAGGTCGACGACCACCAGCGCCCGCTTCGAGCCGCGCATCACGGCGTGACCTTGCAAGATCATCATGTCAAGGGTGACCGGCACCGTGGTTTCGAGCCCGTGCATCACCATGCCGAGCGAATCGCCGACCAGGATAACGTCGCAATATCCGTCGAGGATGCGCGCGGTATGCGCATGATAGGAGGTTAGGCACACGATCGGCTCACCGCCCTTGCGGGCGCCGATGTCCGGCGCGGTGAGTCGCCGGATTTCATCGTGAACGGACATCATCAGTGTCCCAGCGCCGGCGTCCCGAAGGCCGGCACGCCGATGACGATGGGATGGAACACAAAGCCGAGCGCCAGATAGAGAATGGTGCCGACAATAATCGCGATGATGTCGTTGCGCCGTCCGCCGGTCGGAATCGGGGGAGCGCCGAGATCGGATCGCTGTTTCAGCGTGATGCGATCATAGACCGCCCAGGCGAGCACCGAACCGAACAGGATGATTGAACCGAGGTCGCCGTTGGCGCAGAGATGCGCCACCGCCCAGATTTTCACACCGACGAGCATCGGGTGCTTGAGCACGCGCTTGATGTCGCCGGGAATATAGGCGGCAACCACCGCGATGTTCGCCGGCCACATCAGGGCGACCACGATTTGACGCGTCCATGCCGGCGGATACCAGACCGGAATGATGCCCGTGGCGCGGTAACGCGCAAAGCCAAAACCGATAAGGACGAGACCTGCGATCGAGACCAGCGAGAAAAGGCCCAGATAGGGCCCGCGGCCGAGCTTGGCGATCAAAGCCTCACGCTCCCCGCGCAGCGAGACGAATACGTGCGCGCCGAGAAACAGCACAAGCCCGAGGATTTCGACTACAAGGCCCATGACCGAGCGCCAGCTCCGGTGTTGAGATTTCAGCGCAATTGATTGAAGCCGCGTCCGGCCTTTCGTTATTCGGGCGCGATCATGACGCGGAGCCCGCGCTTGTCAATGACGGCATCGGCCCGGACGCGCGAGTGCCGGGGCACATGGCTATCGACCACAGCAGCGCGGCCGCGAGCCGCTGGGCCAAACCGGTTTCAAAAAGCGGAACGCTCCACTAGAACTTATACCCAATCACAACGATTGTTCGAAGGGAGGAAGTCGATGACAAGCACGTTGGCCCAAGGCGCCTATCAAATCGGTATTGTCGTGCCCGACATACACAAGGGGATGGCTTTTTTCAAAGATAAGCTCGGCGTTTCGCAATTTTTGTTTATCGAGAAGCCGGAGCTTCAAGATGAGACCTATCTTGGCAAGCCTGCGCCACTGCGCCTGCACCTCGCCTTCGGCTGGTGCGGCGACATGCAGGTCGAACTCATCCAGCCGATCTCGGGCGTCAGCACCTATTCGAAATTCCTCGACCACAATCCGCAAGGCGGCGTCCATCACTATGGTATCGAAATCGCCAACTACGCCAAGGGCGTGAAGGAAATGGAAGCAGCCGGTTTCAGTTTGGTGCAAGACGGCCGCCACAATGAAACGCGCTTTGCTTATTTCGATACGACCGGCGTGATTGGAACGCTCACCGAAGTGGTCTATCTCCAGCCCGAGGAAAAGGCCTTCATGCTGACGCTCAAGCAGAAAAAATAAGGAGCGCCGCCAGCGGAGCCGTCACTCCCACTCGATCGTCCCCGGCGGCTTAGACGTGACGTCGTAGACCACGCGGTTGACGCCCTTGGCTTCGTTGACGATGCGGGTCGCCACCGCGCTGAGGAAATCCATATCGAAATGATAGAAGTCGGCGGTCATGCCGTCGGTCGATGTGACGGCGCGCAACGCCAAAACGTTCTCGTAGGTGCGCCCATCGCCCATCACGCCGACGCTCTTGACCGGAAGCAGCACCGCAAATGCCTGCCAGATGTCGTCGTAAAGTCCGGCGCGGCGGATTTCCTCGATGTAAATCTCGTCGGCGGCGCGCAGGATATCGAGCTTCTCGCGGGTGACCGGACCAGGGCAGCGGATGGCGAGGCCGGGTCCGGGAAACGGATGGCGGCCGACAAACGCCTCGGGCAAATCGAGCTCGCGGCCGAGCGCGCGGACCTCGTCCTTGAACAATTCGCGCAGCGGTTCGATGAGCTTCATGTTCATGCGCGCGGGCAAGCCACCGACATTATGGTGCGACTTGATCGTCACCGACGGTCCCCCGGCGAACGAGACGCTCTCGATCACATCCGGGTAAAGCGTGCCCTGGGCGAGAAACTCGGGCGAGCCTCTCCTGTCACTGGCGATTTTTTTTGCTTCGAGCTCGAACACGTCGATGAACAGCTTACCGATGATCTTGCGCTTCTCCTCGGGATCATCGACGCCGTCGAGCGCCTTAAGGAACAAATCCTCGGCGGCGACATGCACGAGCGGAATGTTGTAATGGCCGCGGAACAAGGCGACGACGCGCTCGGCTTCGGCGAGCCGCAACAGGCCGTGATCGACGAAGACGCAAGTGAGTTGATCGCCGATTGCTTCGTGCAGAAGCACCGCTGCGACGGCTGAATCGACGCCGCCGGAAAGTGCGCAAAGCACTCTCGCCTTGCCGACCTGCTTGCGGATTTTTTCAATCGCCTCGTCCTTGAAGGCGCGCATGGTCCAGTCGGCGGTGCAGCCGGCAATGTTACGGACAAAATTGCGCAGCAGCGCCGCGCCGTGGGGCGTGTGCATGACTTCCAGATGGAACTGCGTGGCGTAGAAGCGGCGCGCTTCGTCGGCGATCATGGCAACCGGCGCGTTGGGCGAGGTACCGACGGCCTTAAATCCCGGCGGCAGCGCGGTGACGCGATCGCCGTGACTCATCCACACCGGATAACGCTGCCCGACCTGCCAGACACCGTCATAGAGCGCCGACGACTCGGTTACCTCGACCTCGGCCCGGCCGAATTCGCGATGATGGCCGCCCTCGACCTTGCCGCCGAGCTGTTGCGCCATGGCCTGCTCGCCGTAGCAGATACCGAGCACAGGCACGCCGGCCCGGAAGATCGCCATCGGTGCCAGCGGGGCATCCTTGTCGAGCACGGACGCCGGCCCGCCGGAGAGGATCACCCCCTTCGGCCGCAACGCCTTGAGAGCGGCTTCGGCCTTCTGAAATGGGACGATCTCGCAGTAGACGCACTCCTCGCGCACGCGGCGGGCAATGAGCTTGGTGACCTGCGAGCCGAAATCGACGATGAGGATGGTGTCGTGCATGGCGTTGAGGAGCGTATGTGCTGCCGCGACAACCCGCGGTCAAGGGCGCGGCGCCTCCTCCTCCACCGTTATGCTCGGGCAAAATCCACTAAGCCCGCCGCATGACGGCGACATAAAAGCCGTCGGTATCGGTCTCCCGCGGCGTCATCAACAAGCCCTCCTCGGATAAAAGGGCGGCTCGGCAGAACATCATGGCGCGCTCGCCGAGCGCGGCGGCGGCGACCTCACGCGGCGGCACCGCGGCAAAATCCGTTTGCCGCGTGAGGAAGGCCCGTACCTGGTCGCCGTTTTCTTCGGCCAAAACCGAGCAAGTCACATAGGCGATACGGCCTCCCGGCTTGAGCAGCGCTGGCGCGTGATCGAGCATAGCTTGCTGCTGATTGATACGCTCTGCCAGCGCGCCTGGGCGAACGCGCCATTTGGCGTCCGGATTGCGCCGCCAGGCCCCGGTCCCGGTGCATGGCGCGTCGATGAGGACGAGGTCGATGCGGCCGGCGAGATCGCGGAGCACGTCCGTTTCGCCGCGCGGCGTCCGCACCTGGACGTTACGCGCGCCGGCCCTCGAAATGCGCTCGTGAATCGGCGCGAGCTGCCGCTTCTCGATATCGGTCGCGTAAATCTGGCCGTGGTTCTCCATGACCGCCGACAACGCCAGCGTCTTTCCGCCGGCTCCGGCCGCAAGGTCGACAACCTGCTCGCCGGGCTTGGCGCCGGCGAACAGCGCGGCAAGCTGCGATCCCTCGTCCTGGATCTCGATCGCACCTTTGAGAAAGGCAGGCTCGGCGTGAATCGCCGGGCTCTTGGCGTCGGCCGCAAGGCGAATACGCAGGCCAATCGGCGACCATCGGGTTGCCTCGGCCTTAAGATGCGCGAGCATCGGCAGCACCTCGTCGCGCTCGACCTTGAGCGTGTTGACGCGCAAATCAAGCGGTGCGCGGCTCGCCAGCGCGGCGCCCTCCGCGGCGCGATCGTCTTTGAAGACGCGCGAAAAGTGCGGTTCGAGCCACTCCGGATAATCGCCGAGAACCGGCGCCGGCGCGCCCGCCAGCGCCTCCCCCGCGAGCGCCGCCCGTTCGCTTTCCGTCAACGGCGCAGGCGCGAAGCGCGCGGCGCTGCACAAGCCCGCGATTTGCACAACATCCAGATCGCGCTCGCGACGCAACATGCCGAGAACCACCGCGCGCGGAGTGGCTTCGCCCATGAGCCAGGCCGACGAGGCTTTGCGGCGAAGCGTATCGTAAACCAGCCCGGCGATTGCGGCGCGATCCGACGATCCGGCGAAGCGGTGCGCGAGGCCCCAGTCCTTGAGTGCATCGGCAGCCGGCCGCCGCCGAGCTTCGATGTCGGCAATAACCTCAATGGCAGCCGATAGCCGAGCGGCAGGCGTCACGAAGCAGCCTGACTATTTCGCATTTCAGGTGCCGGTCAGCACCTGCACGATATAAATCGCCCACATGACCATAAGCACCAACGCCCCGACGGAGTAGAAGGTGCTACGCAGCCGATAGGTATTGCTGGTGACGTGGACGTAAGCCTGAAGCACGCGGCAGATCACGAAAACCCAGGCCAGCGCCACAAAGAGCACGCCGGCGTGTCTGGTAACCCATTCGAGGATCGTCAGCACATAAAACAAGACCGGGAGCTCGAACTGATTGGAGAACGAATTCGCCGCCTGCGCCGTGCGCTGCGGCCAATTCGGCTCGCGCAGCGCCACGTCCTGCGGTTTGACGGCGCCCGAGCGTAAATCCCGGCCGCGCAAGGCACCCATCCGCAACATAAGCGCAAAGGTAAGAACGACCTCGACGAAAAGCGGCAGGAGAACGGCTGGGAGCGACATCGACATTGGTCCGAGGTTGATCGTCGAAGGTCATTATCACGGCGGCGGCTTTGCCGCCATTGCGGGGCGTCACAGCTTGACGCTGATGGCTGTTTCGCCTTGCTCGTCGACAAGCGCGCTGCGCCAGCGTTTACCCTCGAACAGCGCTCTCGACACCGCGTCGGCGCTGCCGCCATGATTCAAATTGGCGGTGATGAGCATGCCGCCGGTGCGCAGCAGATTTCGCAGTGTGGTGTGCAACGCCGGGACCGGCGTATGCCCGTCGAAGAAGGCGAGATCATAGCCGGGATCGAGCGTCGGCAGCACCTTTGTGAACTCGCCTTCATGCACGGCGATGCGATGGTCGAGACCCGCCGCGGCGATATTGTCGCGGGCAAGCTGCACGTGCTCGGGATCGCGTTCGATGCTGTCGACCGTGGAGTCCGGAGCGCCATAGGCGAACGATAACGCCGTATAGCCGAGCGCCGTCCCCAATTCGAGGATACGACGGGCATTGGTCGCGGCGGCGAGCGCACCAAGGAGCGGGCCATTGTCGTAAGGATAAGCGCCGCAGCCATGCTGCGCGCGATGCCGGTCAGTGGCCTTGCGAACCTCTGCGAAAGGATCGGCGGGCGCGCGTTTCATGACAAAAGATCACTCTCGGCTCGGATAATTCGGGCTCTCGCGCGTGACGGTGACATCGTGCACGTGGCTTTCGCGCAGGCCGGCACCGGAAATGCGCATAAACTCCGCCTTGGCGTGAAAATCCGTCATGTCCTTGGCGCCGACGTAACCCATGGCCGCACGCAGGCCGCCGGTGAGCTGATGTAGCACATTGGCGACCGGACCCTTGTACGGCACCTGGCCTTCCACGCCTTCAGGCACGAGCTTAAGCGTGTCCTTGATATCCTGCTGGAAGTATCGATCGGCCGACCCGCGCGCCATGGCGCCGACCGAGCCCATGCCGCGATAGGTTTTATAGGAGCGGCCTTGATACAGAAACACCTCGCCCGGAGTCTCATCGGTGCCGGCAAGCAGCGAGCCGACCATGGCGCAGTCGGCGCCCGCCGCCATCGCCTTGGCGAGATCGCCAGAATATTTGATGCCGCCGTCGGCGATGACCGGGGTATCGGTGCGTTTGGCCGCCTCGACTGCGTCCGTGATCGCCGTGAGTTGCGGCACGCCGACACCGGCGATGACGCGCGTGGTGCAGATCGAGCCCGGCCCGATCCCGACTTTGATGGCGTCGGCGCCGGCGTCGATCAGCGCTTTGGCGCCTTCCGACGTGGCGATATTGCCGGCGACCACCTGCACCGCGTTCGACAAACGCTTGATGCGCGTCACCATGTCGAGCACGCGCTTCGAGTGACCGTGGGCGGTATCGACCACGATCAGATCGACACCCGCGTCGATCAGCGCTTCGCTGCGCACGAATCCGGCCTCGCCGACGCTGGTGGCGGCGGCAACGCGCAGCCTGCCCTGCTCGTCCTTGCAGGCGTTTGGGTTCGCGACCGCTTTCTCGATATCCTTGACCGTGATGAGGCCGACGCAGCGGTAGTCGCCGTCCACCACCAAGAGCTTCTCGATGCGATGCTGGTGCAGCAGGCGCTTGGCCTCGTCCTGACTGACGCCCTCGTGCACGGTGATAAGGGAGTCCTTGGTCATCAACTCGGAGACTTTTTGCCGCTTGTCGGTGGCAAAACGTACGTCGCGATTGGTGAGGATTCCGACGAGCTTACCGGCGCGCCCGTTGCCGCCGCCCTCGACGACCGGGATGCCGGAAATGCGGTTCTCCTGCATCAAGGCAAGCGCGTCCGCAAGCGATGCATCGGGATGAATGGTGACGGGATTGACCACCATGCCTGATTCGAACTTTTTGACTTGCCGCACCTGTCCCGCCTGCACCGCAGGATCGAGATTGCGGTGAATTACGCCGATGCCGCCGGCCTGCGCCATCGCGATCGCCATATGGGCTTCGGTCACCGTATCCATGGCCGAGGCGACGATCGGAATGTTGAGCGCGATACCGCGGGTAATGCGCGAACGAATGTCCACTTCGGAGGGCAAGACGTCCGACAGACCGGGCCTGATCAGCACGTCGTCGAAAGTGAGGCCCTCACGCGGATTATTTTTAGTCATTGCCAACTCCGCTTGTGCCCGCGCGATGATTCGCGGGCCGGCTGGTGCGGGCGCCTTGGAAAGCCGGTAGTTAAGATCAAACCGCGCGGGTGGGGTGTTCCCCGCCCGCCTGCTCATCCGGCTCGATGGCCCGCTTTTGGGTTGGCGGCGGTTCCTAGCATACCTAAACCAGGATTGATAGATGGTGCCGCAACGCTTGGCCGGCCAGTGCACAGCGGAGTAAATTCGCCGCCATCGAGACGGAGCAATGCCCGACAGGACCAAGCGTTTGCCAATGACGCGCCGGATGAAAAGTCGATGACGCGGCCGCCACTGCCCTCCTCTTCGGCCGTGCGGATTGTGCTCGCGCTGATCGCACCGCTCGCGCTCCCTGCAACCACACGCGCGCAAGACACGACGAATGAGCATCGCTGCACCGGGCAATGGCGCGCGACCAACGACGAGCGAATCGCCGCCTGCACGGCCTTGATCGATTCCGGCCGCTATCAATCGCCTAATCTCGCGATCCTGCATCACGAGCGTGGCGTGGCCATGCGCGCCAAAGGCGAAGTTGCCGGCGCGCTCACGGATTTCGCGGAAGCCATCAGGCTCGATCCCGACTACGCGCGGGCTTTTGCCGATCGCGGCAGTCTGCGCCTGGCGCAGCACGACCTGGACAACGCCATGGCCGACCTCGACACGGCGATCAGGCTCGACGGCAACGACGCCGGCACGTTCGTGGCGCGCGGCAATGCTTTCGACGAAAAAACGGACTTCGATCGCGCCATCGCCAATTATAACGAGGCGATCCGGCTCTCGCCCGACTATGCCGCGGCCTTCTTCAATCGCGGACTGGCGTTCCGCCGCAAAGGCGACTTCGATCATGCGATCGCCGACTACGATCAGGCCGTCCGGCTCGATCCGAAAAACGTAGCCGCGCTGAACAATCGCGGCATCGTCTGGTTCGAGAAGGGCGAGTTGGACCGCGCCATCGCCGACTACAATCAAGCGCTGCGCGTCGACGCGAATTTCGCGCCGGCTTACAACAATCGCGGCGATGCGTGGCGCGCCAAAGGCGAGAGCGCACGAGCGATCGCCGATTTCGATCGCGCCATCCAGCTTTCTCCGCAATTCGCGCTCGCCTTCGACAACCGCGGCCTCGTTCACTACCAGAAGCGCGACTACGATCGCGCCATCGCCGATTTCGACGCGGCCGTCCGTTTCGATCCCGGCAACGCCGACGCTTACAGCAACCGCGGCAACGCGCATGATGACAAGGGCGACCGCAACGCGGCTATTGCCGACTACAACGAGGCGATCCGGCTCGATCCGAAGAACGCGCGCCACTTTTATGATCGCGGAATCGCGCTGCGCCGCGACGGCGATTTCGATCGCGCCATCGCGGATTTGAGCGAAGCCATCCGGCTCAATCCGCAACATGCCGGCGCCTACAACGAGCGCGGCTATGCTTTCTACCAGAAGCACGATTTCGCCCGCGCAATTCCGGATTACGATCAGGCGATCAAGCTCAATCCGAAATTCGCCGTCGCCTATATCAATCGCGGCAGCGCCCTCGACGACAAAGGCGAGCCGGATCGCGCCATCGCCGACTATAACGAAGCGTTGCGTGTCGATCCGGGCTATGCGGCGGCGCTCTACAATCGCGGCATCGCCTGGCGGCACAAAGGCGATCTCGATCGCGCCATCGCCGACTACGATCAGGCGATCAGACTCACCCCGACGGCCGCGGCCTACAACAACCGGGGCAGCGCCTGGCTCGCCAAGGGCGAAAGCGAGCGCGCCGTCGCCGATCTCGATCAAGCCATCAGGCTCGATCCGCGCTCGGCCGACGCCTACATCAACCGCGGCAACGCCAAGCGCGAGCGGCAGGCCTTCGCCGACGCCATCGCCGACTATACGCGCGCCATCGAACTCTCGCCGAATGCGGCGCTCGCCTATTACAATCGCGCCTGGGCGCATTACCTCGCCGGCGAGAATGTCGAGGCCTTGGCCGACGCCGATCGCGCCATCGCCCTTAACGCGCGTTCGGCAAGCGCTTTTTCGACACGCGGCCTTATTCGCGAGCGACTTGCCGACAGCGCCGGCGCCATCGCCGACTTCCACAAGGCACTCGAGATCGATCCGTCGTTTCAGCAGCCCGCCGAGGGCTTGCAGCGGCTAAAAGCCGGTCCCGCGGCCGGTAGCCGCTGATGTCCTCGAGCGTGCCGCCGAGCCCGTATAATCGCGTTGTTCCGCTTATCGTGGCGTTTGCCTTGTTCATGGAGAACCTGGACTCCACGGTGATCTCGACGTCGCTGCCGGCCATTGCCCGCGCGCTCGAAACCAATCCGCTGGCGCTGAAGCTCGCCGTCACCTCCTATCTGCTGGCGCTCGCCATCTTTATTCCGGCAAGCGGCTGGACCGCCGACCGCTTCGGCGCGCGCAACGTCTTTCGCATCGCCATCGGCGTATTCGTGCTCGGCTCGATCGGTTGTGCGTTATCGCATTCGCTCGAGGAATTTGTCCTGGCGCGGATCGTTCAGGGCGCGGGCGGAGCGATGATGACCCCCGTGGGGCGGCTCATCCTGGTGCGCAGCATCGACAAGCGGCTTTTGGTCAACGCCATGTCGCTGGTGACCATACCGGCACTCGTCGGTCCGATTTGCGGTCCGCCGCTCGGCGGCTTCATCACGACCTACGCGTCGTGGCACTGGATTTTCATCATCAACGTGCCGATCGGCCTGATCGGCCTCGTAATGGCCACGCGCTATATTCCGCACGTGCATGCCGAACGGCCGCCGCCATTCGACTTTCTCGGATTCGTCTTGTCGGGGCTCGGCATCGGCGGGCTCGCCTTCGGGCTGTCGGTCCTGGGACTCGATTTTCTGCCGATCGGTATCGTTGCCGCGCTTCTCGGCATCGGTGCCGTCGCCGCCGCGGCCTATATCGTTCACGCCCGGCGCACGCCGGCACCTATTCTCGATCTCTCGCTGTTCAAGCTGCCGACGTTTCGCGCCAGTATCTTCGGCGGATTCCTGTTCCGGCTCGGCATCGGCGCGCTGCCGTTTTTGCTGCCGCTGTTGTTGCAGATCGGATTCGACCTGACGCCCTTTCAGTCCGGTCTGATTACCTTCACCGGCGCGCTTGGCTCGCTATTCATGAAGGCCGCCGTGGCCAGCGTGCTCAAATATCTCGGCTATCGACCGGTCCTCGTTTACAACAGCCTGCTCAGCGCCGCCTTCCTCGCCGCCTGCGCTACTTTCGTGCCCGGCATGCCGTTTGCGGCGATGATCGTCATCCTGCTCAGCGGCGGCTTCTTTCGCTCGCTGCAATTCACCGCCATCAACACCATCGCTTACGCCGAAATCGAACCGCCGCAGATGAGCAAGGCGACGACGATCGTCTCCGTCGCCCAGCAATTGGCGCTGTCGACCGGCGTCGCCGTAGGCGCGCTGGTGGTTGAAATTACGCTGCGGCTGAAGCACGGCGCCGCCATGGGCGCCACGGATTTTCCGCCGGCCTTCCTCGCGGTGGGTTTGCTCACCGCCGCCGCCAGCCTGGTGTTCGTGCGGTTGGCGCCCGACGCCGGCGCCGAACTTGCCGGGCGCAAGGTCGCACTTCGGGCGGACCTGGAAAAACGTCCGTGACCAGGTCGAACCGCGAACTAAATTGTCATCTGCCGCCGCGAAACCCGCGCGCCAGGAGATAAAGCTCGGCGGAATCGCCGCGGCTTGCCGGCGGCTTGACGTGCTTGACGCTGGTAAAATCGCGCTTGAGATCGGAGAGGAGCGAAGCCTCGGTTCCACCCTGCAGGACCTTGCAGAGAAAACTTCCGCCCGGATTGAGCACCTCGCGCGCGAAATGCGCCGCCGCTTCCGCCAGCGCCATGATGCGCAAATGATCGGTCTGCCGGTGACCGGTCGCATTGGCCGCCATGTCCGAAAGAACGACATCGGCCTTGCCATGGAGCACCGCTTTGAGGCGCGGCGGCGCGGTTTGATCGAGAAAGTCGAGTTTGAGGAATTCCACGCCCGCGACCGGCTTCATATCGAGAATGTCGAGCGCGACCACGCGCCCGCTCGCACCGACCCGCCGCCCGGCAACCTCGCTCCAACCGCCGGGCACCGCGCCGAGATCGACGACGCAGGTGCCCGGTTTCAACAGATGAAACTTGTCGTCGATTTCAGCGAGCTTAAAGGCTGCGCGGGAGCGGAACCCCTCGCGTTTGGCGCGCGCCACATAGGGATCGTTGATCTGGCGTTGGAGCCAGGCGCGCGATGACGGCTTGCGACGTTTCTCCCGCTTGAGCCGCTCCATGATGCGTCAGGCTTCGCCCCATACGCCATCCGCGCGCATCATTTCGACCAACATGCCTTCGCGGAGACCGCGGTCGGCGACGCGTAACCGCGGACATGGGAAAAACCGGCGAATAGCGTCGAGGATGGCGCAACCGGCCAGCACCAGATCGGCGCGTTCGGCGCCGATGCAGGGATTGGCCGCGCGCTCGTCAAAACTCATGGCCAAAAGCTCGCCGACGACGCGCGACACCTGCTCGTCGGACAACCAGCAGCCGTCGACGCGGCGCCGGTCGTAGCGCCGCAATTTCAGGAATACACCGGCGATCGTCGTCACCGTGCCCGAAGTGCCGAGCATATGGAAGCCTTCAAGGTCGCTACGATGCGCAGCGGCGAATTTCTCGACGAAGGCGGCGACCTCCTCCACCATCGCGTCGTAGGTTTCGCGCGATACCACCGTGCCGCCATAACGTTCGGCAAGCGTGACCACCCCGACCGGCAGCGATGCCCAGCCGACTATGTCGGGATGCGGCGGCCCGCGCCGGACGCCGTTGGGACGGCCGAGCCGCACCAACTCCGACGATCCGCCGCCAATATCGAAAAGGATGACGCCGGCGGCGGCCGGATCGAACAACTCCGTGCAGCCGGCCGCCGCCAACCGAGCCTCGGTCGCCGAATCGACGATTTCCAGTTCGAGGCCCGCTTGTTCGGCGACGCGGGCGCGAAACGCCTCGCCGTTCTCGGCGGCGCGGCAGGCCTCCGTAGCAATGAGCCGAGCGCGTTTGACGCCGCGCGCATGCATCTTGTCGCGACAAATCAGCAGTGCCTCAACGGCGCGCGCGATCGCTGCTTCGCTGATGCGGCGCGAGGCGGCGACCCCTTCGCCGAGACGAATGATGCGGGAGAACGCGTCGACCACACGAAAACCGTCGGCCGTCGGGCGAGCGACGAGCAGCCGGCAATTGTTGGTGCCGAGATCGAGTGCCGCGTAAGTCCCGTCGGGATTGCCGTTGGCCGATGCTTGGGCGTCATCGCGGCCAAAGCCATCGCGACGGATGCCGTATGGCGTCCGGCGAGGCCAGCGCCTTCGCTGTGCCCCACGGCCCCCGAGGCCGCCGGTTGGCGAGGCCTCCTCCTTCATTCCCAATACCTTCCTGCCGCGCCGGAACTCTGCGGCTCGACGGCTGCGGGGCTTGTTCAAACTCAAAATCGGGACAAATGTATCAGCCGAAGGGGTTGCGGCCAATACTGTGCTTTTACCGCCTATGAGCCATGTCCGCCGTCCAGCTTGTCGCGCCTTGCCAAGTCCACTATGTCACCGCGATATGAGTTTTTGCGGGATTAGACGGCCATGAATTTGCACCAGCCTGCCGATGGGCAGGCGGACAAATTGACCGCGGACGCCTTGACGGCTGAAAGATTGGCGGTCGAGAAATTCGCCGTTGGTCAATCCGTCCCGCGCAGCGAAGATCCGATGCTGCTGCGCGGCGCCGGCCGTTATACCGACGACGTCAACCTTCCCAATCAGGCCTACGCGGTCATGGTGCGCAGCCGGAACGCGCACGGCGTCATTCGTGCGATCGATGCCGAGGCGTCGCGAAAAATGCCGGGCGTGCTGCGCATCTACACCGCCGCCGATCTCGAAGGCTATGGCCCGCTAAAATGCATCGTACCTTTCAAGAATCGCGACGGTTCGCCGATGCGCAAGCCATGGCGCGGTGCGCTGGCGAAGAACAAAGTGCGTTACGTCGGCGACCCGGTGGCTGTCGTCGTCGCCGAGACGGTGCTCGCGGCGAAGGACGCGGCTGAAGCCGTTGTGGTCCAGATCGACGCCCTGCCCGCGGTAACTTCCGCGGAAGATGCGGCACGCGGCGGCGCCCCACTCCTCTACGACGACGTGCCGGGCAACATTTCGCTCGATTATCATTTTGGCGATGCCGCCGCCGTCGATGCGGCCTTTGCCGCCGCGGCCCACGTCACCCGATTGCCGCTCATCAACAGCCGCCTAGTCGTCAACGCCATGGAGCCGCGCGCGGCGCTCGCCAACTACGAGAACGAACGCTTCATATTATATGTCGCCTCGCAGGGCGTCGCTGGTATGCGCGCCAATATTGCCGAGCTGCTGGGAGTGGACGCCAAGGCCGTCCACATCCTGACCGGCCAGGTTGGCGGCTCGTTCGGCATGAAGGCCGCCGTGTTCCCCGAATATGTCTGTGTCTTGCATGCCGCGCGCGCGCTAGGGCGGCCGGTGAAGTGGACCGACGAACGCTCAGGAAGCTTCTTCTCCGACAGCCACGGCCGCAGTCACGATGTTACCGGCGAACTCGCGCTTGCCGCGGACGGCACCTTCTTGGCGCTGCGAATCACCGGCTTCGCCGATATGGGCGCATTCCTGTCGGCCATGGGGCCGTTTCCCGGAACGCTCAACATCGTCAAGAACGTGCAGAGCATGTATCGGACCCCACTCATCGAGGTCTCGACAAAGTGCGTGTTCACCAACACGCCGCAGATCGGCCCCTACCGCGGCGCCGGCCGGCCGGAGGGCAATTACTTTGTCGAGCGATTGATCGACGCCGCGGCGGCGGAGATGGGCGTGGATCGGCTGGCGCTGCGCCGGCGCAATCAGATCCGCCCGAAGGACCTGCCCTACAAGACCGCGTCCGACGTCACTTACGACAGCGGCGACTTCGCGGCGCTGACCAAGCAGGCGCTTGAACTCGCTGACTTCAAAGGCTTTGCGCGCCGCAAGCGCGAAAGCCTGCGGCGCGGCAAGCTGCGCGGTCTCGGTATCGGCAATTTTTTGGAAGTCACCGCGCCGCCGTCAAAAGAATTGGCCGCTATCACATTCAATGCCGACGGCACGGTGACGCTCGCGACCGGCACCCTCGATTTCGGCATGGGCCATGCCACGCCCTTTGCGCAGGTCTTGAGCCAGCAACTCGGCATTCCCTTCGACAAGATCTCGCTCGTTCAGGGAGACAGCGACCGGATCTTCATGGGTGGAGGAAGCGGCGGTTCAAAATCGATCATGCACAGCGGCACCGCAATCGTCGAAGCCGCGGCGAAGGTAGTCGAAAAGGGCAAGGAGATCGCCAGCCACGTGCTCGAAGCGGCGGTTTCCGACATCGAATTCAGCCATGGCCGCTTTATCATCGCCGGAACGGACCGCTCGGTCTCGCTCGTCGAGCTGGCGCGGACCCTGCACAACGGCGGCGCCAAACTGCCGGAGGATGCGCCGCAATCGCTCGATGTCAGTCACGTGAGCGATGGTCCCAGCGCCGCGACTTTTCCCAACGGCTGTCATGTCGCCGAGGTCGAGGTCGACCCGGAGACCGGAGTGGTGGAGCTGTTGAAGTATTCATGCGTCAACGACTTCGGCATCGTGGTGAATCCCATGGTCGTCGCCGGGCAGCTGCACGGCGGCGTCGTGCAGGGAATCGGCCAGGCGCTCATGGAGATGACGGTCTATGACGGCGACGGGCAATTGCTCACCGGTTCGTTCATGGATTATGCGATGCCGCGCGCGACCGACGTGCCGTCCTTCACGCTTGCCGAGCACCCGGTACCGGCGAAGACCAACCCGCTCGGCGTGAAGGGCTGCGGCGAAGCCGGCTGCGCCGGCTCGCTCACCTCGGTCATCAATGCGGTCCTCGACGCGCTCGCCGAACGCGGCATACGCCACCTCGACATGCCGCTGACCCCGTTCCGCATCTGGCAGGCCCTGCGCGAGGCGAACGGTAACGGCGCCGGGCGTTCGATCCGATGACGCAGGCGATCGCGGTTCCCGCGCGCCGTTTCGGCGAATTGCGCGTCATCGCGCCGGTCTGTGCGGCGCACTTCCTCAGCCACTTTTACATGATCATGCTGGCGCCGCTGTTCGCGTTCGTGCGCGCCGATTATGGCGTGAGCTATACCGATCTGGCGTTGGCGCTCACCGCCTTCAACGTCGTCTCGGCTGTGCTGCAAACGCCGGTCGGCTTCCTGGTCGACCGGATCGGCGCGCGCGTCGTGCTGATTGCCGGCGTCGCGCTCGGCGCCGCCGCCTTCGCGGTCGCCGGTCTCGTCAATTCATTCGTGGTGTTCATCGCCATGTATGCCGTCGCCGGGCTCGGCAACACCGCGTACCATCCGGCCGATTATTCGCTTTTGTCCCACCACAGTCCGCCCGCGCGCGTCGGCCAGTTGTTCTCGTTTCACACCTTCTCCGGAATTCTCGGCGCCGCGGTTGCCCCGGGCACCCTGCTGCTGATTCAGAGTCATTTCGGCTGGCGCGGCGCCTATGTTGGAGCCGCAATCCTCGGCTTTCTGGTGCTTGTGCTGCTCG
>Ga0209415_10001615_pt1 | contig 43023 bp, 36 predicted proteins | sample PeaSoiSIISIP2007_FD_187696 | JGI IMG/M metagenome (GOLD analysis project Ga0209415, IMG submission 187696) | Peat soil microbial communities from Weissenstadt, Germany - SII-SIP-2007 (SPAdes) (version 2) | ecosystem: Environmental > Terrestrial > Soil > Wetlands > Peat | place: Germany...
ATCTCCCAGGGGTTTAGAACCTCCACGCCGGCCGCCCGGAAAGGCGCCTCGTCCCGCGTTGCCACGCTGAAGTGGCGAGATGCGGCAATGGCTGCGATCTGTGCGTCCGCCACGGCGATCACATGACCGGAGCGGCGGGCGCGTATGACGATTTCAGAGTAGGATTGGGCCGCAGGAAGATCGAAAGGCACAATCCGCTCGGCGAAAAGGGCGACGACCTGCTCAGCAAGGGCAGCGGCCGGTGCTCTGCGCCGTTTGCCGGTGGGCAGGCTCTCGATTCCGAGCAGCAACTCCGCAAGGCTGACGGCCGAGAGGTAAAGGGTCTGGGCCGCCTGGGCGTCGAGCCACTCGAGAACGTTGCGGTCAGGCTTGGGCCGCATCGCCTCGGAGACGACGTTCGTATCAAGCAGAATCACGAGAAGTCCGCGGCTCCCGCGGGCGTCTTGTCCCGCCTGATCTCGAGTTCCAAGCCCCCGAATGGCTTCGAAAGCGCAGCGAGTGCGGAGCCGAGCCTCACGCGCTGGTCAGGCCGCACTGCGCCATCGAGGATGGCGCGAACCTCCGCTTCCGTGCTGCGCCCGTGCCGCCTCGCCCTGACACGCAGGGCGCGGTGAGTCTCCTCGGAAATATTGCGCACCACAATCGCCGCCATAACAGAACTCCCTGTCTACATTGCAATGATATCACACTAGCAGAGCCGATATCAACGCGCTTCGTGAGCGTCACGGGTGGCGCATACATTGTCGTGGTCTACTTACTTTTTTGCGTTTCCCACTTGACAACCTCGGGGAGGTGTGATAGGCTATAGTCGTGGTCTTTTCATGGACACATTGTCGCAAGCGGGCGCCGAGGCGCAAGGGAAAGCGGAAGGATCCCGGCTATGGGGGAATGTAGGGAACTACAAAAAATGAAAAATAGTTGGAACGAAGCTAAGAAGTACTTGAAAACAAAGCACATCACTTTTTTGAATGCTGCAAATTATGCGCATTTTGCGCGCAAATTAGCACAAAATAGGGCCTAAAAGGAGCAAAAACAGCACATTTTGAGGAAACGAACCGAAGTTTCCAAGCCTAAAGGCGAGGCCGGGCAAGTGACAATAAGTCGGCTACATCGGCTCCAGGTTGGGCTGGTGGTCGTTCCGGCGTAGCGCTGACCTTCAGGTCAGCACCCCCGCCTGCCGACCCTTTGCTTCGCTCAGGGCAGGCTCTGAAGGTCGGCGCTATAAGCTCCCGTGACGCGAAGACGAAGGGACGCAGCTTTAGGGCCTAAAGGCCCAACTCGCAGAGATCCTCAGGGTGGCGGGGCTGAAGCCCCGCCCTTCCAAAGTGCCACGCTATGACGGCGCATTCCGTTATCAGGTACTAGCCCCCCGCCCCGCTTAATTTGACCCTATTTGGATCGCTCTGTTAACATGAACGATCAAACGTTGGGAGAAAATCACGTGCGAGTCGGCGTTCATACTTCGATAGCCGGGGGGCTGGAGAATGCGGCGCATCGCGCCCAGGAGATCGGCTGCGACACGTTTCAGATGTTCTCCGCCAATCCGCGCGGTTGGAAAGGGCAGGATCCCTCGCCGGAAGCGTGCGAACGATTCCGCGCCGCGCGCGCGGAATATGTGCTATCGCCGGCGGTGATCCACGACAACTACTTGATTAACCTGGCGGCGGCGGACCCTCTGATCCGGCAAATGTCGATTGCGGCGTTCAGGAGAGAACTGGAGCGCGCCTTGGCTTTGGGCGCGGATTATCTGGTGACCCATCCCGGCAGCGCCAAAGACGGCACGGCGACGGAGGCAGTCAAAGTTTGCATTGAGTCGGTGCGGCAGGCCGCAAAGGGCCTGAAGCTCGATGGACTACGGATCCTCATTGAGAATACTGCGGGCCAAGGCTCGTCGATTGGACGCACGTTCGAAGAGGTAGCGGATATCTTAGCCGGGACCGCCAAGGAACTGCCGGTGGGCGCGTGCATCGATACGGCGCATTGTTTTGAAGCCGGCTACGCGGTTAACACCCAGGCCGGACTGGACGCGACGGTGGAGACGCTGGAGTCGACGATCGGGCTCGCGAACGTGCGCGTAATTCACGCTAACGATTCGAAAACGGCTTTTGGCTCGCACGCCGACCGGCACGAGCACATCGGCAAAGGGCAGATCGGCAAGGAGGGCTTCCGGCGCATCGTCTGTCATCCCAAACTCAAGGCGATTCCCTTCATCTGCGAGACGCCCATCGACAAGCCCGGAGACGATAGACGGAATCTTCGAATGATGAGGAAACTGGCGGGAGAATTAGCTGTCAGGCCTCAGCCGTCGGCTATCAGCGGACGTCGCGTTACGGTCATTCCCGCGAAAGCGGGAATCCACGTGAGGTGAGGTTCGATGTGTGGACGAAAGTGACCCCTCACCCGGCCCGCCCCGGCTGATGAAAACGCCGGCTGCGGGCCACCCTCTCCCCAAGGGAGAGGGACGTCTTATATCAACAGGGGGAGAGGGCTCTAGTTTCAAATTTCGATTTCTGGTGTTCTGATTTTCGATTTTCGGTTTTAGACTTTAGACTCTCAACTCCCGACTCTTGACTGTACTTATGGACTACGACCCACAACAAATCGAAGCAAAATGGCAAAAGCGTTGGGCGGAAGTGAAGGCTTTTGAGGCCGAGGCCGACGCGGCGCGGCAGAAGTATTACGTGCTCGAGATGCTGCCCTACCCTTCCGGCGACATCCACATGGGGCACGTGCGCAATTATTCGATCGGCGACGCGCTGGCCCGTTACAAGTGGATGAAGGGCTACAACGTGCTTCATCCCATCGGCTGGGACGCGTTTGGCTTGCCGGCGGAAAACGCCGCCATCAAGCGCCAACGGCATCCCTCGGAATTCACCTTCAATCACATCGGAAACATGCGAGAGCAGTTGAAGCGCCTGGGTTTCAGCTACGACTGGCGGCGCGAGATTGCCAGCTGCGTTCCGGAGTATTACCGCTGGAACCAGTGGTTTTTCCTCAAGATGTACGAGCGCGGTTTGGCCTACCGAAAAAAAAGCCGGGTGAACTGGTGCCCGCAGTGCGAAACGGTGCTGGCGAACGAGCAAGTGGTGAACGGCTGCTGTTGGCGGCATGAGGGCACGCTGGTCGAGCAGCGTGAACTCGAGCAGTGGTTCTGGAAAACGACTGCCTACGCCGAGCAGCTCCTCGACGACATGAAGGAACTGGTGGGCTGGCCGGAGCGCGTGCTGGCCATGCAGCAGAACTGGGTCGGCAAGTCCACCGGCACGGAAGTGGATTTTGGCGTGGTCGAACTCGGTGAGCTGCTGCGCGTTTTTACAACGCGCGTGGACACGATCTTCGGCTGCACGGCGGTTTTCCTGGCGGCCGAACACCCGGTGGTCGTAAAGATGATCGCCCGCTCGAACTCGCCGGAGAAAATGCGGGAGGACGTGGACGCGATCAAGTCTTCCGCCGCGCGGGCCCGCATGGAAGCGGATTTGAAGAAAGTCGGCGTCGACACTGGGTTCCGGGCGCGGAATCCGTTCAACGGCGAGACAGTTCCCATCTGGATTGCCAACTTCGTTTTAATGGACTACGGCACGGGCGCGGTGATGGCGGTGCCCGCACACGACCAGCGGGATTTTGAGTTCTGCACCGAGTACGGGCTTCCTATTCGCACCGTAATCGTTCCCGAAGACTCTGACGGGCGCGTCCCCACTTCTCCGCCCAAAGAGGCCTACGTCGAGTATGGCAAGCTGGTGGATTCCGGCGACTACAGCCGCTTTTCTTCAACTCAGGCCATCCTGAGGATGACTCAGGACGCAGAGGAAAAAGGCTTCGGACGCCTCACCGTGCAGTACCGCCTGAAGGACTGGGGAATCTCACGCCAGCGGTATTGGGGGACGCCCATTCCCATCATTTACTGCGACCAGTGCGGAGTGGTTCCGGTTCCCGAGGAAGACTTGCCGGTGGTGCTGCCCCCGGACATCAAGTTGACCGGGCGGGGACACTCGCCGCTTGCCGACGTTCCCGAGTTCGTCAATACGAAGTGCCCCAAATGTTCAGGAGCGGCGCGCCGCGAAACCGACACCATGGATACCTTCGTGGACTCCTCCTGGTACTTCTACCGTTACACCGCGCCCCACTTCGACGCCGCACCTGTGGATAAGGAAGCGGTGAAATACTGGTTCCCGGTGGATCAGTACATCGGTGGAATCGAACATGCCATCCTGCACCTGATCTACATGCGCTTCTTCACCAAAGTAATGCGGGATATCGGCCTGGTGGAGTTCGCTGAGCCGGTGGCGCGCCTATTCACCCAAGGCATGGTGCTCAAGGACGGCACCGCGATGTCGAAGTCGAAAGGCAACGTGGTGGACCCTGTCGAGATGTGCGCAAAGTACGGTGCCGACACCGTGCGCACTTATATGATGTTCGCTGCGCCTCCGGAAAAGGACTTTGACTGGAGCGACAGGGACATTGAAGGAGCGGCGCGGTTTCTGGGCAAGGTTTATCGATTGGTCTCGAAGCATGCGGACAGTCTGCGCGGGGTCGAGGCGTTTTCGAACGGCGGCGATATTCCAAACTCCAAATTTCAGATTTCAGACGACGAGCGGAGCCTGCTTCGAAAAGCTCACCAGACGCTTCGCCATGTTACGGAAGACATGGAAGGCCGCTGGCATTTCAACACCAACGTGGCCCTGTGCATGGAACTGATTAACGAGTTGACGGAGCACCAAGGCGCGATCGAGGCGGGCAAGGTTCGGCCGGAAGTGCACAAGACCGTTCTGGAACTGCTGGTAATCATGCTCTCGCTCTTTGCGCCGCATATCGCCGATGAACTCTGGGAGGGCCTGGGCCACGCTGGGCTGCTGCTTCAAGTTCCCTGGCCTCGCTTTGACAACGGACTCGCAGCCGTGGATGAACTTGAAATGCCGGTCCAGGTTAATGGCAAATTGCGGGCGCGAATCAGGGTGGCTGTGGACGCGGGCGAGGAAGAGATCCTGGCTCGTGCGCAGGCGGAAGAAAAGGTGCTTCAGCACATCGCGGGCAAGCAGATTGTAAAAGTCGTCGTTGTGCCTCAGAAGCTGATTAACATTGTTGCGAGATAAGCGAGGCTGGCGACCTCCTTGCCTTAGGTTGCGCACCGAGGGCCGGAAGTGACCCCTCACCCGTCCCGCGACGGCTGGAGAAAGCGCCGTCGCGGGACACCCTCTCCCCAGGGGAGAGGGCTATTCAATCAGCGAGACTTGACTTTTGCTATTTGGCTTCTTCTTCGTTCCGCCGACCGGAAGGGCGGCGCCGCAACGCAAAATAAATGGAACATACTCGCCCAGTTGTGGTTCTCGATTTCGGTTCTCAATACACGCAATTGATTGCGCGCCGCATTCGCGAAATGCAGGTCTATGCGCTGATCGTTCCGTGTAATACGCCGTTTGATGAGATTGCAGGGATGCACCCGCAGGCCCTGGTGCTTTCCGGCGGCCCGTCGTCGGTCTACGACCCTTCGGCGCCAGTGTGCGATGAAAGGGTGCTGAAGATGGGCATCCCCGTTCTCGGCGTTTGCTACGGGCTGCAATGGATGTCGAGGACGCTGGGGGGAAAGGTTGAGCCCGCCAAGCGCCGGGAGTACGGATTCGCGCAGCTCGAGATTTATCCCACCACGACACTTCTCGCGGGCATCGAGTCGCCGCTGCGCGTCTGGAACAGCCACGGCGACCACGTGGCGGAAGTCCCGCCCGGCTTCAGCATTACCGGGCGGACTGAGAACGCCATTTCGGTGATTGAGAATCCGGCGGCCGGAATTTACGCGCTGGAGTTCCATCCGGAAGTCCGCCACACCGCGCATGGCGCCGAGATCCTGAAACGGTTCGTGCGGGACGTCGCAGGCATCCAGCCGAACTGGTTCCCGCGCTCATTCATCGAGGAGACGGTGGACCGGGTGCGGCGGGAAGTTAAAGGCCAAAACGCGTTGTGCGCGCTCTCGGGCGGGGTAGATTCGGCGGTTGCGGCGACGCTGGTTGGGAGGGCCATCGGCAACCGGCTGACCTGTCTGTTCGTCGATAACGGCCTGCTGCGCAAGAACGAGTTCGAGCAGGTGGCCGGGATGCTTCGCGAGCAGGCCCATTTGAACGTCCGCACGGTGGATGCTTCGGCTCGCTTCCTGACCCGCCTGGCAGGAGTGACTGACCCGGAACGGAAGCGCAAGATTATCGGAGAAGAATTTATCCGCGTCTTCGAAGCAGAGGCTCGCCAACTGGGCGACATACCCTTCCTGGTGCAAGGGACATTATATCCCGACGTCATCGAGTCGGTTTCCGTGAAGGGTCCGGCCGCGACCATTAAGAGCCATCACAATGTGGGTGGATTACCGCAAGACTTGAAGTTCCGGCTTATCGAACCGCTGCGCGAGCTATTCAAAGACGAAGTGCGCAGAGTGGGCCGGGAATTGGGATTGGACGATCGGCTCATAGACCGGCAGCCATTCCCCGGCCCAGGATTGGCCGTACGGATCGTGGGCGCGGTTACGGACGAGCGGCTTGAGATGGTTCGGAATGCCGATGCGGTTGTGCGGGAAGAGATCGACGCCGCGGGCCTGGCCAAGCGCTTGTGGCAGGCGTTCGCCGTCCTGCTTCCAGTCTCCAGCGTAGGCGTCATGGGCGATGCCCGAACCTACGCCTCCACCATTGCTATTCGGGCCGTGGAATCTGAGGATGGGATGACGGCCGACTGGGCGAACCTTCCCGCGGCGCTTCTGCAACGGATGGCTACACGGATTGTCAATGAAGTGAAAGGTGTTAATCGAGTAGTATTCGACGTAACCTCGAAGCCGCCGGGGACTATCGAATGGGAATAACTCACCCGGGCCGCCGCGAAGGCAGCTTGAGCCAGTACGCGATTACAGGGTTATCGACTTGCCAGCTTCTGAGCCATGTAGAGCAGGAGTTGCCGGTCTTTCTCATCGATCTTGTCGAGAAGGCGTTTCACCTTTTCAAAGAAACGCACTTCCTTCTCCTGCTCGGCATCGAGTACCAACTCTTCCGTGCTTTGCAGCTTGCTCAGGTTGGGCAAGACCGGTTCTCCGTCTCCTTCGTAAAAAAGCGAATGGAGAGGGATTTCCAGCGCCGCCGCGAGCCGCTCCAGGGTTTCGAGAGACGGTACCGTGTGGCCGTTCTCTACCCGGGAAATGTAACAACGCAAGAGCCCGGTACGCTTTTCAATATCACCCTGTGATAGTGACTTTTCTTCTCTTAACTTTTTAAGTCGTGTTCCGATGACCATGCGCCACATTCTTCCACAAAGTATCAAGATCGTCAACTATTAATATAGGAAGGGTGCAAAGAGATCTGGAAGGCGGTCTGTAACCAATTGGCAACCTCCCTCGTCCCTGCTACTGAGGGAAGTCCAGAGATGGAACCCGAATGGCACGCTCGGAGTTTGATGTCAGCCAGGAAATTGAGTACATCCGACGTGTCCAAAAAGGGGACGGTGAAGCCTTCGGACTGCTGGTGGAAAAGTACCAGCAACGCATTTTCTCTATTCTTTTCCATCTCGTCCGCCGGCGGGACGAAGTCGAGGACCTCGCTCAAGAGGTATTTTTCAAAGCTTTTCGGGCCATCCGAAGTTATAACTTTCAATCTTCTTTTGCCACGTGGTTGTCCCGAATTGCGGTGAACCATTGTTACGATTATTTGCGCAAAGTGCGCGCTTCACGCCTCAGCTACTACTCCGAGATGACGGAAGAGAGCGCGCACGAATTGGAACGAAAGGCGGAGAGTCCGCCGCCTCAAGGTTTGGATCAGGGGGAGAAGTTAGCCCTGAGGGATTTCGTCGGCAGGCTCCTCGAACGCGCACCGGAAGACGACCGCATCATTCTGAGTCTCAAGGAGCTGGAAGATTATTCCGTGGAAGAAATCGCTGACATGCTGAAACTGAAAACCAGCACCGTCAAAGTGCGCCTCCACCGCGCCAGGAAACGAATGCTGGAAGACCTGGGGCGCTGGCGGCAAGAAGGAAAATAGGCCATGGATTGCAGAGCGATTCGAGATCTGATTGGGGAGCGCTGGGGCGAGGAATTGCCGGCAGAGGCGCGAGAGCACCTCAGCCAGTGCGCGGGCTGCGAAGCGTACTGGCGCAGGGCCCTCTTCCTTCAGGCGGGCTTCCACGCCTTGGCGGAGGAGACGCCGCCGCAGGCTTCGTTTGGATTCGCCTCGAGGCTGGTTCGACGGCTCGAAGAGTGGGATGCGACCGGCGCAAGGAGCGAGTTCTTCGAGACCGTTGGGCGGCGTTTCGTTTATGCCACGCTGGCCCTCACGCTCGCCTTACTGCTCAGCCTTGCGCTGCCCTCCACCGGTCCCGTGCGGGGAGTGGCCGGGGCCGATTTCCTCGGCTTGCAAAGCCGCAATCAGGCCTTGCAGCCCGACGTCGTCGGCGGCGAGACCGGTGATACGCACGAATTGAATCTGGGAGGGCCGACCGAGTAACGACAGTCGGCTAGAGAAACCCATGAGCCGAAGAGCCTACCTCTATTTTGCCCTGACCTTCCTGCTGGGTGTGATCGTTGGCGGAGCTTCCGTCTATTATTACGCCTGGAGCACGGGACACTTCCACCGTCCCTTCAATCGGCAAAGCTTCGTCCAGCGGGTCAAGGGTGAACTCAACCTGTCAGATACGCAAGTCCCGCAACTCGAGCAGATCCTGGACGGCTCCACCAGCAGATTCAGTGCCGCTCAGCAACAATGCGATACCCAGCTCAATGCCATGCGCCAGGAAACCCGCAACCAGATTCGGCAGATCCTGACGCCGGAGCAAAGCCAGAAATTCGATGAGCTGGTTCGCCGCTGGGATGAGAGAAGGAAAAGGTCCGGCCGTTAAGCGGGTTGCAATCCTAGGCGGCAGATCCGCCGCCGCACTCCAAGGTGCTTCGCATAGCCACCCTTTCCTATCAAAACGGAACGTCTTCGTCCGTGATTTCGGGAGATTCGGCGGGCGGCTCGGGGGCCGGCGGCCTGTCGAAGGAAGCGTGCTCCGCGCTCGGCACAGAGGTTCGCTCCGCCACGGGCGAAGGGGCTACCGCGGCGCGCTCAGTATCCGCCCTCGAACCCAGCATCTGCATTCGGCTGGCGATGATTTCGTAGGACGTGCGCTTATTTCCAGCCTGATCTTCCCACTGCCGGCTTCGAATGCTTCCCTCGATGTAGACCTGCTTGCCTTTGGTCAGATACTGGCCGCAAATCTCCGCCAGTTTGTTCCAAGCGACGATGTTATGCCATTCGGTGTGTTTCTGCTGCTCGCCACTCCTGTCTTTGAAAACTTCATCCGTGGCCACACTGAACTTAGCTACAGGCGCGCCGCTAGGCGTGTATTTCACTTCCGGGTCCCGCCCCAGGCGACCGACCAGGATCACTTTGTTAACCGAGCCAGACATAAGAACCTTCCTCTCGCGACATGCGTCTGACCAGTGGATTCCCGCCCGCGCGGGAAGGACTGCGCGCATGAGGTGTCATGGGCAGACAACGAGCGGCGCCGCCCCCGCTTGAGCTCTGGGCGCTCTCTTGGCGCCCCGCGGACAAGCCCCGAACCCCAAGAGCGGAGGCCCCCGCACCATGGATCAGTTGGAGCGTCGCGCGGCGCTCGTGGGGTAACCGAGCTTCCTGAGTTTCTGGCGGGCCAACTCCGCCTCGTGGGAATTCGGACTCTGTTGGATCAGGGAACGCAATTCTTTGGCCCCCGCGCTCTTCTCCCCAAGCTCAAGCAACGCAAAGCCCTTCTTGAGCTGCGCGGCCGCGGCCTTGTTGCCCCCTTGTTCAATGCACTTATCGTACTCCGCGATCGCGTTGTTATATTTCTTCTGGGAGGAGTAAATCTCCCCGATATAGAACTGGGCGTTCGAAGCCCTGTCCGTCTCGCCGTAATACTGCAGGTATTGCAGAAAAGCTTGAACGGCAAGGTCGTACTGCCCCCCGTTGTAGTCCGTCAAGCCGGAGTTATAGAGGCTGTCCGGGTCAGGAATACTCGGCTTCGGGGGCGCCGCCTGGGCGCCCGGCGGGCCTGGGGCCCCGGGATTCGCCGTGCCCGGGGCAGCGCCTGCAGGTTGTTGAGGGGGAGCCGCAATCGTCTGGATAATATTCTGCGTCTGCGTCAATTGCTCCCCCAACTTGCCGATGCGCGCCTTGGCTTCATCGAGGCTCTCGCTGAGCGCCTGGATCTGGGTGGTCATGGAATCGAGGCGCGCGGTGGAGGTGGCCAGGTTTTTTTGCTCGGTGCCGCGCAGATCGTCCATATTGGATTTGATCGTGTTGACATTGTCGCTGGCATGTTCGATCAAAGTCTTCAAGACATCGTTCTGCGATTGTACGGTCTGTTGGAGGTTGGTCACAGCCTGTTGCAGCGCTTCAAGCTGCTCCATCATCCGAAGCGTCTCTTTGCTGACCGCGAAGAGGGGCTGCGCTCCGGCAAGCAGAAGGCTAAGAGCAAGAATCAGTACGGCATGCTTTTTCAAGGGGAGTCACCCTCGTTGTTTAAAGTGAACACACGTCAGTGTACCCTGCCGTCCATATTTGGGTCAACTGGCGCTAGTAAACGCACCTCGTTGTAGCGGCGGCCGGGCAAAAGCAGGCACAACTCACACCCCTTCTACGGCGTTCCGCGGCTGCAGAGTGGATCATGGGTATGCAGGAGGGAACAGGCCGGGAGCCGCTGAGGTTCCCGGCCGGTCCGCACTACTTTCCCTCCGTACCGTAGTGGAAGTGAGCCCGGCGATTCTGCTGCCAGCAGGTTTCGTCGTGATCGGTGCAGGAAGGCCGATCTTTGCCGTACGAAATGGTATTGATAGAGTCGCCGTTGATTCCCAGATTGACGAGGAAACTCTTGGCGGCGGTAGCGCGGCGGTCACCGAGCCCCAGGTTATACTCTTCGCTCCCACGTTCGTCGCAGTGGCCTTCGATCGTGAATTTGATGCCCGCATGACCCTTTAGGAAATCCGCATCAGTGGTCAGGGCCTGCTGCGCGTCGGGGCGAAGATCGGACTTGTCGTAGTCGAAAAAGGCGTCTTTCATACCCTGTCCGAATACCTCCTCTTCGCTCACCTCAGCTTTGGGCGTCTCCGCAGGCGCTGTCGGCGGTGGAGTCGTCACGGTCACCCTGGCAGTTTCGGTTACCGAACCACCCGGTCCGGACGCCGTGAGCGTGTAGGTAGTGGATTCCTGAGGGCTAACGGTCGTAGAGCCCTGCGCTTGAACGCTCCCCACGCCCGGAACCAGGTTCAGGTCAGTGGCGTTTTGGGAAGTCCAACTCAGCGTGACGGACTGGCCTCTTTCAATGGTGCTCGGCTCAGCCGTCAAGTGCACAGTTGGCGCCGGGGTTGACGGCGCCGGCGGCGCTGAAGGCGGCGCGGCGGCCACCTGCTTCTTGTGACACGCGCCCGCCAAAAGAACTACTCCCAGTAAACCGGAGAGGAGCGCAAGACTGCGTTTCTGCTGTAGCATTTCTTAATCCTCCTTGATCGGTAAAAGAAGTCTGGTGCATCCTTAGATAGGCGGATTTGCCTTGCATTATCCACTCAACGGGAAGGCGAATGGCATTGGTATAGGCCTGCGGCAGAGGGGATAATACCTTTCAAAGGCCTGCATACTAACATCAAAGCAAGAAAAAAAACAAGGCCCTCTTTAATAGATCGCGCCGTGATATTCATTCCGAGGTCGTTTTTCGGGCAGAATTAACCAGGAGCTCTGCCATGACGGCGAATAAATCGACACATTCTCCTGTCCCTCGCGAAAGCTAATTCGACCAATTCGGGTTCCAGTTGTTTCCGGTGCTGGTCAGTTGCACCGGATTGGTGCCATTGGCGAGCATCGTCCAGACCTGGCGAGTGCCGGAGCGAGTGGATTCGAACGCCAAGTGGCGACCGTCAGGCGACCAGGAGGGATGCTCGTTGCGTCCCGCGTCGTGCGTCAACTGGATAATCCTTCCCGTGGCAATCTCCATGATGTAAATATCGTAGGTCCCCGTCTCCGAGAGCCTCCAATGAAAGGCCAGAAACAATCCGTTGGGAGACCAGGCGGGCCCGCTGGCATCACCGCCCCCTGCGGCTGTGGTGACACGCCGCAGGTTGGTGCCGTCAGCCGACATGATGTAAACCTGGGGAGCCCCGCTGCGGTCGGAAACAAAGGCCATTTCAGTACCGGTTTTGGGATTCCATGCCGGTGAAATATCGACACCACGGGAAAAGGTCAGCCGTTGAAGATTCATGCCGTTCACGTCCGACATATAAATCTCAGGATCGGCGCTCATACTGGAACAAAAGGCAATCTTCTTCCCATCAGGTGACCAGGCAGGGGTGGTGTTGAGCCCTCTGTAACTGGGGAAAAAAGCACGGTGATTCGTTTCGAGAGAGAAGATGTAAATTTCCGGATTGCCTGAGGCGTAACTGGTGAACGCGAGCTTCGTATTGTCCGGCGACCAACGCGGCGTGGTGGAGAGCGAACCGTAATTGGTCAGACCGTGCTGGTTAAAACCGTCGTAATCCATGAGCCAGATCTCGGAGCGGCCTCCGCCGCCCTTCACGAAGGCAATTTTGGTCAGACAATCGCCGGGAAGGCCGCCCCCCAAGGTCTGAATGATCTCGTTGGCAAAGCGGTGCGCGGCCTCGCGGGCTGAGATCTCGTTCAAGGCGGCCACATACCGCTTGGCGATAACGCTGGGATTTGCGGTGGTGCCCAAGTCAAACAGCCGGGCCGTAATCACCATGTTGGAATTCATGATTTCGGTCTTGCCGAAAGCGAGCATCTGAGCGGAGACGGGCGGCGAACTCCAGGCCTTGACGTCCACGTCCGCCGGCTCACGAAGCGGAGTGGTTGGATAGAAGCTCTTGCTGGCCAGGTCGAAAATTCCCGCCTGCTCGAGATCGTGCCACAAGACCTGATTGAATACTTGGGTCAGAGGAGCGAGGCTCTGCTCGCCCGAAGCGGCGGAAAAGTCGGCGACAGCCAGCTTGATTTTGGCTGTGCCCAGATTGATCCCGATGCTGAACCAGTCTTGGCCCCAACCGGTGTCAAAAGCAATCAAGAGCAGGGAGAGGGTAATAATAAACAACGAACTGCACAGTTGGATTCGCCGCAAGGAAAAACGCATGCCGGATTTCAACTCCCGTAGTTTATAGATGCGTGCACCCCTCCGCATAGATGTCTCGCAGTGTGACATATTATTCGAAGCAGCACGAGCGCCCAAAGCAGTATCGCACTTCGCTCTTCTCCGGCTACCGGTGAAAGTCAAAATAGAGGTTCACTTTGACTTTGTTGCCTGAGTAGTCGGGCGGGAGCGGGGGAAGCGGGTTCGAAGCCAAAACGGCCCGCAGGGCGGAACGATCCACTTCCGGAATGCCGCTCGACTGCGTGATTTCAACATCGGTAACGTTGCCGTCACGGAGAATAGTAAAAGTCATATAGAGGCGTGGAGCGCTCACGATATTCGGGCTGACGGTCGAAAGCAGCCAGTTCCCGCTGATGCGGCTTCGGACGGACGCGACATAATACCCGTAGCGCTCGCCAAAGTCCCCGCCTTCGCCAAAGCTGAGGCCGCCTTGGCCCGCCGCGCTCGCCATTTGAGTGTAGTTCATGGAAGGCTGGCCGCCCAGTCCGTAGGGCACGGCGTTGTCCGCTTCGACGGGTTTCTCTTTTTGGATATGGGTGTTGACGCGCTCGGCCTTCTCCGGCTTTACGGCTGTCTTGAACTTTGGAATTGGAATCGCCTTGGGCTCCGGCAGGGGTAAAGACGCAGGTTCCGTTCGGTGCAGTCCGGGGTTTTCACTGGCCAAGGTATTGTGCGTCGACAGCATCGGGGCTGGCAGCGGCACTCCCGGCAACGAGGCAACCGCCCCGATGCGCGTGGAGTTGCCGGCGCCCCAGTTTTTTCCCCAGCCGCCCCCAAAGGACGAACCGAGGCCCGTGTAGGCGATCAACACCACGAAAAGCACCGCGTGCATTGCCGCGGAAGCCACCAGCGTGCCGCCCAGCTTATCCCGCCGCTCATGCGTAACTAGAATTGAAACGGCCTCACTGCTCATCTTAGCTTTCAGCCTTCAGCTCTCAGCTCTCAAGCGCCAATAGAGTCTGTGTGGGAGCCTCATTCACTCTGTCATTCCGAGCCCTTCGCTGTCATCCTGAGCGAAGCGAAGAGCCTGTCCTGAACGCAGTGAAGAAATCTCGCTCTGGGTGCTCAGGGTAAACTCCGCGAGGAATCTCGCGCTGAATGTTTCGTAGGCAATGCGGGATCCCTCGTCGCCTTTTGCTCGTCACTTGTCACTCGCCACTCGTCACCGCTTTATTTGGTTTCCAGTGGTTCCGTCACCACGTTGATGTTGGTCAACTGGGCCTGTTTCAAGGCGTCCACCACTGTTGCGAACGTGCCGAAAGGCGCCGTTTCGCTGCAGCGAATAAACACCGGAGTCCCGCCGGCGCCCTTCAGATGAGCCAAAACGTAGCCACCCAGCTTATGAATGTTCACCGGATCGTTCCCGACATAAATATTCTGGTGTTTGTCGATGGTCACCACGATCTTCTCCTCTGAAATCGCTTTCACCGTGTGGGTCTTCGGCAGGTCAACTTCAATTCCCGATTCGAGAATGGGGGCTGTCAACATGAAGATAATCAGCAGCACCAGGACCACGTCCACGAACGGTGTGATATTAATCTCCGCCAGCGACGTATGGGTTCGACCTTTGAGGGTGGTGAATGCCATGGGGTACCTCGGTCTGTCCGTGGTCCGTTGTCCGTCGTCCGTTGCATAAGGCGAAGCGAATTGAGCCGCTGCAACTGACCACGGACTACGGACAACCGGCTAGGTGAAAAACCGCTCTGTCAAATTAAGAAACTCGAGTCCGAAATCGTCCATCATCGAGCCAAATTCTTTGATGCGCTGCACAAACTGGTTATAGGCAATAACCGCAGGAATGGCCGCAAAAAGGCCGGCCGCAGTTGTGATGAGGGCTTCGGAAATCCCGGGCGCGACGCTACGCAGCGACGCGGTGCCTGCCGTTCCCATTCCATGAAAAGCGTCGATGATTCCCCAAACTGTTCCAAACAGCCCGACGAACGGCGTCACGGCCCCCGTGGTGGCTAGCCAGGTGAGCCACTGCTCCATGCGCGTCAGTTCGCTGGAGGAGGTCATCTGCAAGGCCCGTTGCACAGCTTCCAGGCTTCGGATGTGGGGCTTGCCCGGGTTCTCATTCACCACCGCCTGGCTTTCAATTTCTCGATATCCCGCCTGGAAAACTTCCGATAGCGGGGTGGACTTGAGACCGCGGCAGAAGGTGCGAATCTCCGAAAGCCGCTTGCTTTGGCGGAATACCTTCAAGAACTCCTGCGACTCCCGGCGAGCCGCTCTGAAGATCCTATACTTGTGAATAATAATTGCCCAGGATAGGACTGAAAATCCCGCCAGCAGCAATAAGACAATCCGGGCTATGAGCCCCGTGTTCGACAGCAACTGCCAGACTTCGCCTTGGTAGAAACCCTGTAACTGCGCCAGTAGTGCAGGGAGCAATTCGCCTCCTTGACAAACAATGAGCTGCCCAGTCCTTCAAGTCTTCAACGTAACATAGCACTTTTGGGGCAGTCAATGAAACGCATCCTGTTGCGGCTTGGGGCTTAGTTCGGTTAGCTCGGGCATTAACGGGAAAGCAAAAACACGAATTTGCCACATGTGGCCGGGAGGTTATCCAGGACGAACGGTCTGCGGAGAGATCGTAGAAGAGTCAACACAGCTCACGCAAAGTCGCAAAGCCGCGCAGAGCCACAAAGTGAAGTCTTGGGACCGCTTGGCAGCCTTGGCGCACTTTGCGCCTTCGCGTGAAACCGCGATCTCCGTTCGTACCATCCGCGCCGAGTCAGATATATGCGATCACATCGATCTCCACCAGCGATTTGCCCGGGACTCCGGCGGCGGCGATGGTGGTTCGCACTGGAGGTTCAGCGCCGAAGCGCCCTTGAAAGACCTCATTCATGCCCGCGTAGTCTTTCAGGTCGGCCAGGTAGACGTTGCATTTGAGGACCTTATCCATCGAGGAGCCGACTTTCTCAAGCTCCTGCTGGATCTGGTCAAGGACTCCCTTGGTATGCACTTTGATATCGCCAGCCTCATGGTAGCCGACGCCGGCGATGAAGACCAGGTTGCCGTAAGCGACCACGCCATTAAACAGCGGTGTCTGGCCGTTCTTGGAATTATTGAGCAGTACCTTTTTGGTCGGTTTCTCTTGCGCGACGGCAGGGACTGCCGCAGCCGCCACGGCTCCCGCCGCAACTCCAGCCTTTATGAAACGCCTTCGATTCGTTGTTTTCGTATGAGCCTCCTTTGTTTGCATATGTGCGGTAGCGCATAGACTACGCGACCCTGATTGCCATTGCAACCGGATACGGTAACGTGGCGTATAATCGCTGAGGTACGAATCCATTGTTGCGGACGAACCACGCGCAGTTACTGACAACTGACGACTGACCACTGACAACTGCCTATGCTCCACGAAATCCACGTTCAGAATTATGCCGTGATCGACTCCCTCAAAGTCGAATTTGCTCCCGGGCTTAATCTGCTCTCGGGCGAAACCGGTTCGGGAAAATCCATTCTGGTGGATGCTCTGGGCCTGGCCCTGGGGGGAAGAGCTTCAGCGGAGGTCATTCGCTCCGGGCAGGAGCGGGCGCAAGTCACGGCGGTGTTCCGCGCCGAAGGACGGCCGCCCTGGTCAACCTGGTTGGAAGAATGCGGCCTGGCGCAGGATGAGGAGCTCATCCTCCGGAGGGAAATCCTGGCGAGCGGAAAGAGCCGCATGCTGGTGAACGATCAGCCCGTCACCTTGGCGGCGGTGAAGTCGCTGGCCGACCTGCTGGTGGAGATGCACGGGCAGAACGAGCACGTGGCCCTGTTCGCCCGCGACGCCCAACTCGATTTGCTCGATCAGTTTGCAGGCGTTGACGAGGAGTTGCAGCGAGTCAGGGAGTTACACACCCGACGCAGGGGATTGGAGTCTGAGTTCGAGAGCCTCAGCCAAAACGAGCAGGAGCGGCTACGCACCATCGACTTGCTGAGCTTTCAGGTGCAGGAACTCGAGCACGCCAAGATCGAGCCCGGGGAGGACGCACGACTCGAGGACGAGAAGCGGGTTCTGGCGAATCTGGAACGAGTGCGAACCGCCGCGGCAGGCGCTTTTTCCGAGCTCTACGAAGAGGAAGGAGCCTCCTGCTCGCGTCTGGCGGCGGCCATGCGGCAACTTGAAGAGCTTCGCCGTTATGAGTCAGGCGTCGAACCTGTCCTCGAATCGCTGGTAGGCGCTCGGGCCACGCTGGAAGACGCTGCCGATTTCTTGCGGGATTATCTGGGAAGGCTGGAGGCCAACCCGCAACGCCTGGAGGAGATCGAAGACCGGCTGGCCCTGCTCGATCGGCTGAAGCGTAAGTACGGGCAGACGCTCGAGGAAATCCTTGCCTACGGAGAAAAAACGCGGCAAGAGCTTGCGAAAATGGAACATGCCGACGAGCGCCGCGAAACGATCCAGCGCGAACTGGAGAAGGCGACGGGCGATTACGGCAAAGCGGCAGAGGCGCTTTCCACCCAGCGGCGTGAGGCGGCGCGCAAACTCACCCGCCTGGTGCGCGAAGAATTGGCGCAACTGGGCATGGAGAAAACCCGCCTGGAAGTGCATTTCGAAAGCCTCTTGGAAGGGCGTGCGGGGCCGCGCGGCATCGACGAAGTGGAGTTTCGAATTTCGCCGAATCCGGGCGAAGAACTGCGGCCGCTGGAGAAAATTGCCTCCGGCGGCGAAATCTCGCGCCTCATGCTGGCGCTCAAAACCGTGGTGGGGACAAACCGGCCCGGCGCCGGGGCCGCCCGGCGCACCGCTCGCACCTTCATTTTCGACGAGGTCGATTCCGGGATTGGCGGGCGAGTGGCCGAATCCGTCGGGCAGCGGCTGAAGCGGCTGGCGCGCGACGGGCAAGTGCTGTGCGTCACGCACCTGGCGCAAATCGCCTGCTTCGCCGATCAGCACTATTATGTCGAGAAATTCGAACGCTCCGGCCGTACCCTGACCTCCGTGACGCATCTCGCCACCGAAAAAGACCGAGCGCGTGAGTTAGCCCGCATGCTCTCCGGCAGCCAGATCACCGATGCCGTGCTCAAACACGCCGCCGCCATGCTTAAGCATGGAAATTAAGTTATTGAATCATTGAGCCATTGGGCCATTGAGCGATTGATGCGCACAGCCTTGGAGATTGAAATGCGAACTACCTGCTTTTTGCTCCTTTTCCTGTTTGTCGTGACTCTTCTAACAGCCGGGCCTGCGATGGCGCAGAGTACAGGTCAGTTCAAGCTGGCCGACGTAACGGTGGTTGGATCGGCCCACTACCAAGAACCCGAAATCGTTCGCGCAAGCGGATTGAAGATCGGAGAACTCGTGAGTGTGGATGCGCTGAAACAGGCTGCCACCCGCCTCGGCAGCGCCGGCGTGTTTGCGGAGGTCAATTATCGATATCACACTCGAGGCGAAGCGCTGACAGTGGAATTCACAGTCCAGGATGCAGGCCATTTCCTCCCATGCACCTTCGAGAACTTTGTGTGGATGTCGAGGGACGAACTGTTGGCTGGCTTGCGCTCTCGCGTGCCTTTGTTCTACGACCAGGTACCTGCCAGTGGAGACCAGCTCGGGCGAGTTTCGTCGGCGCTCAAGGAGATGCTGCAAGAACGCGGTATGAACGCCGAGGTTGCATTCTCACCGGCGTACAGGGCCGGAGGCCCGGTGGAAAGCATACAGTACAGAGTGACGGGGCTGCCAATTCCGGTTCTCAGGATCGACTTCACGGGCGTCCAGAAGGTCGATCCGGCCCTGTTGCAAGCGGCTGCGCAACCTCTGATGGGGAAGGACTATGATGCGTCATTCATTGCCGACTTTTCCAATGCAGGCATTGGCGCTGTTTACCGGCAACGAGGTTACCTTCAAGCGCGCTTCGGACGTCCGGTTCCACAGCTACTGAAGGAAGATGGGTCTCCCAACTCTGTCGCCATTACTATCCCTGTATCGGAGGGCGAGCTGTTCACGTTGAAGGAAGTCACCTGGTCGGGACAGAGTGCGATCCCGTATGAGGAACTCGCAAGAAAGATCAGGCAGAGACCCGGCACGCCGGTGGACGCACTCCAACTCGAGCAAGACGTTCTGGCACTGCCCATGCTCTTTCACGCCAATGGCTACCTCGATGCCGACGCCCGCATGAAGCCTGACCTCGATGACTCCGCTCATACGGCCGCCTATCAAATACAGATCAACCAGGGAGATCTCTACAGGCTGGGGAAACTTGAAATTGCAGGGCTGGATGATGGGCACATGAGGTCGGTAGAGAAAATGTGCCGGCTTGATCACGGAGATCCCTATGAACCTGGGTACTGGAACGCGCTGATACAGCAGGCACTCCCATCCCTGCCGCGTAACGCATCAGGCTGGAAGGCAAGTGCAAGACCAACTATACACAAGGATACCAAGACAGTGGACGTCCTTCTTACCTTCGCGCCGCGGGCAAGCCGATGATCTCCAGGCTCAACGAATCGTTCACAGGTCAGGTTCAGCCGTCTCGGTGGGCCTCCTCGTAACCACCGCTCCGTCTATTCTGCGAGGTGCTCAGCCTGAATAACCCAACGAACTTGTTTCACACAACACCGTCGATGAGCTCCCACATTACAGGCAGCAGGCGCCCCGTCTGCGAAGTATAATGAATCGATGTCCGGTCCCGCTCCGCCACCTAATACAGAAGACACCGCTCCGCGCCAGGAAGCGCAGGGCGCGTATTTGCGCCTTCAGTCCGTGACGATATTCGTGCGCGACATGGATCGGAGCTTGCGTTTCTACGTGGACCAGCTAGGATTCAGTCTGCTCTTCGATGCCCGATCCCAAACCGTGCGCCCCTGGGTTGCGGTAGCCCCACCGGACGGCAGTGCGACCCTGACGCTACGCGTGCCCGAGCCTGGCTCGGCAGAGTGCAAGCTCATAGGACGGGCCACCCAGGTCGCGTTTGTCACCGAGGACGTGGTTGCCAAGTTCCGTGAATGGCGGAGGTGCGGCGTCGAGTTTCTGTCCACGCCACGCTTAAGACGCCTGCGGCATCGGGTGAACGTGGCGGCTAGCGGCTCGCCGAACCCGGAAGAGGCTCCCATTTGGGGCGGAATCTTCACACGTTTCAAGGATCCGGACGGGAATTCGTTTTCACTCGTGAGCTTCGACGAGGTGAGCCGGGAAATTGAAGCGCAGCGGCGCGCCCGAATTGAGCGGCTCGAAGCCGAACGCCGCGCCAGCCAGGAAATGGAAATTGCCAAGCAGGTGCAAGCCCGGCTTTTCGCGCAATCCCTGCCACCCCTTCGAAGTCTCGAATACGCGGGTGTCTGCCTCCAGGCTCACCCAGTAGGCGGCGATTACTACGACTTCCTCGATCTCGGCCGCGACCGGCTGGGGCTGGTGATCGGCGATGTGGCAGGAAAAGGAATTGCTGCCGCGCTGCTAATGGCCAACCTGCAGGCGAATCTGCGCAGCCAGTGCGTCATGGCATCGGATCAGCCAGAGCGCTTCCTGCGTTCGGCCAACCAACTTTTTTATGAGAATTCGGTCGATAGCGCCTACGCCACCCTCTTCTTTGCCGAATACTGCGATGTGGAGCGGCGCTTGCGCTATGCGAACTGCGGGCACGTCTCCGGCTTTCTGCTCCGCGGCAACGGCGCTCTCGAACGGCTCAGTTCCACTTGCACGGTCCTGGGATTGTTCAAAGAGTGGGACTGTGCGCTGGCAGAATGCCGACTCCTTCCTGGAGACACACTGGCTCTCTACACGGATGGCATAACGGAATCGTTCAACGCCACCGGCGAGGAGTTTGGAGAACAACGCCTATGTACGGCACTGCAAAGCTATTCTGAGATGCCCGCTCAGGACCTGCTCGAAGCGATCGTCGGCGCCGTTCGGAGCTTCAGCCCTCGAGAGCAGCACGACGACATTACGCTCATCGTTGCCAAGTGCAGACGATAACTTCACGCGTTCCACGCCGCGTCGCGGTCTCATTCACCAGTTGATCGAGTCAAGCCACGAGAGTAAAATCTACGCCATGAAACCCACCTGTGCCTTTATTGTCGCTCTCGCTTCATGCCTTTCCACCGCCGCTCAGCAGACTCCTGGCGATTCCGAAGTTGTGGCCCGCATAAGTGCGGCCACGGTTCTCATTCTGTCTGGGGAAGGAGCGGGAAGGCTTTCCTCGATTAGCACGGGCGTCATCGTGCGTCCTAATGGGGTGATCCTGACCGCGTACCATGCAATCAAGAACGCCAGAGAAGTGCAAGTGCGCCTGCGAAGCGGCGATGTATACGATCAAGTTGTGTTACTTGGCGCTGATGAGCGTCGTGATGTGGCGGCTTTGAGGATATCTGCCGCTAGCCTGCCCACCCTTCCCCTCGGGATGGGGACGGAAGCCAAGCCCGGCGATTCGGCTTATGTAGTGTCCAGTTCCAGCGGCCTTGGGTGGAGCGCCAGCAAGGGAATCATCGCAGCCCTGCGGCTGGCAGACGAGATACCCGGAGCGGGGCAGGGATTCAGGTTGTTGCAGTTCACGGCTCCGGTAAGCAGCGGTGCCAGCGGAGGGCCGCTCGTGGACTCGCAGGGTGCTCTCTTGGGAATCATCACCAAAGGCATCGCAGGAGGATCCGGAGGAGCGCCCGCCGAGGCTGGACTCGCTGTGCCGATCGAGACAGTGATTGGCTTGGCAGACGGGAGTAGGAGCCAAGCGCTGGGGAGTGGCGTAGCGTTGCAGATGCCCGCAAGCCGGCCGTCGCCTTCTACAGCCGCAGTTGTCACCTCTAGCGCGCAGGACATCCTCCGTGCCGCACGTACGATCCACATTGCATCCCGCAGCATGTACTTCACGCCCGATTCATTGGAGAAGGCATTGGCGGGTCAGAAAGTCTTTGAAAGCCTCGGCCTGGTGATCGTCAAGGACATGCGAGTTGCGGACTTGCTCATCACGGTGGACCGCCCCCTGTTCACTTACACATTCACGTATTCGGTGACTGATCCAAAGACTTCCAGAGTGCTCGACTCGGGCAAGGTCACAGCTATTGACGGTGGTGCCGCAGCGGCGAGAATCGCCAAACAGTTGGTCGACAAGTGGGCGAGGGCGCGCTCAGCAGACGCGGCCCACAATCCGAACTGATCGCGATCTGCACCTGGTCATATCGTCTTCCACCCGTTACTTAGCACCTGCTCTTGCAGTTCTCCCTCCGCTGTGTTAGGTTTTTTGAGTTCCGAGCGTGCACTCACGCTTCCAGGCCCCCGTGACGACAGAATCTTCTGAATCGCGCCTTCTGGCCCAAATCGATCTTGACCGCCTGCCTCGCCACCTCGCCATCATCATGGATGGCAACGGACGATGGGCGAAGAAGCGACGGCTGCCGCGGATTGCGGGGCACCGGGCGGGAATCAGGGCGGTCCGCCAGTCGGTGGAGGCTTGTGCCCGGCTGGGGGTGCCTTATTTAACCTTGTACGCCTTTTCCGTTGAGAACTGGAAGCGTCCCCATACCGAGACCACGCTCCTCATGAGGTTGTTGCGTGAGTATCTCAAGAAGGAGATCTCCGAACTCAACCGGCAGAATATTCGCCTTGCCGTCATCGGCAGAATCCACGAACTGGCCAACCCGGTACAACGCGATCTCGAAACGGCGCTGGAAAACACAAAGCAGAACACCGGGCTGCGGTTAACCCTGGCTCTCAATTATGGCGCCCGCGCTGAACTGGTGGATGCGGTGCGCGAACTGGTTGAATTGGCCAGGCGCAATGGGGACGTGGTCGTTGACGAACCCACTCTGAGCAGCCACCTTTACACCCGCGATCTGCCCGATCCGGACCTGCTGATCCGCACCAGCGGAGAATTGCGATTGAGCAACTTCCTCCTCTGGCAGGTCGCCTATTCGGAACTTTGGGTGACGGAAACCCTTTGGCCCGACTTCACCCAAGCGCATTTGTTTCAGGCGATCATCGACTATCAGAAAAGGGAGCGCCGCTACGGAGGAATAGGGCTGGGATAGTAACCCTTTCTCAATGAAACTCCGATTTCTCACCGCCTTACTATTAATTCCCCCCGTAATATACCTGATCGGCTGGTCGCCCAAATGGCTCCTGCTAGCCGCAGTGATCGCGGTGGTTGAGTTGTGCCTCTACGAGTTTTTCCAGCTTTGCCGGCACGCGGAATTCAAGCCGCTGTCGACTTTGGGATATCTGGCAGGCGCGGGGATTTGCGCGGCGCAAGCGGTGGAAGCCGCTGGAAGCACATCGTATTCTTTTCTGCTGCTGATTGCTTTGGTCCTGATCACTCTCACCGCGGCGCTGGTGACCAGCCGCGACCTGAAAACTTACCTGGGCACGGCCGCCACAACCATTTTCGGAGTGATGTATATAGGGCTCGCGCTGGCCTGTCTCATTCCTCTAAGGTTTTCGCAGTTGAGCCAGGGAGTCCTTCGCGTCCCCGGCGCGGCAGATCCGGCTGGAGGCCGGAATCTCCTCCTGCTATTGTTCCTGGTGATCTGGGCCGATGATACTTTTGCCTATCTTGTCGGACGTACGATAGGACGAAACAGGCTGTTTCCCACGATCTCTCCCAAGAAGACCTTGGAAGGCTCGGTCGCGGGGCTGGGGGGCAGCCTGCTGGTCGCCTGGGGGTTTGCGAGCCTGTACTGGCAGACAGCGAACTGGAAAAAAGCTATGCTGTTGGCAGGCATAGTAGCGTTGTTCGGGCAGATCGGCGACCTGGCGGAATCCGCGATCAAGCGGGGCGCCGGCGTGAAGGACTCGGGGTCGGTCTTACCGGGTCACGGCGGCTTGCTCGACAGGGTGGACAGCCTGTTGTTCGGTGCGCCCATTCTATGGCTCAGTCTGGCGATATGGGATCTCTGGCGATGACGAAGGGTTTGTGCATTTTGGGCGCTACGGGTTCGATTGGACGGCAGAGTCTGTCCGTCGTCAGGAAATCGGCTGACCGATTCCGCGTCGTCGCCCTCTGCGCGGGTAAGAATGTTGAGTTGCTTGCTCAGCAGGTCCTTGAATTCAGGCCGAAACTAGTCGTCGTCGCGGATTCTGATCACCTTGAGCCTCTGCGAGGGTGGCTCGAACGCCTCGGGGTTGCCTGGACGGTTAAGATCGCCTTTGGAGTTAACGGACAAATTGAGGCCGCGACACACCCTGAGGTTGACATCGTAGTTTCAGCCTCGCATGGGACCACAGGGCTGGTTGCAACCTACGAGGCGATCCGGGCGGGAAAACGCATCGGACTGGCGAACAAAGAGGTTCTTGTCACTGCCGGAGAACTGGTGAAGCGCACAGTGCAAGAGCGGGGGGCAGAACTCCTTCCTATAGACAGCGAACATTGTGCCATCCATCAATGTCTTCGGTCAGGTAGCCACGACGAAGTCCGCCGTCTCATTTTGACTGCGTCGGGAGGCCCGTTTTTGAAAACCCCTCGAAAATACCTCGACCGCATAACTCCCGGGGAGGCCTTGCAGCATCCAATCTGGAAGATGGGCGGACGCATCACGATCGACTCTGCCACCTTGATGAACAAGGGCTTGGAAATCATTGAGGCCCATTGGTTATTTGGCTTCCCATGCGATCAGATCGACGTGGTTATTCACCCCGAATCAGCGGTCCATTCCATGATAGAATTTAGGGATGGGTCAGTTATGGCCCAAATGTCGGTTCCTGACATGCGGCTACCGATTTCGTATGCGCTGAATTATCCGGATCGGCTGGCCATGGACGGTGAATTGCCGCGCTTGGACCTGAACTTGCTCAGCAGAATGCGGTTTGCAGCGCCGGATACGCGGCGCTTCCCCTGTCTGGATTTGGCACGTCAGGCTCTGCGCAGTGGGGGCTCCATGCCCTGCGCACTGAACGCTGCTGATGAAATTGCAGTCGAGGCGTTCCTGGCCGAGCGGCTACGTTTTTCGGATATTCCTCGAGTGATCGAGGGGGTTTTGGAGCAGACAACTCAGGCGGGCGCCTTCATTTCTCTAGAAGATGTCCTGAGTTGTGACCACGAAGCCCGTGATCGTGCGCGGGAAGTTGTGACCAGGCTTGCGCGCCGGCGAGGCTCTGACTAGCCTCCGTAGGCGCTGTCATTCCAGACGACGCGAGGAATCCGGCTGTGCGTCGAACGGATCGTGGGAACCGGACGTGGGCAAGATTCCTGGCTTCGTTCGGAACGAGAATTTAGGCGGTTCTTCGCAGGCTTCGTCTAGGAAGAGTGAACGGCAATATGGCGGGAAGCTTCATAACAGATGTAGTGGTGGTGGTGCTGGTTCTGGGGCTCATGATCTTCGTTCACGAGCTCGGCCACTTCATGGCGGCTAAGTTCTTTGGCGTCCGGGTGCTGGTTTTTTCATTGGGTTTCGGCAAACGGCTGCTGCATTGGACAAAGGGCGATACCGATTACCGCATCAGCGCCCTGCCTTTCGGCGGTTACGTGAGGATGGCTGGAGACGATCCCTCCGCGGATCGGACGGGCGAGCCCTGGGAGTTTCTCGCCAAGCCTCGCTGGCAGAGGTTCGTGGTGGTGGTCATGGGGCCGACCATGAACATTTTGTTGGCCGTGCTCGTCCTGGCAGGGCTCTACAAGTTCCACTTCCAGAAACCCGCGTTCGAAGAGCAGCCGGCACGCGTGGGGGACGTGGAAGCCGACTCACCGGCCAGCCAGATCGGCGTAAAACCCGGCGATCTTGTGGTTCGCCTGGACAACCTTCAGAACCCTCATTGGGAAGAACTCCAGATGAAGATCGTGACGACAGTGGGCGAGGCTATGCCTGTCGAGGTCGAGCGGGATGGCAGAACCTTGAGTATGTCGCTTACACCGCGTGCCTCAGGGCCGGATCGCGTGGGGGATGCAGGGTTGTACCCTTACGCGCCTGGAGTTATCGACAAGGTCGAGCCGGGGCTTCCGGCAGGCCAAGCGGGGCTTTTGTCCGGGGACCGAATAGTCGGCGTAGACGGGAAGACGGTCCTCTATTGGCCCCGCGTCGCCTTTCTCATTCAGTCCGGCAAGGGGAAGCCTGTCCGGCTTTCAATTCTCCGTGGCGGCCGGGAATTCTCGACCACTTTGAAGCCGGTTCTTACCGATGTGATGGGCGAGAAACGCTGGCGAGTCGGCGTTACTTTTCATAGCGACATGATGGTGAAGAAACTGACCTGGGGCAGCGCGTTGGCGGCAGCCGCCCAGGACAATTCGCGGGATTGTCTGATGACTTTCGACGTGCTCGGCAAGATCCTGACCCGCCGTCTCTCACCGCGCACTCTGGCCGGACCCATCGGAATCGCGCAAGCCTCCGGAGAAGCCTACCGCGCGGGGTTCCCTGAGCTCCTCATGTTGATCTCATTCATCAGTCTGCAGTTGGGTATCTTCAACTTGCTCCCCATTCCGGTGATGGACGGCGGTGTGATCCTCCTGCTGCTCGTCGAGGGTCTGATTCGCCACGACCTGAGCCTCAAGGTGAAAGAGAGGTTCCTGCAGGTCGGTTTCGTCTTCTTGTTGTTGCTGGTGGTGTTTCTCATGTGCAATGACATCATGAGAACGCTGAGGCCGTATTAGGGGCTAGGGACTAGGGGCTAGGGACTAGGGGTTAGGGACTAGGGGTTAGGGACTAGGGGTTAGGGACTAGGGAGTGCTGGCGGCTGATGGTCTGGGGCTGACAGCCAGCGACTGAAGACTGAGAACTGACAACTGAGGACTTCATGAACTTTAGTGACACCGAACACTTCCCTCCTCGGCGAAAGACGCGTGCCGTGCGGGTCGGCCGCCTCACCATCGGTGGCGATGCCGCCATTGTCGTACAGTCGATGACCAAGACGGATACGCGCGAGGTTGGAAAGACCGTCGAGCAAATCCAGCAGATGGAGGCGGCGGGCTGCGAGATCGTGCGCCTTGCGGTCCCTGACCTGGAAGCAGCAAAGGCCTTACCCGAGATTCGTAAGCGCTGCCCCGACTCGATCCTTGTCTCGGATATTCACTTTCAGTATAAGTTCGCTCTGATGGCGCTCGATGCCGGAGTGGACAAGTTGCGGATTAATCCCGGGAACATCGGCGAGGCGGATAAAGTTCGCCTGGTGGTGCGCAGCGCGCAGGATCGGAAGGTACCTATCCGCATCGGCGTGAATGCGGGGTCGCTGGAGCGGCGGCTACTCGAGAAATACGGTTACCCGACGCCGGAAGCCATGGTTGAAAGCGCTCTCTATCATATCGGCATTCTCGAAGAACTTGGATTCAAGGATACGATCATTTCTTTGAAAGCCTCCAACGTAAGACTCTGCGTTGCGGCCTATCGCCTGCTTGCCAAACAGGTTGATTATCCCTTCCACCTCGGAATTACGGAGGCCGGAACTCAGTTCACTGGGACGGTCAAATCGTGTGTCGGCATGGGAATGCTTCTGGCGGAAGGAATTGGGGACACGATTCGCGTTTCCCTGGCCACCGACCCCGTCGAGGAAGTCCGCGTCGCTTACGAGATGCTCAAGGCGCTGGAGTTGCGCAGCCGCGGGCCGGTGGTAATTGCCTGCCCCACCTGCGGGCGGCTGGAAGTTGACCTCTTCAAAATCGCCGCCGAAATCGAGCAGGCCACCGCGCACATTAAGATGCCTCTGAGCTTGGCAGTCATGGGCTGTGCCGTGAACGGGCCGGGAGAAGCTCGGGAAGCAGACCTCGGCGTGGCTGCTGGACGCGGCAACGGCATGATCTACCGCGAAGGCAAAGCCATCCGGCGAGTCAGCGAAGAAGAGATCGTTCCCGCCTTGCTGGAAGAAATCGAGCGATTCGTGGGGGACAAGACAGCCGGAATTGACACTGCACCAAAAGAAATCGTCGCTCAACCTACTTCCGAGCCTGCCGCTTCCCTGCCGATCCTGAAGTAACATTTTGCGTCCAACACTCACGGTCAATTCACCCAGGCGACTCACGTCGCGGCCTACCTCCAACAACTTGTTTACAGCTTTGGCAACCCCAGCCGGACCAGACTGTCCTGGAGCAGCTTGATGTCAAATCTGATCCCCTCTCGGAGGAGGTCTGCGTACGCTTGACGCAGGTCGGTCACCCGTCCGCTGCGAGCACCAGCCTCAAGTATGCCTAAGCAACCTGCCACAGACAGGCCGGCGTTCTTCGCGACTTGGCGAGCTTTCCAATCGTCCAGCAGGATCAAATCGGCGTTGCGGCTCATCGCCAGGAAAATGGCAGCACGTTCGCCCGCACCAAGATTCATGCAGACGTGCGCAAGTGAGGGGTGTACGCCGGACGTTTCGGATATTACTTCTATCCAGTTGGCGCTCCTTACCTCTTCGGCGCCGGGAAGCCCACGTCCGCCCACAGTTACCTCGTACTGAACCTCGACGGGGATCAGGATTTTTCTGTAGAAAGAGGCCAAGAGTGCAAGCTTACCAATCCGGGCGAGGGCGATCAGGGGTGAGGAATTGGAAACAACAGTCACAGGTTGAGCCGCTGCAAAGTTCGGCGATCTTCTTCCAGTTCATCCGCGCCATAATGAAGCGGAACGTTGTGCTGGGCTGCATACTCCATAAACTCTTCGACTGCCGTCTGACATAGTTCGGCGGCACGCCCGAGCGAAACCTTGTCCTCACGATAGAGTTCAAGGGCAAGCAACCGAGCCGCTCCTTCCGAAGGCTTGGCTTCATCTAAACCCGCCGCCAAAGCTAACTCGGCCGATATTTCCACTTTTAGCTTATTCATGATCTCAACTTACCTCATTGCTATTTGTTATGCAACTGCTGCACGATCACCGCAATGGCTCAGGTCGACTGCGCGCTGGCGTTCGCGGGCAAAACCACCCTAGCCGTGTCTCCCGTAAAGATGCATGGACCGACGAACCCCAAAATCGAGGATCGACTCTTAAGATTCAGTTTGTTCGCCAAATGTTTCTCCTGACGCCAGAGACGACGGCATGGCACGCCTCGCCTGTCTGAGACGCGATTGCATTGGGGGGTCGCTGGCGATACAATATCTTACTTGAATCTTACCCGTTGCGGCTGAGGATTGCACATGGAAACGACCAGACTGTCTTCGAAGGGCCAGATCGTCTTGCCGAAATCGGTGCGCGAGGCGCGGAGTTGGAAGCCAGGCACTGAGTTCTCCGTGGATGAAACTTCCGACGGGATTCTGCTGCGGCCGTTGCGCCCCTTCCCGCCCACCAGCGTCGCCGAGGTATACGGGTGCCTGAAGCATACCGGCCAGCCAAAGACTCTTCGTCAAATGGAGAAAGCTATCGCGAAAGGCGTGAGGGCGCGGCATGATCGCGGTCGATACTAACGTTCTGGTTCGTTTTTTGGTGCGAGACGATACACGTCAGGCCGCCCGCGCGGCGGAACTGATTCGTAGTCGTGAGATTTTGATCTCCAAGACCGTGCTGCTCGAGACCGAGTGGGTCCTCCGCAGCCTCTACGACTTTCCCCCGCCAAGGTTGGCAGGCGCTCTGAGAGCCCTGGCCGGTCTCGGGACGTTTTCCTTGGAAGACGCGGGAGCCGTCGCCAAAGCCTTAAATTGGTTTGAGCGAGGCCTTGACTTTGCCGACGCGCTGCATTTAGCGAGTGCGGGAAATGCGAAGCAGTTTGCTACCTTCGACCGAAAGTTCGCGCGGCAAGCGCGGGGCGTGACCAAAGTCGAGACACTTGTCCTCTGATCCCATTTCAATTGGCTGAAGGTCGCGACGACTTATCAAATCGGATTCCCGTCGGCGTCGATGTAGCGGATCTCTCCGATTCCCAATTCCCGAATACCTGCTTCGATCTTGGCTCGGTCCCCCACCACCACCCAAACAAGGTTGTCCGGATGGATCACCGCCTTGGCAGCGGCGTCCAAATCACTAGTCTTCAGCGCGCGGATCTTCCCCGCCATAGTATCGTAGTAGTCGTCGGGCCAGCGGAATTGAATGAGCTCCGAAATAGAATTTCCAACGGAGTTCAGAGTCTCACGCGAGCCGGGCAAGCTAAGAGTTTCATTGGCTTGGATTAGGGCCAGCTCCTGGCTGGTCACAGGCCGGTCTGTCAAGAACGCCCGGACATCCTTATTGACTTCCGCCACCGATTCCTTGGTCTTATCCGTCTGCACAGGCGCAAGAATCAGGAATGGCCGCTGTGCGCGCGCGCAGCACACGACGCTTTGGGAGCCGTACGCCCAATGCTTGTCCTCCCGCAGGTCCATGTTCAAGCGCGAGCTGAATGTACCGCCCAGGTCGTCGTTCATGGCTTGGATCGCGATTTCCTGCGGAGTGTTGGGCAGCACTGTGGCATGGCCGGCGAGGATCAACGATTGGCTGGCGCCCGGCTTGTCCATCAGGTAAACCACAGGCTTGGACGGAAGCTGGACCGCCGCCACATTCTTCGTCGGAACCTCCCCAGGTTTCCAACCGGCAAACAGCCTCTCCAGCTTGGGAGTAATTTCGGCCAGCGTCGTGTCACCCACTACGATCAACGTGGAGTTGTTTGGCCGATACCACTTCGCGTGAAACTTCACCAGATCTTTACGAGTGATTTTCTGAACGCTGGCCGAGGTGCCCGAGCCGGTAAAGGAGTTGCCGTAGGCGTGGCCAGGTCCGTACAGCAGTCTGGGGAAGACCCGCAGCGCCATCGAAAACGGTTCTTTTTGTTCTTGCTCGATCGCATCGAGTTGCAGCTTCTGTTCCCGCTTGAAATCGGCGTCGGGAAACGAGGGATTGAGAATGACATCGGCGAACAGTTCAAGCGAGGGATCGAGGTGGGTCTTCAGGGCGGATAGGCGCACATAAGAGAAGTCCAAATTCGAATAGCCCCCCAACTGCGCACCCAGCAAAGCCACTTGGTCGTTGATCTCGAGCGCGTTGCGAGTTTTCGTGCCATCGATCAACAAAGCTCCCGTGAGCTTGGCGGTACCCGGGTCGGCGGACTGATCGGCGGCAGACCCGGCATCGGTGGCCATCCAGAAGTTCACCAGGGGCACGTCGTGACGCTCGGCCAAAATCACCTTCAGTCCATTGGCCAATGTGGCCCGCTGCAGCGTGGGCAACCTCAACTCCGGCGGCGTCCCCAGCGCCGGCGCCTTCGATCGATCAGCACCCGCCTGCGCTGCTTTGTAATCCGGGAACGGCAGAACATCGGCAACGTAAACTCCGTCAGCCAGCCAGCGGTTGGCCGTGGCCTTCAAGTCTTCCGCTGTCGCCTCTCGAATCCTCTTCAGCGCGATCTTGTAGCCGTCCGGGTTCCCGGTGTAGACGGCGTACTCGGCCAGCCGGTCGGATTTTCCTCCGAATCCGCCAATGCGCTCGATGCCGCGCACGAAGCCGGCTACATACCGCGTCTCGACGCGCTGCAACTCCTCCGGCGTCGGCCCTTCTTTGAGGAAACGCGACAACTCCTCGTTGATCTCTTTCTCCAGCTCATCCACGTCGTGTCCGGGTCGCGCCGTCACCTGAATTTGAAACTGGCCGCCGATTTCGCGCGACTCGTTTTGGACGGCCACATCACTGGCGATCTGGTCGTCGTAAATGAGCCGCTTGTACAGCCGCGAAGTCTTGCCCTGGCCCAGGCAGGCGCTGACCAGATCAAGATAATCGGCATCCGCGCTGCCGAACTGCGGCACGTTCCAAACCATGTAAATCCGCGGCAAGGGCACGCGATCCTGGGTGACTTCGCGATGAGTGCCCGTCATCTTGGCGATCCAGACTTGCTGGTGGTTTACCGGGGGTCCCGGAGGAATGTTTCCGAAGTATTTTTCAACTTTCGCTTTTGCGGTGGCCACGTCGATATCCCCGGCCAGCACCAGCACCACGTTGGAAGGCCGGTAATAGGTCTTGAACCATTCTTCCACGTCCTTGAATGAGGCGGCGTCCAAGTCCGCCATTTCTCCGATGACGTCCCAGGAGTAAGGATGCCCGGAGGGATAGGTGTTCTCCGGAAAGTACTCCTCGGTGAGCTGATAGGGTTCATTTTCTCCTTCTCGCTTCTCGTTCTGAACCACGCCCCGCTGCAAGTCCAGAGTCTTCTGGCTCAGGTCGAGGTACCCCATCCGGTCCGATTCCATCCAGAGCGTATAGTCGAGGGCCGAAGTGGGAACGTCCTGGAAGAAGTTGGTGCGGTCAAAATTCGTCGTGCCGTTCAGGTCGGTCGCGCCAACGGCTTCGAGCGCCTTGATGTAGACTCCCTGGGCATGCTGGCTGCCGCCGAACATCAGGTGCTCGAACAGATGCGCGAATCCGGTCTTTCCCGGTTTCTCGTTCTTCGAGCCAACGTGATACCAGAGGTTCACGGCCACGATGGGCGCTTTGTGATCCTCGTGTACGATCAAAGTAAGCCCATTATCGAGAACGAACTTCTGGTAAGGAATATCGATGTCCTGTGCCTGCGCGACCGCGCCCACGGCAAACACAAATATCAGCCACAAACTGCTCGTCCGCATGGGGTCTCTCCTGATCAGAATGTAGTGGTATGCCCGACTCCGGCATGGGTTTCGGGCCGTCGCTGAATATATCCTTAGCGCGCCCCGCAGTCAAGCGAGAGTCATATTAGGTAGTGCTACGAGGTCGCGCCAGTTCGCGAGCGACCTGCATTTGTGCGGCGCCTCATATAATGAACTCATTCCGTCTTGACTGATTTCGGGGAAGCGGCAGGGGCTTCCTCGGCAAAGTCCCAGAGCGGTTTCCGGATCTCGTGCGGACCGGTGAGCCGGTGAAGCGCGAACAGGAAGGCGAGCACGCCCAGGATGGCCAGCCCCGCGCGGGTATTGGGCGGCATCACCATCAAAATGCAAACCAGGACCGTCCACACCACGGCCAATCCGTTAATCAGATTGCTGCTCCTTCCCAGATGAAAGGGACCGCGCTTTGCTTGCCACAGTTTCTTCCGCCGCCAACCTAGAAACACCGGGATAATGTAGGAAAGATAGAACCCCACGACGCTGAGCGAAGTCACCACGGAATAGCTTTCGCTATAGATCAGAGCCGCGAAGGCCAACCCAACGGAGAGCCAGATGGCCGCCGCTGGGGTTTGATGGCGGAGGCTGATGCGACTCCAGACTTTAGCGAAGGGCACTCCCCGGTCGCGAGCGAAGGCATAGAAGGTGCGCGAAATCGAAGTCACGGCGGACAGGCCGCAAAACCACATGGCCAGGACCGTGAGGATCAGCACGGCTTTTCCTGCCGACTCACCCAGCGTCGCCTCGACGATCGCCAGCACCGCTGGAAGCGGCTGGCCGCTGGAGTCGCGGGCATTGAGGACGTGGCCGACGTTAGGGATTACCCAGGTCAACGAGAGAATGAGAAGATAGCCAAAGAACCCCGAGACCAAGACGGACATCACCATCCCCCAGGGCGCGCGGCGGCGTGGGTCCACGGTTTCTTCGGCCACGTGCGCCGAGGCGTCGAAACCGGTATAGGTCCATTGAGCCTGGAGGAGCCCCAGCAAGAAGAGCCAGAAATAGGGGGCGCGAATTGTGCTCGAGGAAAAGCCGGAGAGCAGAAACGTCAAGGGCCGTTTGGGAGCAAGAAACCACAAGGCGCCCATCAACACCGCAACCCCAGCAATGTGGATCGTGACGCTGAGGTCGTTGAGGTACGCCACCCAGCGGATCCCATAATGATTGATTGCCCCGTGGGTCAACAGGAGCAAGCCGTAAATCAGCAGGAGCGTGGAGAGCCGCGAACCGAGTCCGAGCAAGGGGACCAGAAACTCCGCGCATCCGTAGTCAATCCCGGCGATGGCGGTGACTAAGCCGACGATGTTCAGCCAAGCCGTAAACCACGCCCAGGTGGGCCCGCCCAACTCCGCCGACCAATGGTACATGCCTCCGGAGGTGGGCAGCGCTGAGCATAATTCCGCCATACTCAGCGCAACCAAGAGTGTCCCTGCTGTGGCTAAGGGCCAGCCGAGAGTCATTTCCAGCGGCCCCCCCATCGTCAGGCCGTAGTCGAACAGGGTGACGGCGCCGGTTAGAATTGAAATGATGGAAAAGGAGATGGCAAAGTTGGAAAAGCCGCCCATGCCGCGGAGAAGTTCCTGCGCATAGCCTAGGCGCTCCAGTTCGCGCGCATCCTTTTGGGCAAGGATCTCCTCCTGACGCACCGATGCACTCAAACTCCAGACCTCGATTCGGGAGATTCGACTATCGCTTCTTGGCCCTGAGCGCGCAGGCTGCGGAAAAAAGCTCGCACCCGTGTCATTCTGAGCGAAGCGAAGAATCCCGGCAGTTGCTGTTTCAACGAACTGCGGAGATCCTTCGTCGCCTGCGGCTCCTCAGGATGACAGCTTATCGGGTCGTTCCCCAACCTGCTAGTGCTTTAGCGCGAAGACAACCACAACGATCACGGCAATAACGAATAGTCCGCCCAGAATCAGGAGTGGCAAAATGGACTTAAGTTTGCCGGCTTGAGGGGGGGCGACCTGCGGAGGTGCAGGCGCCGGAACCGCCACCGGCTGTATTTGCGGTATCGCGGGTTGGGGCGGCATCGTGAACACGGGAGGCGCCGCGGCTTGTTGAACCTGCGGCGCGGGGACCCGGTACTGCGGTGGCCGGGGTACCGCCGGCGTGGGTGCCACCGGAACTTGAGCGCGCGGCACGGCGGGAGCGGGAGGAAGCGCGACGGACGGCGTCGGAATCGCCGGAACCGCGCGACCGGCAGGTTGTGGTGGTGCCGCCGGCGGCGGGCCGGCGGTTGCCCCCTGTGGCGAACCACCACCGCCTCCGCTGGGAAGCTCAAACATGCGCATGAACTCATCCGGCTCACTTGGCTGTGGCGCCGGCGATGGGGCTTGCGCGGCGGCGGGCGGCGGCACGGCAGGCGCCTGCTCCTGGGGTTGCCGGAAAAGCATTGTAAACTCGCCCGGCCCCGTTCCCGCGACCTTCGCCGGCGGAGGAGCTGAGGCTGGCGCCGGTTGCTCCGGAATCGGAGGTGTCGCCGCGCTTCTTCCTGGCTGGTACCCTTGAATCAACCGGGTGAAGTCTCCGGCCCCTTGCTGGCCCGAGGAACCGGGTAAGGGGACCGTCGATTGGGTCGAACCAGGCAGGGCCGAGGCCCCCCCCGGCCGTCCCGCCTCAGGAGTGGGATGGAATAGCCGAGTGAACTCGCCAGGGGCCGTTTGCTCAGGAGGCTGGATCGGAGACGGCGAGGGCGGCCGCGGCGTAGCCCCAGCCGAAGGTGCGGCCGGTGCGTTCACTGTATCAGGCCGAAAGATCTTGGTGAACTCGCCCGCTCCCTGTGGTGGACGGGGCTGGTCAGGCTGCGGGGGGGCCGCGCGCCCTGGCTCGGAAGGAGGCGCGGGCATCTCGCTGCCGAAGAAAACCCGTGTGAATTCGCCCGCCTGCTGCTTCGCTTGCGGCGCCGGCGGCGGCGCAACGGGCGGTGCGGTTAGCTTCTCAGGTGCAGGGGGAGCAGGCTCAGCGGGCGCCGGCATATCTTTGCCGAAGAACACCCTGGTGAACTCGCCCGCCTGCTGCTTCGCTTGCGGCGCCGGCGGCGGCGCAACGGGTGGTGCGGTTAGCTTCTCAGGTGCAGGGGGAGCAGGCGCAGCGGGCGCCGACATATCTTTGCCGAAGAAGACCCTGGTGAACTCGCCCGCCTGCTGCTTCGCTTGCGGTGCCGGCGGCGGCGCAACGGGTGGTGCGGTTAGCTTCTCAGGTGCAGGGGGAGCAGGCGCAGCGGGCGCCGGCATATCTTTGCCGAAGAACACCCTGGTGAACTCGCCCGCCTGCTCCTTCGCTTGCGGCGCCGGCGGCGGCGCGGGCGGCTTCGTCATTTCTTTGCCGAAGAAAACCTTGGTAAACTCACCGGCCTCCTCCTTCGCTTTCGGAGGCGGAGGAGTTGAGGGCGCAACGACTTTCGGCGTGATCGCGGCTTGCGTTGCTTCCAGCGATGTCACACCTTCTCGACTCGCCTCTGGTGATAACCGAACGGCCGGTTTGGCAGGCGCGGCTGCAACGCTGGGGGCGGGTTTAGGCGCGCTCGGCCTCGGGGCACCTTCCCGAGCCCCTGACACCGATTGCAGCCATTGCCGAAGATCGAGAAAGATAGGCAGATCCTGGGTCACGACAAAAACCCGGCCAGCGTCTTCGCCCATGTCGATCAAGACCTTCATCTCCTCGGCAGTGGCGTGGCGAAGAAAGCTGAAAAACATCGAGCCGAGATCGGGTTGATTGGGAGGGGTCCGCTCTTTCCAAAGCTGGTGAACAAGCACGGCGCGGCCGGATGAAGTCTGGCGCGCACGGAAAGTCTTCGCTTCACCGTCATACAGCAGCTCAAGTATCTGGTAACGTCCCTGAAATTCCATGGATGACCCACCATTCGCCTTTTCAGTGCATTCTATCACGAAATCGCCACCGGAATTCTGTTGAAAAAGTAAGGGGTTAGATGATAGATTGGCCTTACCCCGAACTATCGGATCAAATCCATGAAGCAACTGTCCAAAGTCGTTTGGTCGGAGGGCATGCACCTTGGCCCGCACCATTTTCAAGTGCAGGGGCGTTTTTTTGAAGAAGTCACGCATTTTCAAATTTCCAACTTGTGGTTTGAGCCCTATGGCTTGGCCGGTCTCGAACTCGATGCAGAGGCTTTGCGGAACGGGACGGTCGCGCTGGTGCATGCGCGAGGCATTTTTCAGGACGGGCTCACCTTCAACATCCCGGAGAGCGATCCGGTCCCCGCGGCGCGCAGCATCAGCGAACTGTTTCCTCCCACCAGCGAGAGCCTGACGGTACTCCTGACAGTCCCGCCCCACAAGCTCGGGGCAGCGAATTGCGCTCTTACCGTGGAGCAAGACAAGGGGCTCACAAGATATGTTGCGGAAGAAAAAACCCTGCCCGATGATAATACCGGTCTCGATGAGAAGGCGCTGAAACTGGGACGAAAGAACATTCGTCTGCTCCTCGAAACGGAAGATGCGGGAGAAATGCGGACCTTGCCGATCGGCCGCGTCAAAAGGGACGGATCGGGCAACTACATTTACGATGAGAACTTCATCCCGCCCTGCCTTCAGATCAACGCCAGTCAAACGCTGATGAAGATGACCCGCCGCTTGATTGAGATTCTTCAGGATAAGAGCGCCACGGTTGCGCTGGATGGCCGGGGGCGCGGCAAGTTCCGGACGGGGCTTTCAGCTCAAGAAGTCAGCCGCTTTTGGTTCCTGCACGCCGTCAACTCCAGTCTGGGGCCGCTGCGCCACATGTTCGTATCGCCCAGCTCGCACCCGGCAGAGCTGTTTACGGAGCTGCTGCGGTTGGGCGGTGCGCTGTGTACATTCGCTCTGGACTCCCATCCGCAGAATCTTCCTCTCTACAATCACCTTTCACTGGACCAGTGCTTTGGCGAGCTCGAGCGGCACATCCGGGCGCATCTCGAGTTGCTGGCGCCTTCGAATTGCATTTCCATTCCGCTCCGCGCCGTCGCCAACTACTTTTACGAAGGCGACGTCACCGATCAGCGGTGCTTGGACCGGTCGCGCTGGATCCTCTCCGTTCAGTCGGCGATCGGCGACGCGGAACTCATCACCAGGACGCCGCAGGTCGTCAAATTCTGTTCGGCCCAGTTTGTGCCGAAATTGGTTCAGAGGGCAATGCCGGGCATGGAGCTGACACATATGTCCGTGCCTCCTGCCGCGGTGTCGCCGCGAGTGGAAAGTCAATACTTCGCCATCAGCAGGACGGGCGGCTGCTGGGATCACATCGCTCAAACGCGCCGCGTAGGGGTTTATGTTCCGGGAGACATACCCAACCCGCGGGTCGAACTCCTGGTTGTCTTGGAAACTGAATAATCGCATGGCGCCGACCTTCAGAGCCTGCCCTGAGCGGAGCGAAGGGTCGGCAGGTGCCGGCCTAAAGGCCGGCGTTGCGCAAGAATCGTGAGGTTTCGAACATGGGTGGAAACCAGTCCGCGCTTCCGCAAAGTCCCCGGCCCGCGCCGGCGCAAGGCCGTGACAATCTGGCCCTGATCTACCAGGAGGTGCTGACGGCCATCGCGCGCTTCCGCACCAACCGCCAGGTGGCCACGGATGCAGGAGTATTCCGAAATCAGATGAAGGCCGCGATTCGTGCCGCCGAGGCTGCAGCCATGGCGAGTGCCTACCCCGTGGAAGATACTCGTCTGGCCACGTTTGCCGTCGTGGCTTTCCTGGACGAGTCGATTCTCAACTCGGGTGATCCTGTCTTCGCCGATTGGCCTCGGATGCCTTTGCAGGAAGAGTTATTCGGCGGTCACAACGCCGGAGAGATCTTCTTTCACTGCATCGACCGCCTTCTGGCTCGCGGCGATTCTCCACAGGTCGCCGATGTCATGGAAGTCTTCGCCCTATGCCTGGAACTGGGATACCGGGGCCGTTATAGCCTGAGCGGCCAAGAGGGCGTTCGACCGGTTCTGAGCGCGATGGGGGAGAAGATGCAGCGAATTCGCGGCGGACCCGGCCCTTTGTCGCCGCACTGGGCTCCCCCGCACGACGCGGTGCGAACCAAAGCCTATGACCCGTGGGCGCGACGGCTGGCCTTTGGGGCGCTCGGGTTTCTCCTCTTGGCTCTGCTCTTGTTTGCCGTTTTCAAGGTCAGTTTGAATTCAGGGGCATCCGATTTGCAGCACACAGGCTCCACCATTGCTCCCTAGAGGGTTGCCGTGAAAAACACCTTAAAGTATTGGCTTGCAGCATTGGGCCTCATCGCCTGGCTGGTTCTATCCTGGTTTGTCCCCTCCTGGGTGCATTCGCAGGGGAACCACCTTTGGATACTGCGCATTGTCCTGGCCGTGATCGGCGTTGCGGCGTTCATTACCCTTGTGTGGTGGTTCAGAGTACGGGACAAAGAGCGTGCGGCGGAAACCGCTCAAGGGGCCTCCGGAGTTGCTGAAATCGACGTGCTGATGCGGGAAGCCGAATCGCGCTTGCAGGCCTCGTCGCTGGGACGCCATGCCAGGCTCGGCAATCTCCCAGCGCTCTTCCTGCTGGGTGAGAGCGGCTCGGCAAAAACCAGCGCGGTTCAGCACTCCGGCCTCGAGGCAGAGTTGCTCGCCGGGCACACGGGACAGGAGAAGGTCCCCGTTCCCACCCGCGCTGTAAACCTCTGGTTCGCGCGCCAGTTCATTCTCGCCGAGGCAGGCGGCCCGGTCCTTTCCGAACCTGCGCGATGGGCGAAGTTCGTCAAGAGGCTCGCTCCGGGGCGCCTGCACTCCGTGTTCGGCAAGGGAACGCAGGCGCCGCGCGCGGCCCTGGTTTGCGTTGACTGCGAGACCTTCATGAAGCCCGGCGCTGCGGAGGCGGTCGCCGCCAGCGTGGAACGGATACGCACGCGGCTGCGCGAGGTTTCCCACATCCTGGGGATCAGCCTGCCGGTTTACGTGCTTTTCACACGCGCCGACCGCCTTCAGTTCTTCCAGGATTACGTCCGTAACTTGAGCAACGAAGAAGCCACTCAGGTGCTGGGCGCAACATTCCCCATGGTCTCTTATGCCGGAGAAGTGTACGCCGAGCAGGAAACGGCTCGCGTTTCCGCCGCCTTCGATGAACTCGGTTATTCCCTGGCGGACAAGCGCCTCACCTTCCTTCCCCGCGAATTTGACATGGCCAAGCGCCCCTCCGTGTACGAGTTTCCGCGTGAGTTCAGGAAACTCCGTCAGATGCTCGTCCAGTTGCTCGTCGACCTCTGCCGGCCGAGCCAGTTGAGGACCGGACCATTCCTGCGCGGCTTCTACTTCAGCGGGGTTCGCCCGATTGTAATCAATGCTCCCGGGCCTGCGCTGGTCAAAGAGGAGCCCACGACACCCGGGGCCGGCCAAGGAGCGATCCGCGCCACAGGGATCTTCGATGTCCGCGATATCCGCAATATCGCCGCCCAAGGCGCGCGCCCCCCCGTGGTCACTGAGGGCGGCGAGACCCGCCGGGTTCCGCAGTGGACCTTCCTTCCCCACCTCTTCAACGACGTCCTGCTGAAGGATTCTTCCGCGCTCACCGAAAGCGCCTCGAGCTCGAAAACTAGCTTGTGGCGACGAGTGCTGCTGGCGGCGTCGATGGGCCTACTGCTCTTCGTCATGATTGGATTCATTGTCTCCTTCGTCAAGAACCAGGACCTGGAATCGCGAGTGGTGAAGGCGGCGCAGGGCATCTCCTCCGAGAAACTGACGGGTCAACAACTCCCCACCGTCGATGCGCTCACCCGCCTCGAGACTCTCCGGCAATCGGTCGAGACGCTGGCCCAGTACAAACAGAATGGAGCGCCCTTCTCGATGCGCTGGTTATTGTACGTAGGAAATGATCTCTATCCCGATGTGCGGAAGATCTACTTTCAACATTTCAGTTCCCTCCTCTTCGCGCAAACTCAGGAGACCCTTCGTAAGAACCTCTCCGGCCTTCCCGACAAGCCTGGGACAAGCGATCAGCCCGGCGTCGCTTACGACACTCTGAAAGCTTATCTGATCACGACCTCCGATCACGATAGGAATACTGCCCCGTGGCTTTCCTCGTTGCTCTACCAAACCTGGGCTGCGGGGCGCGAACTCGACCCGGAGCTCGTCCGGTTGGCGCAGAAGCAGTTTGCTTTCTACAGCGACCAGCTCACGAGCGAGAATCCCTATTCGATCGTCTACAACACGGATACGGTGCGGCACGCGCGCAGTTACCTCTGCGATTCCAACGAGGCTGATCGAGTCTACCTCGCCCTGCTGGCGGAAGCGTCGAAGGCCAGTAAGCCCCCGTTGATCAACTTCAGCCATATGTATCCCGAATCAGCGGGAGTGGTAAGCGACACGAAGGAAGTCCGGGGAGCCTACACGAAAGCCGGCTGGTTATTCATGCAAAACGCCTTTAAGAATCCCGACAAGTATTTTCGCGGAGAAGAGTGGGTCGTCGGCCAGTGCCCCGATTCTAAGTTCGATCCGGCGAAACTCGAGCAACAACTCGTGCAGAAATACCAAGGCGACTATATCACTGAGTGGCGCCAGTTCTTGAAGGCCGCAAGAGTGGCAGTCCCCTACAGCGGCCTCGCCGACGCCGACGAGAAGCTGCTCAAGATAGGAAGCAATCGGTCACCCCTGCTGGCTTTGCTTTGCCTGGCAAATCTGAACACGAGCATTGGCCAGCCGGACATCGCCAAAGCCTTCCAGGTTCTGCCGAGCGTTGTCGCGCCCAAGTGCGACGACTTACCTGTCGGAGGGCCTAATCAGAGCTATGTCCAAAATCTGATTGCGATCCAGGGCTGCGTGGACGGGCTCAAGAACTCGTCTGGCCCTGCAGAGCAGAAGGATCCCAAAACCCAATGCTCGGCCCAAGCCACGACAGCGCAAGGCGGCGTGAATTCCATGTCCGCCGGATTCGCCCCCGACCGCGAGGCTCACATTGATCAAACCGTCAGCAATCTCTTGCTCGCACCTATCACCGGGGTGAGTTCCCTAGGCCCGCCTCCGGCGAATGGCGAGGGCCTGTGCCAGCAGATGAGTTCCCTCATGTCCAAGTTTCCGTTTAGTCCCCAGGCCACCCAGGACGCTTCGCAAGACGAGATTAAGGCCATCTTTGATCCCGCTTCCGGTTCGCTCTCTGCGTTTCACAATGCCGTAACTAAGACAGGCCAGCCCCAAGGGCCGACTTTCCGGAACTTCATTGAGGCGGCTATAATCGTCCAGCGCGCTCTTTACCCAAGTGGGTCCGGACAGATGCAGTTTAAGTATGCGCTCCGGCCACATCCGACGGATGCGGTCGCCAGCCTGACCATGAATATCGACGGACAGCCATTGACTTACAACGGTGGAGTCGCAGAGTTCACGCCTTTTGCGTGGCCAGGCACCAATGCACAGGGTGTCAGACTAACGGTAAAGTTCTCAGGCGGGTCGCAGTTCGCATGGCCAAACTACGATGGGGCTATGGGGGTTTTCCGCTTTTTTGATGCTGCAAAGTGGCAAAAGACCGGTGGTAGTACGTTTACCATCGACGTGTCCGTCCTGGCCGCGGACAGACGACCCATGACAGACCCTAACACCGGCAAGCCGGTCACCGTCCAGTTTGACCTCGACACGCTGGGCGGACCGCCCATTCTCCAGAAGGGCTATCTGTCGTCCTTGCGGTGCGTCTCGAGCGTGGCAAAGTAGCACAGCGGCCTGAAGAATGTATCGGACTAATTGTCGCTGTCCTTTGTTTTCATAGACATTCCCGGATCGCTCGTTCAATTTCGCAGCGCTGACCTTCAGGTCGGCACTTCGGCCGTGTCTTCCTTGCAAGCTGACCTGAAGGTCAGCGCTACGCTTGGGCGTCAAGCGCCTTCCCCAGCGATCCTTTGTTTTCATAGACATTCTCGCTTTGTTTGCCAAGAAACTTCTCTCGACGATCAGATCTCACCTCCAGCCATGCCATTCCCGGATGGCGCAGACCCCGCTGTGTGGGTCTGCGATATCCCGAAGGGACAGGTCAGGCCGAGCGGCACAATTCCACCGCCCGGTCCGTTCGGGCGGGCGCACGGCCTGATACTAGCCTATAAGCTCAGGTGTAGTTTGCCAAGGAATTTCACTGTAGTGGAGTATTTGCGTGCCCCAACGGCAAGTTTGAAGGGCTGGAGCGGAACCGAGCGTCTTGGAGTAGAATCGTCAAATGAGAGAGGAACACTACCATTTCAACGTTGTTCTCGGCCCGAACCTGAGGGCGAGAGTATGAGAGCGAAGAAACTGCCGGACACTGACTCCATTCAGGAGCTAGCGAAGTTCTGGGACACGCACGATCTCACGGACTTTGGACAAGCTCTGGAGGAGGTCGGCGAACCCGTGTTTTCCCGCTTCAAACACGCACTGCTGAGTGTCGATTTGCCCCCACAAGAGCCTCAGCGCGTGAGACGGCTCGCGAAATCCAGAGGCGTGAACGAAAACACCATGGTCCGCGAATGGATTCTCGAAAGGCTTCACCAATCCCTGTGAGGCAGTCGGATGCGGAAAAAACGGTACCTGGAACATGTGAAAAAATTGCTTCTACCGATTTCAGCACTGCGCATTTTCAATACTTTACACCGTTCATAA
>Ga0209415_10001616_pt1 | contig 42991 bp, 25 predicted proteins | sample PeaSoiSIISIP2007_FD_187696 | JGI IMG/M metagenome (GOLD analysis project Ga0209415, IMG submission 187696) | Peat soil microbial communities from Weissenstadt, Germany - SII-SIP-2007 (SPAdes) (version 2) | ecosystem: Environmental > Terrestrial > Soil > Wetlands > Peat | place: Germany...
TGCGGCAGTCGAGGAAGTCCTTCACCAGCTGCTCCTGTGTTGCACCGTTGTTCGAGAAGTGCGTCATGGGTCTAGGCTGCGTGGGAACGGGAGCACATGCGACAAGCAGCCCCGCGTCCATGATGGTGATAAATAAGCGATGAACTCTCATTTCACTTCCCCACGGTAAGTCCCGTTTACGACTTCCGTCGACCGTCGCCGTCGACTTCTATCTCGCTCGACGCAACTGGGGAGCTTCCGATAGCTTCGCCTAATACTCTTGCGTAAAGCGCTTACCGTTCTTCGCCTCCCACATTCCCTTACCCCTTGCCTCGCCGTGAATCTTTCCTGGGATTTTATAATCCCTTGCCTACGCTCCGGCGGGGACAGTGAACGCCTCGTTGATCTCCGGCGCCAATGTCCCGTGCGTTATCGCAGTATCAGGATCCGATGTAATTTGTTTAGTTCTACTACCGACGAGATATGCGAGTACACCACTTGCGGCGCGAAGGTTAACGCATCACTGCACTTGGGAATAAACGGCCCTCCTGACATCGCGGGTTCGGATGGCTGCTTTGATTCCGGTGCGATCAATAGCACCAAAACCAAGCTCGCGCCGCGGTTCACTCGCAGCCGGGTAGCGAAGCACCCATGAAATTTCCTTCCCTTTGCTACTTGGGGACAGACCTTATCCGTCGATATGGTCCGCGTCGCATACAGTCTTGAATGCACGCGCCGTAAGACAATGCTTTGCCATCATTGCTCGTCGTCCGCCGATGTACCCGTGCAAGTGTCTGCGTGGGGGCATGTTTCGACGACTCCCAATCGCACGCACGGACACCGTTCGATCGTCGACGTTTTTCCCAAACTTCCGGTGCTTAGCACACTTAGACGTCATTCAAATGCACTTCGCGCGTTGATGGTTGTGGCGCAGCGCAGGGGTCGGTACAAGAAATTTTCGCCCATGGTGAGCGGGCTTTGATTCAGCAAAATTGTCGGATCCAAAGGGAAAGACGGTGGTCCCGCCGGCTCGAATGGCTTTTGGGTATGCGAATTCACCCCGGCGCTGCCTGTCATGAAATTGTCATTACATTCCGCAAAACTTCCAGAATTCACGATATCTCGATATCTCGATATCTCGATAGCTCGAAGCGTCATTCATGAGCATCTCAGCGGATTCCGTAGACCTTCCGTCGCGAGCGCCGGATTCGTCGCAAGCACGTGCCCAGGCAGCCCTCGCAGCGCTTGGGCAACAAACCCGGCTAGCGATATTTCGCTTGCTGATGCGCCAAGAGCCGTGCGGCATTGCCGTCGGCGAGATCGCGCTTGCGATGCAGTGCCCGCAGAACACAGCCTCTGGACATTTGGCAATTCTGGCTCGCGCGCAGCTTGCGACCAGCGTGCGACAAGGTCGATCGGTGGTCTACCGCGCGGATCTCGCCGGCATGCGTTGGCTCATCGAGTACCTGCTGGCCGATTGCTGTAATGGTGATGCCTCGCTCTGCGCGCCTTTCTTCTCTGCGGCCGGCGTCGGGCTTCGCTTGCACCCACCATCGGACGCGCAAGTTCGCTAACGATGAAAGTGATATCGAGGAATGCCGCTGCTATGCGAGTTTCACGCGCCCTTCACCATCTCGCAAGAACCGCACTGCTCTGTCTCGCCGCCCTAGCGGTCGCAACAGCCTCCCATGCAACCGACATCAGCGGTTCGGGCTCGACGTTTGTCCACCCGCTCATGCTGACGTGGGCGGCCCACTATCACGACAAGACCGGGGTCGACGTGAACTACCTGGGGATTGGTTCAGGCGCGGGCATCCGACAGATCAAGGCGGGCGCGGTGACATTCGGCGTCTCCGACATGCCGCTCAGCCCCGAGGAGCTGCAATCCGCCGGTTTAGGCCAATTCCCGCTGGTTATCGGCGGCGTGGTGCCGGTCGTGAACCTCGAGGGCACCAAGCCCGGACAGTTGAATTTTTCCGGAGAAGTGCTGGCCAACATCTACCTTGGAAAGGTCACGAACTGGAGCGATCCCGCCATTGCCGCCCTCAACCCGGGCGTCAAGCTGCCCGACCTCAAGATCGTGGTAACGCATCGCTCCGATGGTTCGGGCACCACCTTCAACTGGGTGAACTACTTGTCCAAAGTTAGCGGCGAGTGGAAGACCAAGGTGGGAGAAGGCACCACGGTGCACTGGCCGGCCGGGGAAGGGGCCAAAGGCAACGAGGGTGTCGCTCAATACGTCAACTACGTCGCGGGCGCAATTGGCTACGTCGAACTCGCCTTCGCGCTCGATCACAAGATGACGTACGCGAACCTGCGCAACAGGAGCGGCGTCTTCGTTACCCCGTCGCTCCAAACCTTTGAAGCTGCCGCTGCCAGTGCAAATTGGAAGGCACCGGAATTCTATGAAGTACTCACGGAAGCCCCGGGAAAGGACTCTTGGCCCATCACCGCAACGGTCTTCGTGCTGATGTACAAGCATCCCAAGGACGCAGCGCAGTCCGCAGAAACGCTGCGATTCTTCCAGTGGGCCCTGGAACAAGGAAAGCCCGATGCCCAGCGCCTGAATTACGTGTCCTTGCCAGAGAGCCTGGTCAAGCAAATCGAAGAGTACTGGGCTCAGAACATCAAGTGAGCGGAGGCGGGGCGGTGGCAACCACGCTTGCGTTCGTTTCGGACCCCATTGGATTTTGATCATGGCAGCCCATCTCTCTCATTTCCGGCCCCGGGGCAAGGGTCCGTCCTCGTACGCATTCGGAGTTGCCGGCATGGCGCTTTTCGGTTTGCTCGCTGCGATGCTGTTGATGCAGACAACTTCCGAGCAGCACAAGAGAATTGTGCAGATCACGGTGCTGCGCCTGCCCCCGCTGCCCAAGCCTGAGGAAAGGCCGCCCGAGCGCCCCAAGGATAAGGAGGAACCTCGCCTCGAACAGCCGCCCCCCGCCGAGCGGCCGCAGGCGGATCCATCCCCTCCTCCGCTCGGCTCCCTTGGAGTCGACGCACAGGGCAGCGGTTCCGGGGATGGCTTTGACGTGTTGGGCCGTCCGGGCGGCCACGACATCACACTGGGCGCATCGGGCAGCCCGCAACTGGGCCTCACTGCGTACGCCAATGCCGCGGCACGCTTTATCGCCCTAGAACTCGGGCGTGAGGAACAACTGCGCGCCCTTAATTATCAGGTCGAACTGCTCGTCTGGATCGGGCACGACGGTCGACTGGAAAAATTCACGTTCGCGCGTGGTACTGGCGACCCGAAGATCGACGCGCTGATCCGGGACGGGCTTGCCCGGGTCGGGGCGTTCCCACAGCGGATCCCCGAGAAACTACCGCAGCCGATGCGCGTGCGCGTGACTTCGACGGGCGCCTGATCAGATTGCGCCCGACCCCGGCAGCAAAGGACTACGAGGTCTTATCCGCGGACGCTAAGAGCTCGGGAATGTTTCGCCGGCATTGGACTATGCTCGAAGCTTGTCGCACAAACACCGCCGTCTTTGCAAGACGGGGCCGAGATCCTAGGGGCGTGCACGACCAACGCAACCCTCACGTCCTTACGCCTGACATCTTGGCGACGACCCCTTCTCTTTCTTACGGATCTGCGCGTCGAATGGATTTGCGTATTGCCCCGTGGCGAGATGGACCCAATACGTACGACCCTTCGGGCGTGGGGGGTTCGATCCCCCCTCACCGCGCACCAGGACCCGCGATACACGCTCCAAGCGTCGGCGACTCGAATCAATGGAAACGACCGCCGCCTTGTGATCCGAATGATGCGTGCGGGCCGCGCACCGGCGAAAACGGCGGGCGGTGTCCTCCGCCTGGGCGCGAAAAGTCGCGCCGGTAATAGCGAGATCCGTAGTAGTAATACGGCAAGGGCGCCGTGGTGTAGTACGGCTCCCAGTCCGAGTTGCAGTCGTAGTTCCCGCCGGGCCCGCAGCCAGCACTAGGAGGTTGGGGCAAAACACCCGGAAATTCGACCATCTCGCGCTGCTGACGCGCCGTCTCGAGTTCGAGCAGGCGAATGCGGTCGTTGAGCGCAGACACCTGCGCCTGATGCGCCGCATCGACCGATGCCCTGGCCGTCAACGGCTCTTCGTGGATCACGTTTGTCACCCGCACGCCGCTTGGCGGAGGCAAGTTGCTGTACGTGACCACGCCGTTGGGGTCGACCCAGCTATAGATCTCCGCCGAGCAAATTGCCGGCAAAGCCGCGGCAGCCAGCAGCACCAAGGCTGCCGCGCGGTTGCGCCGTTCCATCTGCATCGTCTGCGCCTCCGACCCGTGACCGGGCTAGCAATCAACCCGCTTGCGCACTCGAACCATCATACGCCGCGTCCTTGCGAGGAGAGGTTACCCGTTGTAACCGCTGGGGCTCTAACACCGACCCGTTTGCGATCGCTTGCGCAACCCGTGGCCACCGCGTCGGCGCCAGTTGCGAAGGGTCGATCGACCGCAAGGCTGCGCAGGTTGCCGGACCGCTCCACCGAGCCGCAGCCACCGCGCTCCACGGAGTGCCGATCTCGCGGCCGGCTTGCAGCCCATTTCGCAACGCAATGTCGATAACGGGGATTTGTCGCGGATTTGTGCACCGCGCCAGCGCAAGAGCACTTCTTCGCGTGCCTTTCCTTCCCCTGCCCTTTCTCAAAGGCAGCGCGCGATTGAGGGCGATCCGGAAGCGGCGGATCGGCCCAACGAGTCAGCGTCGGACGTCGCTACGCAGGAAATCCTGGTACGCCAGCGCCAGCCCCTCGCGCAGTTCTGTTTTCGGCGCCCAACCCAGAGTGCGGATCCGCGAAACATCCATCACCTTTCGCGGCGTCCCGTCGGGCTTGCTGCGATCTTGCACGAATTCGCCCTGGTAGCCGATCACCGCTGCAATCGCCTCGGCCAATTCGCGGATGGTCAGGTCGACCCCCGTTCCGACATTGATTAGCGGACACTTGCCCGGATCGGTCAGCGCCCCGTAGCGAGCGTCGTCTAGCTCGGCAAGAAACACGAGAGCACGCGCCAGATCGTCCGCGTGCAGGAATTCGCGCCGGGGCGTGCCGCTGCCCCAGAGAACCACTTGGGCGCTGCCCGACTGCTTGGCCTCATGAATCTTGCGGATCAGCGCGGGCAGCACGTGCGAGCTCTCCAGGTCGAAGTTGTCGCCACGCCCATAGAGGTTGGTCGGCATGGCCGCCAGGAACCGCGCCCCGTATTGCCGGTTAAAGGCCCAACACATCTCGATCCCGGCGATCTTGGCAAGCGCATAAGGGCGATTGGTCGCCTCGAGCGGCCCGGTCAACAGGTATTCCTCGCGGATCGGCTGGGGACACTCGCGCGGATAGATGCACGAGCTGCCCAGGAAGATCAGCCGCCGAACGCCGACAGCTTGGGCCGATTCAATGACGTTGGCCGCAATCTTGAGATTGCGCAACAAGAAGTCGACCGGAAAGCCGTTGTTGGCGGCAATGCCGCCGACATGCCCGGCAGCCAGGAAGACGACTTCCGGCTGCTCTTCCTCGAAAAACAGGCGCGTGGCGACCGCATCCTCCAGGTCCAGGTCCGCGTGGGGACACGTGGCGATGCGCTCGAAGCCCTGGATGCTGAGTTCGCGCACAATGGCGCCGCCCGCCAGCCCGCTGTGGCCAGCGACGTAGATCTTCGTCGATGCGTCCATCATGATCGATGAGCTCCTGGCACCGGATTATTCGTGGCGCTCCGGTGTACGGTAGCCGTGCCGGCGCACGAGATCGTCGCGCTCGGCAGCCTTCAGGTCCTCGCGCACCATCTCGGACACCAACTCGGCAAAGGTGATCTTCGGCGTCCAGCCCAGCTGGCGGCGCGCCTTGCTCGCGTCGCCGAGCAAGGTCTGCACCTCGGTGGGCCGGAAGTAGCGCGTATCCACCGCGACCACCCGCCGCCCCTGCGCGTCGAGCGCGTGCTCATCCGCGCCCAGCCCCTGCCAGCGCAGCTCCATGCCCAGCTCGCGTGCCGCAGCATCGACAAAGTCGCGCACACTGTACTGCACTCCCGTGGCGATGACGTAGTCCTCGGGCTTAGTCTGCTGCAGCATCAGCCACTGCATCTCGACGTAGTCGCGTGCATGGCCCCAGTCGCGCAGCGCCGAGAGATTTCCCAGGTACAGGCAATCCTGCAGTCCCAGCTTGATGCGCGCCAGCGCGCGGGTGATCTTGCGGGTAACGAAGGTCTCGCCGCGAATCGGTGATTCGTGATTGAACAAGATGCCGTTGCAGGCGTAAATGCCATACGCCTCGCGATAGTTCACCGTGATCCAGTAGGCATAGAGCTTGGCCACGGCGTAAGGAGAACGCGGGTAGAACGGCGTCGTTTCCTTCTGCGGAACTTCCTGCACCAAGCCATAGAGCTCGGAGGTCGAGGCCTGGTAAAAGCGGGATTTCCGCTCCAGACCCAGGATGCGGATCGCCTCGAGCACCCGCAGCGCGCCGATGGCATCGGCATTGGCCGTAAACTCCGGCTCCTCGAAGGACACGGCGACATGGCTTTGCGCCGCCAGGTTGTAGATCTCGTCGGGCTGCACCTTCTGGATCACGTGCATCAGCGAGAGCGAGTCCGTCATGTCCCCGTAGTGCAAGATGAAACGGCGGCTGCCGACGTGCGGGTCCTCGTACAGGTGATCGATGCGATCTGTATTGATGAGCGAGGTGCGCCGCTTGATGCCGTGCACCTCGTAGCCCTTGCCCAGCAGCAGCTCGGCCAGATAAGCTCCGTCCTGACCGGTGATTCCCGTAACCAGTGCGCGCTTCAAGCTGCTCTCCGCTCAGATGTAACCCTGAAATGTAGCGGATTTTCATGACATGTCGTATCGGATCGGGCGCGCCTTTCCCCCGGCGAGTCGCACGCCCCTGAGCGCCTCGTGCGCGCGGGAGGTGTGCACGCTGCCCGGCCGAAGTCCTTGAATTACAGAAAAATCAGCGACTTGCACTGAACGCGACGCTACTGCGCCAGCCGCCGATGGCTCCGTTTCAACTCCCGCACGCGCGGCGGGCAGAAACCGATGATCCCGGCAGGTTTGTGCTTCAGGAGCTCGAGCTTGACGACGGCAAACTGGGCAAACGTGGCGTCCAAGCGATATGCGCTCGGATTGGACTGATCACCGATTTCGCGATCTAGGGCCACGACACCGCTGCGCGCGAGCTCGATGCGCAGTGCCCCGTTGGCGATGGTCCGGCACGGCATCAGCAACTTCTGTGCGCGATCGCGTTGGAAGACCGCGACGGGCTCGAAGCCCCACGCGGCAAAATGCGCCGACTTGTCTACCTCGAAGCGCTCGATCATCTGCCGCTTTCTTTGAAATCGCAACCATGCCTACCCGCCATTCGGCAAAGGGCAGCGAATTGATCACGCGGCGGGTTCTCCAGACAAGTCCAGTACGACGGCAGGTGCAAGGCGAACTCGTGCCAGTCGCTTGGCGCCAAGAGTTCGGCGCGGCCCGCCGGGCTAAGGAAGTACCCGCGCGGCATCTTCCGCCCGAGAATGAGGAGATGGCTCTTCAAGATAACCAGGCGGTCCGGCTCCGCAATATTGCTCACTGCATCGATCCCTGATTTGCACGGCCAGAAGTCATACCCCACCACTTTCGCGTGCGAGGAGCTGCGTACATGGGGCCAGCGACGCGGGACACGATCTTCATTGCGAAGAAGATGCTGCGCGACGGGAGCAGGCGCGCGCAGCGGTTCGCCCGCGTGAGGCTGTTGAGCCCGCGCGCCTCACGCCATTGCGGCGGATCTCGACCTTTCTCGCGCGGTCGCGGCAAATGCTTTGGGCGACGGTGTGCTACTCGTCATACCGGGTCCGGGCGAACTCCCGCAAATCGACAAACCTCACGGGTTGCGGTCCTTGCAGTGTTGGGATCTGGATCGATGACCGCACGATGACAACCAACGGAACATCGTCTCCGACGTGCTGGCCCGATGACCGGGGGGACGTAATCGATTAGCATCCACTCGAAAGAAAAATCGAAGTTGGCGGCACCGCAGGAAACGACCATGCAGAGCGCACCCCTGAACCGGGTTCCGGTGATCATCCCGTTTTATCGCGAGCGCGAGAAACTCGATCGCTGCTTGGCTCATCTGCGCGCGCAGACGCACCCGAACATCGAGGTCTTCGTGCGCGACAACACGAACGACAACATCTACTTCACGGCCGCGGTCAACGAAGGCCTGCGCAAATTCTGCTATGACCCGGCGATCCGCTACGTGGCGATCCTGAATCAGGACGCCTACCTGGCACCCGATGCGATGGCAGCGCTGCTTGCCTTCCTGGAAGCCAATCCGCAAAGCGGGATCGCGTGTCCCATTCAGCTCACGCCGCAGGGCCAGGTCACCTGGGGCGGCTCGCTGCGCGCGTTTCCGTTTGGCGAGCACCGTTGCGAACCCCTCGATCGCTATCGCGAGCCGGTCGAGACCTTCTGGGCCAACGGCGCGGCCCTGCTGGTGCGCACCGAGGTCGTGCGCGAGGTTGGCCTATGGGACCGCAACCTGCGCTTCATCTGCTCCGATGCGGATTTTTCCTTTTCCGCGCGGGCGCGCGGCTGGAAGGTGCATATCGTTCCCGCGGCCCGCTGCGAGCACAGCCTGAGCGGTTCGGCCGGCGCATCCAACCCGGAACTCGACCTTGTCAAGGTCAAGGACGCACTGTACTTCGCTCGCAAGTGGGTTTCCGGCGACCTGTACCGGTCGCTGTCCCACGAGGGCGCAAGCCTCACACGCATCGGCGTGCGCAATGAGATCGAAAGCCTGGAGCGGGCGGTCGTACAACTCGAGCACCTGCGTGCCGCCACGCGCTAGCCACAGCGCTGGCATGCCACGCGCGATGCACTCGCGGTGCACGGCAAGCCGCGGCTATGCGCTGATCGCCGCATTGATCCTGGTCGTCGTCGTGAGCCTTGCGGTCGAGGTGGCGGTCAGCAGTTCCCGGCTCGCCGCCCAGCGCGAACGCGAGGCGCAGCTGCTGTTCGCGGGGGACCAGATTCGCAAGGCGATCCTCAGCTACTACGCCCATGTTCCCAAGGGCGCGCAACCGGTATACCCGCTGCACCTCGAAGACCTGCTGGAGGACCAGCGCTTTCCGATGGTGGTGCGCCATCTGCGGCGGCCATATCCCGACCCCATGACGGGGAAGACCGACTGGGTGCTGGAAACCCTGCAAGGGCGCATTGTCGGGGTGCACAGCGGCGCAACGGGCAGCCCCCTGCGCAACGCCAACTTCAGCGCGGCCGACGCCGGCTTTAGCGGCGCCAAAAGTTACAAACAATGGCGCTTTGCGGCAGCCAGCGCGGATGCTATTGCGGGCCTGCCCTTGATGCCAGTCCCCGCCGTCACCACGGTGGATACGTCGATGGCCCCCGCGGAGACACCCGCGACTCCTGCGCCACCGGACCCCAGCCAGGCGCGGTCCAACTATTGCTATGGGGCTTACATGCTGCCGAAGGACAACTGCAGCGACGAGCCGCGACCTTATGGAGCGAACGAAGGCCAGTGCATCGCGTACTTCGACCAGATGTCCCAATCCTGCCTGAATTCTTCTAGCACCGGTCCCTGATCACCCGACCGCAATCGGCATCAGACGCCAAAATCGTCTATGACACCATGATGGCGGAAAACTCGGCCGACTAGTCCTTTCGGACTAAAGACCGTGCTCACGGACCTTTTGCGTTTCCGGGGAAGCCCAAAGCCCCGCAAGTCGTCGTTCTTGGCACCGCAATCGAAATCTTACTTTCTCCCATCCGCGTAGTCCGAAAGGACCTGCACGGCCCCTTGCGTGACAGCCCCCCGTAACAAGGGCCCCCTAATCTGGCCACACCTAGAAGGCGCCTTGGCACGACGCTGCGCAGTCTCAGGTTTTTTCGGGGGAGAGCGATCGCATAGTTCGGATCGAGAACTCTCAGGTGAAATTAGCGATTAATCAGCAGAAAGGCGATTCCATGAAATTTCCTCTAAAGGCGCTTTCCTTCGCAGTGGCGGCTGCGCTATGCGGCGGTGCCAGTGCTGCGGTGACCGTCAACGATCTGATGGTGGAAGTCTACGATCCGGTGTCCGGATATTCGTTCATTGGCGACCTCGGTGCGCCGCTCACCACTGCGCCCACGGCCAACATCAACCTGGACACGACCTTCTCCAACGCCACGAACGGCTTTGCGGCATTCTTGGGCCATGTGGGGTCCAACGATGCGGGCCTGCAGTACTACCTCTTCGGCGGCAATGGCAACTCGGGCTACGGCGACCTCACGGTCCTGGGGACGGAAAACGGAAGCATTGGCGGCAACGGTCTGACGGCGACGCAAACCCTATATGGAACCTTGACTGCCACCATTCAGGGGGCTATCCCGTCTTCCCCCGCTGGCATGATTTCGGGGGTGACGAATAGCTCCGCGTACGGAATGCCAGCGATCGCCGGCACCACGTTGGACTTTGGCATTGGCTACGGCAACGCCTACGTCGGCACGGCCGGCGGTTCGCCCCTGAACCTGTACTACTTCGGCCCGAGCAGCCTGAGTAGTGGGGTCGGCACCATCCTGTCGACGGTCTCGCTGTCGGCCAGCGGCACGAACGGTTCGCTGCTCTTCTCCACCGCCGCTGTTCCGGAACCCGGCACCTACGCCCTTATGGCTGCTGGCCTGCTGGCCGTCGGTGCCATTGTGCGCCGGCGCTCGCGCACCTAATTTTTTGCTCTCTTGAACAAAGCACCGCCGCCCAGCGCCCCGCGCCCGGCGGCGGTGCTCCCAAGCTTGGTTTTTCTTATTGAAGGAACTCAATGATGTCTCCCAAATTCCAGCTTTGCGCCGCTGCCGCGGCAGTAGCGGCAGCGTTTGCGCTGCCAGCCCAAGCCCAGACGATCGTCGGCGCCGGCGCTTCGGGCTCCAAGAATGCCCTGTTTGCCGCCTTGCTGAGCGAGGATTGCGACCAGACGCAACCGATGACCGTCTATGACAACACCACCGCGGGCACCACGCCGAGCAAGCTCGCCGCCGGCGGCGTCTACCTGGTCCAGTGCACGCCGCTTTCCGGCGGCCGTTTCACCAACAACCCGCTGCAGGTTTCGTATGACACGACCGGCGGCTCCTGGAAGGCCTTCACGGCGACCACGCAGGCCCTGCTAACGGCGGCCCAGAACAACGCGGGCACGCTGAACCTCAATCCGGTCAAGACGATCGACCAGACCTTCGCCACGTGCGGCACGGGCACCAACATCTCGGTCGGCTATACGGCCAAGCTTTCGAACAGCTCGATCGTCACTGTCACCTACTCGTGGGGTTGCTCGGCTACCGCTCTTGCGACCACCGACACCGTGACCTTCGGCCTGACGGACACCGAGACCAAGATGTTCACTTCCTCCACGGCCAATTTGCCAATGCAAGACCTCTCGTGGAACAGCACGCCGGCGTATCTGGTCAACCCGCTTGTCCCCGGCCCCGAACCCACGGGCTTCCCCAAGGCAGTCTTCGGCGCCGTATTCGGCGTCGCCGCCTCCGGCCCGCTGTGGCTCGCACTGCAGCAGGACCAGCTCAACAACGGCGTTCTGGACACCACGCTCTGTGGCACTACTGCCGCCGCGACGACGGTCGAGCTGTGCATGCCCGTCATCGGCAAGGGACAGTACGCCAGCATCATCACGAACACGGGTGGTGCGTTGAACAACAGCGCCGCAGGCCTTTTTGTCACGACGACCACCGGCGCGGACTACTCGCTGGAACTGGCGCGTCGCGACCAGGGATCGGGCAGCCAGGCAACCAGCAACGCATTCTTCGTCGAGCAGGGTTGCGCAAATTCCGCGACCGAATTGCCGGACTCGGTGCTGCTGCCCAGTGCAACGGTACAGCATGGCGGCACCAAGACCAACACCCTCACCTACAACCCCAGCACGTCCGACGTAATTCAGCGCCTGCAGCTCTACACGACGAACACCTCCGGTTTCGTCAACCAAGCGCCCCCAACCAGCGGCTTCGTGATCGGCATGGTGAGCGCGGAGAACTATTCGACCAGTACCATCTCTGGCACGGGCGCCGCGGGCACCTCGACGGCACCGTGGGGCTTCCTTCGCTTGGACGGCTTTGCTCCGACGGTCACGAACTTCAAGCGTGGCTTCTACAACTACGTGACGGAGGACAACCTACACTGCAACTCGCTCGCCAGCGGCGACGGACTGCAGCTTTGCAATGATCTGGCTGGCAACACGCCCGGTGCGCTGAACACCCTGCTCACGTACAACGGCACCGGGGACTTCGTGATCACCCCCGCCAGCGCCACCGTGTACACGAACAAGGGCAAGATGTGCTTCGGGCCGCGGCACTCATAACGGTCCGTTGAGGTAGGCAGACAGGCAGTTGCGTGCGCACCGGCGGCCGCGGTTTTACCGCCCGTGCGCACGAGTCGACCGGGAGCTAGCGCTCCCGGCTTTTTTTCAGCCTGACGTGTAGCTGTATCCGCGTGGCACAGCAGCAACGCTCGCTGTCACGTTACGGAAAGATGTTATCCCCACAATGGGCCGATTCTGGTCAGGAATCCACCGTGGATGCTGGCCGCTGCCAGAACCAGCCACCCACGATGTACCGTTTCGCGCGAATTGCGACCGAAGGCCTTTGTATCCGTCAGGCGTTCTTGTCGATTGCCGTGATGCTTGTCTGCACTGCTCCGGTCCGGGCGCAGGACGCCGTGCCCCCACCCAATCCCAGCTTCGACATCCTGGAGTTCGACGTCGACGGCAACAGCGTGTTGGCGCCGCGTGACATCGAACGCGCCGTGTATCCATTTCTGGGAGAGAAGAAGCACTTCGCCGACGTCGAGGGCGCGCGCAAGGCGCTCGAGGAACTGTACCAGAAGCTCGGTTACCAGACGGTGTTCGTCGAGATCCCGGAACAGCAAGTCGTTGGTGGCGTGATCCGCCTGCACGTCGCCCAAGGAGAGATCGGGCGCGTGCGCGTCACTGGGACACGTTATTACTCGCTGGGAGAGATACGCACCCGGGTCGCGGAATTCTCACCTGGGTCGGTGCCGGATTTCAATGTCATGCAGGAGCAACTGGCCCAGGTCAACAAATTGCCCGACCGCCAGGTCGCACCGATCCTGACGCCCGGGCGCGTACCCGGCACGGTCGACGTCGAGCTTTCCGTCAAGGACAACCTTCCCCTGCACGGCGATGTCAGCCTCGACAACTACGCCTCGCCCTTCACCACAGCCTTGCGCGCCAACGCCGCGCTGCATTACGACAACCTTTGGCAGCAACAGCACAGCCTCGCCGTCAACTGGCAGGTCGCACCGGAAAAGCCCAGCGACACCAACGTCGGCTATGCGACCTACCTGTGGCGTTTTGCCGAACGCGACGACGTGCTTTCCTTCTACGGTATTCGATCCAACAGCCGGGTTGCGGTGATCGGGAGTTCCACGATCGTCGGTGACGGGACGATTTACGGCATGCGTTGGATCAAGCCGCTGGGCAGCGGCGGGGCGCTCGGGGGAACCTTCTTCAATTCCATGACGCTGGGCATCGATCACAAGGCCTTCGGGCAAACCGACATCAGCTACCAGACCGACACCGCCAACGTCCTGCCGGCAATCTCGTATGTGCCGCTGTCGGCGAGCTATGGGGCGCTGCTTGTCCGTCCGGACGCAACCATGCAGTTGACGCTTGGAATGAGCAGCGCACCGCGTTCGGTTTTCGGCAATTCCGACGCCGAGTTCGAGGGCCGCCGCGTCGCCGGCGGGGCAAGCTGGGTTGCGTGGAAATACGATGCGTCGCTGGAGTCGTGGCTGGGCTCGCGCTTTGGCGCCTACGCCAGGATCAGCGGCCAGTGGACGGCGGATCCGTTGATCGTGAATGAGCAGTTCGCGGTTGGCGGCGCCGAGAGCGTCCGCGGTTACAAGGAGTCGGAGATCATCGGTGACCACGGCTTCCAGGCGACGATCGAGGCCCGCTACCACCCTTGGGGACGGCCGGCAGCCGACGCGAAGCGCTCCTTGTATGCGCTTGCTTTCTTCGACGCCGGCGGAATCGGCCTGGTCGATCCGCTGGGGCCGCAGGTTTCAAGCACCACGATCGCTTCGACCGGTTTTGGTTTTCGGGCGCGGGGCTGGCATGGTCTGAGCCTGTCCTCGGATGCCGCGCTTGCACTTCGCAACGGCGGCAGCGCGCCCGGCGGATACATCACGCCGAAGCACAAGACCCGAATTGATTTCAGCCTGGGGTACGGATTTTGATGCGGCGCGTACAGTGCCGGCAGCACGGTCTTCTGTACAGCTTGCTTAATCGGGAGTGCGAAGGATGAAAACCAGGCGCAGCAGGAAGATCCGGCAATTGCGGGGCAGGTCATTGCGCGCTAGGTCCGGCATCATGGCCTCGACGGTCCGTGCGGGTGCCGACCTGGGGATCGCCGCGCTGGTTGCCAGCGGTTTTGCAATTGCCCAGGTACCCGTCCATGCGGCGGGCTTGCCCGTTCCCTGCCCGGGATCGAGTGCCTGCTCGAGACTGTCCTTCGATCCGCTGAACACAAGATCGCTCCTGCCGGCAGGCGTGAGCCAGATCGTGACCTCCGGCAGCCGGATGACGATCAACCAGGGCCCCGCGAGCTCGGCGATCTTCAACTGGGCCTCGTTCAACATCAGCCCCGGGAGCACCGTCCAGTTCATCCAGCCCTCGGCCTCGGCCGTTGCCCTGAACCGCATCTTCGATCCGAACGTCACGACCATCGCGGGAAATCTCAAGGCCAACGGGCAGATCTACCTGATAAACCCCAACGGCATCTTGTTCGGCAGCGGGGCGAACGTCAACGTGGGGGGGCTGATCGCCTCGACCCTCGATGTCTCCGACCAGCGCATCACGAGCGGCCTATTGTCCGACCCCATCCTCGCCGATCCGGTCTTGAGTTCCAATGCAGCGGTCACTGGGTCGACGCTGAGCGCTTCCGCGGGCGCCAACCCGGCAATTCAGGTGCAATCGGGAGCCACTCTTTACGCGGCCGGACGCGACCAGTCCGGCACGGTGGTCAGCGCGGGACGCATCTTCCTCTTCGCACCGACCGTCGAAAACGCGGGTTCGATCACCGTTGACGGCGGCGGACAGGTCATCTTGGCTGCGGGTTCGAACATCTACCTTGGCAGCTCCACCGAGCCGTCGCTGCGCGGCCTACTTGTCGAGGTCACGGGCAGCAGTGCCTCGGGCGTAACCATCGATCCGAGCGGCAGCATCAGCGTTGCGCATGGCAACATCACCCTGATGGGTCTTGCGGTAACGCAGTCCGGGGCATTGACTGCCACCTCGGCGCTCGACGCCAACGGATCGATACGCCTGATCGCGCGCGAGGCCGATCCGACGACGACCTCGTCGGACCCGGCGGTGCTGTTCGCCGCGGCAACGACCGGCCAGGTTACGCTGTCGTCGGGATCCCAAACGAAGGTCGTTCTCGATCCCAACGACACCGCCACTGCGCCGTTGAACGATCCGACCGCGGCGGCGCTGCGTTCCTCGATCGAGATCGAGGGTCTGGCGATCACGATCGGGAGCAATGGCGCCCCCGGCTCAACCGTTGTCCAAGCGCGCGGCGGCGACATCAGTGTAACCGCGCGCGCGGCCTCCTCCACCCTACCGACGACGGTCGGCGTTGGTTACCAGATCGGCAACGGCGACATCCTCGGGGCCAACAACGCTGCCTCTGTCATCAATGTAGGAGCCGACGCAACAATCGACGCCTCGGGCCTGCAGAACGTTGCCGTCGACGGTGCACGTAATTTCGTCTACATCAGCCCGCTGACGTCCAACAACTTGGCCAATGCGCCATACCAGCGCACGGGCTTTCTGCTCGGACAGGGCGTATACCTGAATCTGGCACAGGCGCCGTCCTGGCTGGACGTAAGCAATCTGCAGGCCGCGGTAGCCGGCACCCAAGCCGAGCGCAATGCCACGGCCGGCACGATCAGCCTGAACGCCGAAGGCGCGGTCAATCTGGCCGCCGGGTCGGTTGTCAACGTATCGGGCGGTTCGATCGACGTCAGCGCAGCGCTCGGGCGCACTTCGCAACTGATCACCGCAAACGGCTCCGTCGTGGACATTTCGAAAGCCTCAGCCGATGTCCAGTATGTCGGTTTCGCCGATCAGGGCAGCTACACGCTTGCCGACAGCAACGAGGGAATCAACCACAGCATCAGCTGGCAGGCTCCCGTCTATACACAGGCCGGCGGATATACCGAGGGTACCAACGCCGGCACACTGCGCATCTACGCGCCGCAGGTGCAGCTCGATGGCAACTTGCTGGGTCAGACCACCGCGGCAGCGCAACAACGTCTTGCACCGCCTCTCGGTGCCATGCTGCAGATCGGCAGTGCCAATCCCGGCCAGCTCGACAGCGAAGCGGGAATATCCCGCGCCAGCATTGTCTTGAGCTCGGACCCGGCCACGGCCGCTCAGCTGGTCGTCAGCGTTGCCTCCGGCACCCCGATCGTGCTCGATACCACCGCCCTTCACAGCGGCGGCTTCACGCGACTCGACCTCACCAGCGACGGAATTATCGAACTCGCACCGGGCAGCCCCCTCGATCTGGGACCCGCTGGCAGCTTGACGATGCGGGCCAATGCCATTGCGATCGACTCCGCCATCCAGGCGCCCGGGGGCAGCGTTTCGCTGTCGGAGCGGCCGTTGACATCTTTGCCCAGCGGGGATACGAGCTTTACCGATCTCACGGCGCAGCGCAACTATCTCAACAGCGTGACTGCGCCGAACCTTCGCGGATCGGTGCATTTTGCGCAAGGCACCTCGGTCGATACCGCAGGACTGTGGACCAACGACCTGGTCGATTCGCCCGTGGCGGTTCCGTCGGAGCCGATTGTGCTCAACGGCGGCTCCATCGCGATATCCGGACGCACCGTGGACGTCTCGGGCACCTCCTTCAATGTATCGGCAGGCGCCAGCCTCTCGCAATCTGGCGTATTCGCCGGGGGTAACGGCGGCAGCCTCAGCCTTAAGGGCAGCTATGTCCTGCCGGGCGCGCTAGCGTCGACGGATCAGGGTGTCCTGGTCCTGGGCACCGATTTTGCGTCGCGCATAGCCGGTTTTGGCGTGGGCACCGGTGGATCCCTGAGTCTGGCCGCGCCATCGATTGCCATTGCGGCCGCGGGCAGTGCGATGGGCGGTTTGGTCGTGGACCCGGCAATTGCGGACACCGGGTTCCAGAAATTCAGCTTCTCCGCCTACGACTCGGCCTTCGTTGGGGCCAATACGGCGTTTACGCCCGTTCCGCGCAAATTGCAGGACAGCGCATTGCTAAATTTGACTGCCTCAGCCACCGCGCTTACCGCGATCACTGCGCCCGTGGCACCGTTACCGGGAAAGACCGACCCGGCAAGCATCAGCATTTCCGCCAACAACGCGTATACGGGGACCGTGGATATCGGCAGCGGATCCCTAGTCGATGCCGGCGCCGGCGGATCCATCGCCTTGAACGCGGGTGCGAACGTCAATGTGGAAGGCGCCCTGATCGCCCAGGGCGGTTCCCTTTCGGCGTCCCTATCTTCCCCTCCCACCGCCGGGATGACCCTGGCCGCACTGGACCAGCGGGGCATCGTAATCGGTAGCGGCGCGCGCCTGGATGTTTCCGGCACCAGCCTTGTCACCGTAGACAGTCGGGGTCTGCGATCGGGAAACGTCCTCGATGCCGGCTCGGTAGCGCTCCATGCACCCGCGGGCGCAGTGGCCATCGAGGCCGGCGCAACGATAGCCACCCAGGGCGCGTCCGACCTGGTCGACATCCCCGTGCAGGGCGCGCAGTACCAGCGGCAATTGATCGGTTCCAACGGTGGAACGGTGGACTTGATCGCCAGTACCAGCCTCATCGTCGAAGGCGCGATCAACGCGAAGGGCGGTCTTCCCTCGTCGCCGGGCGGCAACCTCTCGGCGTCGCTGGTGGATGCCCCAGCCTTCGGACCGGGCAGCAATTTGGCATCGGCCATCATCCAGCAATTCACCCTGCCCCTCAATCTCAACATCACCAGCCTCCTCCCAGCAATGGCCGCGCAGCCTACCTTCGCGGCCACGGCAAACCAAGGCTACCTAAGCCCGACGCTGCTCAATACCTCGGGCTTCGACAATGTATGGTTACAAAGTCCCGACCGCATCACCTTCGGACCCGCGGTAGGCGCAAGCGCGCAGCAGCTTTCGGTCCGCGGTTCGTTAACGCTTGCCGCCCCTGGCCTAGCGGCGGCGAACGGGGAAAGCACCATAATCACAGCGCCCTTGGTTACGGTCGGCCCCGCGGAGAAGCTTTCCACCGCAACGGTGGCTGCTGGGCAGTCGCTAAACCCAGCGCCCCTGGCAAGTGGAGGAAGTGGAAGCCTGGCCGTCAACGCAACGCAAATTGACCTGGTAGGGACGGTTGCCTTGCAAGGCATCGGCCAGACGCGCCTGAACTCCACCGGCGACGTGCAGGCCATCGGCGTGGCAAATCCGCTCAGCCCGGGCGCGCGCACTTCTGGGTCCCTGCAATACGCGGGTGCGCTCGAGATTGACGCCGCCCAGCTCTATCCGTCGACGCAGTCGGACTACACCTTCGGAGGCCCAGGCGTTGCGGCTGGCGGTCCGATGGTTGTCGGCTCCGCCGGTGCAGGTGCGCCGCCTGCCCCGCTGTCGGCGGGAGGGTCGCTGAGTTTCGACGTTGCCAGCCTGAGCGTTTCCGGCCGCGTGCTTGCGCCACTGGGGCAGATCAGCGTCAACACCCCGGGCACGCTTACGCTCGAGAGCGGCAGCCTGCTGTCGGTGACCGGCAGCGGCCTCGTACCCTACGGCTCGGTGCAAAACAGCAGCACGTGGACCTACGGCGTGCCATCCACCATCGGCAACAGCTCGGTCGCCCCCTACACGCTTGCATCGCCGTCGGGCGTTGCTGTCGCACCAAAGGGCATCAATCTCAATGCCGGCACGCTCGATGCGAAGCCGGGATCTACCGTCAGAATTGCCGGGGGCGGGGACGTTCTCGGGACCGGATTTGTCGCCGGCCCCGGGGGCAGCTATGACATGTCGCTCAATTTTCCGTACCCGAGCGCACCGACGACACCGAACCTGTTTTTTGCCCTAGTTCCCGCTCGAGGCGCCACACCAGCTCCCTTTGACACGCAGATCTATGCGGACCTGGTCCAGAATCCCGGCCTGACAAGCGCTGGCTCGGCGGCCTTCGCGATCGGCCGGACCATCACGATCGCGGGCGGAAGTGGCCTGCCTGCCGGTACCTACACCATCTTGCCGGCGCGCTACGCGCTCTTGCCCGGAGCCTACGCGGTCGAGGCTGTGGCCAGCTACCAGGACATGATGCCCAACAGTGCCGTGGCCATGCCCGACGGCACGGCCATTGTTGCTGGGCGAATCGGCGATACCGCTGCAGGCACGATTGCCTCACGCTGGAGCGGCTTTCGCGTTTACAGCAGCAGCCAGTTCCGCACGCTCTCGGAATTCCAGGATTTCACTGGCAGCACGTTCTTCGATTCGGTTGCCAGCGCCTTGGCCTCGCCCCTGCCCCGCACCGGCGTGGACGCAGGTTTCCTCCAGGTCGACGCCCCGTACATGGCGTTGACGGGTGCGATCCAGGCGCAGCCCGAAGGTACGGGACGCGGTGCCGACATCGGCATCGACGCGTCCCTCATCATCGTTGCCGACAACCACACGGCGCGGCCGGGCGCGGCACCGACGGAGGTCGTCTTCCTGGACGCCAGCACACTTTCCGGCCTGGGCGCAGAAACGCTGGTGCTGGGCGCACTGGACCAACACACGACCAGCGTGGCACCGTCCGGCGCAATCACGGATACGCTGTCGCTCACCAATCCCGTCGCATCCCAGTCGGTGGCGGTGCTGGCGCACAATCCGCTGGTTGCCGGCGAGCTCATCCTTTCCTCGGGCAGCGTTTCCGTTGTGAGCGGCGCGCAATTGCTTGCGAGCCCCAGCGCGGCACCCCCAACCAACGCGCTGACGGTCCATGGGGACGGAGCCCTCCTCTATGTCGGCAGCGAATTGCAGGCCCCGAGTTACCTTCGTGCGAGCGCTTCGGCCGCGGGCACCGCGACGACCGGCGACCTGACCGTTGGCAATGCCCAGGTAACCGGCAATTCGATACTGCTCGACGGGACACACAGCGAGACCTATGGCAGCGCAGTCGCACTTCAGGCAAGCGCTATCGACATCTCCGCGCCCCTGGTCAATCTCGGCAGTGTTCCCGCGAATGCCCCCGGCCTGAATCTGAACCCGGCGCTGCTGGCCAGCCTGGGAAGCGCACGCGACTTGACGATTACCACCCTGGGCGGCATCGACATCTATGGTAGCGCCACCCTGGGCCAGCTCGACGGCTCCGGGAACGCGGTCCTCCGGAGCGTGACCTTGGCCGGGCCGGGCATATCCGGATTCGGTGCGGGCGGCCAAAGCGCGCAGATCAATGCCGGCCAGATCGTGCTGGAGAATGTCGCTGGCTCAAACATCGCCAATGCGGGTACGGGCCAGGGCAATCTGACGCTCAACGCAGTTGCCGATGGCAGCAACAGCGGCAATATCGAGGTCAGCGGCAACATCACGCTCGGCGGCTACCAGGGCGTCTCGTTGATCGCCGCGGGTCGCCAGGCCAGCGGCCAGACTGTGGCCGGAACAGGCGACATGGTGTTCACGGGCGCCGCGGGCGCCAGTTCCACCCTGGCTCTAGGCGGAACAAACACCAGCCTGGACATATCGGCTACGCGAGTCACTGCGCAGCGCGGCGTCAACGCCGCAATCACGGTTCCCGGTGCCTTGACCATTTCCGCGTCCGGACCGGCCTCCGCGGCGCAGACCGCGGAGCTCGGGGCGTCGCTGCAGGTGAGCGCGCAGAACATCACCATGGACGGGCGCATCGATCTGCCCTCCGGCGTCGTAAGCCTGCAGGCCACTGGTGCCACCGCCTCCGACGGCATCACGCTCGGCGCTGGTTCCCTGATCCGGGTGGCCGGTGTCACGCAAGACTTTGCCTCCACCACGGCCGACGCCTCGGCGGGCACGATCAGCCTTGCCTCCAGCGCCGGATCGGTCACCGAGGCTGCCGGCGCAGCGCTCGACATCTCCGGCGCGGGCACCCTAGGCGCTGCCGGCGCTCTCAACATCTCCGCCATTGCGGGAACGGTCTCGCTCGCCGGCGCCGTTGGCTTGGCGCCGGGAAGCCAAGCGCGCGCTGCGCAGGTATCGATTGACGTGGGACAAATGAGCAATGTCGGGCAGATTGCAACTGCACTGAACACCGGCAGCGCACTCGATTCCCTTTTCTTGCGCGCCCGCAGTGGTGACCTCGTGGTTGGCGGCGGCGCGGCGCCCACCGTTCTTGCGGCCCGATCGATCACTCTTGAAGCCGACGGCGGCGCTGGCACAACCGACGGTTCTATCCACATTGCCGGGGTGCTCAACGCGGGCGGCGCGTCGGGTGGACAAATCGCACTCTATGCCAACAACCAGGCCAGCGTGGACAGCGGCAGCGTGCTGGACGTGCATGCCAGCGCCCCGGGCCAGTCGGCAGGACAGGTGGTGATCTCCGCGCGCGTCAATGCCACGCCCGGGGCACCCACGAGCCTCGATGCCGTAGTACTCAATGCCGGCGCTACCGTGAACCTGAGCGGCGGCGCGGGCGGCAGCGATGGAGTGCTCACGTTGCGCGCGCCCATCAATACGGCGGGTAACGATGTACAGATCGCGCCAGTGCCCTCCGGCGTCATCGTCGGCGGCAACGCGTCGAAGGTCGTCGAGGCCGTAGTTGTTGATTCCCACAACGGCAACCTGACCGTGGACGCCAACCTGATGGCCGCCGAAGCGGCAACGCTCGCGAGCGTGATGAGCTCTAGCAATCGCGCCGCGATGACCCAGCGGCTCGGCTTCTCCTCTGCCGATCCCAATTTCCATCTACGCCCAGGGCTCGAGATCCTCAGCACCGGCAACATGACGGTTACCGACCCCATCGACTTTTCCGCCGGGCTACTGAGCGCTACCACCGGTGCCGGCTCCTTCCAGTGGCGCTACGGGGGATCGACGCTGGCGAGCAGCGAACCCGGTGCCCTCACACTGCGCAGCGGCGGAACGCTCAGCATTCAGGCCAACATCAGCGATGGCTTCCTCAATTCCACCGACCCGTCCACCGGATTGCCGGTCAGCACGCTCTGGTCGACAGGCAACAGCTGGCGCTACACGCTGACCGGCGGCGCAGATCTGGCGGCGGCAAATCCCAATGCCACCATCGCCGGTGCCGCTGACCTTACGGTGGGCACCGCGTCCGAGCCCGGCGTGACCGTACGCACGGGAACAGGTTCGATCGCCCTCAATTCGGGGCGCGACATCGCCTTGCTCAACGATCTGCAGCAACAGGACAACGTCGTTTACACCGCGGGAAACGCCAATGTCGCCGGAGCACCCGCCTTCCCGATACTTCCCATCACCGACGTCAACGGGAACTACGTTTTCATTCGACCGGTGCTTGCCCAGGGAGGCGGCGACCTGTCAATCACTGCGCAGCGCGATGTCTTGGGCACCGACAGCGCAAACCAGGACGGAAGCACGCAAACCGTCAACGAGTGGTTGTACCGGTACGGTGCGGGTACACAGGCCCAGCCCACTGCCTGGTGGACCGACTTTTCCAGCTTCCAGCAGGGGTTCGGAGCGCTGGGGGGCGGCAATTTGAACATCCAGGCCGGCGGCAATCTCGTCCGCGTCGATGCCGTGGTACCGAGCAACGGCTACGCCATCGGCGGCAGCGTTTCGGAGCGCAACACCGGCAGCCTGACGGTGCGGGCGGGTGGATCCATCATGCAGGGCCTGTACTACGATGAGGCCGGTGCCATGAGCGTGGCGGCGACCGCCCTGGTCTCCAACCCGAACGCGACACTGCCCCAGCTGAGCAAGACCATGTTCGCGCAAGGCAACGACACGCTGCAGATCAGCGCGCGGGAATCGGCCACCTTCGCCCTGCCGTTCAATCCCACGATCGTTCCTGCCAATGCGATCAATAGCAGCAACGTCACGGCACCCATGTTCTTCACCTACGGCGCCAAATCGACCCTGGACATCCAGGTTGCCGCGGGTGACCTGTCTGTCACGGCAATGCCCGGGGGCGCCAGCACGCTGGTGCAGGACACCAGTGGCCCCAACTACACGGTGATACCGACCAATGTGCTGGCCACGGCCTTTGGGGGCAGGATCCTTGGCGGTGGCGTTACCCTGGACCTGTTCCAATATCCCGATGCCAACGGTCAGTTGCAGCTGCTGGCGGACGGCAACATTGCCAACCTGCGCTGGACCATGTCGCAGGCCGACCCGGGCGCACTGCCAACGCCCCCGTCCCCCGCGCAACCCGTAGCCGCTAACATGACCACTCCGCTGGACAGTGCCACGCCGCTGCATGCCAGCGATCCAACCTTGGCGGAAGTCGTATCCCGTAATGGGTCGCTCACCGCCGTCGCGCTCAACCTTCCCAAGACCTCCGAGATCTCCGCCGGAGCAAATATCGGCCCCTACGCCGCCATCGACATCCAGAACTCCAACGCCAACAGCCTCTCGAGCGTGCTGGCAGGCAGCCAGATCAACATGGTGTCAGGAACGCCCTACGACCACATCTATATTGCCGGGCCCGGGGCTGCGCAAATCATTGCGGGCGGCTCGATCAACCTCGGCACCGACGGCGGCGGCATCGATTCGCGCGGCAACCTCGACAATCTCCACCTGCCGGCGCAGGGTGCCTCGCTGATCGTTGCCGCCGGCGCGGGAACCCAGATCGCGAACAACGCCCCGCTGGCGGCAACCCCCAACTACCGGAACCTGATCGACAATTTCGTCCTTTACGATGCCTTCGCCGCGTCGGGATCGAAATCCGCAACACTCAATTCGCAGGTCATTGCTGCCCTAAACGCCGACCCCATCCTGGCGCCGCTCGCCACCGCGCTATCCGTCGGACTGTCCGACCGGGCCTCGGCCAGCGATCCGACCTCCACCTTCCAGCAGGATCTCGCCCAGATCGCCCACTCCTCGCCGGCGCTGCTCGCCGTCGGTGCGGTCAAGCTCGCCGCGGCCATCCAGGTCGTCGCCAACCAGCAGTTCGTGCAGAGCGCAAACACCGAGACCTTCGCACCGGCCTACGCCGCGTTCAACGACCTGTTCCCGAACCTGAGCGCGAACGAAAACGTGATTCGCCAGTTCGTGCTCAACAACCCGTTTGCCAAAGCGACCAACCCGAGCGCGCTGCAGGCCAGCGTTTTGCAGGGCCTGCCCTCGGCCCTGGTCAATGTGATCGATCTCGGGCTTGCCGCGCCGTCGTCCGTGAACCAGCCCGACTCGGCCTTTTCCAGGGCGCTTAGCGCAATTGACCCGGCAACGCTGGGAGGCGATGCAAGAGCGCTATTTGCGAACGTGCTGCAGGTAGCCGGCACCAGCCGTGATCAGTTGAGCTTGGCAGGTCAACTGACGGGCAGCGGCTCTCCATACGCCAAGGAACTGACCGCCTTGGCCGTTTCGTTCACGCCACAGACCGCTGCCGGCCTCAACGACCTGCAAATGGACTACAGCCAGATCAAGGCGGAACAAAGTGGTTCCATTGCGGTATTCGCGCCACAGGGCGGAGTCGTCGTTGGCGCGTCGTCGGCCCCGGCGCTGGACACGTATGCGAAAAAGAAGACCGCAGCTCAGCTCGGTATCTTTACCCTCGGCGGCGGCGACATCATCGGCATGGCTCGCGACAACTTCGACGTCTATCGGTCACGAGTGTTCACGGTCGCGGGCGGCGACATCGATTTGTGGTCATCGCAGGGGAACATCGATGCCGGCCGAGGCGCACGCGACGTCACCGTCGCATCGCCGCCGCAACTCCAAACCGACCCGAATACGGGTGTACAGTTCCTGAATTTCGGCGCGTCCGTGACAGGCAGCGGAATCGGCGCGCTGGAGACCGTGCCCGATCAGCCGCCGAGCAACATTAACCTGATGGCGCCGGCTGGCTATGTCGATGCCGGCGAGGCGGGGATACGGGCGCAAACCGGAACCGTCACCCTGGGCACAAATCTGGTGCTCAACGGATCCAACATTCAAGCGGCCAGTGGGATCAGTGGGGGCGCGGTCGTGGCCTCCCCACCACCGCCGGTACCCGCTTCGAGCAACGCCAGTGCAGGCGATCGCGCCGCCGGCGACGTGCAAGGAGACATCCTCGCCCAGCAGCGCGCAGCGGAGCAGTTGGCGGCCACCCAGATGCAGGTGCACGTCAGCGGCGAATTCCTCGGGTTCGCCAATCCCTGCACGGAAACGGCTGAAGGCAAGACCGAAACCGACTGCTACCAGACGAAGAAAGATACAAAGTAATCGCCAATGGATTGGCACGACCGTTTTGAGCAAGCGCTGGTGCTACACCGGCGCGGCGAGCTGGCCGGGGCGATTGCGGAATACCGCGAAGTCCTGCAATTGCAACCGGGCCAGTTCGATGGCTGGCGCCTGCTCGGTGCCGCGCTGCTTTCGGCTGGCCAGCCGCAGGCCAGCCTTGATGCCTTCGACCGTGCCCTGACGATCCGCGCCGACCTCGCGGAAGTCTGGGCGCTGCGCGGGGACGCCCTGTCGCAGATGGCGCAACCCGAACCCGCCGTGGCAAGCTACGAGCGCGCACTGGCCATGCAGCCGGGACGCGCGGCCACCTGGAACAGCCTCGGCCTGCAAAGGAGAGCCCTCGGTCGCGCGGTCGAGGCCTGCGCGAGCCACCAGCGTGCCGTGGTGCTTGCGCCCGACGATGCCAGGTTCGCATTCAACCTGGGCCTGGCACAGTTGACGCTGGGTAAATTCGAGTCCGGGTGGGAAGGGTTCGAAAAGCGACAGGCGCTGCCTGCCCTTGCAACGCCGTTTCCGGTCCCGGGTCCGGTCTGGACCGGCCGCGAAAATTTGCGCAACCGCGATGTGCTGGTCCTGTGTGAACAGGGCATCGGCGATGCGATCCAGTTCTGCCGCTTCCTGCCGGCGCTGGTCGCGCAAGGCGCACGGGTGAGCGTCAACCGGCCGCCGGCGCTGCGCGGGCTGATCGAGTCGGTCGAGGCGGCTGTCCATTGGATCGATGATGGCCAAGCGGTCCCTCACTTTGACCTGCAATGCGGGCTGCTCAGCCTGGCACATCGCCTGAACATCGGCGCCGAATCGATTCCAGCAAGGGTGCCCTACCTGGCGCCCCCCGCACGGCAGCTGCAGCAGTGGCGCGCGCGGCTTGGCCCACACGGGCGTCGCCGCGTTGGCATCGTCTGCTCGGGCAACCTGCACCACGCCAACGACCGACGGCGCTCGATCCCGCTGCGCGCCTTCGCCGCTCTCCAGGATTTGGGTCTCGAACTCCACCTCTTGCAGAACGAATTGCGCGAAGCTGATGTTGCATGGCTGGAAGCGCTTTCGATCATCGATCATCGCCCGCACCTTCGCGATTTCGCGGATACCGCCGCCCTTGCCAGCTGCATGGACGCCATTGTCAGTGTCGACACCGCCGTGGCGCATCTGGCCGGGGCGCTAAATCTGCCGGTGTCGGTGCTGCTGCCTTTGGGTCCGGACTGGCGCTGGATGATCGAGCGCTCCGACAGCCCCTGGTATCCGTCCGCACGCCTGTACCGCCAGACAGATTATGACAACTGGCAAAGTGTGCTGGAGCAGGTCGCGAAGGACTTGATACAGCCCGGTACGGCGGCAGTCGCGGCAGCCGGAGTGAGTGCATGAGCCGGACCAGCGCCCGGGTGCGCACAGCCACGGCAAACCTGCGCGCGCAATTGCTCGACGTCATCGCGGTTCACCAGCAGGGCAATATTGCGCAAGCGATCGCGGGCTACCGCGAAGTGCTCAAGATTGAACCCCGCCAATTCGATGCGCTGCGACTCCTGGGCGCGGCTCTGCTGACCGATGGCCAGGCAAGGGAGAGCGCCGCCATGCTGGGCAAGGCACTGGCGGTTCGCTCGGACCTCCCCGAGGCGTGGTCTTTGCACGGTGACGCACTGATGCGTCTGGAACAGCATGCGGATGCGAGCCGCAGCTATGAGCGGGCGCTGTCGCTGGAACCCAATCGGCCGCTCATCTGGAACAACCTAGGTCTGCAATTCCACCATCTGAAGCAGTATGAGGCCGCACTGCGGTGTTTCGATCGGGCGATATCCCTGACGCCCCAGCTCACGGAGGCCTGGACCAACCGCGGCATCGCCCTGGACGAGTTGCAGCGTTACGAGGAGGCGATAGAAAGCCACCGGCGCGCGCTCGCGCAGCGACCCGAATCGGTGACAATCCTGTGCAATCTCGGGAAGGCCTTGAACGACCGGCAGCTCTTCGAGGAGTCGGTGGCGAGCTTCGATCGCGCGATCGCGCTCGATGCCGGCTGTGTCGCCGCCTGGACAGGCAGGGCGGCACCGCTGTCCGCCTTGGGCAGGATGAAGGAAGCGCTGGCCAGTTGCGACCGGGCTATCGAGCTGGAAGCCAAGGACAATCACGAGACGCTTGCTACGCGGGGCACCCTGCTCACGAACCTCAATCGTCACGCCGACGCGGCCAAGAACCTTGATCGGGCGGCCACGCTGGCGCCCGACAACGCGCATATCCAGTTAAATCGCGGGCTGCTGCACCTAACGCTGGGCCACTTCGCTACGGGCTGGGAAGGATACGAATGGCGTCAGAAAGTCCCTGGTCTATCCTCGGCCCTTCCGCCCGCCTGCCCGGAATGGCAACCCGGTGAGCCGGTTTCCGGGCGCAGGCTCCTGCTGAGGTGCGAGCAGGGTCTGGGCGACACCATCCAGTTCTGCCGCTTTGTGCCCGAACTTGCCGCGGCGGGGGCAAGCGTGATCCTGGTCGTGCAGGATTCGCTGCACACGTTGCTCTCATCACTTAAGGGGACCACGCAATTGCTGCGCGTCAGCGATCCCATTCCCTCTGCGGATCTCCAGTGCCGCCTGCTGAGCGTCCCCCACCGCCGAGGAACGACACTGGAAACGATTCCACGCGATGTCCCCTATTTGACGCCGCCGGCCGAACATCTTCGTCTCTGGCGCGAGCGACTGGGATTGCCGCGCCGGCTTCGGGTAGGCCTGGCGGCCTCGGGCAACCCCGATCATGGCAACGACCGCAACCGGTCGATCCCGCTGCGACATTTTGCCACCTTGCGCGGCCTCGACGTCGAATGGCACCTGTTGCAAAAGGACGTGCGCAAGGACGATCTTCCCTGGCTCGAATCGCTCTCGCTGGTCGATCACCGGGAATACCTGCGGGAGTTTGCCGACACCGCTGCCCTTGCACGGTGCATGGACGTCGTCGTGAGCGTTGATACCTCGATTGCGCACCTTGCCGGGGCACTGGGGGTGCCCTTGCTGCTGCTCATCCCGATCGGACCGGATTGGCGCTGGATGCTAGAGCGTACCGACAGCCCCTGGTACCCATCGGCGCGCATTCTTCGCCAGACGAGCTTCGGCGACTGGGAGGAACCGATTGCGCGGCTTGGCCAGGCTCTGGCCGAACTGTCCGCGCCGGCTGGATGCACGTGCGCGGCACCCAACCGTGACGTCAACATTACGACATAAATCCCCGTAACAATTGCCGTTTTGCTCTGGGCGTTCCGGCCCGGACCGATCTCCCATGAAACGACTCCTGGCGCTGCTGATGCTGCTCGCCTTGCTGCCCGTTACGGCGCAGGCGTGGTGGAACACGGACTGGAAGTATCAGCGCAAGCTCACCTTCAACACCACACCCGCCGGAGCGGACATCAAGGAGACCGTCGCGCCAGCGCTGGTAGCGGTGCGGCTACATACGGGAAACTTCCTGTTCACCGATGCCAAGCCGGACGGGACCGATATCCGTTTCGTGGCCAGCGATGACAAGACACCCTTAAAGTATTTCATCGAGTCCTTTGATGCGAACAGTCAGCTCGCGCTCGCCTGGGTGCAGGTACCGAGCGTGACGGGCAATTCGGCAGCGGACTTCTTCTACCTGTACTCTGGCAACGACAAGGTCAGCCCGGCGGACGACGTGAAGGCTGTATACGATCCGGCGCAACTGCTGGCGTTGCAGTTCAGCGAGGCACAAGCCCCGTTCAAGGACAGCTCGAGCTACACGACCCCGGTCAGCGGCGACGCAGTCACCGTGGATCGTTCGGGCCTATTCGGCAACGCCGCGCTCTTCGACGGCAAAGGGCTGCGGCTCGAGCCTGCCGAATCGTTGCGTGTCGCGGCCGGTAAAACTTTGACGTTTTCCGCCTGGATCAAGCCGGCAGGTCCGCAAAAGGCGGCGCTCTTCGGCTGGGGGCCACTTTCGGTACTTCTGGAGGGCGACCAGATCGTTGCGAAGCTTGACAAGGTGGCGGTGTCCGGTCCGGGCGTAAAGCCCGCAGCCTGGACGCATGTGGCGGTCGTGATATCGGATCGCATCGCGGTATTCGTCAACGGGGCCGAAGTCGGCTCAGCGCCGGCAAATCTGCCCGAACTCGCCGGCCCAATGTCCGTGGGGACCGACTTCCACGGATCGATCGACGCGCTGAACCTTATTGGAGCGGCGCAGCCAGCCGCCGCAGTCAAGTTTACCGCGGCGCAGGGCGCCGACGGTAAGCTGCTGACCGTAGGCGAAGCCGCGGCATCCGAAGACAGCGGGAGCACGAGCTATATCAAGATCCTGTTCAGCAGCCTGACCCTGGACGCCAAGATCGTCATCGCGTTCCTGGCTCTGATGTTCGCGGTCGCGATCAGCGTGATGGTGACCAAGACGATCCAGATCTCACGTACGGATTCGCACAACGCGGATTTTCTGCAGAAATTCACTGAGAGTTCCCAAGAGTTTCTCGATCCCGAATCGAACGCCTCGATGAAGACCGGCGGCGACGGGAGCCTTTTGCATTCTTCCCTTTTGCGTCTGTACCAGACCGGCATGCGCGAGCTGCGGCTTCGCCTGCGCGGAGCACGCACTCACCAGTTGTCCGCGGAGTCCGTGGCCGCCATCAAGGCAAGCATCGACTCGACGCTAATTCGCGAAAACCAGAAGCTCAACCAGCGGATGGTGTTACTTACGATCGCCATATCGGGCGGACCATTTCTCGGCCTGCTTGGCACGGTGATTGGTGTGATGATCACTTTCGCGGCAATTGCGGCGCAGGGCGACGTCAATATCAACGCGATCGCCCCTGGCATCGCTGCTGCCCTGCTAGCGACGGTCGCCGGCTTAACCGTCGCGATCCCTTCCCTATTCGGATACAACTACCTGATCACGCGAATCAAGACAATCACCGCAGACATGCAAGCATTTTCCGACGAGTTCATCTGCAAAATGGCGGAGGCGCAAAGCGGCGACTGAAGCCACGGGGCCGGCGCGCTGGGCTCGGCCGTCCTGACTCGGCGCATCGAGAAGCTTCTTGACAATATGCAAATCCAGGAAGACAAGGTCTACGATGACATCAACGTCACGCCAATGCTGGATCTGGCGTACGTTTTGCTCGTCATCTTCATCATCATGACGACGGCGTCGGTACAGGGAATCAAGGTCAATCTCCCGAAGGCCAGTAATGCGCCGAGCTTGGCCAAGCCCCAGACCAAGGCGATCACGATCACCGAGGACGGAAGAATGTTCCTCGATGCCTACCCGGTAACGATGCCCGAGCTGGAGCAAAGACTGCGGGATTTGCGCGCCGTTAACCCGAACTTTCCCGTCGTCATCAAAGGCGACGCGCACGTGCAATATGAAAAGGTCATGGCGGTTCTCGATCTGCTTGGCCAGCTGGAAATCACGCAGCTTGGCCTCGTGACGCAGCGAATCGTGAACTGAAATCGCGGACGACGCCAATGCAAGCCCTCAATGCCATCAAGCTTGGCTCGCATAACCGTGCTGCCAAGGGCACGCCGCGTCGCGCCTCCAGACGCAAGCTCCTGTCGACGCTCGCCGTTGCGGCCGCAAGCGTCACCGTCTTCGGAATTGTCGCGGCGATGCTGCTAAACCAGTCCGTGCCGGATCAGCACAAGAGAATTCCCCAGATCACCGTATTACGATTGCCGCCCCCGCCGCCCAAACCGGAGGAGAAGCCGCCCGAGCCGCCCAAGGTCAAGGAGGAGGTACACATTGATACGCCGCGCCCCGTCGAGCAGCCGCAGCCCGCCGACCAGCCGCCGCAGGGACCGCTCGGCGTTGACGCGCAGGGTACGGGTCCGGGCGATTCGTTCGGTCTAGCCGGCCGGCCGGGCGGCCGCGACATCACGACAATTGGCGGTGGCGGTGGTTCCGGTCTATCCCAATCGGTGTTCGGCAATGCTGCCGCACGCTTTCTAGCCCAAGAACTGGCGCGCAACCCGAAGCTGAAAAATTCGACCTACCAAGTCGAACTGCTCATCTGGATCGGACGCGACGGACGCCTCGAACGCGAGCAGATCGTAAAGGGTTCCGGCAATCCGGATATCGACCGATTGATCCGCAGCGGCCTGAGCGAGGTAGCGCCCTACCGGCAACCGGTGCCGGAGGGATTGCCGCAGCCGCTCCGGATCCGCGTCACTTCGTCCGACGTATGAAAAATATGAAGCCCCACATGAAAAGAACCCGCAATCCCCTAAAGAAAGCGCTTGCTCTTGCTCTTGCCGTTGCGACCACCGTCGCTTGCCCCGCATCGCTTGCGCAAGCGCCGGCGGCGAGCGGCGACAACGTCGAGCAGGTTCGCAAGACCGTGCTCAATCTGATCCGGGCGCTGGTTGACCAAGGCGTCATCACTGCCGCCAAGGCCCAAGAGATGTTGCGGCAGGCCGGAATGGATCCTGCCGCGCTGGCCGAACCGCAGGTCACCCAGGCGGTGCCGCCCGCCGGTGCCGAGCCGCCCAAGCCCGTCGTGCGTGTGCCCTACGTGCCCGAGGTGGTCAAGGACCAGATACGGGACGAGGTTAAGCAAGAGGTTCTCGCGCAAGCGCGCGCGGAGCGCTGGGGCGAGCCCGGCGCGCTACCGCCGTGGCTCGATCGCATTTCGTTCTATGGCGACGTGAAGATCCGATTTCAATCCGACCGCTACGATTCTTCCAACGATCCTTTCGTGCAGCAGATCAATGCCGCTTTCGGGCAACCCCAGGGCACCATTACCGACTCGACGGAGAACCGCGACCGGATGCGTGTCCGCGGCCGCCTGGGCGTTGACGCGAAGGTTGCGGATACCGTCGAGGCGGGCGCGCGTATCGTTACCACTGCCGCGTCGGAGGACCAGTACAACCCAACCTCCGAATACTTCGACGCCGGGCAAAGCAACCAGCGCTACGGCGCGGCGATCGACCTGACATTCCTGCGCTGGAACATTCTTCCCTCCGTGTCCCTGAGCGGCGGTCGCGTCGCAAATCCGTACATCGGAACGGACCTCGTCTGGGCGCCGAACACAACGTTCGACAGCGCAGTCCTGCAGTGGAACCCGCGCCTTAGCCAATCATGGACCGGCTTCGCGACGCTGGGCGCCCACTGGCTACTGTCGACATCGAGTTCGCCCGGGGTCGAGTCGCGCAACACTTGGCTGTACTCGCTGCAGGCGGGCGCGAACGCGAATTGGGCGGACCACTCGACGTTCACGGGCGGTGCCGCATACTACGACTTTTACCACATCGAGGGCGAGCTCAATCCCGCGCTGCCTGCCGGCAACTCCCTGTATGCCAATTCGGCGGTGCCCTATCGAAAGCCCGGCAATACGACGTTTAACATCAATTTCCTCAGCAACCTCTCCTCGCCGCTGTATGCACTCGCCCCACAATACCGGCTGCTCGACCTCTACACGCACTACGAGTGGGGCCGGTTCGACCCTTTGCGAATTGGCGGCACCGCGGAATTCGTCCGCAACGTGGGCTTCAATGCTCAGGAAATCACCAATCGCATAGGACTAGCCGCGCAGGCGCTGCCGACGGACAACACGGGTGCGACAGGACTGCAGCGGCCGCGCGTGATCGGTTTTCTGGCGGAGTTCCAGATTGGAGCCAGCAGCATCGTGCGCCGGGGCGACTGGAACGCATTTATTGGGTACCGGCGCTTGGAGCGCGATTCGGTGGTGGCCGAATTGACGTCGGCAGACTACCGGCTGGGAGGCACCGACCAGACGGCGGAGTACGTCGGGTTCAGCTACGGCCTAGCGCGAAACACGGCGCTCATCGTGCACTACATCGCCGCCAAAAGCCTGGACCTTGCTCCCCAATACAACATCGACACCTGGTTGGTCGACGTGCAAGCGAGCTTTTAACCGACAACAGGGAGAATGCAATGGCTGGCAAGATCGGTTCTGCGGGCGGCGGCATCGCGGTGATGCTCGCGGCGGCCGCGCTCCTTCTTGTCGCGGGCCCGGCTTGGGGCCAACAGGATCGCGATCGCTCCCAGTTGCGGCAGATGCAGCAGCAGGTTCAGCGCCTTCAGCAGGAAAACACCAATCTGCAGAAGTCACTTGACGATGCTCAGGCAAAGGCAAAGCAAGAGACCGACAAGCTCCGGAAGGAATCGGGCGCCGAGCTCGCCCGCGCCAGGACCGAGACCAAGACCAAATCGGAGGAGATCAGCGGCCTGAAGGCGGATCTGGAAACGATCAACCAAAAGCTTGCCGCCGCCAATGAAGAGATCGACCGTCTGCACAAGGCCGTGGAGGAGCGCGACCAAGCGCTGACCGCCGCTGCGACCACCAAGCGCCGTGACGATGCGGCAGCAGCCCTTCTCGCCCAGCGACTGAAGCAGCAAACGGCCCTGGGCGACCTGTGCGAGAAACGGCACGCCGACCTGACGAATTTCACCTCGAAACTCATCGATCGCTACGCGTCCGAACGCCTGCGGCTGTGCGAGCCGGTCACCGGGATCTGGAAGGTGCACGCCGAAAAGGACGTGCAGACGATGCGTGAGGAATTGTACGGCTACCGGCTCGATGCTGTTCCTGCGGAGGATGCCAAGCGGTGAGTGCCAATATGTACCGCGTCACAACAGCCCCGGTGCCGGCAGCGCAACTCTTCGCGGAAGCGCACTTCCTGCTGACGTCGGGTCGGGTCGAGCAGGCAGAGGCGATTTACAAGCAACTGCTCAAACTGCGGCCACGACACCTGGAGACCCTGCGCCAACTCGGCATTTGCCGGCTCCGGCGAGGTGACTACGCCGGCGCCATCAAGCGCTTTGACGAAGCGCTGAAGATCGATCCGCGTTCGCCGGTCGAGCATGCGTTCCGGGGCCATGCCTTGTGGGGGATGGGCCGCCTTCCCGAGGCGCTGCGCAACTACGAGCGGGCGATTGCCCTGGACCGGCGGCTCTTCGATGCCCACTTCCATCGGGCTGCCGCCCTGGAGCAGATGGGCCGCCCTGGCGACGCGCTGGCGGCGTACGACGAGGCGCTCGCGCTGGAGCCGCAGCATGCGCGTACCCATAGCGGCCGCGCCAATGTGCTGGCGGCGATGGGGCGCTGCGATGAGGCAATAGCCGGGTACCTGCGCGCGCGCGCCCTGGAGCCGAACCTTGCCGATGCACATGCCAACCTAGGCGCAACGCTGCTGTACTTGAACCGCTTTGAGGAGGCCCTGGCGGCCATCGAGCAGGCGCTGGGGCTGCAGCCAGCGCATCCCGGCGCGCTTGCGACCCGCCCGCGCGCGCTCGAGGCACTGGGCCGCGATCAGGATGCGCTTGCGGCGCTGGACATGGTCCTTTCGAGGCACGCGGATGACGCCGAGTCCTGGCAACTACGCGGACGCATCCTGGTTCGCATGCAGCGGGCTACCGATGCCCTGCCCTGCTTCGACCGGGCGCTCGCGCTTGCACCGTCGCACCGCGACGCGGCATTTGGCCGCGGGCTGGCGTTCGCGCAGCTCGGCCGCCCCGAAGAAGTGCTGGAAATCTTCGACGGCTTGCTGCGCGAACAGGCGGACGACGCACTGGCGCTGGTAAATCGCGGGTACGCGCAAATCCAGTTGGGCGACTTCGACGAGGGACGCGAGAGCATCGAGCGCGGACTCGCGCTCAAGCCAGATCAGCCTCGAGCCCGCTTTCAGCTCGCCTTGCTGGACCTAACGCAGGGCAACTTCGAAAAGGGATTCGAGGGCTATGAATGGCGCTGGCTGGACCCGCAGTCCGACCTGAGGCCACCCGTACTTCCGGTGCCGCGCTGGAGCGGCTCCGACTCCCTTGCAGGACGAACCATCCTGATACACGCCGAACAGGGACTGGGTGACACGATTCAGTTCTCTCGGTTCATTCCGGTCCTGGCCAGCGCGGCGGCGCGCGTCGTGTACGCCGTGCCGGCGCCGCTTTGCGCATTGCTGCGTCGCTGCCTGCCCGGCCCGATTGAGACGATCATTCCCGGTGACGCCTTTTCCGCGGTGGACTTGCACTGTCCCTTGCTGAGCTTGCCGCTGGCGTTGGGCACGACGCTCGCGACGCTCCCTGCCCCGCAGCACTATCTTTGGCCCGACCCGGAGCGGCGCGCCGCATGGCAGCAGCGGCTCGGAGCCGGACCCATGATCGGCCTGGTCTGGTCGGGCAGCCCGACGCATGCCAATGACAGGAACCGTAGCATTTCCCTTTCCCGCTTGGCGCCCCTGCTTGCGACGGGCAGGCGTTTCGTGGCGCTGCAGGAGCAGGTCCGGCCGTCCGATCTTGCGGCCGCGAACTCGATGCCGGGCCTGGACCTCGTAGGAGACGACTTCGAGGACTTCGAAGATACGGCTGCCGCCGCGTCGCTGTGCGATCTGGTAATCACGGTAGACACCTCGGTCGCGCATCTTGCCGGTGCCATGGGCAAGCCTGTCTGGCTGCTGCTTCCCTTCGTGCCGGACTGGCGATGGCTGCTCGATCGCACCGACAGTCCCTGGTACCCCAGCATGCGCATCTTTCGACAATCGAAACGCGGGGACTGGGACGGCGTAATAGCCCGGGTCGTAGCTGCGCTGCATTCCCACGCGCCGCCAGACTGACGCTCGGCTGCCGTAATCGCGGCCGGCTCACTTGTCCCTACGGCACGCCGGTGACTTGCCGCTCGCCGAGGTTCGGAAACAAGCCGCGCAGCGCCGCGACAACGTCGGCAACCGCCGCCGACCAATCACCGTGTGTGGAATTGCGGAACAGCCGCGCTGTTGGATACCACGGACTGTCGGTGCGATCGAGCATCCATCTCCAATCCGGCGCAAATGGAATGAAGATCCACACGGGCTTGCCCATGGCACCAGCAAGATGTGCGACTGCGGTATCGGCCGAAACTACCAGGTCAACCGAGTCGAGCAAAGCCGCCGTGTCTGCGAAGTCCAGCAGCGCTTCCCCGAAATTGCATATGCCCAGATGCTCGACGTCGGCACACTCGGCCGCGGGGACGTCCTTCTGCAGGCCGATTAATTCGATATCTAGGCGAGCCAGCGGCGATAACTGCGTCAGCGCAAGTGAACGAAACCGGTCCTTTACATGATCCGGACTGCCGCGCCAGGCAATCCCAATACGCGGACGCGAGGTGCGCGGGCCAAGGCGCTCCAGCCAGGCGGTGGCGAGCGTCGGGTCGGCCCTTAGGTAGGGAACATCGCCGGGGATCGACGCCAAGGTCGTGCCCAAGGCAAGCGGCAAACTCATCAGGGGGGTATGCAGATCGAAAGCCACCGCGGGCGAGTTCATCGGGACCACCCGGTTGATCCCTCGCAGCCCATTCAACAAGGACACCAGCGGCGCCTGCACCTCGAGGATGACACGCGCGCCACGGTCCGCCAGCAAGGGCGCATACCGGCAAAATTGCAGCGTGTCGCCCAGTCCCTGCTCGGCGTGCAGCAAGAGCGTACGGCCGCGCACCTCGGTTTCGCCGAGCCAAGCCGGTGAATCGTCGTGAAACAACTCTTTTAAAACCCCGTGCTCCCGCCACCGTTGAACGCGCCACTCGAATTTTGGCCAGCCGGCAGCAAAATCACCAAGGAGCAGGAGGCACAAGGCCTCGTTCCAGTGTGCGAGGGAGTTGTCGGGATACAGCGAGCTCGCGCGACAAAAATCTGCGAGCGCACGTGCAACCTCATTGCGGTCAAGCAGGGTCGCTCCCCGATTGATGAGCGTTTTTACGAGGCCCGCGGACAAGGAAAGGGCACGCTCGTAGGCAGCGATCGCCTCGGCGTCGCGCCCCAGCTTGCGCAAAACGTCGCCGCGGAAGCTGTGACCCTCCGCGCTCGTCGGATGCAGCGCCAGTGCCTGATCAATGTTCTCCAGCAAGTCTTCGAAACGTTCGAGTTCGAGCAGCAGGTTGCCGCGCGCGGTCCGGGCTTCCGGGAAATCGGCGCGCAGCTCCAGCGCCCGATCGAAGCAGGCCAATGCGGCGTCCGATCGCTTGAGTTCCTTGAACCCCAGGCCAAGGTTAAGGTGTGCCTCCGCATAATCCGGCTGCAACATCAGTGCACGTTCATATTCCGCAACAGCCTCAGGCGCTCGCTTGAGCTCCTGGAGCACGACGGCACGGTTGTATCTGGCTCTCGCATCGTGGGGGATGAGGACGATGGCTGCTTCAAAATCCCTCAGCGCTTCCTCTCGGCGTCCAAGCTCGCGCAGCGCATTGCCACGGTTGCCGAGCGCGCCCACATGGTCCGGCCGAAGCGTGAGTGCCCGGCCATAGGCCGCGACCGCGTCCTCCTCGCGGCCAAGGCTGCGAAGGACGTTGCCCCGGTTATACGCAATATCGGCATTGGCGGGGTTCATGACCGCCGCGCGCTCGATCGCCGTCAACGCCTCCCCGTAGCGGCCTGCAGCCTGCAAGGCACTGCCGAGGTTGGCGAGCGCGCCGAAATTGTCCGGCGCGAGCCGCACGGCGCCTTGCAAGCGCTCAATCGCCTGCTCGACATCGCCGCGCTGAAGCACACAAAGACCCAGAATATTTAAGGCTTCCACCCGCTCCGGATTCGAGGCCAGCACCTGCCGGCAAAGTGCCTCTGCCTCGCCCCATCTGCCTGCCTGAAGCAGCGCCGCTGCCCTGCTCAGCGCGCTCTCTGAGGCGAGGTCGCTTCGCCCGCGGGGCGCCGCTGGATGCATTGCCATGGATTGTTCCGTACCGCTCATGTCAGATCGCCAGTTCGTCCAATTCGGCCCGCAGTGCCGAGAGCACCGCGGGCCAATCGCCAGGGGCAGGCTGGCGGAAAAGGCGCACCTCCCGGTACCACGGGCTCTCGCGGCGATCCAATTGCCAGCGCCAGTCCGGCACCCACGGCAGCAGGATCCATGTCGTCTTTCCAACCGCGGCCGCCAAATGAGCCACCGCAGTATCGACCGTCACCACGAGATCGACGAGGGACGCTAGGGCGGCGGTGTCAGCAAAATCCTGCAATTCCGTTCCAAGGGGTAGAACCCTTGCGGCGCCTGCGAGCGCGGTCGCATCGCGGTCTCGAACCTCCTTTTGCAAACTCACGAACTCCGCATCAATGCCCTGCAGCGCATCGAGCAGGTCCTGCAGGGGAATGCTGCGGTTGCGGTCGTTCTTGTGACCGCTACTGCCCGACCAGACCAGACCGATTCGCAATCGGCTCGATTTCGGCCCGAGGCGCATCCGCCACTGCGAAACGCGCGCCTTGTCAACATGCAGATAGGCGGCCCCGGATGGGATACTTGTGAGGTCCGTGCCAAATGCCAGTGGAAGACTGAGCAGGGGGCAATGGACATCGAAATCGGGCAGCGGGTCGCCTTCGCTCACAATCTGCGACGGACCATCGAGCGTCCGCAGCAAGGACACGAGTTCCGGCTGGACTTGCAGTATGACCCTTGCGCCGCGGTCGGCAACGGGCCGAGCGTAGCGGCAAAACTGCACGGTGTCGCCAAGGCCTTGCTCGGCGTGCAAGAGTATCGTCTTGCCGTCGATGTCCGCCTCGCCATTCCATCGAGCGTGGGAAAACCGGCGCGGCTGTGGCGTGCCCATCGTCTGCCAGCGCGCTTCGTTGTCAATCCATCCCTGGCGAAAGTCTCCAAGGAGCAGGCTCGTCAGGCCCCGATGCGCCCGGGCTTCGCCGAAGTCGGGCTGGAGCGCAAGTGCGGAATTGCACTGCGCGATGGAATCGGCATACCGCCCAAGCGCGTGCAGCGCGCAACCCCGGTTGGAAAGCGCTCGGACGTAGCCCGGCCGCAACGCCACGGCCCGATCGAATCGCGCCAGCGCCGCATCGTACGAGCCCATTTCGAGCAAGGCGTTACCTGCGTTGTTATGGGCCCTGGCATCCTGCGCATCGAGCCGGATCGCCGATTCGAAACTGCCTAGCGCATCCTCGTGGCGGCCCTGGACGCACAACGCTTCGCCGCGGCTGATGTGTGCGTCGGCGTGAGCAGGGTCGATGGCCAGCACATGATCGAAGCAGGCAACGGCACCTGCAGTATCGGATTGCTCGCGCAGCGCTGCACCCAGATCCATCCAGCCCAGAAGGAAGCCGGGCTGCAGCTCCACTGCCTTTCGAAAATGCTGAGCCCCTTCGCGAAGGCGTCCGCCCTGACAGGCAATCACGCCGAGCAAGTGCCAGGCCTCGGCCGTGCGCGGATCCGCGCGCAGCATCTGGGCATAGGCGAATGCGGCCTCTTCCAACCGACCCGCCCGGTGCAACGCAAGTGCCGTGGCATATTGCGGGAAATGATGTTGATCCACCATCTGAGTCATACGAACCATCGGACGATTGAAGCGCGACCGGAAGGACGGAGCAGGCGACGCTCCTCAGTTATGGACGAGGAGCACGCGCGGGATTTTGCAGACCGAAACCGAACCGTTATTGACGCGCGCGACATCTTCGAAGTAGCTCGCGTCGCCATCGTGCGTACGGTCGCGAAACCCGGCGGCGCGGGCAATTGCGGTGCGCACGAGCGCGGCGCCGATATCGATGTTCAATCGACTAAATTGCGTCTGGAAATACGAGTATGCCGGCATCGGCCGCCCGCCGGGCCGGTCGTGGCTGTGGATCATGTCAAAGAGCAGCACGTCGGCGCCTGATTGCTGCGCAGCCTCTGTCAGGTACTCGACGCACTTGGGCACGTAGTAGTTGTCGCCATTGGTGAGCAGGACGTAATCACCGTGGGCACTCTGCAACCCCAGATCGCGCAAGGTGTGACCATAGTCGTTGTAGCGCGTGTCGGTTTCCGAGAAGGTAATGCGCCCTGACGACTGAGCGGCGAGCTCGCTCATAATCTGTACAAACTCCATATCGGGTCCATCATGGATGACACGCAGGCACCAATTGTCCGCTGTCTGGTTCAGCCAGGACTGCACGAAGACCTTGAGTGGCCCGTACCGCTGGAAAGCGACGGAAATGACCTCTATGAGCGGAACGCCTGGCGCAACCGTATTGGACATACCTGAAGATTTGTCGCAGGACCCACCAGAATCGTGGCGCAAGGTCGGCGCCGCGTAACACGACCGGCCGCGCGGCGAGCGTACGAGTTGAAATTGTAAGTCAACGTATTACGAGGTCGTGACCAACTGCGGAAAAGTGGCCAGTTCGCAGGATTGCCCCACGGAAACGGTATGAAACGCTCCATCGCAGTGCGGCCCGCAGCAATCCGATGCCTGTAATTTGGTCCGATCGGACTATTCCTTTGGTTTCTCAGGACGCATGTTCGTAACATTGGGCTAGTCAAATCGCCTCTGAGATCCGGTGGAATAGAACCGGTCGAATACTACCTGGGACAGTCCAACATGAAGATCCTCGCAGCCGCTGTTCAAGCTATTTTCGCCATCGCGATCGGGCTTGCCGCGGCGGGGGGCCAAGCGCAGACAAGCGTCACGCTCAATAATGGCGATACGCTCCAGTCCTCCGTGGGACTGTTTGGTACCGATTCGGGTGCCGTCACGAATAACCTGAATTTGCTTTCGTCGCCCGCGACGACCGGTTTCAATTTCAGCGGAACAACCGGGTCGAACACGGCCTTGTCCGCGTCGGGGACCGGGGGGGCCAGTACAAATGGCTACTACTACACGGACTACCTGCTAAATGTGGCGCCGGGAACCGCCGAAGTTGTCTCGACCACGTTAACCAACTCCTCGGGCGTTGCAGGCCTAAACGAGCGAATCTATCAGACGTCCTCGCCCGGCAGCTTTCTCGGTGATGCCAGTGCGGCGCCGGGGGTTCTGCAGGCCTGGGGCACCACCTATCCCGGGCCAGGGTTCACTGAAAGCTACATTGCGCCAGTGGACCTCACTCAGGCAGGCCTCTACGTCATAGAAATCCGTGGAACGAGTGCCGGAAATTTCGGCGGTACCCTGTCAATCGCGGCGGTGCCGGAAGCCAGCACCATCGCCCTGATGTCGGCCGGGCTGTCGATCATCGGCTTGGCTCTCGCGCGCCGCCGCGGCTAACCGCAAGGCTTGTTGCGCGGCCGCATCGCGCGGCGGCGCACGCAGGGGGCGGGCTGCAACGGCCCGCCCCTTCTTGCTCGACAGCAAATCTCTCGTCCCGAAACCACGTTACGCCGGCGACTGCATGCGATCGAGGTCGCTTGCGGCGGCTGGAGCGGACGCCCCCAGCAAACGCAAGCCCATCGCCTTGGACACAGCCTGGGTCCGGTTGCTAGCCTGCAGCTTTTTTAGGATGCGCTGTATATGGTTCTTTACGGTCAATGGGCTTATCGATAGCACCATGCCAATCTCGTGATTGCTCTTGCCTTCGCGCACCCAGTGCAAGATCTCGACCTCGCGCTCGCTCAACGCACCATCGCTGGGGGCCGTGGAAACGGTCACCGGCGCACGGTCGCGTGAGAGTGCGCGGCAATAGGTACTGAAGACGTACGGCACGGTCATGCTGGCGATGGCCGTCTCACGCGCTCCGGGCGCACCGCGCAGGGACACGAAGGCAAAAAAACCGTGCGCGCCTACGCTCGATTGCTCAAAGGGAATGCCATTGGCCAGCGTGACGCCCAATCCCAGATCTTGGAGTTGCTCGAACAAGGCTGCCGAGCTGGCCTGTCCGTCCTGCACCACTAGCGGGTCGCATCCCTGCGCACGCCAGGCCTCAAGCATGCCGACGGCCACTCCGTCGCGCGGATGGCACAGTCTGCCAAGGGCTTGCGTGGGTAGCGGCAAGTTATGAAAGTAATCGAAGAACATGCCCGTTCCGGTGCCGCGCGGCAGACCGCACACCAGCACGCCATGAGGCAGGAGCGATTGCAGATGGCCCTGTGTCCAGGCAAAGAACTGAAAACGCCGCCGTACCGCGACCGCGTCCGTGATCGCCGAGACCAGTGCCACGCTGTCTGCGTTCGACAACGTGGCCGGCTGGGCGGCAAACCCCAATCCCGGGTTCACGGCCTCGGATCGCATTCCTCAAGCCCCCCTTTTTTCAGTAAGCATTGGTGCGCCGGCATACGATGATCGCCGTCTTTACGAGGATCAGCATGTCGAACCCCGGCGACCAGCGCCGCAGGTACTCGATATCGTGCTCGATGCGCCGGCGCATCTTGTCGATGGAATCGGTCTCCCCTCGAAAGCCGTTGACCTGGGCCCAGCCCGTGATGCCCGGCTTGACCTTGTGGCGCACCATGTAGCCCTTGATGAGCCCGCGATACTGCTCGTTGTGGGCCACCGCATGGGGCCGAGGGCCCACCAGGCTCATCGAGCCGCGGAGCACGTTGAAGAGTTGTGGCAGTTCGTCCAGGGAGGTACGACGCAGGAAGGCACCCAGCGGCGTCACGCGCTGGTCGTCCCTGGTCGCCTGGCGTACGACCGCACCGTCATCGGCCACGGTCATGGAACGGAATTTCCACACCACGATCTGTCGCCCGTCCAGTCCGTAGCGGCGCTGGCGGAATAGTACTGGCCCCGGGGAACCCAGCTTGACCCCCAGAGCAATGATCAGCATCACGGGCGACAGCACCAACAGCGCTAGCGCCCCGACGAGGAGATCGAACCCCCTTTTGAACAGCGCATTCAAGCCAACGATGGGCGACTCGCATACTGCCATAACCGGCATGCCGTTCACGTCGTCGATGCGCGCGTTGATCAAATCGGTGATGAAGATGTCGGGCACAAAGTACACCGAAGCAGTCGTGTCCCTGATCTGGTCAAGCAACTTGAGCAGGAGCGGCTGGGCCGCCACCTCGGCGGCGC